>MKWU01000825.1_pt1 | contig 57685 bp, 43 predicted proteins | sample 809101 | NCBI WGS metagenome assembly MKWU01 (sample SAMN05860141, study PRJNA318959) | sponge metagenome | host: Aplysina aerophoba | place: Slovenia: Piran, Adriatic Sea, Gulf of Piran | collected 2013-05-07 | reverse complement strand
CCGCGTGATCGCCGCCGTCAACGTCGTCTTGCCGTGGTCGATGTGCCCGATCGTGCCCACGTTCACGTGCGGCTTCGAACGATCAAATTTTTCCTTTGCCATCTTCGTCTGTCCTCGTTGCGATGCGAACCATGTCGGCCCTAGCCGACTTTCTTGCCGCGCATGCGGCTCACGATTTCCTCCTGCACCGCGGCAGGCGCCTGTTCATAGGCATGCAGGTGCATGGTGTAGCTGCCGCGCCCCTGGGTCCGAGACCGCAGGTCCGTGGCGTAACCGAACATCTCCGCCAGCGGCACAAAGCCCTTGATGACCTGGGTCGAGCCGCGCAGGTCCATGCCTTCGATGCGCCCCCGCCGGGTGCTGATGTCAGCCATCACGTCGCCCATGTACTCCTCCGGCACGACAACCTCGATCGCCATGACCGGCTCAAGCAGCACGGGCCTGGCCCGAGAGGCGGCGTCCTTCCAAGCCATCGACCCGGCCACCTTGAACGCGACTTCGGAGCTGTCCACCTCGTGGTAGGTGCCGTCATGGAGGGTCACCTTGACCCCGACCGTCTCGTAGCCGGCGAGAGCGCCGTTCGCGAGGGCCTCGCGAACGCCCTTCTCGACAGACGGTATGAATTCCTTGGGGATCGCGCCGCCGAAGATGTCGTTGACGAACTCCACGCCGTCGCCGGCGAGCGGCTCGACCGTGATCTTGCAGTGACCGTACTGCCCCCGCCCGCCGGACTGGCGCACGAAGCGGCCCTCGCCCTCCGCGGGCTTGCGAATCGTTTCGCGGTAGGCAACTTGCGGACGCCCGATATCCGCGGCCACCTGAAACTCCCGCAGCAGCCGGTCGACGAGGATCTCGAGGTGGAGCTCGCCCATCCCCGACAGAATCGTCTGGCCGGTGTCGGGATCCGATTCCACCCGGAAGGTGGGATCCTCCTGCGAAAGCTTGGTGAGCGCCATGCCGATCTTCTGCTGGTCGGCCTTCGTCTTGGGCTCGACCGCCAGCGACAGGACCGGATCGGGAAACTCGATCTGCTCCAGCACCACGGGACTCGCGGAGTCGCAAATCGTGTCGCCAGTCTGGACCGTCTTGAGGCCGACGACGGCCAGGATCTCACCAGCCTGCGCGTCCTGCAGGTCCTCGCGCTTGTTGGCGTGCATGCGCAACAGGCGGCCGACGCGCTCCTTGCGGCGACGTTTGACATTGAACACGGTGCCGCCGGCATGAAAGGAGCCCGAGTACACCCGCAAGAAAGCGAGCTGCCCGACGTAAGGATCGGTCAGGATCTTGAAGACCAGCGCAGAGAACGGCGCGGCGTCGCTGGCCTCGCGCGTCACGGAGTAGCCGTCGTCGAGATCCGTGCCCACCACTGCCGGGACGTCGAGCGGAGAGGGCAGGTAGTCCACGACCGCGTCCAGCAGCCGCTGAACGCCCTTGTACTTGAAGGCGGACCCGCACAGGACCGGCGTGATGTGCAACTCGGCCGTGGCTCGCCGGATGGCCGAGCGCAACGTGTCCACGGCGATCTCGCCGCCCTCGACGTACAGGTCGAACAGCTCCTCGTCGTGCTCGGCGATCCTCTCGATCATCTTCTCGCGACGGTCCCTGGCCTCGGCGAGGAGATCGTCGGGGATCGCGCCGACTTCGTATTCCGCGCCGAGCGTTTCGTCCTTCCAGAAAATGCCGCGCATCTCGACCAGGTCGACGACGCCACGGAGACGGTCCTCCGACCCGATCGGCAGCTGGATCGGCACCGGATTCGCCTTGAGGCGGTCGACCATGGTCTGGACGGCGTAATCGAAGTTGGCTCCCACGCGGTCCATCTTGTTAATGAATGCCAGGCGCGGCACGCGGTACTTGTCGGCCTGCCGCCAGACGGTCTCGGATTGGGGCTGCACGCCGGCGACAGCGTCGAACAGGGCAATCGCCCCGTCGAGCACGCGCAGCGAGCGCTCCACTTCAGCGGTGAAGTCCACGTGGCCGGGCGTGTCGATGATATTGATCTGGTGGTCCCGCCAGTAGCAGGTCGTGGCAGCCGAAGTGATCGTGATGCCGCGCTCCTGCTCCTGCTCCATGTAGTCCATGGTGGCGGTGCCGTCGTGCACCTCTCCCATGCGGTGCAGGCGCCCGGTGTAGTAGAGAATGCGCTCCGTGGTGGTGGTCTTGCCCGCGTCGATGTGCGCGGTGATCCCGATGTTGCGGTAGTGCGCTAGCTGGACAGTCCGTGGCATATTCAACTCGTCGGGGATCGTTTCTAGGGCCGGCCTACCAGCGGAAATGGGCGAAAGCCTTGTTGGCCTCCGCCATGCGGTGAACGTCGTCCTTCTTCTTGATCGTGGTACCGCGCCCCTGCGCCGCCTCGAGCAGTTCCGTCCCCAGCCGATCCGCCATGCGGTGCTCGCTGCGGGAGCGCGCGTTTCCGATCAGCCAGCGCAATGCCAGCGACTGCCGCCGGTTGGGCCGGACTTCCATCGGCACCTGGTAGTTGGCCCCGCCGACGCGCCGGGACTTGACCTCGACGACCGGCTTGGCGTTCTCCACCGCCTTCTTGAATACCGGGAGCGGGTCGTCTCCCGTGCGCTCCCGGATGCGGTCCATCGCGCCGTAGAAGATGCTCTCGGCAGTGGATTTCTTTCCGTCCCACATCATGCAGTTGATGAACTTGGAGACGAGAGTCGAGTTGTAGACCGGGTCAGGAACCGGCTCTCTTGTCGGGACTTCGCGTCTGCGCGGCATTGCGTGGCGCTCCTGCTGCTTTCTACTTCTTGGGGCGCTTGGCCCCGTACTTGCTGCGCGCCTGGCGACGGTCTTCGACGCCGGACGCGTCGAGCGTGCCGCGCACCACGTGATAGCGAACGCCTGGCAAGTCCTTGACGCGCCCGCCCCGGATCAACACGATCGAGTGCTCCTGAAGATTGTGCCCGACGCCCGGGATGTACGTCGTCACCTCGATGCTGTTGGTCAGCCGCACGCGAGCGACCTTGCGGAGCGCCGAGTTCGGCTTCTTCGGAGTCACGGTGTAGACGCGCGTGCATACGCCGCGCTTCTGCGGACACTTTTGCAGGGCCGGCGAGGACGTCTTGCCCTTCGGCGCCTTGCGGCCCTTGCGGACCAACTGATTGAACGTCGGCACGATCCTGCTTCCTTCCTCCCCGGCGCGCGCCAACACCGCTGCCGGTGCGAAATCAAGACCCGCGCGCACCTGGCGGCGCACCCAAGCCTTGGCTTCCCAAAGCTCCCTTGAGCCCCGCGCCCTTCCGCCATAACGAGCCATTCTGGCTTTTTCGGCTTCGGACCGCGCGGAGCGCAGACCCCTCAGGACCCGTTGGCAGGTCCCATTCAACTAGCCGGATCCCGCGAGGGTTCCGGATTGGCACAAGCGACAGCCCGCCCTCCCCTTCAGGCTCAATGCCGGAAGGCGGGGCGGGCCGAAGAGCCAAACTCTCCATCCATGGTAGTGCCTTAGCGCATGGCTGTCAAGCCCGGTGGGCGGCCGAATCGGCATTTCGACAGGCTATCCGGCCGGCCGTGCGCGCCCGGCCTTGGCAACCTCTCTCGGGAGACGCCTATTCCTCGGCGTGGCCGTCGACCACGATTCCGATCACGGTGCCGGCGACAGGCATGTCGAGCACCCAGTTCTCGTAGTCGTTCTCCCAGAGGTTTGGACCCTCGTCAGCCTCCGGCAATTCCAGCCGGGCCACTGTCGGATGCGGGTTCCCGACATCCGCGCTGAGTTCGACGATGCCATCGAAATCGTAGTTCTTGGCGACGTCCAGGTCCTTGTCCACGGGCGCCAGCAGGGCGAAATCCCGGCTCGCGGCCACTCCCATGTGGTTACCGTCCTCGGGATGCAGTCCGAAGCGAATCGTGTAGACACCCGGCGGGACAGCCTGCTCGCGGAAGTCCGAGCCACGCTGCGGGAACTCCAGCACGCCGAGGAACGCTCCTTCCGGGATGTTGTCGAAGCGAATGCCGAAGCCGCTGGCCGGCTCGCCCTCGAACGGTGCCGTTCGCATCCAGAAGCTGACTACCGCCGCGTCCCCGGACTTGACGGAGACCCCCTCCTCTGCGACCAGGGCCCGAGCCGCTTCGGGAACGCTTTCCGGCAGGGCCGCCCCCGCCTCGAAGCTGAATTCCTCGGCCACAGCCAAGGGGACCGCGAAGCATGCCGCCGCAAGCGTCGCTCTCGCCCAGAATCGTCCCATTCGAATTTCCTTTTTCGCAGCAGCCCCCGATCAAGGGGGCTCCAGCGCCGCAGTCGGGCCGTCGGCCCGACCCGCGCTTGCCAGACTTGTATCGACCGCGTCGCCTACCCGCCGCGGACCGAGAACGTTCCCAGATATGCGCTGGAACGCCTGTATTCGCGCATCTGGTGGCCAAGGCCGTCGCCACGGAAGGACTGCTCGATCGCGAACGCCGGCATCGCGTGGTCGAGATTCATGAGCGGCTGATAATAGATGTCGTCGAGGTGGCAAAGCGAATCGCTGCCGCGGATCTCGCGTGTCTCCAGCGAAACGATCTCCCCGGCCGTCAGGGTGGCGACGCGGTCGTGAAGGTCGCCGTGGAAGTCGATCTCAATCGGCGCGACGTCCGTGTGCACGACGTTGGCAGTCAGCTCGCCGGTCTGCTCCTTGACGAAGCCGGCGAGCGCGCCGCGCTGCAGCACCGTGGTGTTCTCGTCGAAGACCAGCATGGCTTTGGACGGCAACGGGTCGCCGAAGGGATTGCCGATCGTCGAGGACGCATTCACGACGGCAACAACCTTCGTTCCTGCCAGCGAGACGCCCCTGTACTGGCCCTGCTCGATGTTCCAGGCCATCACCGCCAGATCGCCGGTAATGCCCACCTCGCTGTTGGCGAAGCAGTGGGAGGCGTAGATCTCGGCATTGCGAGACTCGATGTACGTCCCGCGGATTTCGGGGCCCGCCAAGGTCGCGGCCGTCAAGCTGCTTACCGTCAGCAGCGCGCAAAGTAGCGCAAGGACCGTCAAGCGAATGGTTCTCATATCTCGTACTCCTTCGAAGAATGTCATTGACCGGCGCAAACCTGCCGCTGCTCATTTTAGCAGCAATTCGCCGGACGATTGGGGGCCGATTCCCACAGCGACCTCCGAATTCCGCCATCTTTCTGCCGGTTCGCGGACAAATCGGGCTGCACGCAGGCTCTCTGACGCGTCCCTGGCTCGGCCGCCCGATTGGCTTCGAATCCCGGTCGAGATTGCCGTCAATTACCGGATTCGGGCCGGAAGCGCCAGCCGGACCCGCTGCCGTCCAGGCCATTCGACCGTCCCGCTCGTACGCCGAATTCGTGTACAATAACCACATAGCGATGTCCCCTGAGGGGCTTGGGCACATCGCACAACCAAGGAGGACTTAACGAATGAAAACATCGATTGGTGTATCTAGCATCATCATCTTGCTTACCGTTGGACTGATTTCGGCGTTCGGCCAGACCCAGTCCGCGACTGTCCGCGGGACGGTCACGGATGCAAGCGGGGCGGTGATCCCCGGAGCATCGCTGACGTTGACCAACATCGACCAGAACCGTCCGTGGGAATCGGAGTCCAACGCATCCGGAGCCTACATTTTCCAGCAGATCCCTCCGGGCAACTACTCGCTATCGGTTGAATCCTAGGGATTCAAGCGCTACGAGCGTTCCAGTTTCGTCCTGCAGGTGGCACAAGTCGCGGGCATCGACGTCTCGCTCGAAATCGGGGAAGTCACCGAGACCGTGGAGATCTCGGCCGAGGCACCGCTGCTGGCGACCGAGACGTCCGACCTCGGTGAGGTCGTCAATTCGCGCACCGCCGAGTCGCTGCCGCTGAACGGCCGCAACGTGCTGCAGTTGATCGGGCTCACGCCGGGGATCAACACAACCCGGAATTTCCGGAACTCGAGCAACGGGAACGGATCGATTGCCGCGGTCGCGTTCTCGGCGAACGGCGGCCGCAATGTCGCGAACTCGGTCATGCTCGACGGATCCTCGCAGGAAGTCATGGGATACAACCAGCCCTCGTACGTCCCATCTCCGGACACGCTGCAGGAGTTCAAGGTGCAGACCAACGCGTTCTCGGCGCAGTACGGGCGCACTGCCGGCGCGGTCGTGAACATGGTCACGCGTTCGGGCGGAAACCAGTTCCACGGAGTCCTCTACGAATTCCTGCGGAACGACAAGCTGCAGGCCAACAACTGGTTCGCCAACGCGAATGGCAGCGACCGGCCGCCATTCCGGTTCAACCAGTTCGGAGGCACGCTCGGCGGTCCGCTCACGCCGTCCCGCCAGCGGCTCTTCTTCTTTCAGAGCGTCGAGTTCCGACGCCAGGTCAACCCGGCTTCGGTCACGCAGTCGGTTCCGACGCCGCTGATGAAGCGCGGAGATTTCAGCGAGGACACCCGCACGATCTACGACCCGCTGACGCTACAGGAGGACGGCACGCGGGATCCGTTCCCGAACAACACGATCATGCCCGCCCGGCACAATTCCACCGCGCAACAGCTGCTCTCGTACTTCCCTGATCCGACCGCTTCCGGAATCCGCAACAACTTCTTCTCCCAGGACGGGTCAGTACCAAACACCTGGGACACCTCGTCCAAGGTGGACTACCAAATCAACGACCACAACAACCTGTTCGTCCGCGTCTCGCTGAACAAGACGATCAACACCCTGCCGAGCCGCTGGAACAACATCGCGTCGCCTGGCTCGGGATGGAACGGCAGTATCAACCGGTCGTACACCCTGGATGACACCCACCTCTGGAACGGCTGGGTAATGCACGGAAACTACGGCTATTCCTACCACGCGAACCCGCGGCGCTATATCGAGGAAGAGGTCTCCCAGACGTCGCTCGGCCTTCCAGCGGGACTCGACAGCCAGGCACAGTTCCCAGTATTTCCGCGCGTGCAGGTCGCTGACTTCCAGCAGATGGGCAACAACGCGTTCTGGTACATCGGCAACAAGTTCGAATCGCACACCTGGGTCGGGGACATGTCCCGGCTGTTCGGGGACCATACGATCAAGTTCGGCGGTGTCTTCCGGCTCAATCGCGTGTCGAACCACCGGCCGGCCGATCCGGCGGGCATCTACCAGTTCAATCGCAACTGGACGCGCGAGCGGTTCAATCGGGGCAGCCAGGGAAACTCTGTCGCGAGCATGCTGCTCGGATACATGAACGGCGGCCGGATCCGCTTCGAGCCGGCCCTGTCGCAGCAGACACCGTACTGGGGCTTTTACATCCAGGACGACTGGCGCTTCTCGGACAGGCTCACGCTCAACATCGGCCTCCGCTGGGACCAGGACCGCCCGATCACCGAGAAATACAACCGCGCGGGCTGGTTCGATTTTTCCGCGACCCAGCCGAACCTGGTGTTCGATATTCCCGGGCTGCAGCGGCAGGTCGTCGGAGGACTGCAATTCGCCGGCGTCGACGGCAACCCCCGCCACATCAAGAACTACGACAACAACAATGTCGCACCGCGATTGGGAGTGGCCTACAAGCTGACCGAGAACCTTGTGATCCGCACGGGAGCGGGAATCTTCTTCAACCCGACCACCGGCTTCGGGCCCGGCACCGCGACCGCCGGGGCGGTCAGCTTCAATGCCATCTCGCCCATCATCGGCAGCCAGGACGGCGGGCGGACCCCGTTCACCGATATCGGGAATCCGTTCCCGCTGGGCTTCGTCGCGCCGTCCAACGGGACCGAGGGGCTCGAAACGTTTCTAGGCCAGAGCCCGGCGGCAATCGTGCGGACCGACCGCACGCCGTACTCGGCGCAATGGAACTTCAATGTCCAGTACGAGCTGCCGGACAGTTGGCTGGTCGACGTTGCATACGCCGGAAACTCGGGAGTCAAGCTGCTCGGCTCGGGCGTGCAGTTCAATCAATTGCAGAACGAATACCAGTCGCTGGGCGACCGCCTGAGCGAACAGGTCGAGAATCCGTTCTTCGGCGTCATCCCGGGCAACCTGGGCCTCGGCCGCAGGACGGTGTCGTTGGGGCAGCTGTTGCGACCCTACCCGCATTTCAGCGGCGTCAATACCCCCCGGGGGTATGAATTCCACTCGACCTACCACGCCCTGCAGGTCAAGATGCGCAAGCGCTACAGCGGCGGCCTGCAGCTTCTGGGAGCCTACACCTGGTCGAAGATGATCGACGACGTCAGTTCCGTCGCCGGTTTCGTGGGCGCGCAGAACCCGGGCTACACCAACCACTACGACAAACGCCTGGACCGCACGCTTTCCGGCCTGGACGTGGCCCACCGGCTCGTACTGAACTACCAGTACGAATTGCCGTTCGGCAAGGGCAAGCCGCTGCTCAATCGGGGCGGATTGGCAAACCAGGTCCTGGGCGGCTGGAACATCAACGGCGTGACGACCCTCCAGAGCGGGCTACCCGTGGGAATCACCTCCCAGGTCAACAACCTGGGAGCCTACGGCGGACGGCCGACACCGAACAGGGTTCCGGACGCAAATCCCTTGACGGAAGGCAGAGTCTCTGACCGGTTGGGAGGGCGGTTCGCGAGCCAGCCCTACTTCAACACCAGCGCGTTTGAACAGCCGGCGCCGTTCACGTTCGGCGACATGGGCAACTTCTTGCCCGACGCCCGGGAACCGGCCTACCTGAACTGGGATGTCTCGATCGTCAAGGACTTCCCGTTCAACGACCGGGTCAGGTTGCAATTCCGGGCCGAGTTCTTCAACTTCTTCAACCAGACGGTCTTCCGCCGGCCCAACACGAGCTTCGGCAACAACAACTTCGGCAACATCACTGCAGCCGAGGCGGCCCGAATCGGGCAGCTAGGCCTGAAGCTCTACTTCTAAGGCCCAATCAAGCGGGCAATGCCCGCGGCCTCCTGGGGGGCCGCGGGCTGAAATATTTTGGTTAAGAACTGCCTGGATCCGTGCTAGGCTTTCTAAGACCGGCGAGATGCCATTCTGCCTCCTTGTGGATAGCAGGCGTTCGGCAAGAGACGTACAAGGTACTACGAAGACCGAATAGCCTATGAATATCCTGCTCTATAACCCCGACAACCAAGTTACGAAAAACTATATGCCGCACCTGTGGATGTTCGTTCTGCAGGCCGTGACCCCTCCGGGGCACAAAGTCTTCCTTATTGACGGCAACGCCCAGGCGATGACCGAAGAAGGCATTGCGGATTTCGTCCGGGAAAACAACATCGAACTGGCGGGCATCGGGGCAATGACGCGCATGGCCGCCAGGGCCTACCGCATGGCCGATGCCATTCGCGGGGCAGGTGCAAAGGTCGTGATGGGCGGCCCGCACGTGACGGAAGTTCCCGACGAGCCGATCGGGCTCACCGACGAGGCGCGCCACGCCGACGCCGTGGCGTTGGGAGAAGCGGACTATCTCTGGCCCCGGATCGTAGAAGATGCCGCGGCCGGAAGGCTGAGGGAGGTATACCAGCCTGTCGACGAGACGACCGGCCAGGAAATCAAGCCCTCCTTGGAGGACTACCCGGCCATTCCCTGGGAGACGATGGACCTGCGGCAATTCGACCTGGTCGCCAAGCTACCAGCGTGGGGACGCTACATTCTCGAGAAGACCACCAGCGAGTGGAAGAGCCTTTACCTGGTTCCCATCGAATCCGGACGCGGATGCCCTTATGGTTGCGATTTCTGCACGGTCACCGGGTTCTTCGGGGACTCGATCCGCTTCCGTAGCGACCAGAGCGTGGTCGATGAGATCTTGCGGCTGAAGGCGCGCGCGAAGGAGGAGGGAGGCAAGGTCGGGGTCTTTTTCATCGACGACAACTTCGCGATCAACGTCAAGCGCACGAAGTCACTGCTGCGGGCGATGATCGACCAAGGCGCCGAAGTGGCCTGGGTGGCCCAAATCAGCATGAACCTGCTCAAGGACGAGGAACTCGTCGACCTCATCAAGGAGAGCGGGGGCCGTTGGATCTTCATGGGGCTGGAATCCATCGACGTGGGTAACCTCAAGGATGTCAACAAGGGCTTCAACAAACCGGCGAAATACGGTGAAGTGCTGGACCGGCTTGCGTCCCGGGGAATCTATTCGATCACCTCGTTCATTTTCGGGATGGACGGCGACCGGAAGGGGGTGGCGCGCCAGACTCTCGATGCCATCGAGACCTGGCCGCCGGGTCTGCCGGTATACGGCCTGCTTACGCCGTATCCGGCCACACCGCTGTACGACCGCCTGCTTGAGCAAGACCGTCTGACCCGGCCGAAACACTGGCTTGAGTTCCTGCCCTTCCGGATGGCGTTCACTCCGGAGAACATCACGATCGAGCAGGCCGAGGCAGAGGTGCACGAAGCCTGGACGGAGTCCTACTCGGCCGAGAGCACGGCCAGGGCGCTGAAGCAAATCGAGCACCGTCCGTTCCATGAGCGCGCATTGATGTTCGGAGCCCGGCTCGCGTTCCGGGGGATCTATTTCCCGCAAATGACAAAGCGTCATTGGATCGGCGTACTTTGGCGAAACCGCGCCAGCTTCCTCCGGATCCTTGCCGATGGATTTCGGGAGTACTGGAATCACCGCCAGCGCCAAGGGGCCCCAGCGGAGCCTGTGCGCCGGCCAGCGCCTCACCGGCCGCATCCGGAAAGGGCCAAGGCCGTTCCCGGCAAGCAGAATCCCGCAGTACCTGTGCCGACGGCGATGCGCCGCGAAGAGGCTACGCTCGTTTCGGCGGCTGACTGAAGCTCTCGATCATTTGCAGGGACACACCGGGCGCTTCCAGAGCGCCCGGCCCTGGTCCGCAAGACAAGCCTGGGGTGGCGCCAGGCAAGTGCCGTCTGCACAGCTCACAGACAGGCAGGAGCCCTGATGTCGTCCATTGGAGAATCGCCCATCGCGTTGGGCGGCAGCGCGACCGCCGGCCTGCGTCGCGCAGTCAGAACCGCATGCCGGTGAACCCGCCGTCGACAAAGATCTCGGCGCCGGTGACAAAGCTCCCCGCCCGCCGCGCCACGAGCAGCAGGGCCGCCCCGACCAGTTCGGGCGGCTCGCCGAAACGGGCCATCGGCGTTTGATCCATGATCTTCTGCACGCGCTCGGGCTGGAGGATCTTGCGGTTCTGCTCGGCCGGGAAGAATCCTGGATTCAACGAATTGACCCGGACGCGATGCGGCGCGTACTCGCGCGCAAGATTCTTGGTCAAGTTGTTGACGGCAGCCTTCGAAGCCGAGTAGGCGAATACCCGCGACAAGGGCAGGTGCGCGGTCACGCTGCCGATATTGAGGATGGAGCCTCCCTGTGCTTGCCGCGCCATGAGCGGAGCGAATAGCTGGCATCCGAGGTGCGTCGCCGTGAGGTTGGTGGCGAGCACGCGCTGCCAGTCCTCGTCGGAGATTTCCTCGTACGGAACGGCCGAGTTCACACCGGCGCAGTTCACGAGGATGTCCACCCGACCGTGATTGCCCACCACCCGATCCCGCAATGAACGGAAAGAGTCCCTGGCGGTCACGTTGACGGGGACGAAATCGGCCGAGCCGCCGGCTTCACGAATGGTCGCCACACGCGCTTCGCCGCGCTCCTGTGAGCGGCCCGATACGACGACGTGCGCCCCGGCGGCGGCAAGTCCGTCGCACAGTGCCCCGCCGAGCACGCCCGTGCCCCCGATCACGACGGCGACATCGGAGTCGAGACCGAACAGCTGGTGCAGGAAGGCCGAGGAATCAGGCATCTATCCGTTACCTTGTCATGACCGCAGCGGCAAGCGCAAACCCGGCCAAGGTCCCGCCTGCGAGATCTTGGGGTACTCGGCAAACGTCTCGCCGGCCTCGATCGCGTCGAGCCGCTCTCGAACATCTCCGGCGATCTCCCCGGTTCGCACGCCATCCCACTCCGGGAGGTATTCCTGGATCTTCCGGAGGCCCTTTCCAAGCTGCCTCGTGGCGCCGTTCCGGTTGCCCCGGCCATGGTGATGGAAGCCTACGGCGAAATGGATCAAGGCCTGCAGGAACCAGCGATCCGGCTGCTGGGAATGCGTCCAGATCTCTTCGAGCACTTCATGGCATTCGAAGAATTCCTCCGAGTTGAAGAGCTCGATGCCGCGTTCGAAGAGCGCCCGTTGCTCGCCGCCAGGCATCACCCCCCCTATCCAGATGAACCAGCATAGTCCACTGGCCAAAGCGTTGCGCGACCGGGAGGCATCGGTCGCGAGAGCGACCACCTTGGGGCAATTGTCTTCGAGGACCGTGTGACGGTAGGGGTCAGCGGCGACAGCCTGGACCGACCCGAGTACCCCCAGTCCCACGATCCGGAAACCGGCGAAGTAAAGTGGCGTTGGCACACAGTGCCACAAGAGGCCGGCGACAGCGGGGCCAATCTTGTTGCGTTCGACGCCACGACGGGCGGCGCTAGAATGAAACCCGGCAAGAAAGGCCTTTGGCATGCAGCATATACACAGAGCATTTGCCCTCCTGATCCTGGCAGCTCCACTGGCTGTTCCGCAGGCTCCGTCCGGCCAGGCACCCAGTGCAGGACAGCCCGGCACCACCCGCGTTGGCGCGCCCGAACAGGCCGTCCCTCGAACCAGCAGACGCCGCCGGCCACCCGACAGATTCGCCGGTCAGGAGCGCATCCGAGCCTTGCTCATCAGCGGCGGCTGCTGCCACGACTACCGTGGGCAGGACAAGATCCTGATGGATCTGATGGCCGATGTCCTACCTGTAGACTGGACCATTCTCTATGAGGGCGGCCAAAGCTCAGACGCTCGGGTCGCGCTCTATAACAAGCCGAATTGGGCAGAGGGATTCGATGTGGTCATCCACAACGAATGCTTTGCCAACGTTGCAGACGAGAAATTCATTCGGCAGATCACCAGCGTCCACAAGGCCGGCATGCCGGCGATGGTGATCCATTGCACGATGCACTCCTACCGTGCCGCCACCATCGATGACTGGCGGGAATTCGTAGGAGTCACGACGCGGCGTCATACGCGGAGGCACAACATCGCAGTCAAGGTCGCGGATCGGGACTCCAGTCTGACCGAGAGTATTCCATCCGACTGGACCACACCCATCGATGAACTCTATGTAGTTGAAAAGGTTTGGCCTACCAGCACGGTCCTTGCTACAGCTGTCAGCCCCGAAGAAGGCAATGCCGTCTATCCGGTGATCTGGACCAATGACTTCCACGGCGCGCGAGTGTTCGGCACGACCTTGGGCCATAGCGAGACATTTGACGACCCAGTCTTCCGCGACCTGCTGATTCGCGCCTTCAAGTGGACTGTGAAACGAGAATAGCGGGTGAGTGCTCGCGCAAGTAGCGCATTCCAGCCTGGAGGCGGGCTGATCGAGTAGCTGCATCGAGGCGAGTGTTCGCCAGCGCGAGATCTGAGAGTCTCCGCCGCTCCGTCTAGGCCCGGACACCCTTGTCGTACAGCCGGGTGGCGAATCGGGATTCAATCGCAGTCCTGTCGCGATCGTGCGCATGGAATTGAGACCGGTGACGAAGCCGTCAAGGGGGCCGGCGGCCCGGTCCCTTCCGATTCCGCTGAGTCGGCAGTTCCAAGCGGTAGACTCGTATCTATGATGCGGCGATCCGTGCCAGTCGGTCTTCTCCTCGCGGTCAGCCTGCTGCAAGGCCAGCCGACCCCCCTGCGGGGTGCGGCCGAACTCCAGGAACTCCTGGACCGGCTCAACGTGGTTGGCACCGTCCTGATGCTGGGGGCGCACCCCGACGACGAGAACACCTCCGTGCTGGCGTACTTTGCCCGTGGACGCCATCTCCGCACCGTCTATCTCTCGGCGACTCGCGGTGAGGGCGGGCAGAACCTGATCGGCACCGAGCAAGGCGCTCTGATGGGCGTCATCCGGACGCACGAGTTGCTGGAGGCGCGTCGGATCGACGGCGGGGAACAAGAATTCGCCGGGGTCGTGGACTTCGGCTACACGAAGACAGCTGAAGAGGCCTTGAGCGTCTGGGGCGAGCACACGCTCCTGCGGAACATGGTGCACGTGATCCGCAAAGTCCGCCCTGACGTGATTGTGTCGCGATTCCCCCCGCGCCCGGGCAGCGGCGGGCATGGCCACCACACGGCCGTGGGCTGGACTGGACCGCTGGCGTTCGAAGCCGCAGCTGACCCGGGCCAGTTCACGGAACTAGGCCTGCCGGCCTGGCGTACCCGTCGGTACTACTACAACCTGCCCACGTTCAACAGGCAAATGGAGGAAGCGGCTGCCCGGGGCGAAAGACGCCTCCGTTTGGAACTGGGTGAGTATGACCCGGTGCTGGGCAAGTCGTACGCCGAGATCGCGGGAGAGAGTCGCAGCATGCACCGCAGCCAGGGCATGGGCAGCGGGCAGCGGAAGGGCAGCGTGCCCGCGTACTTCGAATTCGTGGCGGGCGAACGAGGGGGCGAAGGACTCTTCAGCGGAATCGACACGGGTTGGAGCCGGATCGCGGGCGCGCGACAGGTCGGGGCCAATCTGCAGCGAGCGCGCGACCAGTACGATCCGCGCAAGCCGGACGTAATCCTGCCGTTCTTGCTGAACGCCTACCGTGACTTGGCAAGCCTCTCGGGGCCGGAAGTCGAGTACAAGCGAAGCGAGCTTCAGCGAGCGATTGAGCTTGCGTCTGAAATTTGGGTTGACGCGACAGCAGACCGGTGGGACGCCGCGCCCGGCTCGGAGATCGAGATCACAGCCCAAGCGCTACGCCGATCAGAGTCCCCCTGGGAGTGGCGGGCCACCCGGCTCGAAGGGGTCGTGGATATATCCCTCGACGGCCGCCCGGAACTGGAACTGAACCGTGTCGCGGCACGCTCGGCGACGGTGACGATTCCGGAGCAGGCCTGCTACTCGCAGCCGTACTGGTTACGGACCGAAACTGCTGATGGGCCCAACTGCGAGGATGCCGGCGACACACCCGGGCCGGCCGCCGTACTACGGGCGGTATTCGAGTTCCGCACGCCCGAAGGGATCGACATCGAGATTGACAAGCCCGTACTGTACCGCTGGATCGACCGGTCGGTCGGAGAGCGCTCGCGGCCACTCGCAGTTGTGCCTGCGATCACGGTGGCGTTCTCCCAGCAGAATCGAATCTTCCCCGACACGACACCCACCCCAATCCGTGTGCGGCTAGCGTCCAGTGTGGGCAAGACAGCCGGGACGGTGCACCTGCAGGCGCCTGGCGGATGGAGCGTCAGCCCGGAGTCGCGGCAAGTCCGCTTTGAACGTCGAGGCCAGGAGCAAACCGCGGAATTCGAGCTGACACCGCCAGCCCGCCGTTCAGGCGGCGAACTGACAGCGACCGTGCTGTTGGACGGCAGGCAAATCAGTTCGGGCATGCAAACGATCGAGTATGACCATATTCCGATGACGCCGGTCTTCCCTCCTGCGTCGATGCGGGTCGAGCGGTTCGACGTCCAGCTGCTCTCGAAAGCAATCGGCTACGTGATGGGTGCCGGCGACAAGATTCCCGAGGCGCTCGCGCAGATGGGCGCCACGATTACATTGCTGTCCGCCGAAGAGCTGGCGGCGGGCGACCTTGACAGGTACGACGCCATCGTGACCGGGATCCGCGCGTTGAATACTCGGCCCGACCTGCTGGCCGCCCGGGAACGTCTGATGACGTACGTCGAGAACGGCGGGACTTTGGTCGTGCAGTACAACACGGCATCGTTTCGCGGCAGGGGCGGGGGCGCGACCGCGACCCTGGCACCCTATCCGATGACCCCATCGCGACTGCGGGTCACTGACGAGCGCGCAGCAATCGAATTCCCCTCTGGCGAACACGCGCTGCTAAGCGCGCCCAACAAGATCACGCGTTCCGATTTTGATGGCTGGGTGCAGGAGCGGGGACTGTATTTCATGTCGGGCTGGGACGACCGCTACGATGCCGTCCTAGCCTGCGCCGATTCCGGCGACAGCCCCCTTGGCGGAGGCATGCTCTACGCCCGCTTCGGCGAGGGAGTGTATATCTTCACCGGGTATTCCTGGTTCCGGCAGCTTCCGGCCGGCGTGCCCGGGGCGTACAGGATCTTCGCCAACCTGATCAGCGCTGGGAAAGCGGTCGCGGCCCGATAGGTGCCCTGCGAGGGCCGTCCTAGACGCGCTCGCGAGCGACCAGCCGTTGCGTGAAGGCCAGCATCCGGCGGTCCATGTCCTCGACACGGTCCGGCTCCGCGGAGGCCAGATTTCGCTGCTCCAGCGGATCCTCCCGGAGATTGTAGAGTTCCGGGCCTTCCTTTGCGATCACGCTCCTTTCGGACACTCGAGCTCGTGAGTTCTCCACAAACCAGTGATAGCTCCATTCGTCGTGGCGAATCGAGACGCTCTCGTTGTAGTGGCAGCAGACGGCCTCGTCGCGGATTCGGTCACGTTCTCCCCGAATCAGCGGCATCAGGCTTTCGGACGTCATGTGCGCCGGCTTCTCGATCCCCAGCCACTCGAGGATGGTTGCCGTCACGTCGGTCTGCTGCGTGTAGGAGTCCACGCGGTCGGCGTTGGCGCCAGCGGGGTCCCGGATCATCAGAAAGGTCCGGGCGAGCTCCTCGTATCCCCAGGGGCGGACCTTGCGGACGATGCCGTGATCGCCGAACGGCTCCCCGTGGTCCGTCATCAACACGATCAATGTATTGTCGTACATGCCTATCCGCTTCACCTCGTCGAGAAAGTGGCCGACCCAGGCGTCCACGAAGCGGACGACCGCCCCGTACAGCGCCAGCACCTGCCGCATCTCTTCCGCATCGAGGTAGCCAGCAACGTCTCCGGGCACGGGACAGATGTTGCGGATCGGCCACTGCTCGTAGTTCGGGTCGACAAGCTTCAGATAGCTCTCGGGCGGGTCCCAGGGCTCGTGGGGGCAGAAGTTGTCGATCCAGAGAAACAGGTTCTCCTTGCGCGGCTGCGCGGCGAGCCAATCGACCGCCGATTGCATCACCCGCGGAGTGAAGTGATCCTCGTCAGTCTTCCAAGAATGGCGGTTCGCAAGATAGGTGCGCGTCTCGCGAGGCTCGTTCGGCCGCGTTCCGCGGGGCTTGAACCGCGGGGCGACATTGACTGCGTTGACGATCGCCGGATCGCGCACGTAGGGGTCCTGCTCCTGGCCGCGGATCCATTTCACGTCGTCGAAGCCCCGGCTGAACCCGTACGACGGCTTGTGAAGGTGGTACGTGTCGCTGACCAGCGATGTCCGGAAGCCCTCGCTCCAGAGGATCTCGGGCAGGAGGGGATGGTCGTCCGGGTACAGCACCTGCCAGCGCCGGAACGGATACGTGAAACGGCCCGTCAGGAGGCTGGTGCGGACGGGCACGGTAGGCAGGCCCTCCGGATACGAGTGGGTGAAGAAGGTGGATTCCGAGGCGAACCTGTCGAGGTTCGGGGTTGGCACCTTGGAATTCCCGAACGCCCCGAGATGGTCCCACCGGAAGCTGTCGAGCATCAGGACGATGACGTTCTTGCGGTCCCAGCGCTTGCGGCTCGGACTTCCCCAGCCAGGCGGGACAAAGACCCGCTCCCTGCCCGGCAAGGTGTAGGCGGCATGGTCGAAGTCGCTCACCGCGACCGGTCCCGGAGATTCGTCGCCGCGATCACCGCAGCCCCAGAGAGCCGGAGATGAAGCGAGCAATGCAGCAGCCGAGCTTCTTGCGAACTGCCGGCGGGTTGAGTCGGTCTGGGTTGACATGAGCCCAAGAATACACACCTTCTTCAAGAGTTGTCGGCCTGATGTAGAATGGGGCCGTGACGCGGCTGTCCCTGATCGTTGTGGTGCTGGTTGTCCCGGCGTGGGCGGAGACGCCAGAAGCGGAGTTCTTCGAGTCGAAGGTCCGGCCCGTCCTGGCGGGCCGCTGCTACGGCTGCCACGCCGAGAACGCGACCGCAGGTCTGCGTCTGGATTCGCTCGCCGGCCTGCTGAAGGGCGGAAAATCGGGCCCCGCGGTTAAACCCGGAGACCCCGGAAGCAGCATCCTTCTGCACGCGGTCCAGGGCATCCAGGGCCGGATGGGGATGCCGCCGGCAGGAAGACGCCTCGAGGCCCACGAAGTCGACGCCCTCAGGGAATGGGTGGCGATGGGAGCCCCGTGGCCGATGTCGCCGCGCGAGTTCTTCCTTGCGCGTGTGCAGCCGGTGCTTGAGGCCAAGTGCCTTGGCTGCCATGCCACCGAACCTCAGGGCGGCTTACGCATGGATTCACGGGAAGCGCTGCTCAAAGGCGGCAAGTCCGGACCCGCCCTCGTGTCGGGGGATCCGGAGCAGAGCTTGCTGGTACAGGCCGTGCGCTACCAGCACGACCTCAAGATGCCGCCGACCGGAGCGCTGCCGCAAGAAGAAATCGACGTGCTGGCCCGCTGGATCGGAGACGGCGCCGTTTGGCCAGAGGGGGCAGAACCCGGATCGCCCTCCTACACCATCCGCGACGAGCACCGGCAGCACTGGTCGTTTCAACCGTTGACCGACGCGCCCGTGCCGGTCCCCGACGAGGCCAGTTCCGCGGAGAACGTAATTGACCGGTTCGTGCTGGCGAGGCTCGCCGACGAGGAATTGCGCCCGTCGGGCCCCGCTGACAAGCGCACCTTGATCCGCAGGGTGACGTACGACCTGACCGGCCTTCCTCCGACACCGCGCGAAGTGGAGGATTTCCTGGCTGACGATTCGGAAATCTCCTTTTCGGACTTGATCGAGCGATTACTGTCTTCCCCGCGTTACGGGGAGCGCTGGGGCCGGCACTGGCTTGACCTAGTGCGCTACGCGGATACGGCGGGAGACTCCGGGGACTTTCCGGTCCCGGAGGCGTACAAGTACCGCAACTACGTGATCGACTCGTTCCAGGATGACAAGCCGTACGATCAGTTCATCCGGGAGCAAATCGCAGGCGACACCCTCGAATCCAGCAGCGAGGAAGAACGCTGGGAGAAGCTCATCGCGACCGGCTACCTCGCGATTTCCAGGCGGATCGGAGTCAGCCCCCACCGACTCCGCCACATCACGCTCGAGGACACGATCGACAACCTCGGCAAGACGTTCCTCGGGCTGAGTGTGCAATGCGCGCGGTGCCACGACCACAAGTTCGACCCGATCCCCACCGCGGACTACTACGCTCTCTACGGCATCCTGGACAGCTCCGTGTTCCCCCATCCCGGCGCGGAACACCTGCCCTACCGCAGCAACTTCGTCTACCGGGTCGGGGCGGAGGAAGCTAGCAAGGTGATGGCTTCCTACGAGAAACGTATCACCCTATGGAACGACTTGGAACGCGAGAAGTTCCGCGAGTACCAGTCGTTTCAGAACAAGCTGATCACGACGCCCGGCAGGTCCCGGGAAATCGTTTGGAAGGAACTCGAGCACCTGCGAGCCGAGCGCGCGGTGTTCGCGCGTTCCGAGCCCCCCCTGGAAACGGCGTACGCGGTAACGGAAGGCGTGGCGCAGGACTCCCCGATCCATCGGTCAGGGGACCCGAAGGCGCGCGGGCCAATCGTCCGTCGAGGGTTCCTCCAGATCCTCGGAGGGGCGAAAGTGCCGCCCGAGCACCAAGGAAGCGGTCGACAGCTCCTTGCCGACTGGATCGCGGACCCCGAGAACCCGCTTACCGCGCGCGTGATGGTCAACCGGATCTGGCACCACCACTTCGGGGTCGGCCTCGTTCGAACAACCAGCAATTACGGAGTACGGGGCTCGCCTCCGACCCATCCGGAACTGCTGGACTACCTGGCGCGCTACTTCATCGACAGCGGCTGGTCAGTAAAAGCGATGCACCGGTTGATCCTCGATTCGCGCACCTACCAACAGGCCAGTCTCGACATCGATGCCAATCACCAGCGGGATCCCCAGAACCTGCTGCTGTGGCGGGCCAATCGCCGCCGGCTCGACGCGGAGCAGATCCGGGACTCGATTCTGGCATTCAGCGGCGAACTGGACCAATCGAGGGGCGAGGGGCACCCCTTCCCGCACCGGCGCACCTACTTCTACCGCCAGCACGAGCCGTTCTCCGACTTCTTCACAACAAACCGCCGCTCGGTTTACATCATGCAGCCGCGCATCCAAAAGCACCCTTACCTGGATCTGTTCGACGGACCTGACGGAAACCTGCCCATGAGCGAGCGGAAATCGACGACGACAACCCTCCAGGCACTGTACTTGATGAACTCGGAATTCATGCACCGGCAGACACAATCCATCGCAGAGCGCTGGAGTGCCCGGTCCGCGGGCAGGGACGCGTTCCTTGAACATGCCACCCGAACCATCTTCGGCCGACCGCCCGAGGCGGCCGAGGTACAGCGAGCCGAATCCTATTTCGCCACGGCTGCAGGTAGCGAGGAGCAGAAGCGCGCCGGATTGCTGCGCGCTATGCTCGCGAGCAACCAGTTCCTGTTCGCGGATTGAATCTTCCCCGCGGGAACCCGCCGCGCGGCGCGAGAAGAGAACGAGTGAAACCAAGAATCTCCCATGAAGTCCAAGCAAGCCTTGATCGCCGCGGCGCTCGCGGCACCTCTCCTCACATCAGCCGCCACGGCCCAGTCGCCTGTGCGCTGGAAGATCCACGACATGGGACGTCCAGTGCCGCCGAAGGTGGTGTCTAAGCCGCAGCTGCCCGTTCCCCCGCCTTCGGACGCAATCGTGCTCTTCGACGGCTCGGACCTGGCGCAGTGGCGGGCCCTGGACGGCAGCGCGGCCAAATGGACAATCCGGGACGGCAGCCTGGCCGCAGTGCCCGGCGGCGGGGCGGTTTTCACAAGGCAGGGGTTCGGCGACATTCAGCTCCACCTGGAATGGGCGGCGCCGACCCCGGCGCGGGGCAAGGGCCAGGGACGCGGCAACAGCGGGGTGTTCCTGATGGGCAAGTACGAGGTCCAGGTACTCGATTCCTATGACAACGTGACCTATGCGGACGGCCAGGCGGCCGCCTTGTACGGACAGTCGCCCCCGTTCGTCAATGCCAGTCGACCCGCCGGGGAATGGCAATCCTACGACATCGTGTTCCGGCGGCCGCGGTTCCGCCCAGACGGCTCCGTGGAACAATCGGCACGCCTTACGGTGTTCCACAACGGGGTGCTTGTGCAGGACAACACCGAAGCGTGGGGACCCACGGCCTGGCTGCAGCACCTGCCGTACAAGTCCCATCCGGACCGCCTTCCGCTGCAGCTGCAAGATCACGGCAACCCGGTGCTGTACCGCAACATCTGGGTCCGCGAACTCGCCGAGGAGCCCCGTCCGGGACCGGGAATGCACCAGACCAGGCCGATCGCCACCATGACGGCTGAAATGCTCGACCGCTATGTCGGCAGGTACGGCTCCCCAGGGCGGCTGAATTGCCCGCCCGCTGTGGCGGCGGGTCCGCCGCGGGGGGGCGGCCCCCCGCCGTGATCAGCCGGGAAGGAACGACGCTCTCCGTGAAATTCGGCTTTGGGGCTCCCCTCGAAATGCTTCCGCACTCCAGCACGGAGTTCTCCTTGCGCTGGACGGCGGCGACGCTGATTTTCGACCTGGACCCCAGCGGCATGCCGACTTCGCTGACGTTTCACATCGGAGGCGATGCGAGACCCGCGGCGAAGCTGCCCTGACGACGGACCTGTGAGGCCGCTCATTCGCCGGCCTGGGCGACTTCAGATTCTTCGCCGGAGGATCCTGTCTCCCGGGCAGGAAACGAGGTGCCCTCCCAGCGAGCCACAAGGGCAGGCGCAGCGCAATGGCTCACCACGTTGACACTGGTCCGAATCGGGTCGATCAGGGCATCGATCCCGAGCAACACGGCTAGGCCCTCCATCGGCAAGCCGTGCCCCTCGAACAATGCCGCCAGGATCACGAAATTGGCCCGCGGAACACCCGCGACGCCCTTGCTGGTCAGCTTGAGAGTCAGCAGCATCGCGATCTGCTGCTCGAAGGACAACTGGATCCCGGCGGCCTGGGAAACAAACACGGTTGCCATGGCCAGGTGGATCGTGCTGCCGTTCAGATTGAGACTCAGGCTCAGCGGGGCGACCACTCCGAGAATGCGACGGGGAACACCGAATCGTTGCAAGTTCTCCAGGGTTTGCGGAAGCGCCGCGGCGCTCGACGTCGTGGCGAACCCGATCAGGAACGGCTCGCGAGCGCAACTCGCGAACCGTCGGAGCGGAACGCCGCACAGTACCAGCCCACCCAGCAGGACGACCCCCAGGAAAAGGCCCTGTGCGAACCAAGCGGCGATAGCGAACCCCGCGAGGCCCTCCAGTGTCCCGGAGCCACCACCGGCGACCGCGTTGGCGGCGGCTGAGAACACGGCGACGGGCGCGAGCCACATGACGTAGTCGGTGTAGCGGAACGCGACTTCTGCGAGAGCCTCGGCAAACCTCACGACCGGCTTGGCCTTCTCGCCGACCGAAAGGCACGCGATCCCGAAGAGGAAGCAGAAGACTACGATCTGCAACACGTCGCCCCGCGCCAGCGCGTCCACGATGCTCGTCGGGACTGCTGTCTCGATCACCTCGGCCAAGCCAGTCGAGGCGGGCTGGATCGTTGGGTCCACCGACTGCAGACTCAGGCCATCGCCCGGCCGGGCCAACAGAACAGTGAACCAACCAAGCAACAGGGCGATCGTCGTGGCCACCTCGAAGCAGATCGCGGACTTCCAGCCGACCTGTCCGAGTGCCCCGAGAGATCCGGCACCCGCGATCGCCCGAATCAGCACACCCACCAGCACGGGAGCGATGATTGATCGGATCAGTCGCAGGAAGATGGTGCTGAAGAACTCGATCCTCTCTGCGAACGCCGGTGCCAGCATTCCAACGCCGACTCCCGCCACCATCGACAGCAGGATCCAGGAAGCTAACGATGGCCTGGGAACGCGCGGCACGGAGGACTCCGATCGAAAGTCAGAGTATCAGCACAGTGCGGCCGTGCGACTGGCAAGGGCTCGACAGACCAACAGCCCGGGTTCGTCAACTCCCGAACGCTCTCAGCCCCGCGCAACGCGCCTCGCTGGCAGTCCGGGCCCAGGAAGTTGGTTACCCGGCCGAACCTGCCGCGGCCACGGGAACCGCCATTCGTGCACTCAAGGCCGGTACCACGGCTGTCAAGAACGGCTCCGCCCGGCCCCTCGTGCGGTCGCCAAGCTCCTATCATGACCACAGGCATGTCTTGTCCCAGATCGACTGCTGCCGCGCTCGCCCTGCCCGCAGTAGCTCTCGTTCTGACCGCGGCCCCGTCGCTCCAGCCACCATTGGGCCTGGACGCGCTAATGCCGGTTCCCGCTGACAATCCGCTAACCCCGGAAAGAGTGGCGCTGGGACGGAAGCTGTTCCTCGACCCTATCCTGTCCGCCGACCGTTCGATCTCATGCGCGAGCTGCCATGATCCTGAGCGCTCATTCACTGACAACCGGCCCAAGTCGGTGGGCGTTTCCCAGCGGGTCGGTCCGCGCAGAGTTCCGAAGCTGCTCAACCGCGGCTATGGGCGCAGCTTCTTCTGGGATGGCCGCATTCGCACCCTTGAGGAGCAGGTACTGCAACCCGTCACCAACACGCTTGAGATGGACCTTGGGCTGTCCGAGGCGGTCGAGCGGCTCAGGGCTGAGGCGGCCTACGCCTCAGGGTTTCGCAAAGCCTTCGGACGGCAGCCCAACCAGGATGACCTGGCGCGAGCGTTGGCTTCCTACGTACGCACCATCCTCTCCGGTGATTCCCGCTACGATCGCTACGTGGCCGGGGATCCGGAAGCACTCGATCCAACGGAGCGCTTGGGGCTGGAGGTGTTTCGCACCAAGGGGAACTGCGTGACCTGCCACCTGGGCCCGAACCTGACGGATGAGCGCTTCCACAACACGGGCATCGGATTCAGGGACGGGCGCATCGACGATGACGGGCGCTTCACCGTCACGGGACGCGAGCAGGACCGGGGCGCGTTCAAGACGCCGACGCTGCGGAATGTCGCCGAGACCGCGCCCTACATGCACGACGGGAGCATCGAGACTCTCGAGGATGTCATCGACGACTACGACGAGGGTGGGACGGCAAACCCGTATCTCGATCGCGAAATGACGAAGCTAGGGCTCACCGAATCCGAGAAGGCCGCACTGGCAGCGTTCCTGAAGGCGCTGAGTGGACCGGTGCGCGAAGGATTCCAGCCCTGAGGCCTGAATTCAGCCGCCCCGGAGAGCTCCGTTCGTTCCGGCGGGCCGATTACTTGTCGCCGGCCGTCAGCTTGGCGCGGAGGGTACGGAACTCCTGTAGATGCTCCCGGGCCGCCTCATCCTCGCCCAGCCTACGACTGGCCCGTGCCAACTGGTAGTGAAGCTCCATTCTCTTCTGCTCGTCGCGCAAGGCCGCTAGCGCCTGGGACAGGGCCTCCCGCGCCTCATGGAATCGCTCGAGGTCCAGCAGGGCCTTGCCAAGGGCTCCCAGCGCCGCTGGCGGCGCCGGATCTGCGCCGGCAGCAGTTTCCAAGTACGGTAGCGCCTGGTCGGCAAGGCCGAGCGCCAGGAGTGCCTCCCCGCAGAGCAGGTGCAAGGCGCCATTGTCCGCTTGTATCTGTAGCGCTCGCTGATAGGCGTCCAGGGCGTCGCGATGCCTGCCGCGATCCCGCTCCAGGTCGCCTAGCGCCCGCCACGCGTCGGGAAGCGCCTCGATGCCAGCAAGCGCTTGGCGATATGCAGCGATCGCTTCATCGGCTCGACCATTGAAGTCGTGATCCTCAGCGGTTGCAAGATGGGCGTACGAGGATTCCGGAGCGCTGGCCAGCAATTGCGCCTGCGCCTGGAGGGAGAGCTGCGCGTACGCCTTGCCCAGGAGGTAGAGCAGCTCCGGGTCTGCGGTCGCGGCGGTCTGCGCATCCAGCAAGTGTGGCAGGGCCGCGACGGGGTCTCCGGCTTCGAGGTGAGCCCGTCCCAGCCAGGCGCTCGCGCGCCAGTTCCCGGGGTCATCGCGCCGCGCAGCATCTAGGTGAGGGATTGCTTCTGCCGCCCTTCCCAGCATCAGCAGGTCGTATCCCAGCAATTCCCGTGCGCCCGGTAGCGCAGGCTTGAGGTCCAGCGCCCGGCTGAGCGAGCCCGCCGCTGCGGTAAAGTCCCCGCTTTCGTGCAGCACCAACCCGAGATACAGATGGGCTTCGGCTATTTCCGGAGCCGCGCGGACAGCGGCTTCGAGCTCGCGCCGGGCCTCCTCGAGCCGACCCGCTTCCCTAGCCGCCACGCCCCGGCTGACATGGGCGGCGACAGGGCCGGCCACTTGCGCGGAGAGCACCGTGACCAGCATCGCGATCGCGGCCAGTCGCACCGTCATGGCTTCGGCTCCCGGACGGCGATCAGGCGATCTGTCCCTACGTTCTCCAAGACTTGCCGAGCACCTCTCGGCCAAAGGACAGTGATCCGGTCCACGACCGACTCCGATCCAAGTCCGAAGTGGAGGCGCGGGTCGCTGGCCGACAAGTACCCGCCCGCGGTCGTGGCGTAGCGGACCTGCTCGCCGCCTGAGGATGTCCGAATGCTCACGCGCGCTCCCTGGCCGTCGCGGACGCTGGCTTGACCGGCCAGCCGAACCTGCAGCCAATGGTTCTGGCTTTCCGATGCGTTCGAGTAGAGCACAATCGGACGGTCATTGAGGACGCCCAGAACGAGGTCGATGTCGCCGTCGTTGTCCAGGTCGCCGAAGGCCGTTCCCCTGCCGGCGATACTGGTGCGGAAGGCCGGGCCCGCGGAAGCGGACACGTCAGTGAATCGGCCCGCCTGGTTAAGCGCAACCAAGGGAGGCTGGAGATACACGAGTCCCGGCTCCATCAACTCGACGTTGTCTAGTACGTGGCCCTGTGCGACAAACAGGTCCTTCCAGCCGTCGTGGTCGAGGTCGACAAGCTTGACACTCCAGCCGGACAGCCGAGCCGTAATCTCGGCCAGACCGGCCTGTCGAGTCACGTACCCGAATGTGCCGCCACCCTCGTTGCGGAACAGGGGGTAGAGCTCCTTGGACAGCGCGGTTGCCACGACGTCAGGCCGGCCGTCGTTGTCATAGTCCTCGAAGTCCACGCCCATCCCAGCGAAAGAGCCGCCGTCCTCGTTGTAAGCCAGGCCGACCGAGAGCGCCTCCTCCGAGAAGCCGTCCGAGCCGCGGTTCAGGAACAACTGCTGCGCCGTCGAGTCGTTCGCGACAATCACGTCCGGGAGTCCGTCGGCGTCGGCGTCATTGAAGGCCACGCCGAGCGCCTTCCCGCGGGCATGGGCAACGCCCCAGTCCAGGGAGACGTCCGAAAACGTTCCGTCGCCCTCGTTGCGGAGCAAGACGTTCGCCACGGCGGGGTATTCCCTCGGCGAACAATAGACCGAGATCTTCTCTCCGCACGGACGGCTCGTCTCCAGGCTCCAGTCGAGATAGCGCGTGACGAAGAGATCGAGATCGCCGTCCGTGTCCGCGTCGAAGAATCCGGCGCTCGCGGACCACCCCGGGACGTTCGCCCCGGACGCCTCGGTGCGATCCTCGAAGGTGCTTCCGTTCCGGTTGCGATAGAGGATCGTTCCCCCGTACCCAGTCACGAACAGATCGACATATCCGTCGTTGTCGTAGTCTCCGGTTGCGGCTCCCATCCCATAGATTCTCTTGGCCGCGGCGCTAACGCCGACGCGCTCGGTCACATCCTCGAAGGACTTGCCATCCAGGCTTCTGTACAGCTGGTCGTGCAACTCGGGTTGCGACCGGTCCACGAACAATCCATCGGCCCCTTGAACCAAGGCACCGCCGTTAACGAAAAAGACGTCCAGGAATCCGTCGTTGTCGTAGTCCAGCAACGCGACGCCTCCGCCCATCGTCTCGACAAGGTGCTTGTCGGGGGTTGGATTGGCGTGATGCCGGAATCCGATCCCGGTCTCCCCGCTGCGGTCCTGGAAGCGCAACTCCGCCGCGAAGAGCCCCGACAGTCCCAAGCCGAGCGCTCCGATGCACAAGAGCAAGCAGTTACGAAGCGTCACGCCAGAGCGCTTGTCTCCATAGGTTAGGGTAGTATGCGACGGGGATGCACTGGAGGCGTAGGTGAGGACGGGACTCTGGCTGCTTGCGGTTCTTGCAGTCCTGTTCACCGGGACTTCCTGGTCCACGAAGTGCCTGGCGGAGAACCCCGTTCCTTTCGAGGCGCTCTATCGACAGGCATACGAAATCCGGCTTCGCCAATTGGGGCCGGAACATCCCGACACGATTGCGAGCCTCGTGCGCCTGGGAGCGCTGTTGCGCGCTCATGGCCGCGCCGAGGACTCCGAGGCGCTGCACCGCAAGGCACTGGAAGCCCAGAGCCAGTCCGGACTGGCGGATGAAGGGACGCTGATCGAACTGGCGGAAACACTGGCTGTCCTCGGCCGGAACGAGGAAGCGGAAGACTTATTCAGCCGCTCGCTGGAGAGCACCGTGTCCCATGTGCGCCGTGCTCGCACGTTGCTGAGGATCGCCGCTATTCGCCAGGCGCGCGAAGACTCCGGCGGGGCCCGGCAGGCATTTCTGGGCGCACTGAAGCATTTCGAAGAGGGCCGGCCCCTGGCGGACGACGAGCGCCAGGCGCGCGCCACGGCACTCAACGATCTGGGTCTGTTGCTGGAGGCGGAAGGTGATCTCGACGACGCCGTGTCGACCTATCGGCAGTCGGCCGATACTCACGCCGAGGTTTTCGGCACCGAGCATCCGGCCACCGCAGCCGCTCGCGCCAATCTCGCCGGCATGCTGGCGACGCGCGGAGAATCCGTTGCCGCAGTGACGCTGCTGGAGCGTGCCGTCCCCGTCATGCAAGCCGCGTACGGTCCGCGCCATGACGACACCGCGAGACTGCGCAACCGCCTCGGGGAGATCTACGAAGTACTGGGCCGCCTCGAAGAGGCCAAGGCCGAATACCTAGCTGCGTTGGCGGCGTGGCAACCACCGTCGTTGGCGCGCGGGCTCGCGCTGGCGGACCTCGGCCGCCTAGCAGGAGTTCAGGGTGATCTCGGGGCCGCCAAATCGATGCTGGAGGAAGCCGTCGGTCTTCTCCAGCCCGGGAGGTCCGTCTCGGGGGCAGAGTTCGCCGAGGCATTGGATTCGTACGGATCGACACTGCGAGCTCTTGGTAGTCTCAACGAGGCGGAGGGCGTCTTGCGCAAGGCTCTGGCGCTCCGCGAGCGGGTTCTGGGCGCGTCCCACTCCGATGTCGCGCTGACACTGGTAGGTCTCGCAGGAGTCCTGCACCTGCGCGGGGAACTCACATCGGCCGAGCCACTGTATCGCAGAGCGCTGAAAATCCAAGAGGAGACGCTCGGGCCGGCACACGCGGAAGTAGGTGAGACCCTCTACAACCTGGCACATCTCGCCAAGGCGCGGGGCGACACGGTGACCGCTAGAGACGGCTTCGAACGGTCCTTTGAGATTCTGTCCAGAGCCTACGGAACCGACGACCCCTTCGTTTCCCAGATTCGCGCGGAGTTGCAGGCCCTACGGTGACTGGGCACACAGCCTAGGTCGGGAGGCGGCCACCCGCGCGCCGCAAGCTGTTCGGACGAGGGGACGATCCGGACTGTCCGCCCTAGACACTTCCAGTCTGCGGGGCCTCTCGAAGCAACCCCGGCGGTCTCGGTAGAGTCGCCCGACGGAAATAGGGTCGTTTCCAAGTTAGGCGTCTGTGATCGTAGTGGCCGCCACCGCTCTCCCGGCGGATTCCGCGTTCGCCCCCAAGCTGGATGCTTGTGTTTGCAGGATTGCAAAGGTTTCTTGACACTTGCCCCAGAATGTGCTATCGTTTGTCCGGGTGGGGGTGGATCGTCAAGTGACGGTCAGGATCCCTTCAGGAGGACATATGAAATCGCATTCATTGCGAGTCGCGGCGATAGCCGTGATTCTAGCCGTCGGAGCGCAGCTCGCCCCAGCGCAGGAACTGCGCGGGAGGATCGGCGGCACCGTGGCGGACGGGACGGGTGCCGTGATTCCCGGCGCGAACGTCACGCTCTCCAACGACAACACCAACGTCGCGTCGACGACACAAACCAGCGCGGCGGGGCAGTACCTGTTCGATTTCGTCCTGCCCGGGGATTACACGCTTACAGTCGAGTCCGAAGGATTCCGGTCCTTCCAGCAGCAGAACATCCTCGTCCAGACCAGGGCCGACATTACGGTTGACGCCGCAATGGAAATCGGGGCGGTTACCGAGACCGTAACAGTCGAGGAGGCGCCCGTCTCGGTGCAGTTCACAACGACGACCATGGAGACCACGCTCGACACCAGGCTGTCGCAGGAACTCCCGCTGCTCAACCGCAATCCCTACATGCTCGCGGCACTCGATCCTGCCGTGAACTACCGTGGCGGGGCCGAGAACTCCCCGTACCACCACTGGGCAATGAGCCAGCTGGACGTGGGCGGAAACACCTCGACGCGCAACAACGTTCTGATGGACGGGGTACCCCAGCTTGTCGGCGCCAAGGGCGTGTACACGCCGCCGATGGACGCGGTTTCCGAGGTGAATGTCCAGCAAAACGCCACGGACGCCGAATACGGTCACAGCGCCGGCGGCATCATTTCGGTGCAGATGAAGAGCGGCACCAACGACTGGCACGGGACTGCGTACTACTTCGGGCGCAACCCTGTGCTGAACGCACGTCCCAACGCACTGAGTTCGCAAGAGAGCGTCGTGCGCCGCAGCGTCTGGGGTGTGAGTTCCGGCAATCCCATCGTCAGGAACAAGGTGTTCAACTACTTCGCCTACGAGGCCCAGGACGTGCGTCAACCTGCCACGGTCAACCTGACCTTGCCACGCCAGGCCGAGCGGGGCGGCGATTTTTCCAACAGCCTGAACCGCAACGGGGGATTGCGCGCGATCCATGACCCGCTCACAACCGATCCGGACGGCAATAACCGCACGCAATTCCCGGGAAACATCATCCCGGCGAGCCGGTTCGACCCGACGTCGTTGCGTGTCCTGGACAAGACCTGGAGCCCGAACAATCCGGGTGACAACGCCTCCGGCGCGAACAACTTCCGCCATGTTTTCCCGCAAACGTTCGATTACTGGAACCTGACGAACCGGACCGACTACAACGTCAGCGATTCCGTCAAGATCTTCGGGCGGATCAGCCGCTTCCACACGACCCAGAGCGAGCCTGACTACTCCGGCTCCGTGGCCCAACGCCGCCAAGGCAGCGCCCGGAACAGCGTGCAGACGTCTGGCGACATCGTTTGGACCGTCTCGCCGACCACCGTCTTCAACGTTCGCGGCTCCTGGTCCAAGATCACGGACTCGTTCTACACGCCGCAGGCGCAGATCGGCGCGGAGGGGCTGGCGGAGCTGTGGCCGGGCAACAACTGGTACGCGTCGCACGTGCGCGACATCCCGGCCGTGCACTTCCCGGAAATCAGGGTCGACGCGGACAGCGGCACCTCGTTCGGACGCTCGGGCTTCTGGTTCCAGGAACCCTCAACCTGGAACCTGGAGGCCAAGGTCTCCAAGCAAATGGGCCGCCACTACGTAAAGGTCGGCACGCAGTACCGCAAGCAACTGGTGCTGGCGGCGCGCCCGCGCGGGATGCGATTCCGATTTGACGCCGACCCCACGGCAGATACCAACAACAGCCCCAATACCGGCGAGCTGGGTCACGCCTGGGCCTCGATGCTGCTGGGCGTCATGGAGGACAGCACCTGGAGCCGGGCGCGGACCGTTGCGGTCAACCGGCCCCGCATCGACGTGTTCGGTTTCTTCGTCCATGACGATTTCAAGCTGAATTCCAAGGTGACCCTGAATCTGGGTCTGCGCTGGGAGTACGAGACCCCGATGCGGGATCCGGAGAACCGGCTTTCCCGGTACCTTGACTTGAACCGGCCTTTGCCCGAGGTCGCCGCGGCCATGGCGCCATTCCCTGCCGACGTCTTGGCCATGCGCACCACGCCTCTGGACATCAAGGGCGCCTGGGTGTTCACCGACGCCGACAACCGCAACGCGTGGAACGCCCAGACCAATCTCTTCCTGCCGCGGGTCGGCATCGCCATCAGGCTGAACGAACGCTCGGCGCTGCGCATCGGCTACTCGCGCTACGCCACGCCGCCGATCCAAGAGAAGGGCGGGGGCTCCTCCGACGCCGGCCTCGACATCCTCGGTAGCACTCCCTATCCGGGTTTTGAAATCCAAGGGAGCCCGCTGAGATCGGATAACGGCACCCCCAGGGCCTACTTCGGGGATCCGTTCCCCAGCGGCGGCGAGAACCCCAATCCGCTGCCGGAGCCGTTCGGCCAGCGATTCGGTCGTTTCGCGACGTTGGGATCGAACGAAGCGACATTCTTCCACCAAGACTGGTCAGCAGGCATCAACGACCGCTTCAACATCTCCCTCCAGCGGGAACTCGTCAATCGCATCGTCGTCGACGCCACCTACTTCCTGAACTTCGGCAGCAACCAGCCCTTCGACCGGCGCCACAACATGCTGGACCCGCGCCTCGGATACCAGTTCGGCAGCGCAATCAACTCCACAGTGGCGAACCCGTTCTTCGGGCTGCCCCAAGAGATCATGCCAGGACCGCTGGCCAGCCGGCGCACCGTGCGGGTCAGCGACCTGCTGACGCCATATCCTCACTACCTCAACAACGGCATCACGGAACGTGTCTTCCCCGGTCGCCGGGAGCGCTACAACTCCTTGCAGCTGCAGTTACAGAGGCCGTTCGAGGACGGCTTCAACTTCATCATGGGGTACAACTACCACCGGGCGCGCAACGAAGACTTCTACGACGGAGTTGACGAGGTCGACCGGAGATTCTCCTTCCAGGACGACGTGCGCGGTCGCCACAAGTTCACCCTGGCTGGCATCTACGAGTTGCCTATTGGGCGCAACAAGCCGTTGGGGACCAATGTCACCGGCGTGCTCGACAAGATCGTCAGTGGCTGGCAGCTCAGCGGACTGTACACCTATGTCGGCGGCGAACTGCTCCGGTTCGGCGGTCTCCAGGTGAGCGGTGACCCCGCCATCTCCAACCCGAACAGGAGCAGGATGTTCAACACCGACGCCTTCTCTGTCCTGCCGGCGTTCACGCGACGGTCGAACCCATGGAGTTATAGCGGCGTCCACGGACCGCGCTTCTCGAACCTGGACATGGTGTTCGCCAAGCGGACCGCCATATCGGAGAAGTTGATCTTCGAGTTCCGCATGGAGTCGTACAACCTTTCGAACAGCTTCATGGGAGCGAATCCGTCCACGGATGTCAGGAGCGGCACCTTTGGGCAGATTTCGAGCAAGCTGCGCACCCACTTTGGCCGGGAGTGGCAGTACAGCGGTCGCTTCATCTGGTAGCTCCACGCGAGCAACGGGAACTCTCCGAGGGCGGGGCGAACGCCCCGCCTTCTCTTTTGTTTCTTCGCGAACGAACAGGCGCTATCGAGCGGCCGGGAGGTTCTCGAGCGCCCAGACCTCGGCCCTGGTTTCCTCGTGGGAGAAGGCCAAGCTCGCGCCGTCAGGGCTGACACGCACTGGTCCCGGCCGTTTCCACGGCACGTCAAGGCGTCTTGGCTCGGCGTCAGTCGCGGAGACGATCCACAGGCTCGAGGTGCCGGACGCCTCGGTGCTTACGAGCAGCTGCTTGTCGTTCGCGATCCATTCCACCGAGGAAATTTCCCCGTACTGCGAATGCAGCAGGGGCATCGACTGGCTCTGGCCAAGCTTGAGGATCTGCATGGATTGCGATTGACCATCGGTTCCGGCTGCCAACACGAACGCCAGGCGTTCCGCGTTTGTGGCGCGCCGCGGCGAGCGGATCACCGCCCGCCCCGCAGGAGGCTGGTAGAGATCGGCCCGACGGCCCGACGCCAGGTCGTGGGACCGGATCACAAACCGATTCGGACCAGTGCGCTGCGCAAAGTAGATGCGGCGGCCGTCCGCTGACCAGTCGCCCTCCAAGCCGCGGAAGTCCGCGCCACGCTCGACAACCGCCTGGCGTGCCTCGCCAGTGCTCAGATCCATCACGAACAGCCCAGAACGGCCCTGGGCGTCCCCGCCGCTGAGCAGCAGGGAACTGCCGTCGGGCGACCACCTGAGTCGCTCGATGAAAGCGAGGCGGGGCGCATGCACCGCCTCCCGCCCGGAAACCAGTTCGCGGACCGTCACCGCGCGGTGCTCCTGGCCGTAGTTCTCTGTACCGATGCGCGACAGGTACGCCAGGAAGCGGCCGTCGGGGGACCATTCCGGGTTGCGATTCCCTCCCGCGAATCGACTGGGGACGGCCGTCGGACCGTCGGCGAGTGCACCGGTGGAAGCATCAAATTCGCTCACGTACACATCCGTCCGGCCTGCTCGCAAACCGTAGAACAGCTGCCCATCGCGCGTAAACGCCATCGGCAGAGCCCGTCCCAGATCCCGTTTGACAAGCACCGGATCGCCGGCCGCGCTGCCGTTTTCCACCCGCAGCATCCATGCGTCCATGGCGCCGCCCCGGTCGCTGCCGAACACCACGGCTTTGCCGTCGGGCGTCCAGAGGGGGAACAGGTCGTCGGAAGGACTGTGAGTGAGTACGCCGTGGCTCGAACCGTCCAGCGCGAGAATGTGGATGTCGCGGGCGGTCGAGTAGCCTGAGGAAATCGAGTCGTACACGACGAAACGCCCGTCGGGGGACAAGTCGATCTTCTTCGGATAGAACCAGTCCAGAGAACGCAGGATGCGGGCTGTCCCGTCGGTCGTCGAAACCAGCGCGATCTGGCTGACGTTATCGCGTCGGAACAGCAGGGTCAGGACCCGATCGCCGTCGGGGGAAAACGCCGTGGGTTGAACGAAGCCCGCCTCCGGGTTGCGGTACAGCGTGCGCGGCTCGGAACCCTCGAGTTCGATGAGCCTGAGCTCGTAAAATCCCTCCGCGTTGAACCATGCGTAGGCGACCTGGCGGCTGTCACGAGAAAATATGGAGAAATAGGCAAACTGTCCGGGCGAAGGGCCGCCCGCAGCATTGGTGAGCGCTCGGCTGATGCCCGTGTCCAAGTCGCGGATCGCCAGGTTTCCGTCAATGTCGACGAAAGAAAGGTAGCGACCGTCCGGCGAGGGAGCGCCGAGCGCGTTGGCCCTGTCGCCGGCCCAGATCGACCGCGCCGTCGCGGCGGCCGGTTCCTCGCCGCTCGCCACTCCGACGGAGCCTGCAAGCGCCAGCAGCAGCCCAACCGGCATCGCCCTGCTCCGTGGCATCGCCCTTGGCCTGGCCACGTCCACGGCTCCGAGTGCAGGCGAGCCGGGTAGTACCATAGCCTTTACCATACGGTGTCCGCTCACCGATGCCTGCAACTCGAAAGCCGGGATGGCTGCTACAGTGGCTCGCGGCGGCACCGCTTCCCCTGCTTGCGCAGCCCTTGGACGTCTTCGACCACCCTCCGGAGGCGTACTTGGGAGCGGATGCGTGCGGAGCCTGCCACGCTGAGCAGTTCGCGGCCCAATCCGCGAGCGGCCACGCGCTCTCCCTGGCGCCGGTATCCCAACATCCGCTGGCGTCCTCGTTCGTACCGGTCGCGTCGCTAGTCCGGACAGGCGGCGCCGAGTACTCGTACCGTTCCGATCGAGATGGCCTCCACGTGGAGGTCGAAGTACACGGGGAGAGACGCGAACTGCAGCTTGAGTGGGCATTCGGCGCGGGAGACCAGGCAGTCACCTTTGTGGGCCACCCGGACGAGGAGCGCTACGTCGAGCACCACTTCAGCTACTACTCGGCGACTGATTCGTTGGCGACGACGCCGGGGCATCGCGACACTCCGCCCCATGGCGTCGAGGACGCCTTGGGCGTGTATTACCAGACGTTCGGCCCCGAGCCCGCCATCATGCGCTGCTTCCAGTGTCACTCCACGGGCCCGCTCGCGCTCGGTGACGGTTTCTCGCTACAGCCACGCGAGCTTGGGATTCGTTGCGAGGCCTGCCATGGCCCGGGGAGCCGGCATGTCGAGGCGATCACTTCCGGCAACCTGGAGCGCGGACGCGCGGCCGTCGGCAACCCTGGCCGACTGGAGGGCAGCGGGTTGCTCGAGTTCTGCGGGGCTTGCCACCGCCCTCCGGAGTCTTCCGGAACAGTGATCGACTGGAGCGATCCCTGGAATGTCCGGCACCAGCCCGTCTATCTGTCCCGGAGCGCGTGTATCGAGCCTGGAGGCCAGGCCCTGACTTGCATTCGTTGCCATGACCCGCACCAGCCACTTTCGCGCGAAGCGGCTCGCGATGACGGACGCTGTCTGGACTGCCACACCGTCCGCAGCCCTCCCGCCGCGACGTGCCGCGAGACTCCGGAGCAGGCATGCTCTTCCTGCCACATGCCAGCCGTCGCACCCCAGGACAACCTGCGATTCACCAATCACTGGATCGGCATCTACAACGGCGACAGGCCACTTCGACCGCGTGAGTCTGGCCAATAGGGGGCGCTGTCCCGGATCTCAACCGATTACCGCGCCCCGGAATCCGTCGGGGCCAATCGGGTCGAAGCATACGGCCGGCAACCGGCAGCGACCCCGATCGCAGACCAGGAGATGCGTACGCGCCGGTTCCCGACACGGGACACTTCGGATTCGTAGTGTCGCAGCCTCGAGCTTTGGCACAAGAAGGCCGAGTGCTGCGTCTAGCGCTCGTCCGCCGACGGACCATACATGCCGGGCACCGCCACATCGTTCATCCGCAGGTAGACCGACAACTGTGCGCGGTGATGAATGATGTGGCTCAGAACCATGTTCTTGAGCACGTTAATCCGGGGCATCGTGAAGATCGGATTGCCGTGCGCCTTGAGCGTCCAAGCTGCGCGCATTTCTTCATCACTGACCCTGCCGATGGCTTCGACGGCTTCGGCGACGCTGCGGTCAAAGAACTCAAGCACGCTGGCGCGGCTCTCGGCCGTGAGCGGCTTGTAGCCGTCACCGGTGGCCGGCTGGATGTCGAGTTCGTCGACTTGCGCCGTGTCGGTTCCCCAACGTGCCATTTCCGCGATGTGGCCGGCCAGGCGCCCGAGAGTCATCGACTTGGAATGCGGCTGGAATTCCAGCGCATCGTCCGGGATGCATTCGAACATTCGACGGGTGTTGACCATCTCCATCTTGAAATCGGCCAGGAAGTTCTCCGCAATGGTCATAGGTCAAATGATACTTGGGAACCGCGCCCCTAGCGTGAATCCGTGCGGAAGGATTTCGTTGCCACATCCTCGGCAACGGCCTCGGCCGCCCTTCGCTGGCGACGGACCTCGAAGAGCGCGATGCCAGCGGCGACGGACACGTTGAGCGAGGAAACGCTGCCCGCCATCGGAATGCGAACAAGGAAGTCGCACCGCTCAGCCACTTTCTCGCGGAGTCCGCGGCTCTCGCCGCCGAGCACGAGGACACAGCGATCGGCATACGCCGGCTCGTCATAGCCAGACTCGGCCGCGGCATCGAATCCGTACACCCAGTAGCCGGCGTCCTTGAGTTCTTTCAGGGCCCGGCCGAGGTTCTTCACACGCACGACGAGCTGAGATTCCAATGCGCCCGCCGCCGCCTTTGAAGCTGTTTCTGTCAGACTGGCCGACCGCCGTTCGGGTACCACCACGGCATCCGCGCCAGCACCTTCCGCCGTGCGCACGATAGCACCAAGGTTGCGGGGATCCTGCACCGTGTCAAGCGCCACGATCAGCGAACAGCCGCCAGCGGCCTCCAGGACACTCTCCAGGGTCGCGTACGGTGCGGCGGCGGCAATGGCAACAACATTCTGATGGGCTTCGTCGCCAGCCAGCCGCTGCAGGGCGGAGCGAGGCTCGAAGCGGACGGGAATGCCGAGTTCACGGCACGCATCGATCAGCCCCTGCAGCCGACTGCTCCGGGCACCTCGAGCCACGACCAGGCGCTCGATCCGCCGGTTGTCCGCCCTGGCCGCGCGCACGGCGGCAGAGACTGCGTGAATGCCGATCAAGTGCCGCACGGCCTGAAGCCTATAATAGGGATTCCCCCTCCCCTCCGTCGTTTATTCCCTCCGGGATGCTGCGTTTCGTCACAGCAGGCGAGTCTCATGGCGAGACGCTCGTCGCAACAGTGTCCGGCATGCCCGCCGGCGTTCCCGTTGATCTGGAACGCGTCAATCGCGACCTCTGGCGACGTCAGCAGGGCTACGGCCGCGGCGGAAGGATGAAGATCGAGACCGACAAGGCGCATGTCGTTTCCGGCGTCCGGCACGGCAAGACCATCGGCTCGCCCATCGCCGTCCTCATCCGCAACCGGGATTGGAAGAACTGGACCACGACGCTGCCTGTCGAGGACTTTGACGATTCGAGTGAGCATGCCAGGCCGGTCAACAGGCCCCGCCCGGGGCACGCGGACCTGGCGGGTTGCATCAAGTACAACTACCCGGAGGCTCGCTACATCCTCGAACGTGCGAGCGCCCGCGAGACCGCGGCGCGGGTTGCCGCGGGCGGGTTCGCGAAACTCCTGCTGCGAGAGTTCGGCATCCAGGTGCTGAGCCATGTCGTGGCGGTCGGAGATGTCGAACTCGAACGGCCTGTCACGTGGGAAGAACTCGAGGCGCTGGCGGCGAAAGACGACGTACTCCTGAATTGCGTCGACCCAGACACCGAACAGCGCATGAAAGCCGAGGTGGACGACGCCTACGGTACCGGCGACACGCGTGGCGGCGTATTCGAAGTCGTCGTGCGCGGCGCCCCGCCGGGCCTGGGTTCGCACACGAGCTGGGATTCGAAGCTGGACGGCAGGCTGGCGCAGGCCATCGTCTCGATGCAGGCTGTCAAGGGCGTCGAAGTCGGCGCCGCGGCTACGGCGGCGGCATCGCCCGGCTCGAAGGTACAGGACACCATCCACTACGACAAGGGTGCGCGGCGGTTCTTCCGGGGCTCGAACAACGCGGGAGGACTGGAAGGGGGTATTACGAACGGGCAGGATGTCGTTGTCCGCGGATACCTCAAACCGATCTCGACGCTGCGACGGCCTCTTGAGTCGGTCGACCTGCCCACGCGCGAGCCGGCCAGCGCCGCGTACGAACGGTCCGACGTCGCCGTGGTTCCGGCTGCCGGCGTCATCGGCGAGTCGATGGTGGCCCTGACCATCGCCAATGCGTTCCTGGAGAAGTTTGGCGGCGACTCGCTCGTGGAAGTCCGCCGCAACCACGAGGGCTACGCGGATCAGGTGCGCCGTTTCTAGGACCTCGAGAGAGTGCGCGCGTCAAATCGCTTGGGAAGATCGATGCACGACAGCGACGAGCGACGTCAACTGCTGGACCTGCTCGTAAGGCATTCGGTTCTGAGAGGGGAGTTCACTCTCGCCTCCGGTGCCAAGAGCAACGTGTACGTTGATTGCCGACTCACGACGCTGCGAGGCGACGCGATGCCGCTCCTGGGGCGGCTGATGCTCGAGTCTTTCACGGCCCGCGACTGGCACCCCGATGCTGTCGGCGGCCTGACGATGGGGGCTGACCCGGTGTCCTTCTCGATCGCCCGCGAATCGATCGACACGAACAATCCGCTGAGCGCATTCGTGGTGCGAAAGGCGGAGAAGGGGCATGGCCGCAAGCGGTATGTCGAAGGCTTGGCCCGGACGGAGGGCGTGCGTTGTGTCGTGGTTGACGACGTCTGCACGTCGGGCGGATCGACGGTGCAGGCCGTGGAGCGCGCCCGGGGTGCTGGAATGAAAGTCCTGGGCACCTGCTGCGTCGTCGATCGCGAGCAGGGAGCAGCCAGGCTGCTGGCTGACGCGGGATGTGACTTCTTCTCGCTGTTCACGATGCGGGAGTTGCTGGCGGCGTGAACCCAGTTCCGTCCCGATCTCCGTTGCCTGGATGGCAGTGAATTCCGCCGCAATAACCCTGCGATCCGACAGCATTTCGCGGTTCGACCCCGATATGCACGGTTGTCCGAATTCCGTGCTGATATGATGAGGCACACAGGACGGGCGCCAGCCGGGCGGTGCTCGCGGCACGCCGGTAGCGCTTGTAGCGCGCATGTTTGAACGCTATACCGAGAAGGCTCGGAGGGTAATCTTCTTCGCTCGCTACGAGGCCAGTCAGTTCGGCAGTCCGTATATCGAGACCGAGCACCTGCTACTCGGCCTGATCCGCGAAGACAAGGCGCTGGCGAACCGCTTCCTGCGCTCGCACGCCGCAGTCGACTCGATCCGCAAGCAGATCGAGGCTCACACGACGATCCGGGAGAAGGTCTCCACGTCCGTGGATCTGCCGCTGAGCCACGAGTGCAAGCGGGTGCTGGCCTATGCCGCCGAAGAAGCCGAGCGCCTGTCCCACAAGCACATCGGAACCGAGCATCTGCTGCTCGGGCTCCTGCGGGAGGAGAAGTGCTTTGCCGCCGAGATCCTGCACGAGCGCGGTTTACGGCTCTCGACGATTCGCGAGGAACTCTCGCGGGTGCAGTCCGAGAAACTCCTCGCGAACCGACCCAAGGAGAGCTCGCTGCTCGCGGAGTTCAGCCGCGACCTGACGCAAGAGGCCGCCGATGGAAAACTCGATCCGCTGATCGGCCGGGATGGCGAGCTGGAACGGGTCGTGCAGATTCTCTGCCGGCGCACCAAGAACAACCCTGTCTTGATCGGCGAGCCCGGAGTGGGCAAGACAGCCATCGTGGAAGGCCTCGCGCAACGCATCTCCAACGGCGTCGTGCTGCCGTTCCTGTCCGAGAAGCGCATCCTGGCGCTCGACCTCTCGTTGATCGTCGCCGGCACCAAGTACCGCGGCCAGTTCGAGGAGCGCCTCAAGACCATCATGAAGGAACTGATGGAGGATCGGAACTCCATCATTTTCATCGACGAACTGCACACACTGGTCGGCGCGGGCTCGGCGGAGGGATCGCTCGACGCCGCGAACATCCTCAAACCCGCCCTGTCGCGCGGCGAGATTCAATGCATCGGTGCCACCACGCCGTCGGAGTTTCGCAAGTCGATCGAAAAGGACCGGTCTTTGGAGCGGCGCTTCCAAGCGGTCAAAGTCAGCCCCCCCACGGAGCAGGAAGCGGTGCACGTACTGATCGGCATCAAGGAACGCTATGAGAAGTTCCACGCCGTGGTCTACACCGACGAGGCAGTCGAGTCGGCTGTCTACAGCTCGATTCGCTACATCCCGGACCGGTTCCTTCCCGACAAGGCAATCGACCTGCTCGACGAGGCCGGGGCGCGGGTCAAGCTCCAGCAGACAAAGATGTCGGACGAGAGCGCCGAGATCCACAAGCGGATCAAGTACATCGTCCATCGCATGGAAAACGCGATCGCCAACCACGAGTTCGAGAAGGCACGGTTCTACTCGGACGAGGAACGCAAGGAGCGCGAGAATCTGCGCGACCTGCAGAAAAAGCAGGAAATCGACCAGGCGGTAACTGCCACGGTGGGCAAGGATGACATCGAGGAAGTCGTGGCCCGCTGGACGGGCGTGCCGATGACGTCGATCAAGGAGGAAGAGCTAGACAAGCTGCTGCGGATCGAGGAGGAGCTCCACAAGCGCATCGTGAGCCAGGACAGCGCGATCTCGGCGCTGGCCCGCGCCATCCGGCGATCGCGCGCGGGGCTCAAGCCCGTCAACCGGCCCGCCGGCTCGTTCCTCTTTCTCGGCCCCACCGGCGTCGGCAAGACCGAAGTGGCCCGGGCACTGGCCGAGTCCCTGTTCGGAAGCGAGAAAGCGCTGATCCGGTTCGACATGTCGGAGTTCATGGAGAAGCACTCGGTATCGAAGCTGATCGGCTCGCCGCCAGGCTATGTCGGATACGAAGAGGGCGGTCAGCTTACCGAACGGGTCAAGCGCGCGCCCTACTCGATCATCCTGCTCGACGAGATCGAGAAGGCCCATCCGGACCTGTTCAGCATTCTCCTGCAGGTCTTCGAAGACGGCCAGCTGACGGACGGCCTGGGTACTGCGGTTGACTTCAAGAACACCATCGTGGTGATGACCTCGAACATCGGGGCGCGCCACCTCCAGTCCAAGACGCCGATGGGCTTCCAGGGCAGTTCCAAGGACTACAGCGACTCGAAGGCCGAGCAGGAAGTCCTCAGCGAGGTCAAGCGGACATTTAACCCCGAATTCCTGAACCGGCTGGACGAGACGATCATCTTCCGCTCGCTTACGGACGAGGACTTGCGAGGAATCGTGCAACTCCTTGTCGGTCAGATCAACACGAACCTGATCAGCAAGGGGCTTCAGATCCGGCTCAGCGACGATGCCGCGCAATATATTCTCGACGAGACCCTCGGGGACCGGAGCTACGGAGCGCGGCCGTTACGGCGCGCGCTGCAACGTTGCATCGAGGACCCGCTTTCCGAGGCGCTGATACAAGACCAGCTTCCTAGACCGGCTGAAATCGAGATTTTCCGCGGCCCGGACGGCATGTATTTCCGCCGGCTCGACCTTCCCGAGGGTGAAGACGATATCGACGGAGAGAGCGGTGGCGTCGCCGTCGCGACCGAGACGCTGCTGTACTCGATCTAGGCGAAGTCACGGTCCTACATCTGGGGAAACAGGCCCCTCAGCGCAGGATACGCCGCGCGGAACGTGTGATATCCGTCCTCGTACACGGATTGCAGCGATGGATCGGGATCTTCTCTGCCCTGCTCGACAATCACGCTCCGGCATGCCTCCTCGACCGATCCGTATTCCCCAGTCCCGACCAGCGCCAGCAGAGCCGCGCCGTAGGCCGATCCCTCCTGGGTCTGCAAGGTGGCGATCGGCTTGCGAAAGACCCCAGCGAGAATCCTCCGCCAGACCGCGGACTTCGCTCCGCCGCCGGACCCCCGCACCGCCGCAACCTCCGCACCCAGCGACTCGATGATGGCGAGGCAGTCATTGAGACTGTAGGCCACGCCCTCGAGAATCGACCGCACAAGGTGGGCCCGGGTGTGCTTCGCTGTCAGGCCAATCCACCCGCCCCTGGCGAAGGGGTCCAGATGGGGTGTTCGCTCGCCCATCAGATAGGGAAGCCAGAGCAGACCCTCGGACCCCGCCGGGACCTGGGCCGCTTCATTCGTCAGAAGGTCATAGATGTCGGAACCTCGCTCGGCGGCCTCGGCAGCAAGGGATGTCGCGAGATGGTTACGAAACCACTGTAGGCTCAAGCCCGCTCCTTGCGTGACACCCATCACGTGCCACTTGCCCGGCACGGCGTGGCAGAACGTGTGCACCCGCCCATCGGGATCGTAGGCGGCCTCGTCCAGGTGCGAGAACACGACTCCGGAGGTACCGATTGTGCAGGACACCAAGCCGGACTCGACAATCCCGTTTCCCACGGCACTGGCTGCCTGGTCGCCCCCTCCGCCGACGACCGGCGTACCCTGTACCAAACCGGTCTTTTCGGCGGCCACTGCCGACACCCTGCCCGCGAGAGCGGGAGATTCGACGACCTCGGGCAAGATCGAGCTGTCGATTCCAAGGCTGTCTATCAGCGGCGTCGCCCAGCGACGCCCAACCACGTCGAACAACGCGGTGCCCGATGCATCCGAAACCTCGCTGACGTACTCGCCCGTCAGGCAGAACCGGATGTAGTCCTTCGGCAGCAGCATCCTTCGAGTCCGGTCGTAGCTCTCCGGATCGTGGTCCCGTACCCAGAGCAGCTTGGGCGCAGTGAATCCCGTCAGGACGGGGTTGGCGGTCTGCTCCAGCACCGTCGCCGCGCCTACCTTGGCGTTGATCCAGTCCACCTGGTCCTGGCTTCTCTGGTCGCACCAGATCAGCGCGGGCCTAACGACTTCGTCGGAGGAGTCCAGCAAAGTGAGCCCGTGCATCTGTCCGGACAGTCCGATGCCGGCGATCTCGTCGCCACGCACTCCAGCCTTGGCCAACACCTCGTGAGTCGCCTGGCACGCGGCCGACCACCAGTCCTCAGGGCGCTGCTCGGCCCACAGGGGCCGGTGCATCAAGATGTCCTCGTGAGCCGCGGTCACGCCGCAGGCGACTGTTCCGTCGGCCTTCACAAGCAGGGCCCGGGAGCCGCCAGTGCCGATATCGATGCCTAGCCAGTATTTCATCCTGTGTCTCCGTTGGGTTGGTGTTCCGAGCAGCTGCCGGGGTCTGCGGCGAGTCGCTCGATTGCTTCTCGAACGCGGTCCGTCAGCACATTCGCGCTGGTTCGGTTCGCCCCTGCCGTCGGAATTGGCTCTCCGATGCGGACCTCCGCTACACCTGGACGTAAGTGGAGCGACCCCGGCGGCAGGATCCTGCTCGTGCCGGCGATGGCGACAGGCACGATCGGCACGCCCGCTTGGTTCGCGATATGGGCAGCTCCCGTCTTGAACCGTCGCATCGTGTCACCGCGACGGCGGCCGCCCTCCGGGAAAATCAGGATCGACCGACCCTCGCGCACCTTCTCCGCGGCGTACGCAATGTTCCGAGCTGCAATGCGCGGGTTGGTACGGTTGACCGGTAGATGGCCGGCGCGCTTCAAGTGCCAGCCTATGAACGGGATCTTCCACAGGCCGGACCGGGCCAGAATGCGAAAAGGCCTCGGCATCAGGCCGAACATGAGCGGCGTGTCAATCAAGCTGAAGTGGTTGGACGCGAATACGTACGATTGCCCCGACTCCAGGCGCTCGGTCCCAGAGAGGCGCATTTCTACGAGAAACACCGCCATCAACGTCCGCCCCCAAGCGCTGGCGATTCTGTGCTGGATCTCGCCCCGGCTGTCGATCAACGACGACAGGAGCGAGAGGAACCCCATCACACTGGTGATCAGCACAAGGAGCGGCACCATCCAGCAAACCGAGCGGACACAGCTCAGGATTTCACGGACCCAGCGCAAGATCGATTTTAGCCAAGCAGCTCGCGCGCCTCTCCGACAAGGAACAGGGAGCCCGTCACCACAATCCAGTCGTCGCTGCCCGAATCCGCAGCCGCCATCCGGAGAGCGGCCTCGATTCCGGGTGCGGTTTCGATCCGGGCGTGGTGATGCCCGGTCGCCTGTAGGAGGGCTCCGGGGGTTGCAGAGCGCTGCACTCTGGAGCGGGTCAAGACGACACGGTCAGCGGCGGGAAACATCCAACCAGCGATCTCGTCGACCGGCTTGTCCCGCGAAGAGCCATAAATCAGGGTTACCTTGCGCCCGCGCGCCTCGCTGTCCAGAAACCTTGCCAGGGCCCGGGCGCCATTCGGATTGTGGGCGGCGTCCAGCAAGACTCGGGGATCGCGCTTTGCGAATTCGAGCCGACCCGGCCAGATCGTGCTTCGAATGCCCGTCTCGATCGATCTTGACGGGATGCCGAGAGCTGTCAGCGCGGCGGCCGCCGTCAGCGCATTCTCGACCTGGTGCTGACCCGCGAGTGCCAGATCAATCTGAATCCGTTTCTCTCCGCTGATCGCAGCGAACTTCCAGCACCCTTTCTCGCTCTTCGCATCACGGACTTGCCATTCCTTAGCGACATCGGTGGCTCCAACGCACGCGTCGGCACAGCACCGTAGCAGGACTTCTCGCGCCTCCCGCTCCTGCGGGGCAATCACCGCGCGACAACCGGGCTTGACGATTGCCCCCTTTTCGGCAGCAATTCGAGCCAATCCGCGTCCAAGGTACTGCTCGTGGTCGCACCCCACACGGGTCAGGACTGCCAGTTCGGGACGAACGACGTTGCTGGCATCAAGCCTCCCGCCGAGGCCTGTCTCGACAATCCTGTATTCCGACCCCGCCTGCTCGAATAGCATCAAGCCGACCGCCGAAACGGACTCGAAGAATGTCGGGTGGACACCCCGGCCGTGGCTGGCAACGATTCGCTCGCTCGCCCGCCTCACCGGCTCGATGGCAGCCGCCAGCGCGGCGTCCGAAACCGGCAGACCGTTCAGCAGGAACCGCTCGTGGATCCGCGAGAGGTGTGGCGAGGTGTATAACCCGGTGGCGCAACCGGCTGCCCGCAGGCCGCTCTCGATCATCGCAGCGGTCGAGCCCTTGCCGTTCGTGCCCGCAATGTGAACAATACCAGCGGCCCGCTCGGGATGGCCCAGTTCGGCCATGAGCCGCTGCATCCGGTGCAGACCAAAACTCTCCTTGCGGATCGATCCGAGCAGGGAGAACAGGTAGTCGACCGGAGCGTTCGCGCGTTCCATCCGCTCCTAGCTGGCAGGCCCGCCGAAGAACTCCAGTGCGTTCCCGAGATACTGCTTCATCTCCGGGCGCGGGACGACCGCGTCCAGCATGCCGTGCTTGAGCAGAAATTCCGCGCGTTGAAAACCCTTGGGCAGCTTCTGCCGAATCGTCTGCTCGATGACCCGTGGACCGGCAAAACCGATCAAGGCGCCTGGCTCGGCAATGTTGAGGTCGCCCAGCATCGCGAAGCTGGCCGTTACGCCGCCGGTCGTCGGATCGGTCAGCACGCTGATATAGGGAACCTTGGCTTGATCGAGCTTCTTGAGAGCAGCGGACACCTTTGCCATCTGGACCAAGCTCACCATGCCCTCCATCATGCGGGCCCCGCCCGAGGCGGAGACGATCACGAGGGGCACGCCGGCACTAGCCGAGAGTTCCGCCGCCCGCGTGAGCTTCTCGCCAACCACCGCGCCCATGCTGCCGCCAATGAAGCGGTACTCCATGGCGCAAATGACGATGTCGCGCCCGTTCAGACGCCCGCGGCCACAAATGACCGCGTCGTCCAGACCAGTCTTTTCCTTCGCATCGGCTAGACGCTCCGAGTAAGACTTGCGGTCTGCAAACTGTAGCGCGTTCGTGGAACTCAGGTTGCCGCCAACATCGTCCCAGCGGCTTTCGTCAAACAGCATCGCGAGCCGCTGATTGGCCGTGATCTTGAAGTGAAAGCCGCACTTCCCGCAGACCATGCCATCGGCTTCGAGATCCTTTTTCCAGATCGGCGCAGCACATTCGTCGCACTTGATCCAGAGGCCCTCGGTGTGAACTCTCTTGGGTTCGTTCTCGCGGCGGAACCAAGGCATCAATTGCGAGCACCCAGGAAACGCGACACCCAGGATGATCCGATCATAGCCTTATCCGCCGGGTTTCCTCAAACCGAGAATCAGCGGTGTCTTGCTCTGTTGGAGACAATCCCTTTCGCATCGTATTGACGAGCGAGCGCCAGCGGGAGGTCAAACAGGCCTCCAGCCGCTCTTGGGAACATGGCATTTGGAAGTGGGGTGGACGGACCTGCCGGGAGTGCCAGGATCGATTCCCGGAGACGCGCGGACGGTGACGGGGGCGTTCGAATCGGCCGCGAGGGGTTGTGCTTGGACACGAAGGCTCGACGCCGGGCCTACCGGCAGGCCTGGTCAAAGAGGCCGAGTTGGTCGGCCGGGATTCTGACAACGGCACCAACTTCCTTTCGGGAGTCTTCCGGGGTGCGGTCGGGCAGGCCGTGCTGGCGGCGGATCCGATCCACCTTCGCAGCGAGCCATTCGCTGTATCCGGGCGATACGTACGCACCCTTCTTGTAGTGGTTCGTGTAACGCGCCACCAAGTGCGGGAACTGCCTCCTGAGAAAGGGCATCAGGCGCTGCCTCGCGGCCGGCTGCAGGAATAGGGCGTGCGCGTTCCAGTATGTGGCGTTGGCCCGCTTCGAGGACCGGGCGACCGCATCTAGGATCTCGGTGGTGTCGGTGAGCAGCGGCAGCACCGGAGCGGACAAGACGCCCGCCTCGATCCCGCGCCAGCGGAGCTCTCGAACCGCGTCGATGCGCTTGAGCGGGTGTGCCGCGCGGGGCTCCAGGGCGCGCGCCAAGGCTGCGTCCATTGTCGTGATCGTAACGTTGACGTGAAGATCGTTGCTAGCGGCGATTTTCCCCAGGAGATCGATGTCGCGGAGGATGAGATCTGACTTGGTGGTGATTCCGATCTCGTTCCCGGAAGCCTCGGCGAACGCCTCGAGAATGCCCCGGGTGGTCTCGAAACGGCGCTCCGCCGGCTGATAGGGATCAGTGCCGGTTCCGACCGCGATCGCTCCCTCGACACCTCGCTCGAGTTCACGTTGCAGGATCTCTCTGGCCTGGTTCTTGGAGTAGATCAGGGAGTCGAAGAGGCTCGGATCCTCAATTCCCAGATACTTGTGGGTGTACGCCGCGTAGCAGTAGTGACATCCGATCTCGCAACCTCGATAGGGATTGACGGTCCAGCGGAAAGGCATCCTTGGATTGGCGCATCGGTTGAGGATGCTTCGCGACGGGAGGCTGCGGTATTCCACTTGGCGCTTCTTGCCAAGCGACACGCCGCCAGCGGCCATGCGCGCAATACCCGTGAGCGTTTCTGCTTGCATACCTATATATTCGCATTTTATTCGCCTATATGCAAGCTGATCCAGAGTATTCTTGCCAGAAACCGCAAGAACTCCGCAAATCGGCTGTCCGGGATTCCCTCTCAGGAACGGGAGCGCGCCGCTGAGGGCACGGCTCGGCGAAGATCGTCGCGACCGACGCTGCGGGTCCGGCGGCTAGCCGCGCTGCTCGCGGAGGATCCCGAGCAGCCTGCGGAGCGGTTCCGCGGCTCCCCACAGAAGCTGGTCGCCCACCGTGAACGCTCCCAGGTACTCGGGGCCCATGCCCAGCTTGCGAATGCGTCCCACGGCAATGTCCAAGCTGCCTGCCACTGCAGCCGGAGTCAGTTGCTGCAAGGTCGCCGCCTGGGAGTTGTCGACCAGCCGGACCCAGCTGTGACCGCTCCCCAAGATGGCTCTCAATTCATCGATCGGAATGTCCCGGGAGAGCTTGATGCACAATGCCTGGCTGTGGCAGCGCATCGCATCCACGCGGGCACAAGTTCCGTCAATAATCACTGGGGATTCAGACCCCAGTATCTTGGTCGCCTCGACGCTCGCCTTCCACTCCTCGCGCGTCTGTCCGCTTTCCATCGCCCGGTCGATCCAGGGCAGGACGTTGCAAGCCAGGGGAGCGCCGATCTCCGCCACAGGCAGCGTGTCCGCTCCCTGGGCCCGCGTGACCGAAGCCTCGACCTGCACGCTCGAGAGCCGTTCCAGTTCGGCATGGGGTAGGCCCAAGTAACTGATCTGCCGGGCAAGTTCCGTCAGCTTGCGGGCACCGGCGCCGGAAACAGCTTGGTAGGTCGTGGTATTGACCCATTCCACCAAGCCTTCGCGGAAAAGCCCCGCAGTCGCCATTAGCAACAGACTGACGGTGCAGTTGGACCCGACAAATGTCCGACAGCCTTCCGCGAGCCGCTTCCGGATTCTGTCGCCGTTCACGGGATCCAGAACCAGCGTCGCATCGTCGTCCAGACGTAGCGTGGACGAAGCATCGATCCAATACCCGTTCCATCCAGCCGACCGCAGCTGAGGGTAGGCGTAGGACGTGTACGCCCCCCCCTGGCAACTCAACACGGCATCGCACCGCCCAAGCCGCGCAGTGTCGTCAGCGTCCTGAAGCAGCGGCTCGGCGGCTCCGTCCGGAGCGGGCCCGCCTGCGTTGGAAGTGCTGAAGAAATGGATTTCCAAGCTCCCAAGGTCACCTTGGGAGCGCATCCTGTCGAGCAGGACGGTGCCAACCATCCCGCGCCAACCGACAAATCCGACCCGCAACACGCGATTGCTCCATTGGCGGCCCGACTAGGACCGATGCCGATGACCCGCCTCGGCGAGCCGACTACTCGAGGGTGGAAACCTGCGCTTCCCGATCCGGCCAAGCGCTGAATTTCAACCGACTACATACCCAGCAGAGACCATCCGAGCGTTCCGTGGCTCCTGGGGTACTGCAAACCCGGCACGGAAAGCGCTTGACCGGCCTGGGCTCGAACACACTGCCCCGCGCGGTGTCGACCACACTCGGATCGATGACCTGGAGCTCCAATTGCTGAGCTGTAGCCGTCTTGCGCATCGCTTCCGCCAAGTCCCGGTACCCTCACTATAAGGTGTCTTAGCGGCCCGCGTCCATCGCCGGGCATGGGTAGCAGGGAGATCGGAGCGCGGCTGGAGGCCGCGCGCAGTTGCGGCCGGTTCCGAAGCGACTTCCGCAGGGGGGCGGTTTCCCCGCTCTCCGAAATCAGACCGGCGCATACAATGGTCCCGTGCCACGTTCCGTAGTAGCGGCGTTGCTCGCGGCATGCGCAGTTGGAGGAAGTGCTCAGGTGCGTGAATTCACGATTCGCCTCGACGATGCGGCGCTGGTCGACCTGAAGGAACGGCTCGAACGGACGCGGCTGCCAGGCCAGATTCCGGGAAGCGGGTGGGAGTACGGGTCCGACCGGGAATACATGGAGGACCTCCTCGCATACTGGCGCACGCGGTACGACTGGCGCCAGCACGAAGCCGAGTTGAACGAACTACCCCACTTCAAGACCGAAATCGACGGCATCGACATGCACTTCATCCACGCAAGATCGAAACACGCGGATGCGATGCCTCTGGTCATCACCCACGGCTGGCCGGGCTCGGTCTATGAATTCATGGGCGTGATCGGACCGCTGACGGACCCGGAAGCCCACGGCGGCCGTGCTTCGGACGCATTCCATGTCGTGCTGCCATCGATGCCCGGGTACGGATTCTCCGGCCCTTCCCTCGAAAGCGGCATGAGCGTGGATCAAGTCGCGGCGGTTGTGGCGAAATTGATGGAGCGTCTCGGGTACGGTCGTTACGGTGCCCAGGGCGGAGACTGGGGCTCATCTGTGTCCGCGTGGCTGGCCAGGGATCATCCGGATCGACTGATCGGGATCCACCTCAACATGATCGGTGGCGGACCGCCGCGCGGAATGGAGAATCCCGAGCAAGGCATTCCCGCATGGGAACTCAGGCGATACAAGGAGCGTGCGGCGTGGTGGCAGGGGGAGAATGCGTACGGCAACATCCAAGGAACGAAACCGTTGACTCTCGCATACGGATTGAACGATTCGCCAGCCGGCCTCGCGGCTTGGGTCGTCGAGAAGTTTCGGGCGTGGAGTGACTGCGGGGGCGATATCGAGAGTCGCTTCTCAAAGGATCAACTGCTGACGAATATCATGCTCTACTGGGCGACCGAGACCATGCCGTCGGCCGTTCGCCTCTACTACGAATCCCGCCGGAACCGGCGTCAGGGCGGTCACGTGGAGGTGCCGACGGCGATCGCGGTCTTTCCGGGTGAGATCTTCTTCTCGCCGCGCAAGTGGGTCGAAAGCCGCTACAACGTCGTTCAATGGACCGAAATGCCGCGGGGAGGCCATTTCGCGGCTATGGAGGAGCCGGCTCTCTACGTCGCGGACGTCGCGAAGTTTTTCCGGAACTTGCGATAGCGCCACCCGGGACCGGGAAGAGAAGTCCCGGCCGGGTTCACTCGCCCCCAGCGAATTCGGCAAGTCTCGCTTGGATCTCGGCTTCGGGCAACCAGCGGCCCCGCACCATGACACCCGCCCTGCGGGCCATGTTCGCCAGGTCATCCAGCGGATTGGCCTCCAGCAGGATGAGATCCGCGCGCCTGCCAACCGCCACTTGACCGAACCCCTCACTTCCGAAATGCTCGGCGGCATTGCGTGTGCCGGACGCAAGGATCTCGAACGGAGTCATGCCCGCGGATGCCATGATTGCCATCTCGCGGTGGATTGAGAAACCCGGGACATTGAAGACCTGCGGGGCGTCGGTACCGAAGACGATGCGTACCCCGGCGTCTCGCAGTGCCTTCAGCACGCTCTTGCGTATCTCGATGACACGCTTGCCCGACGCGGGATTCAGGCGCTGAAGACGGTTCGTCTGCGATTCGATCCAGCTTTCAACAGTCTCGCGCGGTAGATACTTCAACTCGTCAAGCCGAGCAAACTCCTCGACCGCCCGGTCAGAGTTGAATGTTTCCCACAATGCCATCGTCGGCACGACAGAGGCTCCCGCCGTCTTGGTCACAGCGGCCAAGTCGGGAATCTTGCGCTCGTCGACGTGAAGGCCAAGTTCGCGGGAACGAGTCGACGGGTCGGCTTCCCTGATCGGCGAATCCTCGGGTTCGAGGGCCTCCAGGTAGTTGTCCAGGTGGTCGATGCTGCCCTGGCCCGCCGCCAAGGCCTCGTGTAGGCCCACTGCGTTGGGGACATGCCCCCCGAACGGCAGGCCCACCTCGTTCGCCTCGTCAGCGATCGCCGCATAGACATCAACGCTAAGACCCTCAAGGATCTTGAGCAGGTCGAACCCGGCATTCTTCTGCTCTCGAACCCGGTTGCGGGCCTCCTCGACCGTCAGGTCAGGTGTTCCGCGGAAGGCCGGCCCGGCCGCATAGAGCGTAGGACCCAACCGTTCGCCGGATTCGATCTGCTGACGCAGCTCAAGATGGAACGGATTGCCAAGCATGCCACGCACCGTCGTGACGCCGTTCGAGAGAAACAGGTACAAGATGCGGTCGACCTCCTCGGGGGCGGTATCGGGCCTTGGCAAGTGGCCGTGCATCTCGGTGAAGCCGGGCAGCAGGAACTTGCCCTGCCCGTCGACAACCAGAGAGCCTCGCGGGGCATTCAATTCGCTGGCAGGCCCCATGCTGGCAATCCGACCCTCCGAGACGATCACGGTCTGCCCAGCCAGGACGCGCTCGCTGTCCATGGGGAGCACGCTGACATCTTCGAAGCAAACCGTGCCCTCGGGAGCGCCCTGGCAACCGAGCGCCAGAACGACCGCTGTGTATCCGATGATGCGTCTCATGCCTTGCCTTGACCTTGCTCGCGAGAGCATAGCGATTGTAGCGCCGACGGTCACGAGGCACCAGGCCCAGAGCCCCTCGGTTTCTTGAGCGGTCGGTCGGCCGGGTCGCGCGCTGATATCAGTCTTCCGGTTCCTGAAAGTTCTCCACCATGTAGTTGTAGTAGGGCCCGCGCAGGAATCCGAGGAAAATCTCGTTGACGAGCTTCAGCGCCTTGCTCACGGCGTAGTCCCAATCGCCGTCGAGGCTCTCGACCGCGACTGACACGGTCCCCTTGCGGTTTCTGCTGCGCACCTTGATCCGTTGGTGATCGAATCGGCGGTGGGGCGGCAAATCGGCGGATGCACGACCCCTCAGGAATCTCCGCAAGTCCTTGTAGAGCGTTGAATCCAGATCCAGATTCGGCAGCAGGTCACGGAACTCCAGCGTGCGGCGCCGGGGATCGAATACGAGTCGGGTCGGCTGCTCGCGCAGCCAAACCATGGTGCAGTCCAGCCTCCCGCGGACGCGCGCAGATGCGAAGGACCGGAACACTCCCCGGTCGGCGCGGCTTCGCAGCAAGGCGTCGACAGCGTCTGCCGAAGCGGACCAATCCTGCATCAGTGGTAGTACGACATGCATCCGGGCTCGACCTTCTGCAAGAGGCCCGGCGGATAGTCCCGCGCACTCCAAAACTCCTTCGTGGCCTGGCAGTTGACGACCGTCGAAACACCCTCGGTCGCAGCGATTTCGTAGCTGCGTCGAAGCGCCGGCTCGAAATCCGCCGCCTTGGTGACGTACTCACCCCGCGCCCCCAGAGCCTCGCCGATCTTGTCATACCGCAGGTTTTCCTGGAAAAGGTACATGTGCTGGGCGCGTGACGTGCCGCTGCGGCCGCCGCTTTCGCCGCTGCGCCACACTCCCCACGCATTATTGTTGTAGACCACGATCACCGCCGGGATGCGGTACTTGCTGAGCGTCTCGACTTCCATCCCCGAGTAAGCGAATCCCGCATCGCCAGTCACGGCGACGACCGGCGCGCCCTTGTACGGCGCCTGCGGGCCGGTTCCCTGCTGAACGGCCGCGCCCGCGCCGACCGTGTATCCGATATCGGGCCCGATGGCGCCGTATTGGTAAGCCCCGTTGCAGATCTGGCCGGGCCTGAAGGCACGCAGCCTGCGGCGGGTGTACCGAGCGACGCCATAGCCTCCCGACACGACAGTGGTTTGGTCCCTTGGCACATTGCCGTGGTACAGCAAGTCGCCGATTCCCTTGGCAATCACTGCCGGATGCACGCAAGACGCTTGTTCGCTGTACTTGAGCCCCTGGCGATAGTGTTCGTCGTTCTCGGATTCGAAGGCAGCCCTCGCGGCGGCGAGCTCGTCCCGCCAGGACGGCCGTTTCTTCGGGGGCAAGGCTTCCGCCAGCGCTTCCAGGGCCGCCCTCTCACAACTCACAATGCCTAGCTCGATCGGAAGGTTGCGTCCGATGTCGGCTGCGTCGGGGTCGATTCGAATGTAGGGAATGTCGGGGTCGAAGGAGTACTCGCCGATATTCGGCATGCAGTACTGCCCGACCAGAACGACCAGATCGGCGCTCAGCAGCGCCCCCGGCGCGGTGTTGGCCGAGAGCGGGTGATCGTCCGCGAAGTGCCCCCGGCTGGGACCAGACTCCACGACAGCAATATCCGCCTTCTCGGCAACCGCCTTGAGAGCATCCCAAGCCTTGCTGTAGAAAACGCCCGCGCTGGCCACGATGATCGGCCGCTCCGCCTTCTCCAGGAGCGCAACGGCCTTGCCAATTTCCTTGGCCGAAGGATGCGGCCTCGAGTCGGTGCGGTATTTCGACTTGTCGTGGAAGTACCGCAACTCCTCGGAGCTCTCAAAACGCCGCCGCGCGACTTCGCCGGGGAAATCGAGGTGCACCGGGCGCGGGACACCGCTCTTGAGCTGCCGGAAAGCGTAGCCTGCGTACTCGTGGACCCGTTCCGGGCTGATGAGCCGCTTTCCATACTTCTTCATCCCCTCTGTCGTGGGCTGCTGGTAGACGCGTTGGATGCCCTGCTCGGTGTCCTCGAGCGCGAGGGTCATGTTGCTGGCGAGCACCAGCAGGGGCGAGCGCGCAGCATTGGCGGCACCGATGTTCATGATCATGTTCGTGAAGCCGGGCCCCTCGGTCCCGGACGCGGCAGAAACCTCCCCGGTGACGCGCGAGAAGCCGTCCGCCGCAGAACACATCATCCCCTCGGTGCGGCCGCCGTAACACGGTATGCCCTCCGAAGCGATCGCATTGATCACGACGTAGTTCCCAGGTGCGCAAAACAGCGCGGCGAGCCCCTCCTGCTTGCATGCCCTGGCGAAGATTTGGGCACCCGTCATGGGGAAGTCGGCGGGCCTGGGCTCCTCCGTCAGGCTGGCCGGGACCTCGGGTGGCACCTTGATGTTGCCGTCTCGGCGCTCCGTGGTTGATGCCTTTGCGCCGGCGGCCACCGCCGCGGCGACCGCTCCGCGTGTGACGAATTTGCGCCGCGAGACCGCGCTCGCGGGATTGTCTCGATCAGTTGCCATCGTCAGTCCCCCTCAGATTTCCGCAGCCACGGCGCTAGGGTGTATCAGCCCTCAACCGGGCGGGGCCGATACTGCGCACGAACAGCACCAACTCCCAGATCGCCGCCTCGTTCAGTTGCGTGCCGAACGCTGGCATTTCATGGCCCGCGCCGTCCCGGATCGAGATGAAAATCTCCCCGTCCGACGTTCCATGGAGCCACTCCGCCGGATCGCGCAAGCTGGGCGCCTCGAAGTCGGGGTTGGCTTGAGCCCGCCCGTCCGCGCCATGGCAGTACTGGCACAGCCGGAGGTAGGTCTTGCGACCCTTCCGGACGGCATCCGCCGTGTACGGTACGGGGTTCTTCAATTCGCGCGCCTTCCCCGCCGGGTCCGGCTCATCCGCCGCGAGCAGGCCGCAGCCTCCCAGCGACGCGGCGAGGGCCAGCCCGACGCACCCCCGCGCAGCAACAGTACCGATCGCTAGGGAAGTGGGCCGCATGCGCCGTCTGCCAGACTTGTGACCGAACCCGTCGACCGTTCGGTATCGCCAAACCAGCACAGACAGCATAGACCAGCGCCGCCAAGACTGCCAAGCCGGGCAACGCGGGAACCCCAGCAAAAAAACGCCGAACACAGTGCAGTGCTCAGCGTCTCGTTTGGCAAGAAAGGTGCCGGAGGGGCTTTCAGGGGTCTTTGGTTGAGGATTGTTTTGTTACGTTGGTGGGGTGTTTATTTCCCCCCCGGCACTTATTACGATACAAGACACCATAGCCGTTGGCAAGCGAAATCTACAAATTTCTGTAGATTAATTGCAAACCTCGACGGATTTCCAATTTAACTTGTGTTTATTCAATGAGTTACATTCGGATGGATAGCGTCATTAAAATTCCGAAAATGGAATTTAGTGGGGTGCAAGCACCCCTGGGCGCATCGGCGACCCGGTGCCGCCCCGGATTCGCAAGGGAGCGGCCGCAAAGACGAACTCGGACACGCGGGACGCCGCGAGCGCTTCAAGATTCAGCACCTCGATGATATGAACTCAGCTCTCCACGAGCAGATACATGTGCACGGCATGGACGGCGCGGGCATGAATTCGAACGCAATGGTGTCAGAGCCGCCGGCGATCACATTCCGTGCGCTGAGCCAACACGCTGCTCCGCGGTTGATCCCCCGGGCACTGCAAGTCATTGACGAACTGTTGCGGCTCGTGCCAGTAGAGCGCCCAGCCGGTGCGGAGGAGGACCACTTCGCCTGCTCTCGCCTGGACTCTGGCCCGCTCGGCAGCTCGCTCCAGGCAGTCTGCATCCACGACGAAGTCGGGGGCAGCACATCCAGCCCCTCACTAGCCGCAACGTCGAGCTGAACTCCTCGCCGGAAGATGGGATCGATCATGTCGACATGATGCTCGCTGAGTCCTGTGGCGTACGACTGGCAGCCGATGGCACCGAAGAGCTTGTCGTTGAACGAAATGTGGCCCAACGCATCGATGTGCGTCCCCACGTGGCCGCCGAGAGCGATCGAATCGGCGGCAGCGCTAGTTCCCCCGAAGGTGCTGTCGCCGTGGGCCTTGCTCAAGCCGTAGAGGAACGGCGGGTGGCTCGGGTGATGGGGCATACCGACGAAACAGGGCTGTGCCAAGTCGATCGTACGGGCCCTTTCGAAAGCGGCTTACTAGATTGCGCTAGGCAAAGTCCGACGGACCCTTGATTCCTTCCCACCTCCCTGCGCTATGGAATGATCTCGCGGTTCTCGTGGATCAGGGAACGGCGTCTCTCAAGCAACCTGGGGCGCTCGGGCCCCTGGGTGAGCAGCCAAGTTGGACGTTCCGGTCATTGCGCAGAACCCCGCTGAGCCTAGAGATCAGGCGATATCGATCCAGAGTTCCGCCGCGACGAAGCGCGAAAGATGCTTTGGGTTAGTCGTGGCGACGACCACGTCCGTGCGATCGAGGGTTGCCGTCTGCGCAGCGAGGATCACGTCCGCGTCGAGAGCCGGGTCGGGGGCTGTGGGCCGACCTTGCTGGCGGGCCTCGGCCCACAAGGCGGCGGCTCTGCGCATCGCAACGGTGTTGATCGGCAGGAACTCAACCTGTTCGATAAAAGCGTCGAGCCTCGCAAGTCCTGCGTGGCGACGCGCCCTGATGAGCTCGCGCCGTACTTCGTAGTCCGCGATTTCGGGGACAACGACTGCCGCCCCTGCACGGATTGCACTCACGACCCATCGCCCGCAGGCGGCTGCGGGCGGGGATGCCCTGGGATTTGTGATTAAACCGAGCGGACCGCTGTCGAGCAGGATCGTTCGCGTCACCAACTCCGGCCCTTGAATTCGGCGGGAAAGAGCTTCCGGGCAGATCGGCGTTCGCCATTCAGACCTGCCACGAGGCAATCAATCGTTGCCCGCTGCTCGGAGACGTCCTGCGTCTCCGACCACGAGCAGATCAGTGTGCCCACAACCTCCGCTAGAGCGTCTGGATCGTTGCCCTTGCGTGCCATCTCAGCAAGTTTCGCGTTCGTCAGGTAGAGACCGCTCTTGGCGCACAGGAGCCAGATGGCATTGTCGGCCGTGACGATAGGAACCCTGGCAGACGCTGCGATGTCCTGCACGGCTCCCATGACGGCCAGATACGACCTCTTGGAATGACACGAAGGCCCCGTTCGACCGTTTCTGTCGCGCCAGTCTTCGAATGGTACCAAGCCGAAGGAAGCCACGGCCCGTTTGGCGTGCCGGTCAGGCTTTGCCACGTCGAAACCCAGGTTCTTTAGAGCCTCGGCCGCGAGGGCCACGCCGAACGCCGGAAGCTTGTCGTTGCCCGGAGACCCCAGCTGCAACGCCGCTTTCTTGGGGTCGCCTTCAAGTTGACGGACCAGCAAGGTGAAGTAGGATTCGGCTGTGCCGTGAAGGCGGCTGTGCTCGTATAACCGGCGGGCGCAGCGGCGGAGATTGACGAGATCCCTCTCCAGTGTCATGGAACCCGCCTTGCGTTCCAGGAACCATGGCAAGATGCGCTCGGCGATCTCGCGATGCGGGAGGTCGGCATACAACTTCAGACTGAACCCGGAAAACAGCTCCGCGAGGTCCGCCCGAATCCGTTCGATCCTAGACCAGTCCGTATTGTTGGACAACACGGCCATCAGGAGCCCCTCGAAGGTCTCGTCGTCGCTCCACGTCCGTCCGGCCGCCCTTTCTTTGACTGCCGCTACCTGGCCAAAATCGTCGACTCTGCTACGCCAGCCCTTGAGACCCGAGTCGAGGCGGGACTCGATATTTTGCCAAAGCGCAAGTGACGTCATTCACCCAGTCGCAACGTGATTTTGAGTATCGCACCATTACTTGGCGGTGCGCGGAGGATCCAAGCGATTTGGCAGCGCAGAGCGCGATCCGGCTTGCACCGCGTTGACTGTATCCCGGCTTGCCTGCCACCTGGAGGCCATGCGGGAGCGCTCTAGGACAGCGGGTCCGCCTTGTTGCCGTGAAGCACCTTGCCAATCGCCTCGGTGTAGTAAACCTCCTGCTTGAACCGCCGCGGGAGAGTGACTGGGTCCGGCAAATTTTGGGGCTTATATACAATCCTAACCAAAGCAACCAATTTTCATTTCATTGCAATCGGCTACCGGCGCTTGGATTTCCGTCCTGTGCGCTGGATGTAGTCCCAGTTATTCTCGCCTTTGGGCGGTGCTGCCAGCAACGCACGCATGATGTTCTCGGGAGTGTCGGCAATGGGCTCGGGCAGAGGGTATTTGACCGGACGCCCGCGCGGTCGCTTGGGCGGGTCCGTTGGCTTGCTCATCGAGTCCATCCTA
>MKWU01000821.1_pt1 | contig 57872 bp, 56 predicted proteins | sample 809101 | NCBI WGS metagenome assembly MKWU01 (sample SAMN05860141, study PRJNA318959) | sponge metagenome | host: Aplysina aerophoba | place: Slovenia: Piran, Adriatic Sea, Gulf of Piran | collected 2013-05-07 | reverse complement strand
AACCGTCACCCACCAACTGGTAGATACCACCATGCTCAGACTCCGGTTCCCAGTCCAGCTGGATCACCAACGGATCCGGACAGATACCAGCCAACGAAACCATCTCCTCATCCGGCATCGCCTCCGGGGGAGCTGTGGTGGGTGCGGCGACCGTGGTAGCCGGTGCCTGCGTGGTGGTGGCCGGCTCCTCGTCCTCACCGCATGCTGCCGCAACCAGCGCCAGCACAGCCACTGTGGCGATCAGGGTCCTGAGTCGCCTACTTCTCTGTCTTTGCATCGGTGGTTCCTTTCGTAGCGTTGGTTGCACATCACTGACGGTCGGCTCCGATCATCTCTGGCGCTCATCCGCCCAGGAAGGGTCCCAGTGGCCCACAGCGCGCCGTCCTATCAGTCCGAAGATCCAGAAGACGACGACTCCGAGCAGGCAGGCGGCGATCACTGCCGCGAGCAACTCCTCGCTCTGCAGGCGCCGGCTGTAACGGTCGAGCAGTATGCCGAGCCCCGGCTTCCCCCGTCCGAAGAAGAAGTCGCCGACGATCGCGCCTATCACGGACAGCCCGGCCGAGGTCCGCAGGCCGGTGAAGATCAGGGGCCGCGCGGCGGGGACCTGGAGCCGGAAAGCGCGGGTCCAGCGGTTCGCCTTGTGGAGGGTGAGTAGATCGTGGAGCTTCGGCTCGACGGACTGGAGGCCTGTCAGCGAGTTGATGACGATGGGGAAGAGGGCAATGATCACGCACACGATCACCCTCGACATGAGACCGAAACCGAACCAGAACCCCAGCAGGGGGACCAGAGCCAGGATGGGCACGGTCTGGCAGACCACGGCCCACGGGTAAAGGGAACGCTCGATCCACTTGGCCTGGCTCATGACCAGCGCCATCGAAAACCCCAGTGCGAACGCGATCGCAAGTCCCAGCAGCGACACCGAGGTCGTCCGGTAGAGGCCTCCCCCGATCTCCGCCAGGATCTCCACGTCGAGAATCCCCTCCTGGACGATGTCGTGTGGTGGCGGGAGGAGGAACCGGCGGTCGGGCTCCAGGACAAGGAAGGTCATCCCGTACCAGATCAGGATGATCAGCAGGAAGACGAGCGTCGGTGGCACCGCGACCTTCAGGAAGGACACGGTCCGTCCGGCCGACTGCTCCGGGTCTGGGGAGTGGATGACCGGCCCGTTCACGCTCATGACGCCTCCGCCAGAGTCGCTGCGACCTGGCCGGCCAGGACGGCAAACTCCGGTTCGTATCGGATCGAAGGGTTGCGGGGGAAACTGTACGGTATCTTGAACTCGGCGACGATTCGTCCAGGTCGTTTGCTCATCACCAGCAGGCGCGACGCGAGGAAGACCGCCTCGTCGACCGAGTGGGTGACGAACAAGGCCGCGAAGCGCCGGTCGGCGAACAGCCCGGTCAACTCCTCGTTGAGCCTGGCGCGGCTGATCTGGTCGAGTGCACCGAACGGTTCGTCGAAGAGGAACAGGTCGGGATCCAGCAGCAGGGACCGGGCGATGCTGGTTCGCATCATCATCCCCCCCGACAGCGCCATGGGGTAATGCTTGCTGAATTCCTCCAGACCTACCAGAGCGAGGACCTCGGCCGTCCGGCGGCTGCTCTCATCCCGGCTCATGCCTTCCAACTCACCGAGGAACCGCACGTTCTGCTCTACCGTCCGCCACGGCATGAGCGTCGGTTCCTGGAAGATGTACCCGAGGTTGTCGGACGTACGGGCGATGGAACCGGACGACGGTTGGATGAGGCCTGACCCCAACCGTAGGACTGTCGACTTGCCGCAGCCGGAGGGACCGACGAGGGACACGAACTCACCCTTGCGGATGGACAGGGTGGTGGGATCGAGGGCGTGCGTGGTTCCGAAGTACTTGGTGACATCGGTGAACGAGATGACCGGGTCCACCTCGGAACGAATCCTCTCCGCTAGTCGGTCGCCCGCACAGGTGCGCGCCTGTCTCCTGTTGCTATCAGCACTCTAGCAATCAGTACCTATGATTGAGCCGTACAGAAACGGACTTGCAACCAGAGATCCCATGATCGTCTACTTCCATCCTGATACGAGCCTGCATGACCCGGCTGAGCCACACAGGTTCGGAGGCGTTCTCCTTCCGCCGGCGGAGAACGCCTCCCGATCAACCAGGATCCTCGGTGCGCTCTCGGAGTCAGGCGGTTTCGAGGTGCGCCGACCTGACGCCCTCGATCCGGACAATCTGCTTCTCGTCCACGATCGTGACTACTTGGACTTCCTCCGGTCCGCCCACTCCCGCTGGCGGGAGGCCACCGGCGCGCCCAGCAGCGGGGAGGCCGTCGCCTACATCCGACCCCTTCCAGGGACGCCTTGGAGGTCACCCAACCATGTGGACGCCCAGCTCGGGGTCTACTCGAACGACGTCGACCCGATCCTCGAAGGCACTTGGAAGGCTTCCCTCTCCTCGGCAGCATGTTCGGTCGCCGCATCCCGTGCCGTTCACGACGGGGAGAGGGTTGCCTATGCCCTGAGCCGACCTCCCGGCCACCACGCCGCCCGAGCGACTTTCGGTGGCTACTGCTACCTGAACAACACGGCCCTCGCGGCGGCTTGGCTGGCCGAACGCGGCGTGAGGGTCGCCGTCTTGGATGTGGACACGCATCACGGCAACGGAACGCAGAGCGTGTTCTGGACCCGCGGCGATGTTCTGACGGTGTCCATCCACGGAGACCCGGAGGTTCACTTCCCCTTCTTCACGGGATTCGCTGACGAGACCGGAGATGGAGACGGGGCAGGCGCGAACCTGAACCTGCCGTTGGCCACCGGGGCAACCTGGGTGAGATACCGACCCGCCATCGACCGGGCTCTGGCCACCGTCGACTCGTTCGGGGCCGAGGTGTTGGTACTGGCGTTAGGTGTCGACACCCACAGATCGGACGGGGTTCTTCGCCTCGAGGATGAGAACTATCCGATGCTGGGCGATGCCCTACGCACCGGATTGCCTACGGTGGTTGTCCAGGAGGGTGGATACGGGGAGGGTGTCTTGGAGAAGGCGATTCCGGCTGTCCTGTCCGCGCTCGACAGATAGCCGGCGACCGGCAACCCAACTCATGACTGGAAGGCGATTGACCTTGACCGCGCGCATCTGGAGCTAGTTATCATTCGACCGGTATGAGTGTTGATTTCGCAGATGTAGCGCATTCCTTCGATCAGAAGCACCCGGACAGACCGAAGCTGAAGCGCAAGGTATACGAACGGGAACTGACCCGCCTGCAAGAGGAGTTGGTCCGTTTGCAGCGCTGGATCAAGCATGAGGGCCTGAAGGTGGTGGTCATCTTCGAGGGCCGCGACGCGGCAGGCAAGGGCGGAGTGATCAAACGGATCACCGAACGGCTGAACCCCCGTATCGTCCGCGTCGTTGCCTTGGGTACGCCGAGCGATCGCGAGAAGACGCAATGGTGGTTCCAGCGCTACGTGGCCGCGCTGCCTGCAGCGGGTGAGATGGTCCTCTTCGACCGGAGTTGGTACAACCGGGGTGTGGTGGAGCCGGTGATGGGCTTCTGCACGCAGGAGGAGTACCGCGAGTTCCTACGTTCGTGTCCTGAGTTCGAGAGGATGCTGATCCGCTCCGGTATCATCGTCATCAAGTACTGGTTCTCGGTGAGCGACGCCGAGCAGGAACGCCGGTTCCAGTCCCGAATAAAGGATCCCAAGAAGCGCTGGAAGCTGTCGCCGGTGGATGTTGAGGGCAGATCCCGATGGGTCGAGTTCTCCAAAGCGAAGGACATCATGTTCGCTCACACCGACATCAAGCAGGCTCCCTGGTACGTCGTGAATGCCGACAACAAGAAGCGGGCTCGGCTGAACTGTATCTCACATCTCCTGGCACAGATCCCGTACGAGGATGTGCCGTGGGACGACATCGAATTGCCCGATCGCGGGGCGGGGGGACGAAAACCCTGTCGCCGGCGCGGCAGCCGGGGGTGGCGCCCCCCCCCCCGCCGATCACCGATCAGACCTTCGTCGACGAGCGGTTCTGAAGCCATCCACTGCGCGGTCGCTCGGAGGGCGATACTTCCTACCGGATAGCGAGGTTGGATGATCGTGCGGGGTACAGCACCTGCGTCGGAGTTGCCATCGGGAGCCCAACCGACTGACCGCTCGCTGGCTGGAGAGGTAGCGGTGGTGACCGGAGCCGCCTCCGGCATCGGTCGGGCCGTGGCTCGTCGCTTGGCGGCCGGAGGCGTCCGGGTGGTGGTAGCCGATCTGAGGCCCGATCCCCGTGATGGCACCCATGAGGAGGGTGGTCATGCCACGACCGTGGATCTGATCTGCTCGGCCGGCGGAGAAGCGATATTCGCGGAGACCGACGTCAGCAAGGCGTCGGCGTTGAGTCGTGCTGTGGCCACAGCCGTGGATCGCTTCGGAGCGCTGGACATCATGGTCAACAACGCCGGGATCTGGCACGGTCACCGGACGATCCTCGAGGAAACGGAGGCCGAGTTCGACTCGACCATCGCCACCAACCTCAAGGGTGTGTGGCTGGGGTGCAAGGCGGCGATCGCCCATGTGGTCGAGGCCGGGACCGGAGCAAGCATCGTCAACATCGCATCGATCGCCGGGATGGTCGGGCTGGCCGCAGAGCCGGCCTACTCGGCTTCGAAGGGTGGCGTGATCGGCCTGACCCGTCAACTGGCCATCGACTATGCCCCGCATCGGATAAGAGTCAACGCAGTGGCGCCGGGCTTCGTTGAAACGTCCCTGTCACGGTCCGTGATGGGGGACAACCCCGAACACGATCTGACACCCTGGCCCAGGCTAGGGACCGTCACAGACGTTGCTTCGGCGGTCGCTTTCCTGGCTTCCGACGACAGTGGTTGGATGACCGGCGAGGTGCTGGTGGTCGACGGGGGTTACTCGGCGCGCTGATCGTCGGAGTCGGGCCGATGCCTACGTGACTCTCGCGCCATCGGTCGACGCCTAACATGGTCGCTACCCGTCCGCTTCCGGACACCAAAGGGGCGGGAGTCCGCGAACCGACTCAGAGGGTATGGCTGAACACCTGGAACTGAGCCAATCCATCTCCCGCTACGTGCGCGACGGGTACACGGTTGCCTTGGAGGGCTTCACTCACCTCATCCCGTTTGCCGCCGGGCGTGAGATCATCCGCCAGGGGCGCCGCGACCTCACTGTGGTCAGGATGACGCCGGATCTCATCTACGACCAGATGATCGGCGCAGGGTGCGTGCGCAGGATGCTCTTCTCCTGGGGTGGCAACCCTGGTGTCGGCTCGCTCTGGCGGTTCCGGGACGCGGTGGAGAATGGCTGGCCGGCGCCGCTGGAGATCGAGGAGCACAGCCATGCAGGGCTCACCAATCGCTATGTGGCCGGTGCCTCCGGGATGCCCTTTACGGTGATGAAGGGCTATCTGGGCACTTCGCTCGGCAAGATCGCCGAGCACGTGAGCTTCGTCGACTGTCCCTTCACCGGCCAGACGGTGGCGGCTGTCAGGGCCCTAAACCCGGACACCGGGATCATCCACGCTCAGCGTGCCGACCGGGATGGAAATGTTCAGATCTGGGGAATCTCCGGGGTACTGAAGGAGGTGGTCCTCGCTTCCCGGTATTCGATCGTGACTGTCGAGGAGGTGGTGGACGAACTGGACCGCCGCCCGAGCGACCTCGTCATCCCGTCGATGGCCATTACCGCGGTGTGCGAGGTGCCGGGAGGGGCCCGGCCCTCCTACGTGCAGGACTACTACGAGCGTGACAACCCCGCCTACCGGGAATGGGATGGGATAAGCAGGGACCGTGATCGATTCTCGCAGTGGTTGGACCACTCCGTGCTGGGGATCCGGTGAGCAGCCAAGAGTTCGCTCGCGATCCGGGCTGGACCCCCGAGGAGATGATGGCGGTGGTCGGATCGCGCAGCCTCCGCGACGGGATGTCGTGCTTCGTGGGGATCGGCCTCCCGAGCACTGTCGCAAATCTCGCCCGCCTCACCCACGCGCCGAATCTGTTCCTTGTCTACGAGTCGGGTGTGCTGGGCAGCAAGCCGACCAAGCTTCCGCTGTCGATCGGCGACGGGGAACTGGCCACGACTGCCGATGCGGTGATCCCTGTTCCGGAGATGTTCAACTACTGGCTCCAGGGTGGCCACATCGATATCGGCTACCTCGGTGCGGCCCAGATCGACCGGTTCGGGAACCTGAACACGACAGTGATCGGAAAGGACTACCACCGGCCCAAGGTCCGGCTCCCGGGTGCCGGGGGGGCTCCCGAGATCGCCTCCTACTGCCGGGAGGTGACGGTCATCATGCGGCACCTGGCGAGAGCGTTCGTACCGGAGCTCGACTTCCTGACGTCGGTCGGCTTGGGAGAATCGCCCGGGGCACGGGCTCGGTTCGGGTTCACGGGCCGGGGACCCCAGACGGTGATAACCGATCTCGGGGTGCTCAAGCCTCATCCCGACCATAGGGAACTCACCCTCATGGCGGTTCACCCCGGAGTCACCGTCGAGGAAGTACAGGCGCAGACGCAGTGGCATCTGAGAGTCGCCGCAGACGTCGACGAAACCGAGCCTCCCACCCATCACGAGTTGGCGGTCCTGCGCGATCTCAAAGCCCGGTCGTGATCGAATGGCAGCCACCCACTGCGATGTCCTCGTAGTCGGAGGGGGGATCACCGGCTGCTCCACGGCCTGGCACCTGGCCGGCTACGGGGCGCGAGTGGTGCTCCTCGAGCAGTTCGATCTGAATACCCAGGCCTCCGGACGGAACGCGGGAAGCCTTCACGGCCAGATCCAGTACGCGTCCTTCCTGGAATTCGGCGACGAGTGGGCCCACGGCTTCCTCCCCGCATTGAAGTTCCTAGCCCGATCCCTGGAAATGTGGAAGGGTCTGAGCGAAACGCTGGACACGGACCTGGAGGTCTCCCTCAACGGCGGGCTGCTCGTGGCCGAGACCCCCGAGCAGATGAGGGGCATCGAGCGGAAGGTAGCCATCGAGCGATCCGCCGGCGTCGAGTCCGACATTCTCGACCTTCCGGACCTCCTGCGGATTGCCCCCTACATATCCGAGAGAATGGTCGGTGCGCAGCTCTGCCGGGTGGAGGGCAAGGTCAACTCCATGCTGGCTGCACCGGCGTTCGCTCGCTCCGCGATCTCCAGAGGAGTGGATGTCAGGATCAACACCGGCGTGAACGTGGTGGAGTGGGAGAACGGGCTGTTTACCGTGACGACGACCACCGGGAAGGTCAGCGCCGAGAGGATGGTGCTGGCCACCGGAAACGAGTTGAACGACTTCGCGTACCTTTGGGGCCGTGATCTCCCCATCTTCGACGATCCCGCCCAGGTGGGAGCGACCGAACCGGTGGCTCCTACGGTTCACCACCTCGTGTACTACGCGGGGGGCGCGCTGACTTTCAAGCAGGCCAAGGCCGGCACCCTGCTGATCGGGGGAGGCTGGTCGTCCGACATCGACCCCGTGACCGGTCACAACCGGGTCAATCCCCACAACCTCATTGCCAACATGCGGATAGCGCTCAGGGTGGTGCCCTCCCTGGCCGGGGTACGCCTCATCCGCACCTGGCCCGGTAGGGGCCTTGCGACTCCCGACCTCGGTCCCATCATCGGGCGAGTGGGTCCCCAGGGGCTGGTGTTGGGTACCTATCCCCACATGGGCCTGACCGCCGGCCCGCTGATGGGCCGGGTCCTTGCCCGCCTCGTGCTGGACCTTCAGCCGGAGTTGGATCTAGCGCCGTTCTCACCAAGTCGTTTCTAGGGACTCTGTGCTGTTGCAGGCCCCCAACTCCAAGTAAGGAGCGCCAACGCCCCTTCGCATGTCTCGGGAGTGAGTCAGTTGCGCGCCCATTGTGGTAGGTGCCAGACTCAACCATCTAGGAGGGTGCTGAGCAATCCACCAGCGGCCTGCCAACCGCCGACATAGTCCCTGGTCGGCGGGCGGCAGGCCCGAGCAATCGTCATTGTTCAGCACCCTCCTGAAGGCGGGCGGCGACAAGGACGGGACTCTGATGCTCAGCGAGGAGCGGAACAAGGTCTTGACGCAGGTGGGTCCGGGTACACCGATGGGCAGCCTGATGCGCCGCTACTGGCTACCGGCTGTTCTCACTTCGGAGCTCCCCGACCCGGACTCGGGACCGATCCGCCTCCGCCTGCTGGGCGAGGATCTGGTTGCGTTTCGCGACACCGAGGGTCGGGTAGGGATACTTGAGGCCTTGTGTCCGCATCGGCGGGCGCCCCTCTACTTCGGGCGTAACGAGGAATCGGGCCTTACCTGTATCTATCACGGGTGGAAATTCAGCGTGGACGGCGTATGCATGGCAATGCCCAACGTTCCGAGCACCTCGGACTTCCGCAGGAGGATTAGGAATATCTCATATCCGGTCCGTGAAGCCTTCGGCATTATTTGGGTCTTCATGGGGCCAGGGTCGCTGGTGCCCGATGAATTGCCGCCCCTCGACTGGGTCAACCTTCCCGAGGATCATCGTCTTGTTTCCAAGCAACTGTTGAGGTGTAACTACGCCCAAGCCTTGGAAGGCGACTTCGATCCGTCCCACATCTCGTTCTTGCACGGGACGGTTTCGGCGTACCGAACCTTCGATAGTCGCCTTGCGTTGAGAGGCAAGGAGTTTGCGCCCGAACCGGAGGACGGTGTTTTGACGGCGGATTTCGAACAGATGTACTGGAACAGGGATCCGCAGCCCGAGATCACCGTGATGCCGACCGCTTACGGGCTCTTTTCGACCGCCCGGCGAGAGGCCGGCCCCACCACGTACTACTACCGGTTCAACCACTTCATCATGCCGTTCTACGCGGGCGTGCCCAGCGACGTCGACGGTGCCTCACAGTGCAACGTGTGGGTGCCCAGAGACGATCACAGCACGATCGTGTGGCGCGTTCACTTCGACACCGGCGGCCCTCTAGATTCCGGCGTCATACAGCATCAACTCACCGGACTGGATGCCCATGTCTCGCCGGACGGGTACGCGCGGCAGACTGCTGAACCACAGTCGGAGTTCTATCCGCTCCTGAATCGAGAGAACGACTATGGGCTGAGTAGGGATGTCCAACGGGCCACACTCTTCGCCGGGGTGGAAGGTGTCTGGTTGCAGGACCGCTCTGTTACCGAAGGCATGGGCGCGATACTGGATCGGACGGAGGAACGGCTCGTATCCAGCGACGCCCCGATCGTGCATGTTCGCCGGAGCCTCGTAGCGGCCGCCCGGGCTCTCCAAGCGGATGGGACACCACCACCCCTCGAGACCGACTTTCCCTATGCGACCGCCATCTCTGCGGCCCTTTACCCGAGGACGGTTTCCGCGATCGACGTCATGAACGACACCACGCTCCGGACTTCCCGACCTGTCGGAGTCGGTTCCGAGTGAGGGACAGAGGACTGGCGCTCGTGGTAGCAGCAGACGGGCTCGATCTGTGACTCCGGAGGAATACCTGGCCGTGCCGCTCGCTTTCACGGTCGAACCGGTCGAAGGCCCGGACGGCCGCTGGCGGTTCCGCGCCTCGTACTTGGAGCTGGTCGGTTGCTCGGTCGAGTCGCCCCTTCTCACGGAGGCGATGTACCAACTCGATCGTCGTAGGGCTGCGATAACGATCGACCTTCTCGCCCGCAACCAGGTGCCGCCGTGCCCGCGGCCGCCGGTTCCCTTCGGGATATTCGAAGCGCGCGAGATCATAGAGTCTCTCGGAGCGTCAGGAGGTTCGCGATGACGGGACAGTGGCGAGCGACATGCATACAGATGCCGAGCCGGACCGCCAGGCAAGCCTCTACCCGGCGCGAGGCGTGGGGAATCATCGATGGCAATCTGCGTTGCGCCATCAAGCTGATAAACCAGGCCATGAACGCCGATCCGGCTCCAGCCCTGGTCGTATTACCGGAGTTCGCATTCCAGGGGCCTCCCAAGGTTGAATCAGTTGCCGAGTGGCTCGAGAAGGCCTGCTACCCGGTGCCAGGGCCGATCACCGAACCCCTCCAGGAACTCGCCCGGTCGGTCGGAGCCCACATCGGGGGCAACCAGTTCGAGTCCGACCCCGAATGGCCGGACCGCTTCTTCAACACGTCCTTCCTTATCGACCCCGACGGCGAGGTGGTGCTCCGCTACCGGCGTATACACACCGCCCAATGGGTGTCACCTCACGACTTCCTCGACGACTACCTCGCCCGGTACGGGGAGGAGGGTTTGTGGCCTGTTGTGGAGACATCTCTCGGCAGGGTGGCCATGCTCGCTTGCGGGGAGATCATGGTTCCAGAGGCGTCGAGGCTGCTGATGTTGCGCGGCGCAGAGATCCTTGTCCATCCCACCAACGAACCGGTCAGCGAGGCGGAAGGGGCGGGCAAGGTCACGGCTGCCGCCTCGAACATGCTGTACGTCGTGTCGGCCAACGTGGCGGGACCGATCGGTTTCTCCAGCGGCGAGCCACCCATCACCGGAGGGTCCTCACGCATTGTCGACTTTAGAGGCAACACGCTGTCCCTTGAGGACTCCCCGGCTGAGACGGTGGGCGCCAGCGCGATGATCGACACCGGCGCGCTGCGCGCCGCCCGGTCGGAGAACACGATGGCCAACGCCCTGCTACGGATCCGGGTAGAGGCCTTTTCCGAGATGTTCCGAGGGGTAGTGCTGTATCCGGCCAACTGGTTCCTGGACTCACCCATGAAGCACTGGCGGGACACGTCCGGGCCGGCCGGCAGGTCGCTCACGAATCTCGATACCTTAGGAGTCATCGACTCCGTTCCCGAGTAGCACGCCGGCGAGACAGGGACGGATGTTCTGTTCGATCGCGGAGAAGTTCGGGTGTTCGTCCGAGACGTTGCGCAAGTGGGTGCGTAGAGCTGAGACGGATCAGGGGTTGCGGCCTGGGTTGAGCTCGGATCAGTTGGCTGAGCTGCGGGAGTTGCGTCGGGAGAACCGTGAGTTGCGGCGGGCGAATGAGATCTTGGGTAAGGCGTCTGCGTATTTCGCCCAGGCAGAGGTGTTCGACCGCCGACCGAGACGATGACCGCCTTCGTGGACGAACACAGGGACACCTACGGGGTCGAACCTGTTCTGCGCTGAGTTGCCGATCGCCCCGTCTACCTATTACGCGCACAAACGCCGCGAACGGGAACCGGAGCGCTGCTCGGTCCGGTCCCGCCGTGACGATGCGCTGAGACTTCAGATTCGGAGGGTGTGGGAGTGCGAGGTTCGGGGTGTACGGAGCTCGCAAGGTGTGGCGCCGGCTTCACCGTGAAGGGGTCGAGGTGGCCCGCTGCACAGTGGAACGACTGATGCGCCGAGGGCCTGAAAGGCGTGGTCAGAGGCGAAACCAAACGCACCACCATCCCCGACGAGGACGCGGCGAGGCCGGCTGATTTGGTCGACCGCAGCTTCGAAGCCGATGCCCCGGACCGGCTTTGGTTGGCCGACCTGGAGCGCCACGAGGCGTTTTCTAACCGTGTGGTGGTGAAAGGCCATCGCTTCGTGTCCGTCGCAGCGGGCACGTGAAGCTGGGGGCAGCCTGAACCTTCTGGAATGGGGGGTTTGGGTGGGAAGCAGCCCTGAGGGCGACGGGACGGATCAGCACCGTCAGATGGTCCGGGTCCGGCTAGTGAGACAGAAAGGCGTACGTGAAGATGCCAGCGTCCGAAAGGTCCTCAAGAGAGCCGGCGGCTGGATGCTGGCGGATCGGCCGCGCAGCAGCGCACACCGCTACACGAAATTGTTGTGTGCGGTGACTCTTTGGCCGGTTGAGGTCGCCGACTCGGGAGGCCACGGTGAATGCCTGCGGTGTAGCCGTGGCGATGTTGGGGGGGGCATAGTTGGGCGTCGACCCTGTCGAACGGTTGGGAACCGAGTGTGGGAACCATCCTGCCGGTTCCCTTACCGGCCGGCATCTTGTTGGTCGGAAGGAGAGGTCCGTTGCCGGCTGATGCCGGTGGGATGGGGCGGAGGACCCGAAGTTAGTGGTCCGATGCCGGGAAAGCCGGGTCGGATGGCGAAGGGGAACCTGTGTGTTCGCAGCCAGACGTGTTGATCGCGGAGGCCGCTGGTGAATACCGGCGCACCGTGGCCCGGCCCAGTTGAGGCCGGGAGGCGGGTACGTGTGATACAGACACAGGCTGAACCACAAGTGGCATGAACACATGGAGAGCCGGATGCACCCGAAGTTGCACGTCCGCATCACGAGGGCGGGCCGGGGAAACCCACCAGCCGAAAAGCAGGAAGGGCGCCCCGGTCCGACCCTACACCTACGTTCCCACCTGGTCGGGTTTCGTCTATGCGGCGTTCGTTGTCGACGCCTTCTCACGGTTCATCGTCGGCCGGCGGGTATCGAACAACCTACGAACCGACCTGGCTCTCGACGCGTTGGAGCAAGCACTCTGGGCACGCCGACCAGACACGACAGAACCCGACCGGCGGCTGGTCCATCACTCCGATGCCGGCAGCCAAACCCCTGTCCATCCGCTACACCAACCGCTTGACGCAGGTAGGCATCGAACCATCAGTCGGATCAGTCGGCGACTCCTACGACAACGCCCCCGCCGAGTCCGTCATCGGCCTCTACAAGACAGAACTCATCCACAAGCGGGCCCCGTGGCGTGACCTCGACCAGGTCGAGTACGCCACCCTCGAATACGTCGACTGGTTCAACCACCGTCGGCTCCTCGAACCCATCGGGGACATACCACCCACAGAAAGGGAGGCCAACTACCATCAGCAGCACACCCCAGCCCAGGTAGCAGGTGTCACCCAAAACACTCTCCGGCAAACCCGGGGCGGTTCATCACCATGCGGGTGCCCTCCTAACCACGATCACGGACATTGATGTTTCAGTCCATCATCGCAGGTCAGAAGGGCATTCCCGCGTCAAACACCCACCCCAACCACCTACCCCCATGAATAATCGGGGCTAAAGATCAGCGGACAGATGTTCGGGTATTCCCGATGCGTGTCACACCCCCGCCGTATAGTTACAAGTGTTGATCGGCGGACCAGCAGACCGTTGCCTAGTGACTGCTATCTAACGATTCCGGGACAACGAGAAGGTAGCGACATCATGACCGACCTGGCAGACCTGACAGCAATCCTCACGAACAGGCCGCTCCTGTTGGCCATCGGCGAACAGGTTGCCCCTTCGATGAACGGAGCACCGCTTCGCCGTTTGGCCGCGACGCTCGACGAACTCCGCCTCGGAGCCAGATTCGTTACCGACGTAGACAAGGAATGGCTCCGCAGCGGCGCGTGGAAAGCCGAGACCCAGGGTCGTCTCCCGTTCTGGGAAGCCGAGGTTCAGCGGCTATCTGGTGACGGGATTGAGATCATCTCCTGCGCGGACCCGTCGTATCCGCTGAACCTTGCCATGGTCCACGACCGTCCGCCGCTCCTGTTCGTACGCGGAACCCTGACCGAGGCTGATGAACGCGCCGTGGCGGTTGTCGGCACGCGCAGGGCAAGCGAGGACGGGGTAAGGCTGGCCACGCGTATAGCGGCCGAGCTGGCCGCCAGCGGGATCACTATCGTCTCTGGACTAGCCAAGGGCATAGACACAGCCGCTCACTCGGCTGCCATCAACGCGGGTGGCCGTACCATCGCTGTGTACGGAACCACCATCGACCGGGTGTACCCTGCCGCTAACAAGGGATTGGCTCGGTCTATCATCCGCGCTGGGGCGTGTGTCTCCCAGTTCCTCCCCACGACGCGTACCGGACCCTGGTGCTTCGCGGTCCGTAACATCACCACCTCGGGACTCTCGCTCGGGACGGTCGTTGTTGAAGCTGGGGAGACCTCAGGAGCAAAGATGCAGGCTGAAGCGGCGCTTGCTCACGGTAAACGAGTGTTCCTCGTCGAGAGCCTCACCCGCGAGGTGTGGGCACAAAAGATGGCAGCAAACCCACAAGTGACTGTCGCGTCAAACATCCAGAACATTGTGGACACGGTAGGAGCCGAGGTCGCGTCCCATACCAGCATGCTGATCTGAGAGTGACCACAGCCCACGAGTATCTCCAACCGCTCCTACCCGGCCTTGTGCCAGTACCAGCGATACAGGCCGGTATATGTCCCGTCTGCCGAACAGCGACCAGGAAGGCTACGACAACTGTTACCGATGCTCAGGCCAGCCCGTCTCCGTCGTGCCCATCTCGCTTTCGATACATGGTAGATTACTGCACCACCACCTCAGAAGCTACAAAGACGGTCCCCACAGCATCGTCCGTGAGAAGTTCACTCTCCGATTGGCCGCAATTCTCGAGGTATTCCTCTCATTCCACCTAGACGGCTGTCTCGGCGGTCCCGTACACCGGGTCGCAACAGTCCCCTCGGAGAAACGCGACGCACCCTGGGGGATCATCAAGCTACTCCGACGGTTCGCTGGACAGACCAACCCGCTCAGCTACGACCGCCGCCGCAGCAGATACGTCGTTACTACCGAACTCCGCAACCAGCGGGTGCTGCTCGTGGACGACACCTTCACCACCGGGCGATCCATCTTCGACGCTTATCACACCCTCACCAACGCTGGGGCTGTCGCTGCCGGACCCGTCGTGCTCGGCCGTCACATCCGACCCGACTGGGAACCGAGCAAAGCCCTGCTCCAACGTCTCGAACCCACGCAGTGGCGCCCGACAGAATGCTGCCGCTGCGCAGGGGAACTCTTCAACCCGCCACTCCGGGACACACCACCCCAAGCAACATCACTGTTCGACTCCTGATATACCCTCCTCCTCGGATGAGGACTACGACACGGGCAGAGCCTCTGCCGCCGCCCAGCCGCACCAGCCAAGCACCCATCCCTCCCGGATTAGGTGAAACCGTAACATTTGTCCATTTACTACGGTCCCCCCTGGTGGAACGAGCCACTCGATAGCCATTCGACCCGATAACGACCTACACCTCCCGGGCGCAGGTGCGCCGAGTGGCGAACACAAGCTTGTGAGGTCCCCTTGCTCGTAGCCGTATGGGGAAACGTGGAGAGTCGGGGCTCGCTCCGGATCGGGTAAGGTGCAACCGATGTTGGGGCGAATAGCCGTGGTCAATCCGAACAGTTCAGAGCAGATCTCGACACAGGTCAATGATGCTGTACAGCCTATTGCGGGTGATCTACAGGTCGAGGTAGAGGTGGTGACGAGCCGGGCCGGACCTCCCGCCATCGAGACCGACAGCGACGTCGTGGCAGCAGTAGCTCCCATGATCGAGACTGCCATGGACAACCCAGCCGATGCCTACGTCGTGGCGTGTTTCTCCGACCCGGGGATCACCGAGATGCGAGCGAACCTCGATGCGCCCGTATTCGGGATAGCGGAGTCGGCGGTACTGGCTGCCATGTCGCGGGGTCGCAGGGTGGGGGTCATCTCCGCAGTCGACGAGGCGCTGCCCCGTCACGAGCGGTACTGGGTTCGGATCGGGGTTGCCCAGCGGATCGTTCGCGATGTCGCAACCGGACGTGGAGTGTTGGACTTGGAGAGCGAGGAAGCCTACGACGACGTCCTAGCGGCCGGTAGGGACCTCGCCGGATCGGGAGCGGACGTGGTGGTGCTCGGATGTACGGGAATGACTCATCTTCGTGCTCGGCTCCAGAACGACCTCGGGTTGCCTGTGATCGAGCCATGCCAGGCCGCAGTCAGGTTTGCAGCGTCATCGCTTCGAGATTCCATTGACGACAAAGGACCAACCCCATGACCGACTCCATGCCGACATCGGGCCTCGTAGCCATCGCTGTGACACCCCTGAATGAGGGCGGAGATATCGACCTGCCAGGGATCCAACCCCTGATGGACTTCTACGTTTCCTGCGGCTCGAGCGGTGTCGCCCTGCTGGGAGTGATGGGTGAGGCCAACCGGATGACCGACCGGGAAGCGCATCTGGTGGTCGAGAATATGATGGCTGCCGTTGATGGAAGGGTTCCGGTAATCGTCGGGGTGTCGGATCCGTCGCTCGCCCGTGCTCTCGCGCTCGCGACCTTCGCTATGGAGTCGGGCGCCGCAGGCGTGCTGCTCCAGCCACTTGCCGGGCTAGCCGGTGATGCGAGGGTGGCCGGCTACTTCGAAACGGCAGCGGAAACCTTGGGTGACATACCCATTTGCGTACAGGACTTCCCGAAGGCCAATGGGGTTCACATCTCCCCGACCGCTTGGCGATTGGTAGTGGAGCGGTGTCCGACGGTCACGATGCTCAAGGCCGAGGACGAACCCGGGCTGGGCAAGCTGACCGCTATCCGGGCCGCAGAAGCCGCTGGACAGAGGCGTGTCACAATCCTTACCGGGAACAACGGCATCCATCTCGTCCAGGAGTTGATGAGAGGTGCCGACGGGGCTATGACCGGCTTCGCCTTTCCCGATGTGCTGGCACGTGTCATCGCCCTGCACGCTGATGGACACGTGGATGAGGCCGAGGACCTCTTCGACCGATACCTGCCGCTCAACCGGCACGAGTTCCGGATGGGGATCAGTGTTCGTAAGGAAATCCTGCGGCGCCGCAAAGCCATCAACACGGCACGGGCACGGTTCCCGGCTCCGGTGCTGAGCAGGGTCGACCACGAGGAACTTGACCGGTTGCTCCTCCGGCTCGAAGCCGCGACCGGCCTGTCCACCATGGATGTGATCGGATAGTAGACCTGATCCCCGATCTCGTAGTTCGGAACGGCCGGCTCCTCCTGGGAGGGTGCTGAACAATGACGATTGCTCGGGCCTGCCACCCGCCGGCCCAGGAATCATGCCGGCGGTTGGCAGTCCGCTGGTGGAATGTTCAGCACCCTCCTAGAGGACCGGGTAGTGGATGCTGACCTTGCCGTCGTCGGCGAACGGATCGACGCGATCGGTGGTCGCAATCCGCCCGGCAAACGCGAGATAGATGCGGATGGGAAGCTCGTCATGCCAGGCGGAGTGGAGCCTCATAGCCACCTTGCCCAACTCTCCGGGGGAGGCATACCCACCTCCGACGACTTCGAATCAGGAACCCGCGCCGCGGCTTACGGTGGAACGACGACGGTGATGGCTTTTTCCGCGCAGCATCGCGGCACATCGACTTCCGAGACGGTTACCGAGGCCATGGAGCGGGCAAGGCTCGAGGCGACTGTGGATTATGCGCTCCACCTCATTGTCACCGAGCAACACGACCGGACAGCTGCCGACTTGGCCGAGGTTGCCCGCATCGGGATCACGTCGATGAAGGTGTTCATGACATACGATCGTCTCAAGCTCGCCGGAGCAGATCTGGTCAACCTCCTCGAGGGCGCCCGAAGCGCTGGAATGACTGTGATGGTCCACGCGGAGCACGACGGGCTCATCACCTGGAAGCGACGTCAACTGATCGAGGGCGGTCGGCGCGACGCTATGGCGCACGCCGAATCGCACAGCAGGCTCGCGGAGCGGGCGGGAGTGGCCGAGGCACTAGCTCTTGCCGAAGCTCTCGAGATGGGTATCCACGTGGTCCACCTCTCCACCGGAGACGCGCTCAAGGAGGCTGAGGCAGCCCGCTCGCGGGGAGTGCGTGCAACTGTGGAGACCTGCCCCCACTACCTGGTGTTGGAGGAGTCTCTGCTCGACGGTCCCATCCGCGAGACTGCCCCATTCATGTCGAGCCCGCCGTTGCGAGGCGCCCGCGACCGTGCTGCCCTGTGGCGCGCGATCGAGGCCGGGCAAGTCGATACGATCGGGTCCGATCATGCCCCATACCGACTGGATGCCGGAAAGCTACCCAGAGGCGACAAGACAGAGTTTCACGAAGTGGCGAACGGATTGCCGGGGATCGAACTGCGCCTCCCGCTGCTGTACTCCGAGGGGGTTACCAAGGGCAGGATCACGGTTTCCGACTTTGTGAGGCTGGTAGCCACCAATCCGGCCAAGCTGTTCGGCCTGTATCCGAGGAAGGTAACCCCGGCGGTCGGGAGCGACGCCGATATCGTAGTGTGGGATGACGCCGAGAGACGCACTGTGACCATCGACGAACTGCACGACAGGATGGACTACACACCGTACGAAGGCATGACCCTTACAGGCTGGCCGGAGACTGTCCTGCTACGCGGACGCATGGTCGTCCACGGCGGGCACGATGTTCTGAGGCCCGGAGGAGGGCGATTCATCAAACGGAAGCCTCAACCAGCAAAGGAGATGCACAGGTGACCAGGAAGACGGCTCTTGTTGCGGCTGCGACGTCAGGTCTCGGGTTTGCGATTGCCCGTCACTTGGGCGCCGAGGGATATGCGGTGTCCATCTGCGGGAGAGATCGCGACCGCGTGGCAGCGGCAGTCGGCCAGATACGCGCGGCAGGGCCCGGTACGGTTCATGGACAGGTGTGCGACCTCAGGAAAGGCAGCGAGATCGAAGCCTGGGTGGGAGCCGCCTCGGAACACCTGGATGGCCGCGTCGATGCGCTAGTTGTGAACACCGGCGGCCCCAGGCCCGGTTTCTTCCGTGATCTTTCCGACGCTGACTGGGCTGACGCGATCGACTTGGTTCTCATGTCGGCCATCCGCTTGGCCCGCGCCGCCGAGCCCCACTTAGCGGAAGGATCGGCGGTCGTGTTCATGACATCGTCGGCCGTCCGCCAGCCTATCGACAACCTGGTCAGTTCCACCGTCCTGCGTACCGGTGTGGGTGCGCTCGCCAAGACCCTGGCGCGGGAGTGGGCCCCGGAGATCCGGGTCAATCACGTCTACCCCGGCCGGATCGGCACGGACCGGGTTCGTGCACTGGATCGGGGCCGCGGCGTCGCGCTCGGGCTTACGGCCGATGAGGTAGCGGCGCGTTCCCAAGCCGGCATTCCGCTGGGGAGATACGGGGATCCCGACGAGTTCGCAGCCGCGGTCGCCTTCCTGCTCTCGGACAGTGCGAGTTACATAACCGGCGCCACCCTCGCGATAGATGGTGGGATGTTGAGAGGACTCTGACCTGCCAACGAAGGATCGCCCGGGACTTCGGGCCTGTCAGAGTCTCAGGCGACAACCTTCATGACCGTGCTGCGGCCGGGAGCGGTGTGAACCCGGTGGTAGCCGAGCATCACCGGTTCGGAGGTTTCGATCCCGGTGTCGACGCGAAGGACCGGCGGATCGAGACTCCGTAGCTTTTCCTCTCCGGCGAGGATCATGACGTTCTGCTCGCCCACCTGCCTGATCACGGCGGGTCCGATCTGCTGGTTGCCGCGGCCGAGGAGGAACCCCTGGCCGCCGATGACCCCGAGGAGGATCGTTGCTGGTGGTCCTGTATCCAAAAGCTCCAGCAGTTGCTGCTGCGTGGCGTCGGCAAGGACGAGGCGCCTGTTCAGAATGGCGTCGACTCCGGCCACGGTTCCGTCCATACCGAGGTGGTCCGTGATCCGGGCCACAGTGGTGCCGGGTCCCAGGATGTACACGTGTTCCTCAGCCATGCCGGAGGCGATCGAGGCGCAGAGGCGGTCGATGCTCCCGTCGTCCCCCAGCGGAACCGTGGCCTTACCCGGCTGGAGCAGGTCTCTGACGAAGGGCACGGAGGCTACGGAAAACCCTGCGACCTGGCCTGGTTCGCCAGATGCGTCGAGTACCTCGCGCCTCACCAGCGGGACCTGGCCGGGTGACTCCAGGAACCGCGCTGCCATCGCGCCGGCTGACTCCGGGGTGTGTCCGAACACGGCGGAGTGCATCTTGACCCCGGTCGGTATCCCCACCACAGGAACATCCGCGCCCACCTCCCCGACTATGTCCCGGGCCGTCCCGTCGCCTCCCGCGAAGAGGAGGAGCGACACCCCTCCCGCCTTGAGGGCCGAGGCCAGCTTCCTGGTGTCTCGCGAGGCCGTCGGGTGGGAAGGGAAGGCTACGACCTCCGGGGCGAAGCCGGCCAGGGAGGCAGCTTCCTCACCCATCGTCCCGGATGCGGTCAGGATCTTGACATCGGGTACCGATGAGCAGAGACGGTGGAGGGCCCGGAGAGCGCGCTTCCCGGCGATCGGCGCCGCACCCAGCCGCTCGGCTTCCATGTATGTGTCGCCGTCCGTTCCGTGCAGGCCGACAGAACCTCCCATTCCGGCAATGGGGTTGACGATCAGCCCGAGCATTGGCGGGACCGACTCTTCGGGGTCTCCGACGGGCGGGAGATATGCGTAACCAGGGGTTTCTTGGGTCATTGGCATGGCTGGTTGCGAACCGGGAGCGGACACATTGGAGTCGGAGGGCTGACTCCGGGGCTCCGGCGTAATTATAGTGTGTTGCGGTTGCCCGGCCCGAGGACGGTGCTGAACAATGACGATTGCTCGGGCCTGCCCCCGCCGGCCCAGGCATTTTGTCGGCGGTTGGCAGGCCGCTGGCGGATTGCTCAGCACCCTCCTAGACCGGCGTCTGGGGTTAGGCCCTAGGCCCCGGCGCCCTCGCGGGATCAGGCCGGAAATCCGATCGGATAAGAGGCGAACCCGAAGGTTGATCGAGTGAAACGAGCGCACCCATACATGGCCAATTCCACGGAGGAGGCCAAGAACCGAATGCTCGAAGCGATCGGCGTCGATCACGTCGACCGGCTCTTCGAGCAGATCCCCGACGAACATCTGACCCGGAGGCAGTTCCAGCTTCCCGCCCCCCTGGCCTCCGAGGTGGCTCTCAAGCGCCATCTCTTGGATGTCCTCGGGAAGAACGAGACTTGCGAGGACAACCTGAGCTTCTTGGGCGGCGGAACATGGCAGCATCACGTACCGGCGATCTGCGACGAGATATGGACCCGTAGCGAGTTTCTCACTTCGGTGTGGGGAACGCCATCCTCAGATATCGGTCGCAACCAGGCATGGTTCGAGTTCGCCAGCCAGATGGGCGAGTTGGTGGGCATGGACTTCGTGGGCCTGCCCGTATACAGCTGGGGTGCGGCGATGGGCCATGCCATCCGGATGGCGGCCCGCATGACCGGGCGGACCCGGGTCCTCGTGCCGGAACTGAGCGATCCTCAGCGCTTGGACGTGGCCCGCACCTACTGCGGTTTCCCTGAGCAGGTGGGGCATATCGACTTGGTCAAAGTGGGATTCGATCCTGCTACGGGCCGCCTGGACCTCGACGATCTCGACCGGAAGCTTTCCGAAGAGGTGGCGGCGGTCTACTACGAGAACCCTTCCTACCTGGGGTTGATCGAGGACGATCCTGTCTCGATCGCAGCCATGGCTCGTAGCAAGGGGGCAGAAACAATCGTCGGAGTGGACCCAACATCGCTGGGTGTCGTCGCTCCTCCCTCCGAGTACGGAGCCGACATCGCGGTGGGCAGCACCCAGCCACTCGGCATCCACATGAACGGTGGTGGAGGCGTGGGGGGTTTCATCGCGACGCGGGACGAGGAACGCTACGCACGGGAGTACCCGACGCTGCAGATCAGCCTCACCGACACCACCGCCGAGGGGGAGCGGGCTTTCGGGCTCACGCTGTTCCACCAGAGTTCCTACGGATCACGGGAGGACGGGAAGGACTGGACGGGGAATTCCGTCTATCTCTGGACGATCGCCAACGCCGCGTACATGTCGGTGCTGGGTCCGGCCGGGTTCGAGGAGTTGGGCAAGGCCATCCTGCGGCGCAGCCACTACGCAGCGCGGCGCATCGGTGAGATCCCTGCGGTGGCAGTCGAGTGGCCCTCCGGATTCTTCAAGGAGTTCGTGGTGCGCTTCGACGGTACTGGGCGTTCGGTGGCCGAGGTCAACCGTCGACTCAGGGAGAAAGGCATTTTCGGGGGCCGGGATCTGAGTGACGATTTCCCCGGCCTCGGGCAGAGCGCTCTGTATTGCGTGACCGAGGTGCATACACGGGATGACATCGACCGCCTGGTGAAGGAACTGGAGGAGGTGACGAGCTGATGAGCAACGGTTTGAGGAAGTACCACGCCGCGGTCTGGGACGAGCCGCTGGTTATGGAAATGGGGGCGCCCGGCAGGCGCGGGGTTCTGTTCCCGGATGACGACTCCGAGTTCGACACGGTCGGAGACGTCGCAGGCCTGGTGCCCGGCGCAGTACGCCGCTCGGCGCCGGCGGATCTCCCTGAGCTGTCCGAGCCGGAGGTGCTCCGCCACTACCTCCATCTGTCGCAGGAGGTCCTGGGCATGATGGGAATCAGCCTGTTCGGTACCTGCACGATGAAGTACAACCCTCGGCTGACCGAGGCGATGACCCGGATGCCCTTCGTCGCGGATACCCACCCCGACCAGGATCTCGAAACCCTCCAGGGAACGCTGGAGGCGATCCACGGTCTGGACCTCATGCTGCGGGAACTCACGGGCATGGACCAGTTCGTGTTCCAGCCGGGTGGGGGCGCCGACGCCGCCTTCCTGCATGCCACGGTGACGCGTGCCTATCACGAGGCGGCCGGAAACCTCTCGCAGAGGCGGGAGATCATCACCACCGCCCAGGCCCACCCGTGCAACCCGGCCACTGCGGCCGCGGCCGGGTTCGATGTCATCACCCTTCCACTGGAGGAGGATGGTTACGCGTCGGTGGAGGCGCTCCGTTCGGTCGCCTCCGAGCGGACCGCCGCTCTGATGGTCAACAACCCCGATGACATCGGCATCTACAACCCCCACATAGGGGAGTGGGTGGAAATCGTCCACTCCGTGGGGGGTCTCTGCTTCTACGACCACGCCAACTTCAACGGGGTAATGGGAAGGATCAGGGCTAGGGAGCTCGGGTTCGACGCCTGCATGATGATGCTCCACAAGACCTTCGGGGCGCCCAAGGCCGGTGGAGGCCCCGCGGTGGGCGCCTACGGATGCTCGAGGGAGCTGGCGCCATTCCTGACCACCCCGATGGTGGTCAAGGGAGCCGGCGGGTACACCGTCGAGGTGCCGGAGCGGGCCGGCAGCACCCAGGTCCGGGAATACCTCGGCAACATCCCCGTGATCATCAAGGCCTATGCGTGGCTGCGGGCGATGGGGGCGGACGGCGTGAAGGAGGGGGCCGACCTCTCTCTCCTGGCCAACAACTACATGGAGACCCGGCTTCTGCAGATTCCGGGAGTGACCAAGGGCCTCGACCATCTCGACAAGCACCGGATGGAGATGACCCGCTACAGCCTGGGCGAACTCACCGAGGAGACCGGGGTCACGACCGTCGACGTCGCCAACCGGATGACCGACTACGGGGTGGACGCCTTCTGGATGAGCCACGAGCCATGGTTCATTCCGGAGCCGTTCACGCCGGAAGCAGGAGAGATGTGGTCCATCGAGGACCTCGACTACTGGGTGGACGTGATCGCAGCTATCTGCGAGGAGGCCCGCACCGATCCCGAACTTGTCAAGACCTCTCCGCACAACCAGCCGATCCACCGCATCGTGGGATCCGGATTGGACGACCCGGACAGATGGGCAACTACCTGGCGTGCCTACCGGCGCAAGAACGGCAGTTGAGACCCTGCCCCGGCTGACGAGAGACTGACCTCTACCGTGCGGGTCGGTGTCCCGGGAGTGGCGGCGCCGGACAGGACGTTCGGCGTGAGCTACGAAGGTCGAGATGTGACTGCGGCTTCCGGGGACACCGTGGCGGCAACGCTGGTGGCCGGCGGCCATCTGGCGCTTCGGGAGACCGGAGACGGGAGCCACAGGGGCGTCTTCTGCGGGATGGGGGCGTGCCACGAATGCGCAGTCGTCATCGATGGCGACCCGGGCCGGTTGGCGTGCATGGTGGCAACCGGGCCAGGCATGGATATCGGGATCCAACCCGCGGCTCCCGACGTACCTGCTCCGAAGAGCGATTTCCGCGAGACACGTCAGCTTTCGCCTGCGGTTCTCGTGGTCGGTGGGGGTCCGGCAGGTCTCACGGCGGCATCTGTCCTTGCGGAGGCGGGTGTGGAAGTTGTCGTGGCGGACGAACGCTCCAAGCTCGGGGGCCAGTTCTACAAGCAACCCGGTTCGGATCGGGACATCGACGAAGAAAGGCTCGATGACCAGTACCGCGCCGGGCGCGCCCTCGTGCGAAGGGCGGAGGAGGCCGGGGTGCAGATTGTCGGCGGGGTGACCGTCTGGGGAGCCTTGCGGCCCGACCTGCTCGCGGCGCGCAGCGATCGATGCTCGTGGGTGCTGCGACCCGAACGCCTGGTGCTCGCTACCGGGGCGCATGAGCGCGCCGTCCCGATCCCGGGATGGACCCTTCCAGGGGTAATGACCACGGGCGCAGCGCAGACCCTTCTCCGGTCCAGCCAGGTGTCGCCGGGGCAGAGGGTGGTGCTGTCCGGCAACGGGCCTCTCAACATGCAGGTGGCGGCCGAGTTGGTGCGTGCGGGCGTCACGGTGACGGCCCTGGTCGAGCAGGCCGACCTGCGGTGGTGGAGGAACGGTCGTTCCGGTTCAGGGATGCTCATGTCGGCGCCCGAACTGGTTCGCAAGGGACTCGGATACCGGACCACGCTTGCCAGGGCTCGCGCACCCGTTATCGATCGGAGTTCGGTAGTCGAGATACTGGGAGACGGACGGGTGGAAGCTGCAGTGGTCGCCCGCCTGGATCCGTCCGGCCACCGTATTCCCGGCACCGATCGGGAGGTGGCGGCCGATGCGGTGTGCCTCGGCTACGGGTTCATTCCCGCCAACGAGATGTCCCGATCCCTGGGCTGCGACCACCACGTCGATCGGAAGTCCGGGAGCCTGGCCGTCACCCGGTCTGACACCGGCCGTACCTCGGTCCCCACGGTGTGGGTCGTTGGCGACGCGGGCGGTGTCAAGGGTGCCTATGTCGCCGGAGCGCTGGGCTCGTTGGCAGCTTGCGACATCCTCGCTGACCTAGGCGTGCGGCCCGCAGAGAGGAACCGGCCCTCCCGGGATGCGGCGCGCCGCCTGCTGCGCCGGCACCAACGGTTCCAGCGGCATCTCGAGCACCTGTACCGGGCCCAACCCCTGACGACGCAGCTGGCTCATGACACGACCCTCGTCTGCAGGTGCGAGTCGGTGCCTCTAGGGGAACTGCGTGCATCGTTCGGCGGTGGAGCCCAGACGGCAGGCGCAGCCAAACGGTTGACCAGAGCCGGGATGGGTAAGTGTCAGGGGCGATACTGCAGCCCGTCGGTGCTGGCACTCGCCTCGGAGGCGAGCGGCAGACCCCCTGAGGAGTTCTCCGGCTTCGCCCCCCAAGCCCCGGTCCGTCCCGTATTCATATCCGATGTCGCCGGCGCAGACCTCGGCGATCAGTCACCGGTGGTGAGCACGGAACCAGCAGCGCTGGGACTTGACGGGTCAGACCGGACGTAGGGGGAGGTCAACACGTGTTTGGATGTCGGCTCCCGGTCGTAACATAGGGAGGCGGCAGGGGAGACCGTGAGTTAGAGTCAGTGGACAACTGGCAACTGACCACCGGCAACTGGAGGAACCATGGCCAAGGAATTTCGGGGTAGCTACACGGTATCGGTCACTCCCTTCACCCAGGATGGCTCGGCGATCGACGTCGGAGCGCTGAAGGACTTCCTCGACTGGCAGTTGGATTGCGGCGTACCGGGAATCATCGCACTGGGCAGCACCGGCGAGTTCCTCACGGTCAACGACGAGGAGCGCCGCCTGCTCGTCGACACCTACGTCAACCACATAGGTGGCCGGATCCCCGTGATCATCGGAACCATGAATGCCCACACGCCCAACGCCGTCCGCTACAGCCGCGAGGCCGAGGCCCAGGGGGCCGACGGGGTGATGATCATTCCGCCCTACTACTACACCCCGACTGACGATGAGATCTTCAACTACTACGCGGCCATCGACGAGGCGATCTCGATTCCCGTGATGCTGTACAACAATCCCGTCACCTCGAACGTGGACATGTCGGCAGCGCTCGTCGCGAAGATGTGCAACAACCTCGAGAGCATCCAGTACATCAAAGAGTCCAGCATGCATCTCTCCCGCGTGAGAGAGGTGATAGAAGCCTCCAATGGACGGATGAAGGTGTACGCCGGCGAGTGGGTAGTCGACTCCTACTTGCTGGGCGCGATCGGGTACGTCAACCCGTACGGCAACTACCTTCCGCTAGCTTCGGGCCGTATCTTCGAGCTCCTAGAGGCCGATCGCATCGACGACGCCAGGGCAATCTGGCGGCTGATCGACCGGATCGACCACATCATCGCGGCCGGGCATCCCACTTACGGGCACCAGTGCTACTCCAAGGCCCTCGCTGCGCTGGTCGGGCACCCGATGGGTGATGTCCGGGCGCCGCTCACTACATTCCCCGAACTGGGCGCCGAGGGTCAGCAGCGGGTGTCGGAGATCAAGGTGCTGATCGACCAACTCGACTCCGTGTGTGCTTCGGTAGGTCTGGGGTGAACCAACTGACGTGACTCCCGGCTGCGGGTCGGGAGGGATGGCCGGCGACAGAGTCGCCATCGTTGGCGGCGGTCAGATCGGGGTCGGCTGGGCAATCACGTTTGCCCGGGCAGGTCTTGAGGTCTCCGTCTTCGAACCCGTTGCGGACCGGCGCCAATCGCTGCTTCATGAGATGGGATCGCGCCTCGCCGAGCTGCAGAGCCACGGCCTCCTCTCCGAGGATCCCGCGGACGTCATCGACAGGGTGGGGGTCGGGTCTGACCTACGCCGGGCTGTCGAGGAAGCCTCACATGTTCAGGAGTGCGTTCCGGAGTCGCTCGACCTGAAGGTGGAGCTCTTTGGCCGGCTCGATGCCCTTGCGGGCCCACGCACGACGCTGGCCAGTTCGTCGTCGAGCATGACGATCTCCGATATCGCCTCGGACCTGGATGGGCGGGCTCGCTGCATCCTCGTTCATCCCGGCAACCCGCCCTACCTCATCAAGGTGGTGGAGATCGCTCCGGCTCCGTTCACCGCCGAAAGTACGGTCGCGTCCGCCCGCGATCTGTTGACATCGGCGGGGATGGTCCCTGTCACTATCCAGCGGGAGATCGAGTGCCTCGTGTTCAACCGGTTGCAGGGTGCTCTGCTACGGGAGGCACTGTGTCTGGTCAGGGATGGGATCATCGCCCCCGCGGACCTCGACCGGGTCGTCACCGAGGGACTGGGCCGCCGCTGGTCCATAATCGGGCCTCTGACGACCGCTGAGTTGAACACTCGAGGAGGGATCCGCGCTCATGCCCGGACGGTGGGTGCGGCGTACGCTCGCATGGCGGTGTCCCGCGGCAGCGACAACCCGTGGACCGCGGAGGTCATCGAGCGAGTAGCAGCCGACCTTGAAGACCGCTTCCCTTCCGCCCGGCGGGAGGAGCACCTCGAGTGGCGCGACCAAGAACTCATGAGACTCGAGTCGGAGCGCCGCATCGGGACGGGGTGATGGACAGCCGATGGTTGCCACTACAGCCGGGACCAATGGAGGAGAGCGAAGGGGTGAGATGACCGTTACCGAGTCTCTGGCGGATGCCAAGGACGAAGCCCGCCAAGCGGAAGTCCGCGCCGACATTGTTCAAGCATTACTGCGGATCGAGGAGCGATTCGCCTCCCAGCCCAAGTGGATCGTCGGTGTCGGCATCGCCGTGGCCGGGGTCGTCATTGTGGTGCTCCGATGAGGGCGCCGGTTGCCTTGACGAACCTATCGCGCGCCGCTTGACCGAGGCGCGAATACGCCTTCGCGGGTGCTGCCGGGCTGATCTCCGAGTGGGGCACTGAGCAATCCACCAGCGGCCTACCAATCGCCGGCATAATCCCTGGGTCGGCGGTTGGCAGGCCCGAGCAATCGTCATTGTTCGGCACCCTCCTAGTGTCCTGTATCTCTGTTTCGCTTGCCTTCTCGGCTTGACGAGCCGAACCCGAACTGGCCACCGGTACCAGAGGGCTGTATTTGTCACAGGCTCGTTGTACAATGGTAGATAGCCGTATACACCGGCGGTTCGTTTCCGACGTCGCGCGGACCGGCGCAGGGTTCATACTGTCCGGACCCGGCCCGCACAGGGGATGGAAGGTCGCGTCCGTGACCCTCGGAGGTGGCGGCGGGGGTGGGGAACCCAAGGGAAGAGGCACGTTCGGGCGGTTTTCGCGTTCTCGGGGCTCGGTGGGGTGGAGGTGTAGCCCGCTCTTATGTGACGAACTTCCGACTCGGGACACTAGACCGCTGACGGTGTCCCTGTCGATCTGGTCAAGGCAACCCTCAAATTGACATGGGGCCAGGAGTTGCGCCTTGGCCCCATGTCGACGTTGTCCTGCCCTACGCCAGTTTCGTCATCCTCACCTGCGCTTCGGCGAGGTGCAGCGAGGCGACCATCGGGTCGATACAGACTGCGTCTACCAGATGGTCCACCTCTCTGATCATGCCGCCCCAGATCGTGCAGCCGAAGAGGATCGCTTCCACGGGTCCCCGTTCCAGCATGGCTCGAGCGGCGGGTACCGCATGTTGGTGAAGCTGGCGACGGAACCGCTCCTGGACGATCTCGGCGGTCACCTCCATGTTGCCGATCAGGCTGTCCTCACCCTCCACGTGCATCGGTACGAAGGCGATATCGCTCACTACGTCGGACAGTCCGTAGGCGCGCAGGTTGCGTCGTACCCAATTGGCGGTGATCTGCCAGTCGTGTTCGTCGGGAAAGAGGATTCCGAGGTTGAGGCCCCTCCCGGCTGCAAGCGCCGCCGACGCTTGCAGAGGTCCGAGCACCGGGATGTTGACCGACCGTTGCGCTTCCATGAGAGCAGGGTCGGAACAGCAACCGATGATCGCCGCGTCCGCACCGTCCTCCTCTGCCTTGAGAACCGTGGCGATCAACTCGTTCATGTAGAGCGGCACCGGGGAGAGCATCGGTCCGGTTAGCTCCGGAGGAAGGTCGAGGTGAACTACTTCGACGAACACCCCGCTCGATGCGTGCTTCTCGAGTACGGAGACTGCACGGGGGACATGTATATCGATCCCGATCGGCTCGATGAAACGGATTCTCATACGCCCTCCTTGGCCTGGTCTGCGGGCTCGGTTCCCGCCGATGTGCGATGCGCTGGAAGCAGAGTGTATCGTCGCTTGACCCGGCCGTTCGGTCTTAGCGGCCGGTTTTGCAGGAACAGTTGGCGGCAAGCCGCGTAGAAGTGGTACGGGAGGGATGATGGGAGAGAGCCTCAAGGGGAAGGTCGTGCTGGTGACCGGCGCCTCCCGTGGGATCGGTTACGAGATAGCCCGCGAAGTCGGGCGGGCGGGTGCCACGGTGGTGGCGCACTACTCACGAACCCGGTCGGGCGCCGAGTCGGCTACAGACGAGTTGCCGGTGGGGAGAAAGCAACTGGTGCAAGCGGATTTCGCTGAGCCGGGTGCCGGAGCGGAGGTCTGGAGGCAGGCGGTCGACCGCTTCGGGCGGATCGATGTGCTGGTAAACAACGCCGCCATCCTCCGGGACGTCGACTGGGAGGGCTCCGACGAGGACTGGGACCGGGTGTGGCGCCTCACCATGCAGGTGAACGTCTACGAGCCGGCCCGGATCATGCGGGAGGCGGTACGTCACTTCGTCGACCAAGGAGGGGGCAGCGTCATCACCCTTTCGAGTTGGCTGGCCTACCGGGCCGGCCGAGCAGCGACTGCCGCTTACAGCGCCTCGAAGGGCGCAGTGACGGCCCTCACCAAATCGGTCGCCAGTGACTACGCCCGCCAGGGCGTGATGGCCTTCAACATCGCCCCCGGGATGGTCCGGACCGAGATGTCCGTCGAAGCGGCCAAGAAGTTCGGTGGGGAGAAGGCCACCGCCGCACAACTCACGATGGGAGAGTGGATTCCCCCCGTCGAGATCGCCAGGCTGGTGGTCTTCCTCTCCAGGGGGGACTGCCGTCACCTGTCCGGCGCCACGATCGACATCAACGGCGCCAGCTACATGCGATAGCCATTCCGGCGGGTTTGCCGCCGTCGGCATTCTCAGGTGACGACTCAGAAGCCACGGCCCGGTATTGAGTCGGTGTTGACCCGCGCCGGGACCCATTGCTCCGGGGATTGGCAGCGGCGGCTACCGATCGGGAGCGAACCGGGTCAGGTCTGTCCCGGGGTTTGCGGGTGGAGATAGTTGCCGGCCCAGTGCCTGCGAGTAGTGCCTCACTTCGAAGCAGATGTTGAGGGGATGCTTCGCTCGCGGCCGGGTTCCGGGAGGAGTTGAGTTCTCGGATACCTCCGTGTGGTATATCTGACGGATGATGGCTCGGGTGCCCGGAGCCCTCGTTACGTGGCGCTGGCACAGGAGTCTGGCGAGCGCGACTTCAGGACATCAGGTATCGGCGGCTTCATCGAGCAGCCGGGCAGACCGGGTTTCGCCGGTATCGCCTGACAGGGCGCCTTCGACTTCGTCCGTCTTGCCGAGGGCGGCGATCAGTGCGGTCAGCTTGCGGTCGACTTCGGTCACTGAGCCTTCCAAGGACCCGATCCTGCTCTCGATGCGGTTGAAACGGTCTTCGATCCTGATGTCGTTGCGAATAATCCGGTCTTCGATCCCGTTGAAGCGGTCTTCCATCCTGTTGTCGAGTCGGCTGATACGTTCGTTGGTTTCGGTGATCCGGATACTGGAAGTCGTGAGAACGTAGCCGAGCAACACCACGATGATGGCGCCGAACAGGCTGAGCAGCGGGTTCTCGAGCAGTTGGTTCCGTAAGCGGGGTCGGCCGCCCATTCCGACCGAATGAGAGGCTGTCTGAGGATCGTCGGTACGGATCGGTTGCGCTACCGCCTGGTCTGTGGGCGTGTGGTCCGCGGCCGTCAAACGCGCGCCTTCCGTGACGGGGGCGCACACCCAGGTCCGCCTGATCCAGGGATGCGGATTCCGGTGGACCCGCCAACCCGCTGACGGTCCTGTCCTATGGCGAAGCTCATGGTCTGAGCTTATCACAGATATGTATTGATATACAAGAGTTCCTTCTATCGAGTCAGGCACATACCTCCCCCGAATACTCAAGAACGAGGCACCGGGGAGACTCCCGTCAGTCCGAGATCGGCGACGGTAAGCGCCACCACGATGATCGGTTGCCACGCATCCGGACGAGTTGGCACTTCTGGACCTTCCTGGCAGGCCCGCCCGGCAGGCGGTCGGCGAGTATCAACCGTTTGGGCTTCATTAGGGTGGCGAGCTGCGACCCCACCCAATCGGCTATGTCCGCCAAGGTGGGGGTCGAACCGGCGCCGGGGACTACCACCGCGGTCACTGCTTTTCCCCGCTGATCGTCGGGCAGGCCGATCACCGCGACCGCCGCAACGCGGGGATGAAGGGAAAGACCTCTTCGACTGGTGGTGGATTGATGTTCGTCCCGCCGCTGATGGTCAGTTCCTTGCGTCCCGAGAGATAGACATGTCCCTCAGCTTCTCGATGTCCGAGGTCACCGGTACGGAGTCAGCCATTCCGGATGGCCTTGCCGTGGCCTAGGGCTGCCTTCAGTAGCCGGACATCACCCTGGGCGTGCGGACGAGGAACTCGCCCACCTCGTCCGGCTCGGCGTCGAGGCTCTCCGGGTTTCGGATGGCGACGGTCACTCCCGCGAGGGGGCGCCCGCACGACAGGAACGACCGACGCTCCCCGGCCATTCGATCACGTTCCGCGGGCCCAAGCGCCGTGCAGATCCCGGCAGCTTCGGTCAATCCGCACCCGTGGTAGAGGCCGCAGGGAAGGGAAGCCGTCATTCTTTCCACCAGGTTGGGGAGGGTGGACGCAGCACGGTACAGCAGTAGCCGCATCGTCCGGAACTGCTCCGGATCGAAGCCACTCGAGTCCAGGATTTTCTGCGACTGGGTCGCCGTCATGGTGGCGGTCGTGACTCCTTCTCTGGAAACGGTCGAGATCGGGGGCCTCGGGATATCGAACGAGGGGAGTACCACATGGGTCTGGGCATCAACCAGCATCGTGGTAACCCACCGTCCGGCCGATGCATCATAGAGGTGTGTTGTAGAGAGGTAGATGTCGGAGTGGCGGAGATCCTAGGAGACTGCCGTGACGAAGGCATTGAAGTCAGCGCAGCGTGGGAGAGACACACCCCTTGGAGTCTCCCTAGTGCCGCTGGTGTAGATGATGAGGGCGGTGTCGTCGCAGGAAGCAGTTGCTGGACCGGCACCCGCCTCGGAAAGCAGTCGCGGGTACTCGGGGCTGTCGTGTTCGACCAGGTTCAGGTCTTGAGCGACACTGCAGCGCCGTAATCCGCTCCGACGATTGCGCTCCGGGGATCGGGGTCAGCCAACTGTCTGGCTATTTCGGCTGGCGCCAGCCGGGTGGACTAGGCGACCGCAGCGGCTCCCAGGCGGGAGGCCTCCAGGTAGGCATCGAAGAGTGCCAATCCGGATGGTGCCATGACCGCCACCCGGTCGCCCCGGGTGACGCCTAGTCGCGCCAGCAGCCCAGCGACCCTCTCCACCCGGCGGGACAACTCAGCATGGGTCAGGGATGCCCCCCCCCACGATCCGCACCGCGGTGCGGGAACAGCCTGGCGGATCGGTCCAGGAGGTCCGTGACAGCAACCATGTCCTCCCGAGCGATACGTTTGTCAACCGTCGGATTGTCAATCCGGGAGTTCCTCGGCGACCCGCTATACCGGCTACCGGCTACCGGCTCCGGTCTGCCAGCCGACGTTGGCGACCAGCACGATTGCCGCGCCGACGAGAAGCGCCTGAGGATTGGCGATGGAGACATCGGCGAAGATCCACAGCCACAACATCTGCAAGGCCGGGGAGAAGAACATGATCCGCTGGACGCTCAGGCGCGAGGTTACGTACAGGGAGTAACGGTGGCTGAGGGCTCCGACCGCGTTGAAGACTCCCGTCAGGCTGAGCAGACCGACGATGGTCCACGTGAGCTCGAAGCTGTTCCCGGTCGGTGGGAAGAACAACAGACTTCCCAGCAAGGTCAGGGGCAGGGCGCCGAGCCGACCTGCCACCGCCGCGAACGTAGCGTTCCATACCAGATCGTGCGGGTCACCGCCGGGCCACCCGAGGAGGCGTCCGGTGGAGACTGTTCCCCACAGACTGCCCGTGGCGGTGGCGGTGCCTACGAGCGCCACCGCCACGCCCATCCAGTTCAAGGTCGTGACAGCACCGGTTTCCGACCAGATGACTAGGGCAGCGCCTAGGAAGGAAAGGATCATCAGCAACCAGTGCTTGCGGCCGATGACATGGGGAGGAGCGCGGTGCCCGTCGGAGATCTTTCTGCCCAGCCTGGCTGCCAGCCACACCAGCCCGATCAGCATCAGCTGGTAGATGATGGTCACTACCAGCGGGTCGATCAGAGTCGCCGCCCAGACCCAGAAGGCGAGGTCGAATGTGAAGGATATCGCCATCCAGAACGCCGGCGCCTTCAGCAGGTCGACCGGGTTCTTGACACGAACGGGTTCTCCCCGATCCCCCCAGTAGGACAGCAACCTGCGGGTGTTCTCCCTCCAGTCTTTCCTCTCGCTCGGGATGAGGGCGAAGGCGGGAAGCAACGTGACCACTTGGAAGGCGAGGAGCCACGAGCGCCACACGAACGGGTCGTAGCTGACGTGGCTGAAGAAATAGAACACCGGCAGCCAGGAACCCGTGACGACGGAAGCCACGGCCCACAACGTCCCCTTGGTGGTCTGTTTCAACGGTCGAACGATCCCGTTCTCCCTTTCGGCGTGGCAGGGGGTGCCGACATGTGACCCTCATGGATTGGCGGCGGCGAGACTTGGCCCCTCGGAGGTTAGTTAGCTTTCGGGAGAGGCCCTATCCGTCGGGGCCGGCAGGCGGTCGCCGCTTGACGCGGCCGAGAAACCGTGATCGCGCCCCCTACCGACAAGGGGAGAAATGCGTTCGGTGGGGGCCGGGCACCTCTACCAGAGAACCACGGCCGGAAACTGGGTGAACGCGCTGTCTCCGGTTACCAGGGTCAACCCTTCGAGCTCGCTCTGAGCGGCCAGCAGCCGATCGAACGGATCGCGGTGCTCGGCGGGGTAGCCACCCGCGCGGAGACAGTGAAGATGGGTGATGGCGAGATGATGGAATCCATCCGCTGCCACGAGTTCGTGGAAGCGATGGACGGCCCCGGGAGCATGGTCGATACGGCCCAACCTCCACAGCGTAGAGATCTCCCAGGCGCCGGCGGCGTTGACATGTACGTCGGTGTCGGGGTCCGCTACCGTCCGCAGGGCTTCGTCGGAGAGCCTGTCGCCGTCGGTCCACCACCACAGCAAGACATGTGTGTCCAGGAGCAGGCGTCTCACTTTCCTTCCCAGCTGTCAAGCACCGCCTCGGACAACGGCAAGAGAATCTCGGAGCCTACATATTCGCCTACCAATCGTCCGGGCTTCCGGGCCGTCCGGGGCGGCGGCAGAGGTCCCAACAGAGCGTACGGTTTGCCGGCCTTGGTCAGGATGATCTGTTCCCCGGCATGGGCGCGCTCCATCAACCGGGACAGATGGGTCTTCGCCTGGTGCACATTCACGGTCGCAGTCACAGTCAGGCCTCCTCTTCCGGTCTCCGAATTATGAACTAAGTCCGCTCCCTAAGTCCGATTCTGAAGGATGGGTTGTGTGGTCGCGGGTGGAGGCGGACTGCCAGGTCAGAGAGCGAACAGAATGACGGATCAAGCAGACACGCCAAGTCTTTCGCGGACGGACCGCTATGTGCTCAGGCCGGGAGCAGGTTGACCGTGATCCCGGCTGGGGAACGGAGGGAATATCCGGTCATGCGAGGGGGCCCGTTCATCCATTCTGCCCAGCGCACCCGGTCCATGAAACGGTTGATCACCACTTCCATCTCCATCAGGGCCAGTAGCGATCCGGTGCAGTGGTGCTTGCCCGCTCCGAAGGGAAGGATGTCGGAGCGAGGCGTGAACTGGCGAAATGCGCTATCTGCGAAGCGGTGCAACCGGAACTCGTCGGGTTCTTCGAAGCGGGCTTCGTCCCTGTTAGCCGACCCTAGGAGAACCATGATCTTCTTGGCTCCCCGGCTGTGGACGGAGATCATCGAGATTGCCAGTGACCTGGGTCGCATATACCGACCCTTTGGTTTCCTGCTTTCAAATGCGTTGATCGCCGGATACCTGGCGGACACAACCGAGGATCTGCGGTGGAAGAGGCTGGGCCTTCCGATCGCCGAGGGCCGGGCGTCCTCCGTGCTGGCTCTCAACGAGCCCGGCAGCGGCAACGACCTGTCCGCCATCGCAACGCATACCGAGCCCTGGGAGGAGGGATACCGGATCACCGGCACCAAGACCTACATACCCAATGCCGACCAGGTGGACTTCCTCCTGGTTGCCGCCCGCGAGGCGGCCGGATCGTCCTTAGCGATCTTCGCGGTCGACCCCCGTTCGGGCAGGTGCCGGGTCCGGCGGCTCGGCCCCACCATGGCGCTGCGAGGGGTCCACCTGTGCGAGATCGAACTGGACGGGTATGAGGCCCCCTCCGACGATCGGATGGGCGACATGAACGGGCTGTGGCCGCATCTCGCCAGGAGCCGCCTGCTCACCTCCGGCCTGGCTCTCGGCATCGCAACGGAAGCGCTGGAACTGTCCCTCGATCACACCGCCCGCACCAGGAGGTTCGGTGATCCTCTCAGTAGGGGAGTAGTCCGCCAGACCCTGGCGAACATGAGCATCGGCGTGGAGACCGGGCGGGTGTACCTCCACCGCGCGGCCGCCCTGGTAGACGCAGGGGAGAGAGCATCGGTCGAGATTTCCATTGCCAAGGTGTACGCGACCGACGTGGCCATGGACGTGACTACCGACGCCGTCCAACTCATTGGGAAGCAGGGGTACCTGACCTCCGGGAAGGTGGAGAGGCTGATGCGGGAGGCCAAACTCAACCAGATCGTGGACGGAGCGAACGAGATACATCGGGACTTGATCGCCAAGCAATTCGGGAAGCGATACGAGACACGGGGGACGATGTGAGCAGCCAGGTTTCGTCGGTGGCGGTCATTACGGGCGGGCAAGCGGAATCGGATGGAAGACCGCCGAACTTCTTCTGGAACGCAACCTCGATGTCGCCTGCGCCTTGGTGGATCTGGATCCGGCGCAGTCGGGGGCGTTGGTCGATAGGTTCGGCGACGACCGAGTCCGTTTCGTGCCGTGTGACGTTACCGATCAGGCCGCGGTGGCGCAGGCAGTGGAGCAGATCGAGGCATGGAACCGCCCGATCAGGATGCTGGTCACCTGTGCCGGGATCCAGATCGTGGCTGAGAGCTTCGACCTGCCCGCCGCAGATTGGAAAAGGGTGCTTTCGGTTCACCTTGACGGCACCTTCTACTGGTGCCAGGCGGCCGGTCGGGCCATGCGCGATGCGGGAGGTGGTTCGATCGTAACCGTGGGTTCGATCGCCCAGGACTTCGGGTTCCCCGGCCGCGCCGCCTACACGACGTCCAAGGCCGGCATCGGTGGGCTGACCAGGGTGCTGGCGGTCGAATGGGCGCCGTCGGGTATAAGGGTCAACTCGGTGATTCCCGGAATGGTGGAGACACCGTTGTTCCAGCGAGCGGCCGCTCAGGGGATAGTGGATGCCGAAGCGGCTGCCTCGGAGCATGCCTTGGACCGGCTGGGGAGCACTGCAGAGATAGCTGAGGCAATCCAATTCCTGCTGTCGGAACGAGCGAGTTTCATCACCGGGGAACTGGTGCATGTCGACGGGGGCTTCCGGGCCCTTCGTCTCGAGTAAAGGAGCACATTCGGAACATGGCAAACGACAGGATCAACTGGGATCGAGTCAACAACTACCTGACCAGAAGCAAGACCAGGGCAGTGCTGAAGCCCTACGGAATGCCCGACATCACCAACCCCTTCACCTCGGCGTACGCCGACGTCGACGTGGCGCCTAGGTGGCCCGTCTCCGAGGAAGTGGCTATATCGGTCGCCCTAACCGGTGGCTTCTTCATGACCCGCCACAACCCCGCCCAGCCCATCACCGAGCAGGAGATCATGGAGGCGGGGAGGGCCTGCATGCGGGCGGGCGCCTCTGCGTTGCACATCCATGTGCGTAACGAGATGGAGTTCTCCATCCTCGACCTCGGCCGGTTCGTCACCATCATCGAGCCGCTCCGTGACGAATTCGAGGATCTGTACGTCTCGGCCGGTGAGGTGGCGATCGGCCCGGACGACTGGAACGAGATGATCAAGATCACCAACTCCGGTCTGATCACCGGGTCGCCCGTCAACACCACGGCCACCTTCTGCGGCGACACCCTGTTCGCCAAGCCCCCTGCGGTGGTCATCGAGAAGACCCGCATCCTCATGGAGGCGGGTGTGAAGCCCGAGATCGCCGTCTACACCGACGCCGACGTGGACAACGCCCGCCGCTACCTGATCGAGTCGGGCCTGGTGGAAGAGCCCCTCTACTGGGTGGTTCTCCCCGCCCTTCCCGGCGGGAGCCCCATGCACAATCCCCGCCAGATGATCCAAGGACTGACCCGGATAGTCGACTCAATCCTCGATATCGACCCCGAGTCGGTCATCTCGGTGTGCGCGGCCGGTCGGCCCTCGGTCTACCTGGTGACCCTGGCGATGCTGATGGGCCTCCACGTCCGGCTGGGTATGGAGGACACCGTCTGGCGGTATCCGCATCGCGACGAGTTGATCTCGTCCAACCTGGAACAGCTGGAAGCCGTCATCACGATCGCCGAACAGCTGGGCCGCTACCCCATGTCCGGCGCCCGATACCGCGAGTTGCTCGGAATCACCTGAGAGTTCGCGGCTGCCCCTGTTGATCGGTCTTCTGGCTATGCCGACTGCAAGGTCCGCGTTATCGGCGTTCCGTCTCACTCAGAGTCGCTCAGATCGGTTCCAGCACGGTAAGCTGGACTATTGATCACAAGGTACGTGAAGTTACCGTCGCACTCGTAGGAGACTCCCTTCGGGATGAGAATGAAGTCGCCGGATCCGAATCCTTGGGCCGGTTCTTCACCGACCCTGGCGACGCCATCGCCATTCACGATGAACATGGCGCGATCAGTTTCATTATTGGAAGAACGCCCGAGGCTGCCCCAGATCTTGACGTGCGTTATGCTGAGTGACGGCGTCTCGTCAGGCATATCGAATGCGGGATCGCGTTCCCTGGAACCGACCACCTTCTTCATGATGATCGTGTCTAGGCCGGGACCTATCTGGGCCACCTCAGGCACGTCGGCGAGTCTTATCACGGGCATCTGTCCTCCCACTTCGGATCGGGGCCGGAGTCAGGATCGTACTCTGAGACTGGCCGGAGGCCTTGGGCGCTTGGTGCCAATGGGGTCGGACCGCCCCTTAGGAGGGTGTAGGAAGGCGATCTTGCGAGGTTCGACTGCTAGCAGTCAACCTGCTCCTCGGGTCGCGGGCTAGCCGCGGAACCCCTTTGCACCGACTTCTTAGCCCCTCCTAGAGTGTTGATCACACGCGGACAGCGTTCCGCTTCGTGTATTGCAGGAGGGTAGGTATGGCTGTCGAGTGGGAGTCGACCCTGGACGAGATTCTGGACCGGGGCTCGTTGAGGATCCCGATCGAGTTCCTGGGTCATCCCGATACGGGCGATCCACCCGAGATGTACCGGGATCCCGAGACCGGTGAACCCGACGGCGTGGCCCCTCGCGTGGCCGCGATGATCGCTTCTGATCTGGGTGTCGAACTTGAGATCGTCGAGATTCTGTGGCCCGACCAGATTACCGCTCTGTTCGACCACAGGGTGGATCTTCTTCCCAAGCACACCCTCTTCCCTCGGAGAGCGCTGCATCTGGAGTTCACAATGGGTCGTCTGATGGAGATACGGATTACCTGCCAGGTAAGGGCGGACCGGGCCGAGGAGGGGATCGAATCGATGCGTCGGGAGGGTGTTCGCATCGGCGTATGGCACGGGTCGAGCAACCGGGATGTCGCCGAGCGATTCTTTCCTACGGCGCGGATCGTTGACGCGTCGGACCCGACCCGGTTGTTGCTGGCTGGGGAGGTGGCCGCCATCGTGGGTGACGCCGTGACGAAACGGTACCTCGAACTGAACCCAGACTTGGCGCTGCTGCGCGAGCCGGATGGCGAACTGGTGATACTTGAGCGGGGGCACAACAAGGTTTCTATCCGCCCTGGGGATCCGAGGTTCCTCAACTGGCTGAACAGCTGGTACGACTACCGTGATGCGCAGGGAGACATAGAGGACCTGTGCGTGACATGGTGGGAGAGCTTCATGGCCGACCGGGACTAGCAAAAAACCGCGATTATCGGAACCGAATACTCCCTTTCGAATCCACTCCAATTGCGCATCGCGTAGCTTGACAAATATGATTGACGAATTGTTGGCCAGCCTTAGGAGGGCGAGTATGAACATGCTTTGGAAGCGGGTGCCACCGATGATGGCGGCACTGCTCGGGATGGCGTTGGTGGTAGCAGCCTGCGGTGAGACGGAGGTCGTTACCGAGACTGTGGTGGTTACGTCGATCGTGACCGAGACGGAGACCGTAACCGAGTTCGTGACCGAGACCGAGGTCGTAACGGAGGAAGTGGTGGTTACGTCGATCGTGACCGAGACGGAGACCGTAACCGAGATCGTGACCGAGACCGAGGTCGTGGAAGTCATGGTCGAGGAAGACCGGACGCTCCGTATCGCCATGAAGGACGATGTAGAGCACCTCGATCCCAACTTCGGGCAGGCGAACCTAACCAACCTAGTCCTCAAGAACACGTATATGCAGTCCGTCCAGTACTTGCCTGGGCCTTCGCAGGGTGACTACGCCTACGCGGACACCACCGCCTTCGAGGGCGGCTGGGTTGAAAACTGGGACTTCAGCGACGATCGCACGAAGCTGACCCTCAAGCTCCGGCAGGGTCTGGTTTTCCCCTCCAGCGGCCGCGCGGTCACGACCGACGACGTCGTCTGGACGATCGAACGGGCCTTCGCGCTTCCTTCGGGACCGGCCTGGGTCTGGGGCAATATCGGCCTGCACGGCATGGACCAAGTAGAGAGGGTGGACGACCAAACGCTCATCCTGCATGACATCCGGCCATCGACCATCGTGCTACCTCTGATGAGGGACCAGAGCATGGGTGTAATCGATGCCTCGGCTGTTAGGGAGAACGCCAGCGACGATGATCCATGGGGTGCCACATGGTTGTCCCAGAACTTCGCCGGTAACGGCCGCTATGTGATGGACAGTTGGGAGCGCGGCTCCAAGATGGTCCTCAAGGCCAATCCGACCTGGCCGGGCCGGCAACCCTATTTCGACACCGTCGAGTTGCTCGTCGTACCTGAGAGTTCCAACCGGCTCGCCCTTCTCCAAAGCGGCGACGTGGACATCGCGCTCGACATGTCGGCCTCAGAGCTGGAGTTGGCAGGGGCATCCGACGGCGTGAAGGTCCTCTCCATCCCGGACCGGAACGCCATGAACGTGATGCTCAACCTCGAGCAGCCTCCGTTCGACAACGAGCATCTCCGCAAGGCGGTTGCCTACGCCATCGACTACGACGCGATTGTCAGCGGCGTGTTGAAGGGCCATGCCGTGCCCTCACAAGGTCCCATGTCGGTTAACGCCAGGGTCTTCGACCTGTTCGGCCTGGGTGACAGCTGGATCTACGAGTACAACCCCGACAAGGCGCGCGAGCATCTTGCGGCGGCCGGACAGCCCGACGGTTTCGAGTTCGAGTTGGTCATCCGCCAGGGTGTCGCGCTCGACGACGCCATCGCCGCCAACATGAAGGCGAACCTTGCCGATGTCGGGATCGACATGACTATCCGTCCCATCAGCGGATCGGAGATGTTCGAGGTTCTGAACGTATCCGATCTCAAGCACCAAGCGGCATTCCGGGGCGGCCTTCTCGACTACATCGACGATCCGTACTACCACTTCTACCTGTGGTGGGAAACCGCCACGGTTATCAACTGGACCGGGTTCTCTGACGCACGCGTCGACGAGATTATTCGGGAAACCGCTTCCGTTATCGATGACAATGCCCTGCGTGACCCGTACCGGGAGGCCATCGCCTTGGTGACTGAGGCCTCGCCGATGCTATGGCTCGCCAATGCCAACTTCACGATGGCTATGCGCGAAGACATCACCGGATATGTCCATCATCCCGACGGGCTGCTGTGGTTTGCTGCCCTGGAGCGCGCTTAAGTAGTACAAGAACCATGACCGAGAGGGCCGGGTAACACCGGCCCTCTCCCGGTCCCGATCCTCCGGGAGTTCCCCATAGAAGCACCGACACAGCAGGACGAGGCACAGTCGCGATATATCGGTGTGCGCAGATGGACGCTGTTCCTCGCCAACCGCGTAGCCATCCTCGCTGTGGTGCTCTTCTCCGTCGTGGTCCTCGCGTTCGCCGTGACCCGATCGACGGGAACCCCGCTGTACGCCGCGGTTGGTATCCAGACCAGTGAGGAGATACTCGAGGCCAGGGCGGAGATGATGGGTCTGAACGACCCCATCCACGTCCAGTTCACGACTTACGTGACCGCCCTGATTCAGGGCGACCTCGGGTCCTCCCGTTTCACCTTCGTTCCCGTGACTGACGAAATCGTCCGCAGGCTCCCGGCAACTGCCGAGTTGGTCTTTTTCAGCATGGTGGTGGCCAGCCTCTGGACGATTCCGCTAGGCGTGCGCGCCGCGGTGCGCCCCAACGGACCGCTGGGCAAGCTCGGGGAGGGGATATCCCAGTTCGGGGTAAGCGTTCCGGCGTTCTGGCTCGGGCTGCTGCTCCTCACCGTCCTCTCCCATCAGGTCTTTCCCATATTCCCTTCGCGCGGGCGCCTCACTTCGGAGCTCGATAGTTCCATGATCGTCACCGGGTTCTACACGGTGGACGCATTGTTGGCCGGTAATCCCGGATTGGCATGGGAAGCCCTCAAGCATCTCATCCTGCCCGCAGTGACCCTTGGGATCACGAGCAGCCCGCCCATGTTCCGGGTCACCCGGGCGGCGGTCAGCGAGACCTTGGCTAGTCCGTACGTGGAGGCCGCCCACAGCTACGGGCTGCCCCGGCGCAAGATCATGATCCGCGATGTCTTCCGCAACGCCTCGCCCCCGATTCTCAACCTCATGGCCATGACCTTCGGCTACCTGATCGGTGGCGCCGTGCTGGTGGAGCGGGTGTTTTCATGGCCGGGGATCGGGTTCTACGCCGTCTGGGCGTCGGAACGCTCGGACTACGACCCGGTGCTCGGAGTGGTGATCGTCGCGGCCACCATCTACGTGGTTCTCTACTTCATCGTGGACCTGCTGCAGTACGCCATGGATCCACGAGTGCGGGACTGACAAACGATGACCACTCGTACCCACACGGACCGGAGCCTCCTCTCCCGCATCTTCGTTGGCCCTACGAAGGGCAGGACGGTACGACGTTCGATCTTCTACCTTATCCTCCTGGTCGTCCTCTTCGGTCCCTGGATCGTCACCCATGACCCGATCCGTCCCGATCCGTTCGACACTCTGGCCCCTCCCTCGGCGGACCACTGGTTCGGTACTGACAGCCTCGGGCTCGACATTTACTCGAGGGTCGTGGCCGGCGCACGGATAGACTTCGTATTGGCCCTGATCGGGGTCGTGCTAGGCGGCGGTCTGGGATCCATAATGGGGGCGTGGGCCGCCTACCGGCGAGGCTGGGTGGACACCTTGGTGCTCCGAGTGGTCGAGGTGCTGCAATCGTTCCCGGTGCTACTCCTCGGGCTGGTACTGTTCGCGGCCCTCGGCGCACTCGACCTCCCCCTACCTTTCGACACGGGCACGGTGGTACTCGTCATCGCCATAGCATTCGTCAACTTTCCCTCTTACGTGCGCCAGGTACGCAGCGTGCTGATCCCGTTAACCGATGCCGAGTTCGTCCAGGCCGCCAAGTGCAGCGGTCTCGGTGGCTGGGGGATCGTGTGGAAACACTTCATTCCCAACGCCCGCGGCCAGATCTTGGCGCTCTTCGCTCTAACCTGCGCCTACGCCATCCAGATCATCGCCGGTTTGAGCTTCATCGGCCTCGGTATTGAACCCCCTAGCCCAGAGTGGGGTGCGATGATCAGGGAGGGTGCCAACCTGATCATCGCCGGTAAGTGGTGGGCCTCCCTCTTCCCCGGAGCCGCGATCGCGCTCTCCGTGTACTCCCTCACCGGCTTTTCGATAGGGTCGGACGTACCAATCGATCCGACGAGGGTGTCCGCGTGACACGAGCGTCCTCTAACGGTGCCCTCCTGTCGCTTTCTGGCATAGAGGTATCCATCCAGACGGTTTCCGGACCCGTCCACCCTCTCCAGGGGGTGGACCTGGAGGTGTATCCCGGCGAGACGGTAGGACTGGTAGGTGAGAGCGGATCGGGCAAGACGATGACCCTCCGGTCGATCCTGCGCCTGATGCCACCGGGCGGAGCCATCACCGGCGGCGCGATCGAGTGGAACGGACGGCAGGTACTCGACATGAGTCGGGGAGAGCTACAGGCCTACCGCGGCGCGGATGTGGCGATGATCTACCAGAACCCTGTGTCAGCGCTCGATCCGATGCTCAAGGTGGAGCGTCAGATCGTCGACGCCTACAAGGCCAACCGCGACCGATCAACCGGCGATCCGCACGAGTTTGCCCGGTCCACCCTCAGGGAACTCGAGTTCGGCGATCCGGAGACTGTTCTCAGGCGTTACCCGCACCAGTTGAGTGGTGGCATGGCACAACGGGTCAACATCGCGCTGGCTCTGGCTTGCGGTCCAGCCCTGATCCTGGCCGATGAACCGACCACAGGCCTCGACATGACCACCCAGATCCGGGTTCTCGACCTCCTCGAGAAGCAGGTTCATGCCCGCAACGCCGCACTGCTGTTCATCTCCCACGACCTGCGTGCGGTGGCTCGGGTCTCGCGCCACATCGGCATCATGTACGCCGGGCGGGTGGTGGAATTCGGTCCCCGGGAAAAGATCCTGACCGAGCCGAGCCATCCGTACTCGAGGGCCCTGCTCGAGTGTGTCGACCTGCGCACCGGAGAACGGCCCCGATCGATAGCGGGGCTTGTCCCGAAGATGACCGACGTATACGAACTGTGCGCTTTCCGCGACCGGTGCGTTTCTCGTATGGAAGTTTGTGACCGCGAGCCTCTTCCGCTACACGAGCCGGACGAGCGGCGCTCGTTACTCTGCCACCTGGGGCCCGGAAATGGATGATTACCCGATTCTCGAGGTGCGCAACCTATCCAAGACCTACCGGGTCCGGCACTCGATCGGGCGGGTCGAGACGGTGCGCGCCGCGCAGGACGTGTCGTTCGTGGTGGAGCGGGGACGCACCCTCGGCATCGTCGGGGAGAGCGGCTCGGGCAAGTCGACCGTGGCGCGGTGCCTGCTGGGACTCACGCCCCCCACCGCCGGGGAGGTGGTGCTCGAAGGCGTCCAACTCGCCGGTCTCAAGGTTCGGAAGATGCGCCCTCACCGGCGTTTGATCCAGATGGTGTTTCAGATGCCCCAGGCGTCGTTCGATCCGACCCGCACCGTGCGCAGTTCCGTGGCACAGCCTCTGCGCCGTTTGCGGTCGGACATGTCCAGAGCGGAGCAGGATGAACGCCTGCGGCACGTGTTGACATCCGTCAGCCTCGGTGAGGAGCTCTGGGATCGGAAGCCAAGGGCCCTCAGCGGCGGGCAGCTGCAGCGAGCAGCTATCGCCCGAGCATTGGCGCCGGACCCGGATCTGGTGGTACTCGACGAGCCGACCTCGTCGCTCGACCTGAGCGTGCGCGGCGAGATCCTGTCCCTCCTGCAGCAGCTCCAGGAGGAGTTCAACGTTGCTTTCATCTTGATATCCCATGACTTGGAGGCGGTCCGGGTCTGCGCCAACGAGATCATTGTCATGTACCTCGGTCAGATAGTCGAGAGGGGTACCGTCGAACAGGTTTTCGAGTCACCCGCCCATCCCTACACGCAGGCCCTGATCGCGGCCAGCCGGTTCGCGATCGATGAGTTCGCCCTGGGTCCCAAGGGCGAGACCGACCCGACCACTGGTTGCCGTCTGATGCCGAGATGTCCCCTAGCCGAGTCGGCTTGCTCGGCCGAACAGGATCTGGCTATAAGCGGCGCCGACGGACGGATGGTTCGCTGCTGGAAAGCTGGCTAGTGGCTAGTGGCTAGTGGCTAGTGGCTGGTGGCTAGTGATCCGTTGTCCGTTGGGTGTTAGCCATCTACGCCTACCGACCGTCAGGTACTCTGGTCGGTGTCTGGGTCAGTTGACTGACGGGAGGTCGGGACCATGAGCGCCGCTACTCGAGTTTCTGAACAGTCCATGCCGTCGCCGGCGACGGTGGAGGTGGTGCGGAACGCGTTCATCTCAGGGGCCGAGCAGATGAGGCGCAACCTGTACCGGAGCGCGCACAGCCCGGTCATATACGAGATGAAGGACTGCTCGGTCGGTATCTACGACGCAGAGGGTCACCTGCTCGGCCAGGCGCCCGGACTCCCCTTCTTCCTGGGTAGCTTGGGCGGGACCCTCCAGGAGGTGATCAAGCTCAAGGGGTACGAAGTCTTCAGGGAAGGGGACGTTTGGATCGTCAACGACTCGGTCATCTGTGGGAGCCACCTCAACGACGTGACGGTCTACGCCCCGGTCTTCGTCGATGGAACGCTGAGGGGTTTTACAGCGGCGAAGGCGCATTGGAACGACATCGGCGCCAAGGAGGCCGGTTTTGTCACCGACACGGTGGACATCTTCCAGGAGGGGTTGCGGATCCCGCCTATCTGTCTGTTCCGGGATGGCCGGCTCGATCAACAGATCGTGGACCTGATCGCTTTGAACTCCCGGTTCCCGACCGCGCTGGTGGGTGATCTGATGGCCGAGATCAGTGCCTGCCGGACCGGCGTGGAGCGCTTCGGTGCGATCGTGCGACGGTTCGGTTGGGACCAGTTACAGAAGGCTGTGCAGATAGTCTACGACCAGGCGGAGGCCGAGGATCGCGCTTCGGTGGCGGAGATTCCCGACGGTGTATACGTGGCCGACGGTTACCTCGATGGTGACCCTGTCACCGACGAACCGGTCTACATCAAGGTGACCGTGACCGTGGACGGCGACAGTATGATCGTGGACCTCACGGGGTCCCACCGCCAATGTGTGGGCAGCATCAACAGCGGGATCGTCCAGACCCGCTCCGCCATGGAGCAGGCGTTCAAGTTCATTGTCAATCCCCATGCCCCGGTATCGGGAGGGAACTTCCGGAATCTCGATGTGATAGCCCCTGAGGGCACGTGTTTCAATCCGAGCGAGACCGCTCCCTGCCTCCACTACGGACCGCACCTGTCGCTGGCCATGGAACTCATCATCAAGGCTCTGAGCCCGGTCATCCCCGAACGGGCCGCCGCCGGGGTCGTGGGGGATTCGTGGAACGTCATACTCGTGGGAGAGAACGAGTACGGCCTCTTCCTGTCGGGGGAGTCCCTGACCGGCGGCTGGGGCGCCTACGAGGGAGGAGACGGCGAGTCGGCCCTGATCCACTCCTCCGCGGGCGACTTCAAGAACTTCCCCATCGAAACGATGGAGCACCGCTACCCGTTGATCATGCGGCGTCACAGCCTGAGGGACGGTTCCGGCGGAGACGGGAAGTGGCGAGGCGGCCTGGGGATCATCAGGGAGTACGAGCTGCTGGCTCCGGTGACGGTGCAGCTGTGGTTCGAACGCGCCACCGAGCCCTCGTGGGGGCTGTTCGGAGGCAAGGACGGAAAGCCTCCGGAGGTCTGGGTCTACCGGCCCGGAGAGCCGGGAGTCCACATTCTGAAGGCCAACAACCTGAAGGTCGAGGCCGGAACGAGGATCCTGGTGAAGACCGGCGGCGGCGGCGGCTGGGGAGACCCGGCGGAGCGTTCAGCCACAGACCACGAGCGGGACCGCCGCCTGGAAATGGTCATCTGACCGGCAGATAGCCGGTCTTGTACGCTCAGGCACGCGATCTGGTCGGTCACGAGGAGTACCGGCGGCCATTTACGGTGTCTGGCAATCGGTATGATCGAACCCTTGTTCAGTGAGTGAGAGGACCTGGCATGGACAACCTCAACCGCGAAGTGCAGGATCTGGGCCGGGAATTCTGGGCGTGGCGTATCCCCAGTTCCTACCGCACGCCCGATGACGTTCCCAGGGTGGAACATCCTCTCGACTGGGTTCCCGAATTCGATAGTGACTCTGCCCGGCGCCGCCTCCAACGGGCCGAGGAGTTCCGGCGCCGGTGGCAGGCGATAGACGTATCTGATGACTCGGTTGCCGACCAGGTCGACTACCGGTTGATCGGCTCGGCGATATCTCGGGTGGAGTGGGAGGTCGGCATCCTGCGCAACTGGGAGCGGGACGCGGTCATGCAGGTACACCAAGCTCTCGGGCCGGCCTACGACCTGATGGTTCCGGCCGCGCCGTTCGACGCGGATAGGCAGGAAGGGTTGATCTTCCAGCTCCATCAGGTGGGCCCGCAACTGGAGGTGGCGAGGGACAACCTGGCCCGCGCAGGTACGGCGGCTCTGGCGGGCGCCGCAGTACGGTTGCTCGGAGACATCGACGATGCGCTACCCCGGTCCATCAGCGAGCTCGGTCCTCACTTCGACACGGGTCGCCGGGGACCGCTCGCCGATGCGGGGGCCGAAGCAACGGGCTGGCTGGTCGACTTCCGCGAATGGCTCCACAACCGCCAGAGCGGGATGCCCCACCACGAGCCGGTGGGGCGGGAGACCTTCGTCTGGTTCCTGCGCAACGTCGCCCTTCTAGCTCTTTCCCCCGAAGAGATCGTGCTTCTGGCCAACCGCGAGATATACCGCAACTACGCCTGGGAGGAGATTGAGCGGAACCGGGGCTCGGAGAGTGCGATACCGCCCGCCTTCGAGACGGCCGATGAGCAGGCTGAACATGAGATAAGGCAGGAACGGGAGGTCCGGGAGTACTATGAACAGGAGAACCTGCTCACGCAGCCGGACTCGCTAAGCAGGTACCACATGGCGCCGCTACCTTCCTACGTCCAACCCCTGACCTGGTTGGGTTGCGCCAACGACCTGACCTCGGATCGGCGCCTGGATGAGGATGGGCTCGCCTACGTGTGGGATCCGAATGGTCCCCTGCCGTACTTCTTTGTCGTGATAGCTCACGACCCACGGCTCGGGATCATCCACGAGGGGGCCCACTACAAGCAATTGGCCCTCTCGTGGGCTCATACCAACCCGATCCGGCGCCGGTACTACGACTCGACTGCCAACGAGGGCCTTGCTCACTACAACGAGTCGCTCATGCTCCAGGCCGGGTTGTTCGACGACGCACCGTGGTCCCGGCTGGTGGTCCAGAACTTCAAGCGCCTGCGCAGCCTCCGCTCGGTGGTGGACGTGAGCCTCGCCACCGGCGCCATGACGCTGGAAGAGGGCATGAGGATGTTCATGGACCTGGTCCCCATCGACTACCAGACCGCCTTGGAGGAGACCTCCATGTACTTGGCCAGTCCCGGTCTTGCAATGAGCTACATGGTCGGAAAGCTGGAAGTGATCCGCCTCCTGGCAGATGCGAAGCGTATGCTGGGCGTTGGTTTTAGCCTTCGCTGGTTCCACGACTACCTATGGAAGAACGGCAACGTACCGCATTCGCTTCTCCGCTGGGAGATGCTCGACGACCAGAGCGACATCCTGGCCATCGACCAGACCGACTGAGGTCCGTTGTGGGTCGGCCCTGCCGGTCCTCGGTTGCCCGTGGTATCTGACCACTGACCACTGACCACAGCCCAACTGGTACCCTCGCGTTCGCGTCTTTCGGATTGAAGGGATCAGAACGTAATGGGAACAAGGATTGCGGTTGACATCGGCGGCACCTTCACAGACCTCGTGTTGGAGTCGGAGTCCGGCACCGAGGTTTCCAAGGTTCTGAGCACTCCCGACGATCTGGTCGAAGGTGTGCTGGGTGCGGTCGAGCAGGCGGGCGCCGACCTCGCCGATGTGGACCTGTTCATTCACGGTACGACTGTTGGGCTCAACACGTTCTTGGAACGGTCCGGAGGGCGGGTAGCTCTCATCACCACTCGGGGTTATCGCGATGCCTACCTGATCGGCAGAGGGCACCGGCCCGATATGTACGACCTGAAGTATCGCAAGCCCGCCCCCCTCACCGAGCGAGATTCTATTTTCGAGGTCGAAGAGCGGATTTCGGCATCCGGGGACGTCCTGACCCCGCTCGATACCAACTCCGTCGAGGTCGTTGCCAAGGCCATAGCCGAGGGAGAGTACGAAGCTGTGGCGGTGTCGCTCATCCACTCGTACGTGGATCCCCTTCACGAACTCGAGGTTAAGGAGTTGTTGAAGGAACTCCTTCCGGATATTCCGATCATCATGAGCCACGACGTAGCCCCCGAGTGGAGGGAGTACGAGCGGACCTCCACCACTGTGACGTCGGTTTACATCACCCCAAGGGTGCGCCACTACCTCCGCCGGTTGGCGACGGCCCTCACCGACAACGGGTTGACCTCCGAACTTCACATCACCCAGTCGAACGGTGGAGCGATCATTGCCGACTCCGCGGCCGATCGCGCCGTCCTCACCCTCTATTCGGGGCCGGTCGGGGGAGTCATAGGCGGGCGTGAGGTCGGCCGCCAGATGGATCAACCGGATCTGATCTGCATCGACATGGGTGGAACCTCCTTCGATGTGTCGATCGTGCGCGGTGGTGAGGTCGGCATGCAGTCCGAGTTCGAGCTGCAAGGCCTACCGATCCTGGCGCCGGCGGTGGAACTGGTCAGCATCGGCGCCGGCGGCGGGAGCATCATTCACGAAAAGCATGGTGGGCTCCGGGTTGGCCCCGAGTCGGCCGGGTCATCGCCAGGACCCGCCAGTTACGGCCGGGGAGGTACGCAGCCCACGGTATCTGACGCCAACGTGATGCTGGGCCGCCTCCCGAGGGCGCAGAAGCTGGCCGGCTCGCTCGAGTTGGACCGCGAGTCGGCCGAGGACGCCTTGGCGTCCGTGGCGGAGCACTTCGATCTCACGGCCACCGAGTTGGCCGAACAGGCCCTCGATATAACGCACTTCGTCATGGCCGAGGCGATTCGCGAACTCACAGTGGAGCGGGGTCTGCATCCCAAAGACTTCGCCATCGTGGCCTTCGGTGGCGCCGGTCCCCTGCACGCCGCCTTCCTGGCCGAGGAACTGGAGGTGGAGCGGGTGATCATCCCGTCCGACCCCGGCGTTTTCTCGGCTTGGGGCATGCTCCAGGGTGATGTCCGCCACGCGGCGGTGTCCACCTTCTACCGGAGGCTCGACGCGCCCTACCTGGACCTCCACGAGCCGATCGAACGGCTCAAGGACAGGGTGTGCCGGGAAATGAAGGTCGACGACGCGACTAGGGGGGAGATGCGGTTCGAGACCATTGTCGAACTCCGCTACGTCGGCCAGGAGTACACGCTGAGGGTCCCGCTTCCGGGCACGGTTGCCGACGGCGAGTTCAAGGCCGGCTTCCACAGCCGCTACGAGGAGCGGTACGGACATTGCAATCCCGAAGCTCCGATCGAGATGGTCGCCATCCGCCTCACCGGGATCCTCGAGTTCGAAGGCGGTGCGGGTGGGCATAGATCAACCGGCAACGGCTCGTCGCTGGAGGTTCGTGAGGAGGTTGTATTCGATGGCCAGGCCGTCGAGGTTCCTGTCGTGACGCGCAACCAACTGGCAGGACGCCTGGCTGGGCCGGCGATCGTGCTGGAGCCGTCTACCACGACGGTCGTGCCCCCCGGATGGGAGCTACGGGTGGGAGCCGAAGGCCATCTCGTCATGGAGAGGACGGGAGCGTCGGGATCATGAGCGCCGCGACCCGAGTTTCCGAGGTGTCCATGCCGTCGCCGGCGACGGTCGAAGTGGTGAGGAACGCATTCATCTCCGGGGCGGAGCAGATGCGGAGGAACCTGTACCGGAGTGCACACAGTCCGGTCATCTACGAGATGAAGGACTGTTCGGTGGGGATATACGACGCGGAGGGTCACCTGCTCGGTCAGGCGCCCGGCCTTCCCTTCTTCCTGGGCAGCTTGGGCGGGACGCTCCGGGCCGTGATCAGGATCAAGGGTTACGAGGCTTTCCGGGAGGGGGATGTCTGGATCGTCAACGACTCGAGCATCGCCGGAAGCCACCTCAACGACGTGACTGTCTTCGCTCCGATCTTCGTGGACGGGGATTTGCGCGGGTTCTCGGCGGCCAAGGCCCACTGGAACGACATCGGCGCCAAGGAAGCAGGCTACGTCGGGGACACCGTCGACATATTCCAGGAGGGTCTGCGGATCGGGCCCACCTGCATCTTCAGGGACGGACGGCTCGATCAGCAGATCGTGGATCTGATCGCTCTGAACTCGCGGTTCCCGACCGCGCTGGTGGGTGACCTGATGGCCGAGATGAGTGCCTGCCGGACGGGGGTGGAGAGGTTCCGGTCGATCGTGCGCCGTTTCGGTTGGGACATGGTGGCGCACTCGATCCAGATGGTGTTCGATCAGGCCGAGACCGAGGACCGCGCCTCGGTGGAGGAGATTCCCGACGGTGTGTACGTGGCGGACGGCTACCTCGACAACGATGGTGTCACCGAGGATCCTGTCTACGTCAAGGTGACCGTCACCGTTTCGGGGGACAGCATGACAGTGGACCTCTCGGGGTCCAACCGCCAGTGCGTGGGCAGCATCAACAGCGGCGTGGTGCAGACCCGTTCCGGCATCGAGCAGGGGTTCAAGTTCCTAATCAACCCGCATGCCCCGGTGTCTGGTGGCAACTTTCGAAACCTCGAGGTGATTGCCCCCAAGGGCACCTGTTTCAACCCGAGCGAGACCGCTCCTTACCTCCATTACGGACCCCATCTGATGTTGGCGCTTGATCTCATGATCAAGGCGCTGAGCGAGGCGATTCCGGAGAGGGCCGCCGCCGGACATGTGGGCGACTCCTGGAATGTCATCATCGTGGGTGAGGACGAGCACGGCCTCTTCCTGTCGGGGGAAGCCTTGACAGGAGGATGGGGCGCCTACGACGGGGGGGACGGGGAGTCCGCCCTCATCCACTCGGCTGCCGGGGACTTCAAGAACTTCCCGATCGAGACCATGGAACACCGCTACCCGCTGATCATGCGCCGGCACAGCCTGCGCGACGGCTCCGGAGGAGAAGGAAAGTGGCGTGGTGGTCTAGGGATCATCAGGGAGTACGAGATTCTGGCTCCGGTGACCGTGCAGCTGTGGTTCGAACGAGCCCGCCAGCCTTCGTGGGGCCTATTCGGCGGCAGCGACGGAAAGCCGCCCGAAGTGTGGGTCTACCGCCCCGGCGAGCCTCCGATCCACATGCTGAAGGCCAACAACCTCAAGGTCGAGGCCGGGACACGGCTCCTGGTGAAGACCGGCGGGGGAGGTGGCTGGGGGGACCCTGCGGACCGTGCCGATACTGATCGCCATCGGGACCGCCGGCTGGAGATGATCATCTGAACGTCGGATCCCTGTGCGAGAGTCCACTCGTATTTCTGGAGATCCCAGTCGATGTTCCCGGGGTGTTCAACGCATTGGTGACGGGTGGAGGGCTACGTAACAGACCATGAGCACAGTGATCGGAACTCCGGACCCTCCCGCTCCATCGCCGGCGACGGTTGAGGTGGTGCGGAACGCGTTCATCTCCGGAGCGGAGCAGATGCGGAGGAATCTCTACCGGAGTGCCTATAGCCCGGTTATCTACGAGGCGAAGGATTGCTCGGTGGGGATATTCGACGCGGAGGGCCGTCTTCTGGGCCAGGCGCCCGGCCTTCCGTTCTTCCTGGGCAGCTTGGGCGGGACGCTTCGAGCCGTGATCAGGATCAAGGGTTACGAGGCTTTCCGGGAGGGGGATGTCTGGATCGTCAACGACTCGACCATCGCCGGTAGCCACCTGAACGACGTGACCGTGTTCGCGCCGTTCTTCGTGGACGGTGAACTGCGCGGGTTCTCGGCGGCAAAGGCCCACTGGAACGATATCGGCGCTAAGCGGGCGGGCTACGTCGGGGATTCGGTTGACATCTTCCAGGAGGGTCTGCGGATAGGGCCCACCTGTATCTTCAGAGCCGGTCGGCTCGACCAGCAGATCGTGGATCTGATCGCGCTCAACTCCCGGTTCCCGACCGCGCTGGTGGGTGACCTGATGGCCGAGATCAGCGCCTGCCGGACCGGGGTGGAGAGATTCCGGTCGATCGTGCGCCGTTTCGGGTGGGACCGGGTCGAGGCCTCCCTCCGGGCTGTGTTCCACCAGGCGGAGGCCGAGGACCGTGCTTCAGTGGCGGAGATTCCCGATGGTGTCTACGTGGCTGATGGTTACCTCGACGATGACGGCGTGACCTCGGACCCGGTCTACGTGAAGGTCACGGTCACTGTGGAGGGTGACGGCATGACGGTGGACCTTTCGGGGTCCAACCGCCAGTGTGTCGGGAGCATCAACAGCGGCCTGGTGCAGACCCGCTCTGCCATCGAGCAGGGTTTCAAGTTCCTCGTCAACCCCCATGCTCCTGTGTCGGGAGGCAACTTCCGCAACCTGCGGGTCATCGCTCCTGAGGGAACCTGCTTCAATCCGAGCGAGACCGCTCCTTGCCTTCACTACGGGCCGCACCTGATGCTGGCGCTCGATCTCATGATCAAGGCCTTGAGCGAGGTGATTCCCGAGCGGACCGCCGCGGGGCACGTTGGCGACTCCTGGAATGTCAGCATCGTGGGGGAGAACGAGTTCGGCCTCTTCCTGTCGGGCGAGTCGCTGACCGGCGGTTGGGGTGCCTACGAGGGAGGGGACGGCGAGTCGGCCCTGATCCACTCGGCGGCCGGCGCGTACAGAAACCAACCGATCGAGTCGTTGGAGAACCGGTATCCGTTCCTGATGCGCCGTCACGCCCTGCGGGACGGGTCGGGTGGCGACGGCAAGTGGCGCGGCGGCCTGGGAATCATCAGGGAGTACGAACTCCTGGCGCCCTGCACTGTCAATCTGTGGTTCGAGCGCTCCAGGCAGCCGTCGTGGGGTCTCTTCGGCGGTAAGGACGGCGCGCCGCCCGAGGTGTGGGTCCACCGTCCCGGGCAGCGTCCCACCCGCATGCTCAAGGCCAACGGTCTCAGGGTCGAGGCCGGAACCCGGCTCCTGGTGAAGACCGGTGGGGGAGGGGGCTGGGGAGACCCTTTGGAGCGGGCCACCGCGGATCGTGACCGGGACCACCGCCTTGAGTTGGTCATCTGACGGCCGCCGGTGCTCGCGACACCGCCTATGTCGCTGACCAGGGATCGATGACCTCGATTCGGCAGTGGGCGAAGCCCCGCATGTCCCTTGTTGCGACCGAAGCGCCACGGGAGCGGGTTATCGCGGCGATCTGGCAATCAGCCAGGCTGATCGGACGACCAGTGGCGCGGCGGCCGGCTGCTATGTCGGCGTAGGTGAGTGCAGCTCGACTGTCGAATGGCAGAACTCGGACGGAGAACAGGAGGTAGAAGGCACGGTCGGCCGCCGCTAGCAGTCCCCTCTTGTGGCGGCCGCTATCCAGGATGCTATGCCTGCTCGGATCTCTGCCTCGGAGACCGCGGTCGTGTAGAGGCTGCTCGGAGGCTGACGATCCAGCCATGCGAGGACTTCCGGATCCGGATCGGCGCGCATGGCCTCGGAGATGACGTTCGTATCGAGCACGATCATAGGAAGACGTTTGCTCTAGTCGAACGTCGGGGGTTCTCTCATAGGAGTCCGTGGAGGGAGATCCAACTCCACGCCCCCGAATGGTGCGAACAGTGAGTGCAGGGCCGTTCCCAAGTTCTCGGATGGGGCGTTGTCTTCTGCCAGGACCGTCCGCAATATCTCACGGACCTCCTGCTCCATCGATCGGTCGTTCTCTGCAGCTCTAATCCGTAATCGTCGCTTCATTCCGTCATCGAGGTTGCGTACGGTGATGCTTGCCACTAACCACCCTCTCCTCTAGGGGATCCTACTGATAGTGCAGTATACGTAGTGATTGCGTTGCAATCGACGCCTGTCCGTCTGATTCGCTAATTGATACTAGACAAGCTGATGAGGGAAGCTATACGCTTGGATCCGATGACACTGAATGGATAGACCATGGTCCTTGGGATGCACGAGGATTCTCGTCAGCTCCCTGAGCAGTTTCCGATCGCGCTCCCCGACAGGTCTATCCTGAGGCGCGTTGTTCAACTATTGACGCTCCGGGAACCGGCTCCGTCAGGTGAGACGATCCGGGCTGAGCTGGGAGGGGAGTTCTATGAGTGACATGAACCAGGCGGTGCAGGACCAGGGGATCGAGTTCTGGGACTGGAGGATCGTCAACGGCTATCGCAGCCCCGACGATGTACCCCGCCTCGAGCTCAATCCCGACTGGATCCCCCAGTTCGACCAGGACTCGGCTCGCCGGCGCTTGGAGAAGGCTGCTGACTTCCGGAGGCGGTGGGAGGATCTCGACGTCTCCGGTGCGGCGGTTACAACCCAGGTCGACTACCGGCTCATCGGGTCCGCAATCTCCCGGGTGGAATGGGAGACCGGGGTCCTGCGCTCCTGGGAGCGCGATGCCGTCATGCACGTACATCAGGCCCTCGGCACCTACTTCGACTCGCTGCTGCGACCGCCGCCGTTCGACACGGACCGCCAGGACGGCATCATCCACCAGCTCAACATGGTGGGTCCGCAGCTACAGGTGTCTCTGGGCAACCTGGCGCGGGCCGGCACCTCGGCTCTGGCAGGGTCGGCCATCCGTCTCCTTCGGGAGATCGACACAGCCCTACCCAGATCGATCGAGGAGGTGAGCGGGTTCTTCGATGCCGGCCGCCGCGGTCCCCTCGCCGAGGCCGGCGCTGAGGCCACCGATCACCTGGTGTCGTTCCGCGAGTGGCTGCGCGAGCATCAGGCCGGGATGGCCGCCCCTGAGCCCGTCGGGCGCGACAACTTCATGTGGTACCTACGCAACGTGGCGCTGCTCCCCCTCCAGCCCGAGGAGATGGTCCTGCTCGGCGAGCGGGAACTCCACCGCAACTACGCCTGGGAGGAAGTGGAGCGCAACCGATACGGCGACACTCCGGTGCCGGACCGCTTCCCGACCGCCGAGGCACAATGCGAGACGCAGGCGCGGGATGAGCAAGCGGTCCGAGAGTTCTACGAGAACGAGAATCTTCTCACCCAACCCGAGTCGCTCCGCCGCTACCTCACCGCGCCCCTGCCGGAGTACGTGCAGCCCATCAACTGGCTGGGGGTAGCCAACGACCTGACCTCCGACCAGCGCCTCGACGAGGACGCGTACACCTACGTATGGGATCCCAACCGTCCTCTGTCCTACTTCTACGAGGCCAACGCCCGGGACCCCCGGTTGGGGATCATGCACGAGGGCGTCCATTACAAGCAGCTGGCCCTTTCCTGGGCCAATCCCAACCCGCTACGGCGCCGCTACTACGACTCGATCATCAACGAGGGTCTGGCCCACTACAACGAGGCGCTGATGCTCCAGGCCGGCCTGTTCGACGACGCTCCCTGGTCGAGGTTGGTCACCCAGAACTTCAAACGACTCCGCAGCCTGCGGACGGTGGTGGACGTGAGCCTCGCCACCGGCGCCATCACCCTCGAGGAGGGGATGAAGATGTTCGAGGAGTTGATCCCGGTCGATCCCCAGACGGCCCTCGAGGAAACGTCGATGTACGTGTCCAACCCCGGTCTGGCGATGGCCTACATGGTCGGCAAGCTCGAGATCATCCGCCTGCTGGCCGACGCCAAGAAAAAGCTGGGGGACGAGTTCAGCCTGCGGTGGTTCCACGACCATCTGTGGAGCAACGGCAACGTTCCGATCTCGCTGCTCCGCTGGGAGATGCTGGACGACCCGAGCGACATCGAGGCCATCGACCGAGCTGGTTGACAGCTTCGAAGCCCTCCGGTTCTAGCCACCGATCCGGTACACACTGATACTGATCGAGGGTATTGACCCTTTCAGGGCGATGGGGTATGTTGCCGTTATGGATGAACCACAGGTAGTGGGCTCGGTCGACCTGGTCCGAGCGGAAGGTGACGGTGAAGTCGGATTCGCGCCTCCATCAGAGTCCCCCACAAGCTCTCATCGCCCGGTCCGCAAACCGGTCGATCTTCCCGAGCCGCCGGAAAGACTCTACGTGATACGCGTAGAGGGTCCGGCGAAGCCGTCTGACCCTGCCCTTGCAGCGGCTTTGGAGGAGGTGTACAAGGAGGCTGATCGGGATCCGAACCGTTGGCGCAACAATCCGGAGAAGCAGCGTGAGGCGCTGGAGGGTTGGAGGGAGTTACTCGATGAGTGGCAGGCCGAGAACGGGGCATTCACCGAAGAAGAACGAGCCCGGGCTCGCGAACTGCTCTACGGACCATGACCCTCGTTCTCGATACCGGGGCCTTGATCCAGGTGGACCGGGGCAACCGCCACATCTTGTCGATGATCGAGACCGCCCTTAACCGCGGCGAACGGGTACATGTTCCGGCCGGCGTGATCGGCCAGGCATGGCGTGATCCGAGCCGACGAGCTCGGTTGTCGCGTGCGCTCAGGAGATGCGATGAGGTAGATCTCACCGGGTCGCGAGCGCGCGCCTCGGGACAACTGTGCGGCGAGGCCGGGACTTCCGACGTTATCGATGCCTCCGTAGCGGTAGCGGTGGCTGAGGCAAGCCGACGGGATCCCCACGTCTCGCTTCTTACTTCCGATTTGCATGACCTGAATGCCCTGTTGGCCGCGGTGAGGGTTGGCGCTCGCGTCGTCGACGTATAGCGGGACCCGACTTTCCGAAACGAGCCTCAGGGACCATGGGCCTGAGTAGATTCGGGTCCCCCCTCGAAGGTGCGTATCTAAGAGGGTGGTCCTAAAAGCAGAGGGAGAAACGGCCCGCCTCCCTCTGAACAGGCATTTGGTCATCGGTTGACAGCCCGTAGAAGGGTACTGAACAATGACGATTTGCTCGGGCCTACCGCCCGCCGGCCCAGGAAGAATGCCGGCGGTTGGCAGGCCGCTGGTGGATTGCTCAGCACCCTCCTAGTGTCCCGAGTCTTTAGGTTCGGTTGTGTCTAGAAGACGTGCAGTCATGCGACGGGTTGGTTGTGTCACAGGCCTGTTGCATGCTTGTAGGTAACCGCAAAGCGCCAACGGTCCGCTTCCGGTACCGACCGGACCGTGATTTGGTTCATGTTGTCCACCCAGCCCCTCGTAGAGGGTACGGCGGGACGCGTT
>MKWU01000819.1_pt1 | contig 58050 bp, 61 predicted proteins | sample 809101 | NCBI WGS metagenome assembly MKWU01 (sample SAMN05860141, study PRJNA318959) | sponge metagenome | host: Aplysina aerophoba | place: Slovenia: Piran, Adriatic Sea, Gulf of Piran | collected 2013-05-07 | reverse complement strand
TGATCATGTTCTTGATGTAGTCGGCGTGACCGGGACAGTCCACGTGCGCGTAGTGACGGTTGTCCGTCTCGTACTCCACGTGCGCAATCGCGATCGTGATGCCGCGCGCGCGCTCCTCCGGGGCGTTGTCGATCGAATCGAACTCCCGGAACTCCGCCTCACCCTTCAACCCCAGCACCTTCGTGATCGCCGCCGTCAGCGTCGTCTTGCCGTGGTCCACGTGCCCGATCGTCCCCACGTTTACGTGCGGCTTCGTGCGCTCAAACTTCGCCTTCGCCATCTTGGTCCCTCTCGCTCCTTCTGTGGTGGTCAGACCGCGCCGACAGCCGAACGCTCGGTGAGCGTGGCTGAGACACTTTGGGGTACGGGTTCGTACCGGTCGAATTCCATGGTGTAGTTCGCGCGTCCCTGGGTGAGGGAGCGGAGATCGGTGGAGTAGCCGAAGGTCTGGGCGAGGGGCACGTTTGCGGTGACGATCTGCAGCCTGCCCATGCTGTCCTGGCTGAGAACGTGGCCCCGGCGGCTGTTGAGGTCGCCGACGACGCCGCCGAAGTGATCTTCGGGGACCCGCACCTCGATACGCATGAGCGGCTCGAGGAGCACGGGCTCGGCGCGCTTGAGGGCCTCGCGCATGCCGAGGATGGCCGCATTCTTGAAGGCCATCTCGGAGGAGTCGACGGCATGGGAGGAGCCGTCGACGAGCGCGACGTGGACGTCGAGCACGGGGTAGCCGGCCACCGGGCCGGAGTCCAGGGCTTCCCTGGCGCCGGCGCGTACGGCCGAGATGTACTCGGTTGGGACGGAGCCTCCGACAACCTTGTTTTCGAAGACAAAGCCCTCGCCGGCGTCGCCCGGCTGAATCTCGAGCTCGACGACGCCGAACTGGCCACGGCCGCCGGTCTGGCGCACGAATCGGCCTTCGGCGGAGGCGGGGCGCCGGATGGCCTCGCGGTAGCTGACCTGCGGACGGCCGACGTTGGCCTCGACGCGGTGCTCGCGCTTCATGCGGTCAACGATGACCTCGAGGTGGAGCTCGCCCATGCCCGAGATGAGGGTCTGGCCGGTTTCGTCGTTGAAGTTCCAATGGAAAGTGGGGTCTTCTTCGCTGAGCTTCTGGAGGGATTCGGCCATGCGCTCCTGGTCGGGCTTGGAGCGGGGCTCGAGGGCGACGCTGATGACCGGCTCGGGGAAGGCGATGCCCTCCAGCATGACGGGACGGTCGGGGTCGCAGAGCGTGTCGCCGGTGAAGGTCTGCTTGAGGCCGACGGCCGCGCCAATGCCGCCTGCGTAGAGCGCGTCGACTTCCTCGCGGTTGTTGGCATGCATGCGGAGGAGGCGGCCGATGCGCTCACGGCGCTCCTTGCCGCTGTTCCAGATGGTGCCCCCGGACTTGAGGACGCCGCTGTAGACGCGGATGTAGGCGAGCCGGCCGACGTAGGGGTCGGTCACGATCTTGAAAGCCATGGCGGTGAGGGGAGCGTCGTCATCGGCTTCACGCACGATCGCGTCGCCGGTGCTGGCATCGGTACCTTCGACCGGGGGCACGTCTTCGGGGGAGGGGAGGTAGTCGATGACGGCATCGAGGAGGGGCTGCAGGCCCTTGTTCTTGAGGGCGGAGCCGCAGAGCACCGGGGTAACGGCGTTGGAGAGCGTGGCTCGGCGGATGGCGGTGCGCAGCTCGTGGGCGTTTACGGGGTGGCCTTCGATGTAGCTGATGGCCACCTGGTCATCGACGTTGCCGATCTGCTCGATCAGCGTCTCGCGGGCGGCCTTCGCCTCGTCGAGGACGTCGGAGGGGATCTCGCCGCAATTGGCTTCTTCGCCCTTCTCGCCGCCGAAGGTCCAGCAGACCATCTCGGTCAGGTCAATGACGCCGCGGAAGTTCTCCTCTGAGCCGACGGGCATCTGGACCGCCACAGGGTTGGCGTCGAGGCGGTCGACCATCATCTCCTGGGTGCGGGCGAAGTCGGCGCCGACGCGGTCCATTTTGTTCACGAAGCAGATGCGGGGGACGGAGTAGCGGTCGGCCTGGCGCCAGACCGTCTCGGACTGGGGCTCGACCCCGGCGACGGCATCGAAGACGACGACGCCGCCATCGAGCACGCGCAGGCCGCGCTCGACTTCAGCGGTGAAGTCGACGTGGCCGGGGGTATCGATGATGTTGACGAGATGGTGGTTCCACTCGGCGCTGGTGGCGGCGGCGGTGATGGTGATGCCGCGCTCGCGCTCCTGCTCCATCCAGTCCATCGTGGCGGTGCCCTCGTGGACCTCGCCGATCTTGTAGGTGATGCCCGTGTAGTAGAGGACGCGCTCGGTCACGGTGGTCTTGCCGGCATCGATGTGGGCGATGATGCCGATGTTGCGCACGCGTTCGATTTCATACGGCCGGGGCATGATGAGCGCTCTCCTGTCCCTGACCGCGCCGCTTACCAGCGGTAATGGACGAAGGCGCGGTTCGCCTCGGCCATCCGGTGGGTGTCGTCGCGCCGCTTGATCGCGGAGCCAGCGTTGTTGGCGGCGTCGAGAAGCTCGGAGGCGAGGCGCTCGGCCATGGTGTGGCCGCCACGGCCACGGGCGCCCTGGAGGAGCCAGCGCATGGCGAGGGCCGTGCGGCGCTCGGGACGAATCTCGACCGGCACCTGGTAGGTGGTGCCACCCACGCGCCGGGGCTTTACTTCCAGCACGGGCGTGGCGTTGCGCATGGCCTGGCGGAAGGTGTCGACGGGGTCGCGCCCGGTCGATTCCTGGATGCGATCGAAGGCGCCGTAGACGACGCGCTCGGCGGTGCTCTTCTTGCCCCGGGTCATCACCTTGTTGATAAGGATCTGGACCTGCTGATCACCGTAGCGGGAATCAGGGCGGATGATGCGGCGTTCGGGGCGGTTACGTCGCGGCATCTGGTTATCCGTTCTTCCGCGTGCCGTACTTGCTACGCCCGCGGCGGCGGTCGGCGACGCCGGTGGAGTCGGCGGCGCCGCGCACGATGTGGTAGCGGACGCCGGGGAGGTCGCGCACACGGCCGCCGCGAACGAGCACCACGGAGTGCTCCTGGAGGCTGTGGCCCTCGCCGGGGATGTAGGCGGTCACTTCGATGCCGTTGGTAAGACGCACGCGGGCGACCTTGCGAAGGGCGGAGTTCGGCTTCTTGGGGGTCTGGGTGCGGACCTGCGTGCAGACGCCGCGCTTCTGGGGCGCGCCGCGGCCAACGACGCGGGAAAGGCGCCCGCGCTCGGAGTTGTAGTTGAAGAGCAGGGCAGGGGCGCCCGACTTCTTCGACTTGGGCTTACGGCCCTTACGTACGAGCTGGTTGATCGTCGGCACTACCGCTGATCTCCAAAATTTCGGGTCCGCGCAACCGCGGTCCGAAGGTGTTGTCCCGGCGAGAGGGGCTCCTCACGCTGGGCATGGAAACAGGCCGAAAAGCCGGTTTCTAAACAGCGCCCCGCATCCAGTGAGGAGCGAGACCGTCTTCAGCCCAGTGCCCTACGGCCTGCCGAATGTCTGGCATCTGGCGAGGCAATAAGCGCCGACCTAGGACATTATCACAGCGCCCCGAACGATCAATGCCTCGCCACGCAGCGGGCGGGGGCAGGGCTAGACTCAACCGATGGCGAGTGACCCATCCTCCGATCCCTACTTCAAGAAGCGGGTCGCGCTCACCCTCGGCGGGGAGACGCTGGAGTTCGAGGTGGCGCACACGCTCTTCGCCTCGCACGAGGTGGACGCGGGCACGAAGCTGCTGCTGCGCTGCATCGAGGTCAACGAAGCGCCCCGGCGCATCCTCGACCTGGGGTGCGGGTACGGCGTGCTGGGGATTGCGCTCGCGCGCCGCTTCCCCGAGGCGCAGGTGACCATGGCGGACTGCAACCTGCTGGCCGTTCGCTACGCACGCCGCAATGCGGCTCGGAACGGCGCCACGAACGCGCAGGCGACGGGCAGCGTCGCGCTCGAGGATATCCCCGAGGGCGCCTATGACCTGATCGTTGCGAACGTGCCGGCGAAGATCGGGGACACGGCGATCGAGGCGGAATTCGTGCGCGGGCCGCGGGCACGGCTGGCGCCCGGCGGGGCGTACTGGTTCGTGGCCGTGAGCGGACTGAACCACCTGCTGAAGCGCCTGGCGGGCCAGGGAGGCGTGCCGGTGCGGCAGGTGCGGAAGCGCTCCGGGCACACCGTATGCCGGTTGGAAGCGTGAAGTTCCCGGCAGAGAGAATTGCCAACGCACGAACGTTCTGACACGATACGGGCGTGGTGGCGAACCTTGCAGGATAGGAGACGCTGTGAGCCTCCCTGTTGAGTCCGAAGGTTCGGAAGCCGCAGGCGTCTGCGCGTATCTGGGCCTCGTCGACGACAGCGACCTACACGCGACGTACGCGACCGATGCCCATCGCTGTTACCGGCTTCCCAACCCCACCCGAATCGCAACGCAACACCAGGAACAGTTCTGCCTGACGGCGGACCATCCCTCGTGCCCGATCTACCAGGGCGAGGGGGTCGAGGCGACAACGCATCCTTCGGCCGCCTCGGAAGGCGAAGCCGAGGCCGCACCGGCCGAGGCAACGGAAGGCGAAGAGTTCCAGCCAGCGGGCCCGGCGCGCCCCTCACCGTTTGCGACGGCGGCCTCGCGCTGGACCTCGCGCGGACTCCGCCGCCCGGTGCTCGAAGGCGAACTGAGCATGCGCGCCGCGACCGTCTCGCTGTTCGTGCTGGCGGCCGTCGTGGTCGCGATCGCGTTCGTGGTGAACCGCGAGCTCGGGGACGACGACACGGCGCCCGTGGCGCCAGTCGCGACGGAGACTCCCACCGAGGCGGCGGCGACACCGGCCGCGACAGAGGAAGCCACGCCTGAGCCCACGCCTGAGCCCACACCAACGCCGGAACCAACTCCGGAGCCGACGCCCGAGCCCACACCGGTGGCAACCCAACCGCCAGCTACCAGCGGAACCTACGTGGTGGCGGCGGGTGACACCTGTGGTGCGATCGCCACGGCGCACGGCATCTCGCTCGACGAGCTGATAGCGGCGAACGACGACCTGGAACTGACCGAAGACGGCGGTTGCCCGATCTTCCCCGACCAGGAATTGACTATCCCGTAGGCGGGACGAGTCCCTCCCGGCGCGCAGCCGCGGCGAAGGCGCTACCGGTCGTGCGCTCGGGCATGCCGATGTCCAGGTGGTGCTCCTCAACCCAGTGCTGACGCGCGCGCCAGTGGGCTTGCTGCGTGCGATAGCGGTCACGTGCCTCGGCCGTCCAGCGCCAGTCGGCCCAGCAGAGGATGGCCGTATCAAGGTCGCGGCGGGCGAGGCGGCGGATATCGGCGAGCTGTGGGATGCCGCGCCGTTTCTTCTTCTCGATCTTGTCGGAGATGAGCAGGATCTTGGCGAGCAGGCTCATACGGGCGAAGCCGGACGTGTGGTCGCGCACGGCCGTGAGCGCTTCCTCATCGGTGATACCGAAGCGCTCGCGCAGGACGACCGCGGCGATGGGGCCGTGGAGGAGGATCGGGTAGTCCCGCGAATCCGCATCGATCTCGACGCCGACCTCGCCGGCGAGGCGGATCTGCTCGGCGGGAGACTCGGAGCGGAAGAGGTCGTGCCCCCAGACGGCCAGCTCGACGCGCTCCTCGTCGGCAACCCAGCGGCGGGCGAGGGGCAGTGCCTCATCAAGGACGCGCCCGACGTGCCGAACGAGCCCGGAAGGGCGCTTCAGCAGCTCCTCACGGACGACGGCAATCTGTGCGGCGATCACCCTTCGTGGCCGAGGCGGCGCCCGCCGACCAGGTGGAGGTGGAGGTGGTGGATTGTCATGCCGGCGTCGTCGCCGACGTTGAAGGCGAGGCGGTAGCCGGACTCGTGCACGCCTTCGGCGCGGCCCACTTCGTTGGCGAGCGTAAAGAGTCCGGCGAGCGTGTCCGCATGGCCTCCCTCGATTTCACGGGCGTCGGCGATGTGCTCGCGGGGAATGATGAGGGCGTGCACGGGAGCGCGCGGGTTGATGTCGCGGATGGCAAAGGCGTGGTTGTTCTCGGCGATCCGCTCGACGGGGATGTCGCCCGAAGCCATGTTGCAGAAGAGGCAATCGGCCACGGGCCGATTCTAGCGGGGGTCGAACGCGCCGCAAGCGCGCCGGTGTAGCATGCCGCCATGCGAATCAAGCTCACCAGCGTCACGGTGGACGATCAGGCGAAAGCGCTCGCCTTCTACACCGAAGTGCTGGGTTTCGCGAAGAAGCGGGACGACCCCGCGGGGGAGTTCCGGGCAATCACGTTGGAGTCGCGCGAGTCGCCCGACGGGGTCGAGCTGATGCTGGAGCCGAACGCCTATCCGGCCTCGAAGACGTTCCAGGAGGCGCTGTACCGCGACGGGATCCCGGTCGCGATCTTCTTCGTGGACGACCTCGACCAGGAGTATGCGCGGCTCACCGCGCTGGGAGTGCGCTTCCAGGTGGAGCCCATGCGCAGCGAGTGGGGCTACCAGGCGGTGCTGGACGACACCTGCGGCAACTTCATCGGGCTGTTCGAGGGATAGGGGCCGGCCGTGACCGAGGCACGGCCGACGGGCGACGTACTTTCGCACTTCTGGGCGCCGCTATGTGCGGTGGGGGCGAGCGGGCCGGCGGGGCCGAACGCGCAGATCTGCGTGTCCGTATTCGGGGCTTCGATTGTGCCGGAGCGGCCGCGGCTGCTGGTCTCGCTTTCGAAGACCAACTACACGGAAGAGCTGGTGCGGACGAGCGGGCGGATGGCAATCACGCTGCTCAGCGACACGCAGGCGGCGCTGCTCGAGCCGCTGGGCCTGCGCTCGGGGCGGGACGGGGACAAGCTCGCCGGGCTCGATGTTGAGCTGACAGCCTCGGGCTCGCCAACGTTCCCCGGCGGGGTGGGGGCACTCGACTGCGAGGTGCTGGAAGCGCTCGACCTCGGGGATGCAACGGCCTTCCTGGTGGCGGTGCGGGAGCGGTGGGGGCTCGGCGGAGAGCAGCCGCTGCCCTGGTCGGTGGCGAAGACGGTGGTGGGAGAGGCATTCCTGCAAGCCTGGGCGGAGAAGAGCGCTCGCGAGCAGGAAGCGGCCCGGGCCGTGATGCACTGGCGCGACTGAGCGCGGCTAGCCGAGAAGGCTCCCGCGCAGGAAGCGTTCGACCGACGAATAGAAGGCCTCGATCGTTTCGCGCTTGCGCCAGCCGTGCCCTTCGCCCTCGTACACGTGGTACTCGTGGGGGACGCCGCGGGAGCGCAGGGAGGCGGCGAGCGTGTCGCTCTGGTCGCGGGGCACGACACGGTCCTCAACACCCTGGAAGAGGGCTATCGGGTCGACGATATCGCCGGCGTGGAAGATGGGGGAGCGCTCGCGGTAGCGGTCGGTGGCCTCGGGGAGGGGACCGACGAGCGAATCGAGGTAGCGCGCCTCGAACTTGTGGGTGTCGCTGGCGAGCGTGAACAGGTTGGAGATGCCGTAGTAGCAGACACCCGCCCGGTAGAAGCCGGGATGCACCTGGAGGGAGCGCAGCACGGTGTAGCCGCCCGCGCTGCCGCCGAGGATGGCGAGCCGGTCACCGTCGGCGAGGCCGCGGGCGGCCATGGCCTCGGCGCCGGAGCGGCAGTCCTCCACATCGGCGACGCCCCACTCGCCGCGCAGAGCGAGCATCGCCTCGCGCCCAGCGCCACTGCTGCCGCGGTAGTTGACGGCCAGCACCGCGTAGCCACGGCTGGCGAGGAACTGGACCTGGGGCCGCCAGCCCGCATCGACGTGGTCGGTGGGGCCACCGTGGACGAAGACGACGAGCGGCGGCGGCCCATCGTCGAAGAAGCGCTCGCTGGCGGGCGGGTAATAGAGACCGTGGACCTCGCTTCCAGGGGCGTTCGTCCACGAGACGGCCCGGGGGAGGGAGAGGCTGGCGGCGGGCAAGCGGTCGGGGTCGCTGAGACGCCGTTCGACGACGCCGGGCGGATCCGCCTCAAGGTCGAGGACGAGGAGGCGAGGGGAGGCGGTGGGGCCGCTGGCGATGACAGCGAGGTGTTCCGCCACGGGGGAGGCGACGGGGTTCTCGAAGCTCGCGTACTCGGCGGGGAGGTCGAGCTCGTGGGGTTCGTTGTGGCCGTCGATGAGGACGAGGCGGGCGAATCCCTGGCGCTGGCGGGTCGCGACGACACGCCCGGACGGGAGAACGGCGAACATACCGACGCCCTGCCCCCAGGCGGGCGTCCCGTACTCGCAGGGGCCGGAGGTAAGGGCGCGACTCTCGCCGGTAGCGAGGTCGTACCGGTAAAGATGGCCCCAGCCGGTGGCATCGGAGATGTAGTGGAGGGCGTCGCCACTGGGGGAGAAGGCAGGCTGGAGGACCGCCTCCTGCGGTCCGCCGGCCACCACTTCGGAGGCGGCGACGGCGGGGAGGGCGCCTTCCGCGAAGGCGAGCTTGGCGACGCGCAGCTCCGAGCCGTCCCAGGGCATGTTCGGGTGGTCCCACTCGACCCACGCGATGCGATCACCAGCGGGACTCCAGACGGGCTGCATATAGAAATCGCGGCCACGGGCGAGCTGCCCCGGCCAGAGCTCCCCGGTCGCGTCGGCGATGGCGATGACGTCCTCGTCCTCGTAGGAGTGCACGAAGGCGACCCAGCGCCCGTCGGGGCTGACGGCGGGGGAGGACGACTCGCCGAAAGCGGGCGTGACGGGGAGGGCGGGGCCACCATCGGGGCCGTCGAGGGGTTGGCGGAAGATGCGCTGGCTGTCGTGGTCGACGAACCAGCCCTGTCCGTTCGCGAGGGTGTAGTCGCCGCCGCCGTAGCCGACGCCGGCGCGAACAAGGATGTCGCCGCTGATGTCGCGGAGGGCGGCATCGCCGCCACCCACGCTGGCGGCGACGGCCACGCCGCGGTCGCCGCGACCCTCGAACCAGCCGAGGGTGCGACCGTCGCTGTCCCAGGAGGGCCCGCGCAGGCGGATGCCGCCCGCGAGGGCGGCGGGCGTGATGGGGCTCTCCCAGGTTCCGTAGGGGCGGCGCTCGGCCATGCGGGCCATTCTGCCCGATGCGGAGGGTGGCGGTAGCCCCCAGCACAGACCGGCGGTAGGCTGCGGACTCGCAAATGCCCCACCCAACTCGATCCCCGGGCGCGCTCACGCGACGGGCGCGGCGAGACGCTTCGTGATGAGCGAGCGGTTCACCACGCACTGGGCGTTGATTGCCGCCATGGCACTCGTGGGCCTGCTCGGAATCGTGTTCGGCGACTTTCCCGGGATCGACCCCATCATCGAGCTGCACATCGACCCGCTTCTGCAGTCGGCGGTTTACGGGGTCGCCATCCTGGCGGCGGCGTTCCTGCTGAGCTGGGGCGCCGAAACGGCGGAGATGGACATCTCGCAGGGCCTGGCGCTGGCGATCATCGCCTTCATCGCGGTGCTCCCCGAGTACGCGGTCGACGCGTTCCTTGCGTGGGAGGCGGGCTCGGACCCGGAGAAGGCGGCAGAGGGACTGGCGATCGCGAACATGACCGGTGGGAACCGGCTCCTGATCGGCATCGGCTGGCCGGTGGTGTTCCTGATCTTCTTCTACCGGACCCGGCTGAAGGAGCTGGTGGTGAGCCGCACGCGGGCACTGGAGCTGGCGTTCCTTGCGGTCGCGACGGTGTACGTGATCCTCGTGCCGCTGCGGAGCACGCTCACGCTGGCGGACACGATCGTGCTCGTCTCGATGTTCGTCATCTACCTGGTTATGACGAGCCGGGTGGAGTCGGAGGAGGTGGAGCTGGTGGGGCCGGCGCGGGCGATGGGGTCGCTGCCCGACTTGCGGCGGCGGGCGTTGGTGGTGGTAACGCTGGTCTTCGCCGCAGCGGTGATCATCGCCTCGGCGGAGCCGTTCGCGCACGGGCTGGTGGAGACGGGGAAGAAGGTGAACATCAGCGAGTTCGTGCTGATCCAGTGGATCGCGCCTCTCGCCTCGGAGTCGCCGGAGGTGCTGGTGGCGGCGTTGCTGGCGTGGCGGGGCCGGGCGGCGGCGGGGATGGGCACGCTAATCTCATCGAAGGTGAACCAGTGGACGCTGCTCATCGGGACGCTGCCGATCGCCTTCATGATCGGCTCGGGAGACTGGGGCATCCTGCAGGGTCTGCCGCTGGTTTCGCCCACGGAGGAGGTCAACCTCTTCTTCTCAAGGCAGCAGGGAGAGGTCTTCCTGACGGCGGCGCAGTCGGCGTTCGCGATCGCGGTCTTCGTGAACCTGCGCATGAGCCGGCCCGAAGCCTGGGCGCTCTTCCTCCTGTTCGCGGTGCAGCTCCCCCTGACAGAGGACACGCTGGGCGAAACGGCGCAGGTCGTGCGTTTCTGGTACTCGATCGCGTACATCGTGCTGTGCGTCGTGCTGCTGGTCCGCAACCGGATGGCCATCCCCAGCCTTGCTCGGGACGCACGCGACATGGTCACGGGGAAGGCGGACTTCGGGGAGGAACAGCGGCACTGAGGGGCTAGCGGGTCAGCCGACGAGGGCGATGGTGACAATCCCGCCGATCGTGGCAACCGCAACAGCCGCGCTCAGGCCAATCGAAACGGTTACCCACGTCCGCAAGTCCGCGCGCACTTCACGGAACCCCTCATCGAACCTGGCCGCGAGGGCGTCCATGTACTCCCGTGACTCGGCCCGGAAGGCAGCCATGTCCTCCCGAGTCTCGGCTCGGTAGGCGGCGATGTCGTCGTGAATCTGAACGCGGTGGGCAGTCATGTCCTCCCGGGTCTCGGCTCGGAAGGCAGTCATGTCATCGTGAATCTGAACGCGGTGGGCAGCCAGGTCCTCATGAATCTCGACGCGGAAGGCGGCCATGTCCTCCCGAGACTCCGCTCGGTGAGCAGCCATGTCCCCGCGAAACTCGTCGCGGAGGGCGTCAAGATCGGCGCGGGTTGCGGGCTCAGGGGCGGCGGCCGTGCTTGTCACACCGAAATACTAGCACATGCACCTTATGCGTTGGGAAGGGTGATCGCGTACTCAAGGGCGTCGGCGAGGGCGAGCCAGCTGGCTTCGATGATGTCGGTGGAGCTGCCGACGGTAGTCCAGTAGCGAGCGCCATCGGTGCTCTCGATGAGGACGCGCACCTGGGCGGCGGTGGCGGACTCGCTATCGAGGATGCGCACCTTGTAGTCGACGAGCTTGACGTTCAGGACATCGGGATAGGCGCTGCCCAGGGCCTTGCGCGCGGCGAGGTCGAGGGCGTTGACGGGACCGTTTCCCTCGGCGGCGGTGTGGTGCTCGTCGTCGCCGGCGCGAATCTTGACCATGGCCTCGGCGAGCATGTCGTTGCGCTGATCGTCGCCGCGGCGGTGGCGGTGGCGTTCGACGATGACGAAGTCCTCGATCTCGAAGGGGCGGACGTAGCCGGGGATCTGGCGGCGGACGAGGAGCTCGAAGCTGGCCTCGGCGCCCTCGTACTGGAAGCCTTCACTCTCCTTCTCCTTGACGGCCTTGAGGAGGCCCCTGATCTCGTCGGGGGTGAAGGGATAGTCGATGCCGAGCTCGTCGATCTTGCTGAGGAGGTTGCGCTGGCCGGAGAGCTCGCTGACGAGCACGCGGCGGCTGTTGCCGACGAGGCCGGGGTCGATGTGCTGGTAGGAGCTCTCGTCCTTCATGATGCCGGCCACGTGGTAGCCGGCCTTGTGGGCGAAGGCGCTCTGGCCGACGAAGGGGGCCTGCGGGTCGGGGACGAGGTTGGCGAGCTCGTTGACGTAGAGGGAGACCTCGGTGAGGCGGGCGAGCTGGTCGTCCTCGATGATGTCGACGCCCATCTTCAGCTTGAGATTGGCAGCGACGGTGAGGAGGTCGGCGTTGCCACAGCGCTCCCCGTAGCCGTTGACGCAGCCCTGCACCTGCCAGACGCCAGCCTCGACGGCGGCGAGGCTGTTGGCGACTGCGAGGCCGACGTCGTCGTGGCAGTGGATGCCGAGACGGGCGTCGGGGACGCGCTCCTGGACGGCCTCGATGGCGCGAAGGAGGTCGGGGGTGGTCATGCCGCCGTTGGTGTCGCAGAGGACGAGGGCCTCGGCGCCGGCGCGGGCGGCGGTGGCGAGGCACTGGAGGGAGTAGTCGGGGTTGCCGGCGAAGCCGTCGAAGAAGTGCTCGGCATCGAAGAAGACAGTCTTGCCGAGCTTGCGGAAGTAGCCGACGGTATCGGCGATCATGGCGAGGTTTTCCTCGTCGCTGGTTTCGAGGATGCGCTCGACCTGGTACTGGCTGGCCTTGCCGACGAGGGTCACGCCGGGGGTCTCGGCGGCGACCATGCTCTGGATGTTGGGGTCGGTCTCGCAGGTGAGTCCGGCACGGCGGGTGCCGCCGAAGGCGCTCACCTTCGCCTGGGAGAGCTGCACTTCCTTGAGGCGCTGGAAGTAGGCGGCGTCACGCGGGTTGGAGCCGGGGAAGCCGCCCTCGACCCACTCGACGCCAAGCTCGTCGAGCTTCTGGGTGATGCGCACCTTGTCGGCGACGGAGAGGGAGATGCCCTCCATCTGGGAGCCGTCGCGAAGGGTGGTGTCGTAGAGCTGGACTCGGTCGGTAGGCATAGGGTCAGGAGAGCGCCGCGCTGCGCTGCGCGCGGCTGAGGAGAGCGCTCGCGGCGCTCGCTGAGTGGTGGATTTGGAGCATTGAGCGATGGTAGCACGGGGTCGGGTTATGGCAGCTAGTCGCGTTTGAGGTAGAAGGACGGCGGCGGGGACGTGGTGGCGTCGTTCCCGCCGCCGCATGCGGTCAGTGCCGCAAGGAGCACCAGGGCGGCCGCCGCGAGAGGGGCACGGCTCGGGCGGATGCGCGTTCGTTGCCCCATGGGGACCAGCGTAGGGATCGAAGGGGCGAATTACCCCGTCCGTTTTCGAGGAATTTCGACTGTTTCGGTTACTTGAACCGACGGCCTCGCTGGGCCTTCGTGCGGTCGCCCTGGTACTCGTAGACCGGCACGCCGTAGCCGCAGGAGGTCTGCGTGCGCTGGACGGTGATCTCGATGACCTGGCGCTCGGGCGTGGGCGTCTCGACGGCGCGGAGCTCTTCGGCGTGGGCAGCGAGCAGGGACTCTTCGAGCGGTTTGGCGCGGGCCCAGCCGTAGAGGCGGACGATGGCGGCGTCCTCGTCGAAGGAGGTGACCATGATCGTGACGGGGCCGCCGGCCATGCCGTGGCGGGCCGTCTCGTTGCCGCTGCCTGCGTAGTCGAAGTAGGCGAGGGTGTTGCGGTCGACGATGTGCAGGTCAGCGGCGCCCTTGGGGGAGAGATTGACGGCGCCCTGGCCGTCGGGGCCCTCGCCGAGGGCGGGGTCGGCGGATGCGACGAAGAAGACGTGCGAACTACGGATCAGGTCCGCCTGCTCGTCGGTGATGTGGTCGAGGAGGATCGCCATGGGACACCGCTTTCGAGCAGTGTGGGGCCGGCGGATGCGCTTGACAAGCGCCAGCACTGGTGACGGCTGGGAAGGGGGGACGCAGGGACTGTAGGATTATATATAATCCTGGCGAAACCACACTGGAGGAGCAGTCATGGCCTGGCTCACACGGTCCACGGAGAACCATACGGGGACTTCCACTCCCGCCCCCAACTACTCCCGCGAGGTCTTTCCCTACTCGCTTCCACCCCTCGTCCAGTTCGAAGCCGCCCCGGCGTCCCTCGATCCGGCTCCGGACATCTGGATCACCGACACGACCTTTCGTGACGGACAGCAGAGCCGAGCGCCGTACTCAGTGGAGCAGATCGCCGAGCTCTATACGTTTCTGCACCGGCTGGGCGGGCCGCGGGGAAGGATCCGGCAAACCGAGTTCTTCCTGTACACGGCGAAAGACCGCGAGGCGGTCGAGCGCTGCCAGGATCTGGGCTATCGCTTTCCAGAGATCACCGGCTGGATCCGCGCGACGCTGGGCGACTACGAACTCGTTCGCGCGGCTGGCCTGCGAGAGACGGGCATTCTTACGTCGATCTCCGACTACCACATCTTCAAGAAGCTCGGTTCCAACCGCGAGCGGGTGATCGAGAGCTACCTCGAAGTGGTGGACGCCGCCCTGGCGGACGGAGTCGTGCCGCGGTGCCACCTTGAGGACAGCACGCGGGCCGACTTCTATGGGGTCGTGTTGCCGTTCGTGCAGACGCTGATGGAGCGGGGGCGGCAGGCAGGCATCCAGGTGAAGGTGCGGTTCCCCGACACGCTGGGCGTGGGCGTCCCTGATCCGCATGCCAGCCTGCCGCGCGGCATCCCCCAGCTCACGCATGCGCTGCGCCGCGAGGCGGGCGTTCCCGCGGAAGCGCTCGAGTTCCATGGTCAGAACGATCTCTCGGCCATCGTTCCGAACGCCGTTGCAGCCTGGCTCTACGGCGCGGCAGCAAACAACGGCACGCTGCTCGGCATCGGCGAGCGCAGCGGCAACACGCCGATCGAGGCGTTGGTCTTCTGGCTCATCGGGCTGACTGGGGAAACGCAGGGCATCGAGACGCCGGTCATCAGCGAGATCGCGGACTTCTACCGCTCCATCGGCGAGCCGGTGGACGCGCGCCTCCCGTTCGTGGGCGAGAACTTCAACGTGACGCGGGCGGGGATTCACGCCGATGGCCTCATCAAGGACGAGGAGATCTACAACCCGTTCGACACCGCGGCGCTGCTGAACCGCCCGCCGGGCGTAGCAATCGGCGACAAGTCGGGAGCAGCCGGACTCCTGATGTGGATGCGCGAACACCGCCCCGCAGAGGCCGCCGGCCTGGGAAAGCGCGACCCGCGATTGCTGGCAGCCCTTGCACGCCTGATGACGGAGTATGAAGACGGGCGCGTGACGAGCCTCGCCGACGAGGAGGTTCATGCCCTCCTTGACCAGGCGTTCGCGCCCCCGTCCTGAAGCGGGGACGCGTCGCGGGTATGCTGGTCGGGTGGCCGCTCAGCAGTCGTCGAGAGAACAGACGAAGGCGAGCCGCGTCCACGCCTCACTGAGGGAGGCGATCCTGTCCGGGGAACTCCGGCCGGGCGATCGTCTTCGCCAGCAGGAAGTGGCCCTGCGCTGGCACGTCTCCGCCACACCCGTGCGGGAGGCTTTTCGAAGGCTCGAAGTGGAGGGGCTGGTGGCGTACGCCGCAAACCGGGGAGTTGTGGTGAGGGAACGACCGGAAGCCTCGCTGGCGACGCTCGCGCAGAACTGGAGCGCGCTTGTGGAAGATCCGCAGAGCGTGCCCGGGAGCGACTTTCCGTAGGGCGGGATTGCCGGCCCGGGGCCGGCTGCCGAATTTAGCCGGCGATGCCGGTGAGGTGCTTGCGCTTCTGGGCGACGTAGTCGACGAGGATGTACTCGCCGAGCTTGTCGGGGGTGGTGTAGAAGACGCGGCCCTGGTTGATGCGCGCGACCTGGTTCACGAACTCCTTCAGGTAGTGGTTGCGGTCGAGCATGAAGGTGTTGATCGTGATGTTCTTGCGCGTGCAGCGCTTCACGGCCTTGAGCGTCTCGCGGATGGTGATGGGGCTGGGGGGATAGGCGAAGTAGCTGCGGCCGCGCTCGAGGTGGGCGGTCGGTTCGCCGTCGGAAATCATGATGATCTGGCGCGTGCCCTGGGTGTGCCTGGCGAGCAGGCGCTCGGCGATCATGAGGGCGTGGTGCATGTTCGTGCCGAGGACGGACTCGTCCCAGCGCACGTAGGGCAGGTCCTCCGCCTTCAACTCCCGGGCGTAGGCGCTGAACCCGATGATGTAGAGGCTGTCGCGCTGGAACTGCGAGGAGATGAGGTTGTTGAGCGCGAGGGCGACCTTCTTGGCGGCCTGGAAGCTGCCGCGCAGGGCCATCGACCAGCTCAGGTCGAGCATGATGACCGTGGCCGTCTGGGTGACGAGCTCGCTGCGCGCGACCTCGAAGTCGTCGGGGCGCAGGTTGATGGGCGTGCCCGTCCCCTCGCGGTGGAGCGAGTTCATGATGGTGCGCTTGATATCGAGGTGGAACGGGTCGCCGAACTCATAGAGCTTGGTGTCGTCGGTGCGTTCTCCGCCGAAGCCGTTCTCGTGGACCTCGTGCTTGCCGAAAGAGTCGGCCTTGAGCTGGGCGTAGAGCTCGACGAGGGCGCGCTGGCCGATCTTGCGCGTGCCGCGGGGGGTCAGCTCCCAGCCTGAGCCCTTCTTCCGGATGTAGCCGGCCTCCTCGAGGATCTCGAGGAACTTGCGCAGTTCGTCGAGCGTCTCGCGGGCCTCGGGGCCGAGCAGCTCCTCAAGCTGGTCGGCGTCGATGTCGTCGATCTCGCCGCCGTACTGGGTGCGCTCGAGCTGGCGCTCGACCTCGTCGATGGACTGCATGTGGCGCATGAGCTCCATGGCGGCGTCGAGGTCGAGCTGCTCCTCGCCTCGGAAGGGGTACTGGTTGCGCTGGTCGCGCGTGGGGAAGAGGTATTCGAGGTTCTGGGCGAGCTCGTTGAGGCCCTGCTGGAGCTCGGGGTCGCCAATCTTGTCGGAGAGGAGATCCTGGAGCTGCTGGCGCATCTCGCCGGGGAGGCTGCCGAGGAGGCTCTGCATCTGGCCCATCTGCTGCTGCATCTGGGCGAGGAGCTCGTCGAGGGACTGGGGCGGGTTGTCTCCGAAGAGGTCGCCGTACTGCTGCATGAAGCTGTCGAAGTCCGGCTCGTTGCCGGCCATCTTGTCCTGAATCATCTGGTTCAGGTCTTTGGTCATGTTCTTCATGCGCTCGAGGTCTTCGGGCGACATGTTGGCGATCTGCTCGGAGAGGTCCTTGAAGAAGGTGTTCATCATCGCCTGGCGCAGCGACTCGACGAGCTCGTTGAACTTGGCCTGCGCCTCGGGGTCCATGAACTCGTAGTCCTGGAGCTTGCGGACCTGGCCGGCGGTGTCGTCGGGGAGCTCGCTGAGGAACTCCTGCTTGCGGTTGGCGATGTTGCGCAGCATGTCGGCGAACTCGCTGGTGGGGGTGCTGCCTTCACCGCTGGCGCCGCCTGACTGCGACCCCTGCTGGCCCTGTTCGCCCTGCTGACCTTCGCCGGGCTGGCCGCCTTCGTTCGCGGGCTGGCCCTGCTCGGCGCCCTGCTGCTGGCCATCACCCTCGCCGTCCTGGGGGGAGCCGTCGGCCTGGTCGCCCTGCTGGCCTTCCTGGCCCTCCTGGCCGTCGGCGCCCTGGGGCGGGACACCCGCCTCCTCGAGGCGCTGGTCGATGGTGCCGCGCTCCATGTCGAGAATCTCGTCGAGCTGCTCGCGGAGCTGGTCGAAGATGGAGCCGAGGTCGAAGCGGTCGAGCTGCTGGCGGCGCTGCTGGCGAAGCTGCTGGAGGAGGTCGCGCAGGCCCTGGGTACGGTCGCCGTTGGGGTTGCGCATGCCGCGCTGGAGGAGGTTGCGGAGGGCGTGCTGGAGGTCGCCGAAGTTCATGAGGTCGTCGGAGAGGTTGTCGAGGACCTGGTCAGGGTCGAGGTCGGCGACTTCCTGGGTGCCATCCCACAGGGAGTAGCGGAAGCGTGAAGGCATGGCCTCTCCTCAAGGACGCGGCGCGCGCGTCCGGAGCCTTACCGTAACCTACGCCCCAAGGGCCCACAATCGCACTTGAGGCACCGCATGCCCGGGTCGCGGTACGTGCGGGCCTCTACATCGAGACGGGAGCACCGAATGCGCCACGAAGTGAAGTACCAGCCCTCCTACGCCCTCGCGTTCATCGACCTCGATCCGGGTGAGTCGATCCAGGCCGAAGCTGGGGCGATGGTGAGCATGTCGTCCGCGATCGAGATGGAGACGAGCACGCGAGGTGGGCTCCTCTCGGGCCTGCGGCGCTCGGTGCTTGGCGGCGAGAGTTTCTTCATCAACACCTTCCGGGCGGAACACGAGGCCGGGCAGGTGACGGTGGCGCCAGCGCTACCGGGAGACATCATTGCGCTGGAGCTGACAGGACAGACGACGCTGCTGGTGCAGTCGGGCTCGTTCCTCGCAGCCACCGAGGGCGTGGATGTCGACACAAAGTGGGGCGGGGCGAAGTCGTTTTTCTCAAGCGAGGGGCTGTTCCTGCTGCGCTGCACGGGCCAGGGAACCATCTGGCTTTCGAGCTACGGGGCGATCCACCCGATCGACCTCGGCGTGGGCGAGCCGTACACCGTCGACACTGGCCACATGGTCGCATTCGACGACTCCGTGCAGTACGACGTCGGTCGCTCGGGCGGCTGGAAGTCGACGCTGTTCAGCGGCGAGGGGCTGGTGGTGAAGCTGACAGGTCCGGGGCGCTTCTTCATGCAGACGCGCTCGGAGGACAGCTTCCTGAGCTGGCTCATCCCGAAGCTCCCCAAGCAGAGCAGCAACTAGGCCAGTCGAGGCCCGCCTCGCGGGGGTAGACTGCCGCGCGATGGAGTTTCGCTTCTCGGAGCAGGCGCTGGCGTTCGAACGCGAGGTGGAGGACTTCCTCGCGGTCGAGTGGAGTCCCGAGGTGCGGCGGGCGCTGGATGCGTCGCCGGACCGGTACGCGGTCGAGCGGGAGTTCCGGCGGAAGCTGGCGGACAAGGGCTGGCTGACGATGTCGTGGCCGCGCGAGTACGGCGGCGAGGAGCGCAGCTACGAGGAGCAGTACCTCTTCCAGGAGGCGCTCAACTACGTGAGCGCCCCGGGCGCGACGGTGGGCGTGCAGCAGGTTGGCCCGACGCTGATGACGTACGGGACGGATTCGCAGAAAGAGGCCTTCCTGCCGCGGATTGCGCGCGGGGAGATCGACTTCGCGCTGGGATACACAGAGCCGGACGCGGGCACCGACCTGGCCTCGCTCCAGCTTCGCGCCGTGCGCGACGGCGACGACTACGTGCTCAACGGGATCAAGCGGTTCACGAGCGCGGCGCACCGGGCGGAGTACGTCTGGCTGGCGGCGCGTACGGACCCGTCGGCGCCGAAGCACCGGGGCATCTCGATGTTCCTGGTCGACCTGGAAACGCCGGGGATCACCGTGAGCCCGATCTGGACGATGTCCGGCATCCGCACCAACGAGGTCTACTGGGAGGACGTGCGGGTCCCGGCGGACGCGCTGGTGGGGGAGGAGAACCGGGGGTGGTACTACGCCGCGCACGCGCTCGACTTCGAGCGGGTCTCGATCTTCACGGTGTCGGGGGTGCGGGCGGTATTCGACGCGCTCATGCGGTGGGCGCGGGAGGAGGGGCCGGGGGGCGGACGTCCGATCGATGACGCGCACGTGTCGCGCACGCTGGCGGACTACAAGGTGCAGCTCGAAGTGCTGCAGATGCTGGCCTACCGGAACCTGGGGATGATCAAGCGGGGCGAGCACCCCAACCACGAGGCGAGCGAGGTCAAGATCTTCAGCACGGAGTTGATGCAGCGCATCCTGCACACGGGCACGAAGCTGCTGGGTCCGTACGGACAGCTCACGCCGGAATCGGAGCTGGCGCCGCTGGGCGGGCGCATCGAGCAGGGGTACCGGGCTGCAGTCATGCCGACGTTCGGGGCGGGCTCGAACGAAGTGATGCGCACGATCATCGCGACGCGCGGCTTCGGCCTGCCGCGGGCGTAGGGTGAGGAGTAGATGCCAGAGTCATTCCAGGAAGAAGTGTGGAGGGTCGTGGGCGACATTCCGCGGGGAAAGGTGATGACGTATGGGCAGGTGGCCGAGGCAGCAGGGTCACCTAGGGCAGCTCAAGCGGTAGGAAACGCAATGAGGAAGGCGAAAGAAGAAGACCGAGACGTGCCGTGGCAGCGGGTCGTCAGGGCGGGAGGCTTCCTTAGTTATGAAGCGCCTCGCAACCAGGAGGCACTGCTCAGCGAGGAGGGCGTGTCCTTCGTGTTCGGGGATTGCGTTGACCTGCAGCAGCACCAGTGGGCCAAGTAGTCATTGCCCCCGAACTTCTATGAGCGGGTGTGGGCGTTCGTGGGGGAGGTGCCGCGGGGGCGGGTGGTGACCTACGGGCAGGTGGCGGTGGTGCTGGGGGCGCCGTCGGCGGCGAGGGCGGTGGGGTACGCGCTGCGGGCGCTTCCGCCGGAGACGGATACACCTTGGTGGCGGGTGATCAACGCGAAGGGCGGCATCAGCCTGCGCGGGCGGGGACACGGGGCCGATTTGCAGCGGGAACTGCTCGAAGGCGAGGGGGTGGTGTTTGACGAGGCGGACACGGTCGACCTGCGGGTCTACCGCTGGTGGCCTGATGAGGAGGGCGGCGGGCTATCTCCCGCCTGAGTGCAGCGCCGCCCTGGCGCAGGGCTGAGGAGAGCGCTATCTAGGCTCGCTGAGAAGAGCGCCGGACTCCGCTTCGCTGCGCGCGGCTGAGTGCGGGCTAGCCCGGCCTGGAGTAGTCCCAGGAAATGACCTTCGTCGGCGCGACCTTGATGTAGGCGGCGCCGGGGGGTGGCTCCGTCGGGAGGGCGTGCTCGGGGGCGCCGCGGCGGCGGGCGGCCTCGCGGGTTAGCTCGAGGAGCGCGTCGGGGGTGTTGATGACGGTGGCATCGCCCTGGATGAGGACACCCTTGATGTCCTGCATGGTGTTGCCGCTCTCAAGGGAGAGGCTGACCTTCGGGTTGCGCTGGGCGTTGAGCACCTTCTGGGTGCGGTCGCGGCAACCGATGTAGACATCGTCGTCGACGCGGAAGTAGCCGATGGGGACGCTGTGGGGGTAGCCGTCGTTGCCGACGGAGGTGAACGTGATCCAGCCGGGGCGGCTGTCGAGGAAGTCGTTGACTTCCTCCGGGGTGAGTTGGGCGGGCATAGCGCCTCCTTGCGCGGGGAAGGATAGCGGCTCGGGACGGGGCGCGATCAGAAGCGGCTGCTACAATCGCTGGGCGCATGGGGCCTGGACGCGAACGATCTGGCGAGACGCAAACGACGTGACCACGGGCATTCTCGCCCTGCAGGGCGACTTCCGGGAGCATGCCGAGATGCTGGCGAGCATCGGTCAGGCGGCCGTGGAAGTGCGCCGCCCGGAGCAGCTCGACGCGCTGGATTCCCTGATTATCCCGGGCGGCGAAAGCACGACGATTGCGCGGCTTATCCTGCGCTACAGCTTCACCGAGCCGCTGCGGGCGTTTTGCGCCAGCGGACGGCCAACCTGGGGCACGTGCGCGGGCGCGATCCTGCTGGCGAAGCAGGTGGACGACCTCGACCGGCCCGGCATCGAGACGATGGACATGACGGTCGCGCGCAACGCGTTCGGGCGGCAGGTCGACAGTTTCGAGGCGGGCATCGAGATAGGCGGGCTGGACGGGAAGCCATTCCGGGCGATCTTCATCCGGGCGCCGGTGATCGAGTCGGTGGGGGAGGGCGTGGAGGTGCTGGGGCGGCTCGAGGACGGGGCCATCGTGGCGGCGCGCCAGGGCAACCTGCTGGCGACCGCGTTCCACCCCGAGCTGGGGGGAGACACGCGCCTGCACGAGTACTTCCTCACGATCGGGGCCGCCGAGCGCCCGAGGGCGGGAGCGGGGGCGTGATGGGCGCCAGAAATCACGCAGCGGGAGTAGGGTAGTGGCGATGACCGAAGGGAACGGCACGGCGCCCGAGCGGATCGTGACCGACGACCTTGACGCGCTCATCGAGACGTTGCCCCCACGCCTCTCGGAGAAGCTGGAGACCGCGGACCACCGGAACGAGCTGCTCGAGGTGGTGATGGACCTGGGGCGGCTGCCCGAGGCGCGCTACCCGAACCGCGAGATCGTGCTCAGCCACCGCGAGGTGACCGAGGAAGACATCGACTTCGTGATCTCGCGGGTGGGCGAGTTCGGGGACGACAACCGCGCAGGCATCGAACGGACGCTGCACCGCATCTCCGCTATCCGTAACCGCCGAGGGAAGGTGGTGGGGCTGACCTGCCGCATCGGACGGGCGGTCTACGGAACGATCCGCATCATCGAGGACCTCGTGATGAGCGGGAACAGCATCCTCCTGCTGGGGCGTCCGGGCGTGGGCAAGACGACGATGTTGCGCGAGGTGGCGCGCGTGCTGGCGGACGAGGCGAACAAGCGGGTCGTGATCGTTGATACGTCGAACGAGATCGGCGGCGACGGCGACATTCCCCACCCGGCCATCGGCGGCGCGCGGAGGATGCAGGTCTCGACGCCGGCCCTGCAGCACGGCGTGATGATCGAGGCGGTGGAGAACCACATGCCCGAGGTCATCGTGATCGACGAGATCGGCACGGAGCTGGAGGCATCGGCGGCGCGCACCATCGCGGAGAGGGGCGTGCAGCTGGTCGGGACGGCGCACGGCAACACGCTCGAGAACCTGATGGCGAACCCGACCCTCTGCGACCTCATCGGGGGCATCCAGTCGGTGACGCTGAGCGACGAGGAAGCGCGGCGGCGGGGCACGCAGAAGTCGATCCTGGAGCGAATGGCGCCACCCACCTTCGATGCGGTTATCGAGATCCAGGGGTGGCGGCGGGTGGCGCTGCACGAGGACGTGGGCGCAACCGTGGACGCGAAACTGCGCGGCTTCGCGGCGCCGCCGGAGGTCCGCGAACTGACCGACGGGGGGACGATCGCGACGGTGGCGGCGGAGGAGCCAGATGAGCCCGCGGCTGTTGCGAAAGGGCAAACGCAGGAGGCCAACGGCTCGGCCGCAGCCGAGCCGGAGACGCGGCTCTTCCCCTTCGGGCTCTCGCGGGGGCGGCTGGTGCAGGCGATCCAGGAAACGGGCGTGCCCATCCAGATCGTGGACGACCTGCGCCAGGCGGACGCGCTCATCACGCTGCGGCACTCGTACCGGAAGAAGCCGGCGCCCGTGCGCGAGGCAGAGGAGCGGTCGCTGCCGATCTACGTGATCAAGAGCAACACGCTCTTCCAGATGGAGCAGGTGCTGCTCCAGTTCCGCGGACAGCGGGCGCGCCGCGACCCGGTAGCGCAGGCGTATCGAGAGACGGAAGAGGCGATCGCGCAGGTGCTCACGGACGGGCGCGCACTGGAGCTGGCGCCGGCGAACAGCTACATCCGCCGCGTCCAGCACGAGCTCGCGGGACGCTTCAACCTCGATAGCGAGAGCCACGGCAAGGAGCCGGAGCGGCGCGTGCGCATCCTGCCCGAGCCACCACGGTCGGGCGGACGGTGACCAGCGAGGGTTCGGGGGGGCGCCTCTTCGGCTTCGAGGAGGATGAGAGACGGGCGGTGCCACGGCGGCGAAGCAGAGTCTCAGAAGCCCGCTTCATCGTCTTTGAGGGGGGCGAGGGGGCAGGAAAGAGCCTGCTGGCAGCCAAGCTGGTGCGACGACTGGAGAGGGCAGGGGTCCACACGATTGAGGTGCGGGAGCCAGGGGGCACGGCCGCAGGCGAGGCGGCACGCGAGCTACTAGGCCAGTCCCTTACGCCGTGGGGCGAGGCATTCGCCTTCCTGCTGGCACGAGCAGAGTTGGTGAGTCGTGTAATCAAGCCGGGACTTGAGCGGGGGGCGACGGTGCTCTGTGACCGCTTCCGCGCGAGCACGGTGGCCTACCAAGGCTACGGCCGAGGGCTCGACCTTAGACGGTTAGCAGAGGCGAACGCTTCGGCAACCCAGGGGCTCGTGCCAGATCTCACCATCTACCTTGACGTTCCGCCAGAGATTGGCCTGCAACGGAAATACAAGTCTGTCCAGCCCTCACTAACCCTCCCTGACGTCCCCCCAGAACTTGTTGTACAAGCTTCAAGAGCCGACATTGAAGGGCCGGCTGTGGGACGGGAACGGCTGGCCTTCCACGAGCGGGTGCGGGAGGGGTACCGCCAGCAGCTCGCACAGGCGCCGGAGGGGTCGTGGGTCGAGATCGACGCGACGCAGGAACCGGAGGCGGTGGAGGCGGCGGCGTGGGGGGCGGTCGCCGGGCTGCTCGGGATCCCCTCCGGGGAGTAGCGGCAGCGCGTGCTACGAACGGGGGAGGGACTGCGGGGACCGGCGAACTACTTCGCGCGGACCTTCTACTCGCTGGAGAACGCCCAGTACCGAATGCTCTGGACGGGCACGGTGTTCTCGTTCTTCGGGATGCAGATGCAGATCGTGGCGCGGGGCTGGCTGGCCTTCGACCTGACGGGCCAGAACACGGCGCTCGGGGCGATGATGCTGGCCTTCGGCGCCCCGAGCCTCGTATTCACGCTCTGGGGCGGCGTGATCGCGGACCGGCTGCCCCGGCGGCGGACGTTGCTGATCTCGCAGGGTGTGCTCTGCCTGAACTCCGCGTGGATAGCCGTCATGGTGGCGGTGGGGTTGATGGAGTTCTGGATGCTGCTCGCGGCGAGCTTCACCCAAGGAGTGGGATTCGCGTTCATGGGGCCGGCGCGAAACGCGTTCATCGGGAGCCTCGTGGGGCGCGAGGCGGTGGGGAACGCGATCGTCCTGCAGCAGCTGAGCATGAACGGGACGCGCGTGGTGGGTCCGGCGCTTGCGGGCGTGTTCATCTCCCTCTGGTTCATCGGCGTGGGGGGCGTGTACTTCATCACCGCGACGGGATTCCTGATCGCGATCCTCACGGTCTGGCGGCTGCCGGCCGGCGAGCCGGAAGCACGGGCAGAGGCAACCTCCCCGCTGAGCGACCTGATGGACGGGCTGAGGTACGTCCGCAGCCGGCCATCGGTGGCGACCCTGATCCTGACGTCGTTCGTGCTGACGGCGTTCGCCTTCCCCTTCCAGTCGTTCCTGCCCTCGCTCGCCGAGGACATCTACAACACAGGATCCCAGGGGCTGGGCGTGCTCTCGGCGGTGCAGGCGGTGGGAGCGGTGATCGCGGTGGTGCTGGTAGCGGGCATCGCCGGCCGGGCCAGCGCGTGGGGGCAGCAGCTCCTGCTGGCGTTCGCTTTCGGGGGCTCGGTGACGCTGCTGGGTTTTGCCAACAACTTCGCCACGGGGCTTGGAGCGATCCTGCTGGTGGGGGCGTGCTCAGCGGGATTCCAGTCGCTCAACAACGCGCTCTCGATCTCCTACTCCGCGTCGCGCTACCACGGGCGCGTGCAGTCGCTGAACATGCTGTCGTGGAGCCTGTTCGGGATCGCATCGCTGCCGATCGGGATAGTGGCCGACGTCATCGGGATCCGGGAGACCCTGATGATTGCTGGCGTGCTGGGGGTGGGCGGGGTGTTACTGCTGTACATCATCGGGCGCGTGTGGGGGGCGGAGGAGGACCGGCACGTGGTTCCGGACGAGCGACCACAGTAGGCGCAGGGGCGCGCACGGCGGGGCCTTGGTACGCTCCGAAGCGAGCGCGGGCGCGACAAGCCCCCGCCCGGCGGCGACCGTTATGGCCGAGACCCTTCCCGACGAACGTCCGCAGCAGCGCCGCGAATACGCGGGGCCGGGGTTCACGTTCGGCATGGCGGTGCTCGTCGTGGCGGTTGTGGGGTTGGGCATCTGGTTCCTCGAGATTCGCGGCGATGGGGGCGGGGTTGAGGCGGAGGCGGGGCTGGGGGTCGTGGCGCTGGCGGAGTCGCTGAACCCGACGGGGGAGGCGCCGGCGGCGGAGGTGGGGCGGGCGGCGCCGGCGTTCCGGCTGCGATCGCCCGACGGTTCCGTGGCCGCGTTGACGGACTACCGGGGGCAGTATGTCCTGCTGAACTTCTGGGCCTCGTGGTGCGGTCCCTGCCGGGGGGAGACGCCGGCCCTGCAGGCGTTCTTCGAGCGGGAGTCGCCGGGGCTGGTGGTGGTGGGGGTGAACCAGCAGGAAGGGGCGGAGACGGCGCGGGAGTTCGCTGACGGATTCGGGGTGACGTACCCGATCGCTCTGGACGCGGACGGCCAGGTGTCGTCGGCCTACCGGGTGACCACGGGGCTGCCGGTCAGCTTCCTGATCGACCCGGAGGGCGTGATCCAGGGGGTCCACCTGGGCGCGCTAACGGACGAAGACCTCGCCGCGCTGGCGGCGGAGCTTCCCTGATGGCGAGCAACGCCCCGGCCACGACTCCGCCGATGCCGAAGTTCGACCCGTTGCGGGCGACCTGGCGGCTGCTGACGAACGTGAAGTTCGCGGTGGCGCTGGTCTCGCTGGCGGTGCTGGCGAGCCTGCTGGGGGTGGTGCTGCCGCAGCTTCCGGCGGAGATGCGCGGGAATCCACCGGCGCGCTCGGCCTGGCTGGAATTGCAGCGCCAGGACTTCGGGTGGCTGACGGGGACCCTGGACGGGCTCGACCTGTTCGACGTGTTCCACAGCCCCTGGTTCGTGGGGCTCTGGTTCGTGATCGTGGCGGCGGTGACGGTCTGCACGATCAGCCGCTTCCCGCCGACGTGGCGGAGCGTGCAGCGCCCGCAGATGCGGGTAGCGGAGCGGTACTTCGAGACGGCGCGGCACCGGGCCTCGTTCACGCATGCGGGGGGCGTGGAGGCGGTGGAGGGGCTGCTGCGCCGCCGCCGCTACCAGGTGACCCGCACGCGCGAGGACGAGGGCGTGACGGAGCTGTTTGCGGAGCGCTTCCCCTGGACCCAGTACGCCACCTTCATCTCGCATATGGCCCTCCTGATGCTGCTCGTCGGGGGGCTGCTGACGAGCCTCGCGGGGTTCCAGCGGACGCTGGCGCTGGCGGAGTCGCGCCCGGCGGCGCCGCTCTTCGGCGACCCGGGACCAGGCCAGATCTTCGTGGGAATGGAGGACGCGCACCGCGGGGTGGACGCGGCGGGCAACATCGTCGACTTCCACAGCGACCTGCTGCTGCGGCGCGGGGACGAGGTGGTGCGCTGCACGGCGACCGTGAACGACCCATGCTCGGCCTTCGGTCACCGCTTCCACCAGGCGGCCTTCTTTGATGACCTCGCCTACCTGACCATCTGGGGTCCGGACGGGCGGGTGCTCTTCGATGACGTGCTCGACTTCGAGAACGAGTCGACGGCGACGCCCGCGCTGACCGTCACGGACGCGGGCGGGGCGGTGGTGTTCGACCAGGCGCTGCCGCAGATGGCGAGCGTGCCGGGGTCGACGCTGGGGTACGAAGGCGACCTGGGGCTGGCCGAGCTGGCGCTGGGAGACACGGTGTACGGCGTGAGCTGGCGGGCGGAGGGGGAGACGCTTGTCGCACTGATCGACGGAGAGGGACTCGACCCGGTCGAGCTGCGCCCGGGGGAGGCGGTGGACACGGGGAGGCACCGCATCGCGTTCCGGGGGATCGCCTCGGTACCGGCGATCCCGGTGCTGGACATGCCGCGGGGGCAGACGGTGGGAGTCGTGAACGTGCAGATGCCCGAGGACGCCAACGGCCGTCCGTTCCTGTTCATCACGGACATCGACGCGGGGAACGTCGTGATCGCGGAGGGCGCGACGGTCGAGACGTCCTCGGGGTACCGCTACCGCTTCGGGGGGCGGGTGGACGCCTCGGGCATCGACGTGCGGCGGGATCCGGGGGACACGTTCATCTGGGTGGCGGTGGGGCTGGCGATGCTGGGCCTGGGGGTGACGTTCTACGTGCCGCGGCGGCGGCTGTGGGTGCGTGTCACGGAGCAGCGGACGCAACTCGCGGGGGTCGCCGCGCGGACGACGCGCTTCGGCCGGGAACTGCGGCACATGGGCGCAGAGCTCGGCGCCCGGGACGCCCTCCTGCCGGAGGACGAGGAGGAGGGGGGCGGGCTGTCGCCCGCCTGAGGGGAGCGCCGCCCTCACGGGCGCCTGAGAAGAGCGCTCGCTTTGCTCGCTGAGGAGAGCGCCGCGCTGGCGCGCGGCTGAGTGGGGCTGTTGCTTTCGGTATCAATCTGCTTCGATTGAACACTCGGGTGAAGCGCCCGACGGAGATGGCGATGGTGACAGTCAGTGCGGAACAGGCTCAGGAGGAATTCGTCGACCTGCTCACGCGGGTCGAGGCCGGGGAAGAGGTGATCATCACGCGCGAGGGCAGGGCGGTAGGGAAGCTGGTGGCGTACCGGGAACGAGGAAAGCGACAGTTCGGCTCCCTGAAGGGTCGCATCAAGCTCGACGACAGCTTCTTCGACCCCCTACCGGAGGAAGAGCTGAAAGCCTGGGAAGGTGGCTAGACGCTACTGGAATAGGGCGCCGACGCTCTGGCCGGTGTGGATGCGGGCGATTGCGTCGCCGAACTGGGGGGCGGTGGAGATGACGTGCATGTTCGGGAGGCGCTTCTCGGGGGGGAGGGGAACGGTATCGGTGACGACGATCTCGTGGACATCGGCAGCGCGCAGGCGGTCGATGGCGGGGCCGCTGAGGATGGCGTGGTAGCCGGCCACGAGGACCTCGCGGGCGCCCTTCTCGCGGAGGATGTTCACGGCCTGGACCATCGTGCCGGCCGTGTCGATCTCGTCGTCGACGAGGAGCGCGTTGCGGCCGGCGACATCGCCGATGACGTTGAGGGCCTCGGTGCTGCCCGTGTTCCCGATGCGGCGCTTCTCGACGATGGCGATGGGCAGGTCGAGGCGGACGGCCATGTCTCGGGCGAGCTTCTCGCCGCCGACGTCGGTTGAGACGACGGTGTAGTCATCCATGTTCTTGCCGCGGTAGTAGGCGCTCACGGGGTAGAGGGCGTTGAGCTCATCGAGGGGGATGTTGAAGAAGCCCTGTATCTGGCCGGCGTGCAGGTTCATGGTGAGGATGCGATCGGCGCCGGCTGTCTCGAGCAGATTGGCGAGCAGGCGGGCGCTGATGGGGACGCGGGGCTGGTCCTTCTTGTCGCTGCGGCCGTAGGCGTAGTAGGGGATGACGGCGGTGATGCGTCCGGCGGAAGCGCGGCGGGCGGCATCGATCATGATGAGCAGCTCGAGGATGGAGGTGCTCACGGGTAGGAAGAAGGGCTGCACGAGGAAGACATCGCGGCTGCGGATGTTCTCCTGGTAGCGGACGAAGATGTTCTCGTTAGCGAACTCGAAGATGTCGGCGTCGCCGGGCTTCATCCCGAGGTGGGAGCAGATCGCCTCCGTGAAGGCGGGGTAGGTCCTTCCCGAGAAGATTGCCAGGTCCACGAGCTCGTTGGTCATTAGACGACCACGAATTCCTTGTACTCGCCGAAGACTCGCCGCCACATGTTGCAGATCTCGCCGGAGGTGGCGCCGACGTTGACCGCGTCGATGATGAGCGGCATGAGGTTGGTGTTGGGGTCGTTGCTGCCGCTCTCGAGGGCGCGCATAGCCTCGCCCCAGGCGTCGGCGTTGCGCTCGGACTTCACCTTCTTCAGGCGGGCCAGATGGCGGCGCTCACCCTCGGGGTCCATCTTGAGGATGGGGATCTCGATGGGCTCCTCGGTCTGGAAGTCGTTGACACCCACGATGATGCGGTCGCGGGTCTCGAACTCGCGCTGGAAGCGGGCGGAGGCGTCGGCGATCTCCTTCTGGAAGTAGCCCGTCTCAAGGGCGGGAATGACCCCGCCGAGGTCCTCGATGCGCTCGAAGATTGCGTTGCATTCGGCTTCCATGTCGTTCGTAAGCTTCTCGACGAACCAGGAACCGCCAAGCGGGTCGACGGTGTTGGCGGCGCCGCTCTCGTGCTGGATGACCTGCTGCGTACGCACGGCGAGCCGCACGGCCTTGTCGGAGGGCAAGGCAATGGCCTCGTCCATCGAGTCGGTGTGGAGCGACTGAGTACCGCCGATGACGGCAGCGAGGGCCTGGATGGCGACGCGCACGAGGTTGACCTCGGGCTGCTGCTCGGTGAGGGAGACGCCGGCGGTCTGCGTATGGAAGCGCATGAGCCAGGAGCGCGAGTTCTTGGCGCCGAAGCGCTCGCGCATCTGGCGCGCCCAGATACGGCGGGCGGCGCGGAACTTGGCGATCTCCTCGAAGAAGTCGTTGTGGCAGTTGAAGAAGAAGGAGATACGCGGGGCGAAGCTGTCGATATCGAGGCCGCGGTCGAGGGCCCACTTCACGTACTCGATGCCGTCGGCGAGGGTGAAGGCGAGCTCCTGGACGGAGGTCGAGCCGGCCTCGCGGATGTGGTAGCCGCTCACGGAGACAGGGTTCCAAAGGGGCATCTCGTCGGAGGCGAACTCGATCGTGTCGGTCACCAGCCGCATGGACTCGCGCGGCGGGTAGATGAACTCGTTCTGGGCGATGTACTCCTTGAGGATGTCGTTCTGGAGGGTGCCGGCCAGCTTCGAGCGGGGCACGCCGCGCTTCTCCGCCGCCGCGATGAAGAGCGCCCAGATGACGGGCGCGGGGCTGTTGATGGTCATGGAGGTCGTGATGTTGTCGAGGGGCAGGCCGTCGAGCAGGATGTCCATGTCGGCGAGGGAGTCGACGGCGACGCCGCAGGAGCCGAACTCGCCTTCCGCCCAGGGTTCGTCGTGGTCGTAGCCCATGAGGGTGGGCATATCGAAGGCGATGGAGAGGCCGTTATTCCCGGCGTCGAGGAGGTCGTGGTAGCGCTGGTTCGTCTCCTCGACGGAGCCGAAGCCGCTGAACATGCGGATCGTCCACGACTTGCCCCGATAGCCGGTCTTGTGGACGCCCCGGGTGAACGGGTAGGAGCCGGGCACGTTGATGTCGCGCTCGTAGTCGAGGTCGGCGACATCGGTGGGGTCGTAGAGCCGGTCGATGGGGCGGCTGGAGACGGTCATGAAGGGTCCCGCGGACTCGCGGCCCTCGGCGACAACCGCCTCGTCGTACTCCTCGCGCAGCTCGCGGGCGCGCTCCAGTCCGTTCGATTCGCTCACAGCCCTGCTCCTCTCCCGACGTATTCGAGGGAGTCCGCCTATCTTACCGAACAGGCCCGAACAGGCAGGCCACGGCTGGATCGAGGGCGTATCGCGGGCCTACGCTCGGGCGGTGCCGACGCCGGAACGGGTGCAGCGCTTCCGCGAGGTCGCCGAGGGGCGGCAGCAGGGCGTCGTCGTGCTCGAGGACATCCACGACCCGCACAACGCGGAGGCGGTGTTCCGCAGCTGCGACGCCTTCGGGTTCCAGCGGGTGTGCCTCATCTTCGACCAGGAGGAGCCGTTCGACCCGCGCCGGGTGGGGAAGCTGACCTCCTCATCGGCGAACAAGTGGCTCGATTTCGCTACCTACGACTCGGCGGAAGCATGCCTCGACGCCCTTCACGAGGACGGCTACGAAGTGGTCGCGACGGTGGCGGGGGGTGAGGCGGAGGACTTGTTCGAAGCGGACCTGACGGCGTCGCGCATCGCGGTGATGCTGGGGAACGAGCAGCGCGGCCTCTCGCCCGAGGCGGTGGCGCTGGCCGACCGCCTCGTCACGATCCCCATGGCGGGGATGGTGCGCAGCCTCAACCTGTCGGTGACGGCGGCGCTTCTCCTGTACGAGGTCACGCGGCAGCGGCGGCAAGCGGGGTTCGAGGAATACCTGCTTCCTCCAGACGAGCAGGAAGCCCTGCGGGAGCGCCTCGCCGAGCGCTAGCGACCGGCAGCCACCGCTTGTGCCGGTCTGGACGCCACTGCATACACTGGAGCCAGACCACACCGGCCGCACGGCCGAGCAGGGGACCAGAATGGCACGAGTGCAACTGGCGTTGAACGTGGCGGACATTGACTCCGCCATCGCCTTCTACCGCGACCTGTTCCAGACGGAGCCGCACAAGGTGCGGGAGGGCTACGCGAACTTCGAGGTGGCGAACCCGCCCCTGAAGCTGATCCTGTTCGAGAACGGGCGCGGGGGGGACCTGAACCACATCGGTATCGAGGTCGATACGACCGCCGAAGTGGCCACGCAGTCCGAACGGCTGGGCGGCCTTGGCCACGACCTGGAGGTCGAGGACGGCGTGGTGTGTTGCCACGCCGAGCAGGACAAGGTGTGGGCCACAGACCCTAGCGGGCTGCGCTGGGAGGTCTACGCCATCACCGACGACAACCCATCGCCGGCGCGACAGCTCATCACGCCGCTTGATGAGATGCCCCTGGTTGAAGGCGGGGCCGCAGCCTGCGAGGCGAACGCCGAGGTCTGCTGCACGTAGCCGGATACTGCCGAGTCACCTAAACCCTCGCGGTCCAACGGGCGTTGGTGTCTCGTTAAGGGTCGTTAACATGGGGGCGTGCAGCGAGAGTCCCCGGAGGCAGCAGACTCCGCGCTTGTTCTGAACGGCGGCTGGCGAAGCATCGAGTTCCAGGCGACGGTGGCGCTCGCGGCGATGCTGACGCCCCTGAACAGCACGATGCTGGCGGTGGGACTGCCCGCGATCCGGTCGCACTTCGACGTGGGCGTGGGGGAAATGGCGCTGCTCATCAGCGTCTACCTGGTGGCGGTGGCGGCGATGCAGCCCGTGTCCGGACGGCTGGGGGACGCGTTCGGGTCTATCCGCGTCATGATGATCGGGCTTGTCCTGCTGATCGCCATCTCGGCGATCTCGGCGCTGGCCACGAGCCTGCCCATGCTGATCCTGATGCGGGGACTGCAGGGGGCGGCAACAGCGCTGGTGCTGCCGAACGGCATCGCCGTGCTGCGCAGGCGGACGCCCTCGGCGCGGCTGGGAACGGTGCTTGGCATGAACGGGGCGGCGCTCTCGATCGCGGCGGCCACCGGTCCCGTGGTCGGCGGGGCGCTGCTGCTGGCGGGGGACTGGCGGCTGCTGTTCCTCGTGAACGTGCCGCTCTCCGTGGTCGCAATCGCGATGCTGCTGCGGTTGAGCCCGGACAAGGGGCACGGACGCTCGACTCTCAACATCGACCTGCCTTCACTCGGAGCGCTGGTGCTCATCTTCGCCAGCCTGGTCCTCATCGGGAGCGCCACGCGGGTGGAGAACCCGGCGTTCCTGATCGCGGGCGGAGCACTGCTACCGGTCACGGTGGCTGCCTACTGGCTGCGGTCGCGCAGGGGCGGGAGCATCGTCGAATTTCGGTTCTTCGGGGCCCGGAACTTCCGGGCGGCGGCGAGCAGCCAGGCGCTGACGAACCTGGTGATGTATTCGTTCCTCGTGAGCCTGCCGCTCTACCTCGTCGACCTGCGGGGTGTGAGCGACCAGGTCGTGAGCCTCGTGCTGTTCTCGCTGATGGCGGCCATGATCGCGCTCTCGCCGGTGGGCGGGGCGCTGACGGACCGCGTGGGGCGCAGGCCGCTCCTGCTCGGAGGCGGCTTCGTTATCGCCGTCGCCACCGTCGCCCTGGTGGTGCTCTTCGACGACCCGCCACTGGCCGCGATCATCGGGCCGCTGATCGGCGTGGGGATCGGGCTCGGGATCTCCGGGCCGGCGCGCTCATCGGCGGCGCTGGAGGCGTGGGGACGGGACGTGGCGGGGGCCGTCCCGGGGGGGGTCTTCGTGAGTGGCGACGCGGGCGGGGCGGGGGGGGGGGGCGTGGCGGGCTCCGTCGCGGGGACGTTCTCGATGATGCGCTACGCGGGCGCGATCGTGGGGGCAGCCGTAATCGCGGCCCTGCTCGGTCCCGACCCGGGGGAAGGGGCGTTCCGGCTCCTGGCGCTCGTGCTGGCGGGCGGGGCCATCCTCAACCTCTTCGCCTCGCTCGAGATCCGCGAACGGCCAAAAGCGGCCGCCCACGGGCCGCCTTACCCCGACGCCCCGTGTGAGCCGGGCGCCCCGGCCCTGGAGCGCCCCTGACGCTAGCCGCGGGGGTCGACCAAGATTTTGATCTGGCTGCGGTCCCCGTTCAGGAGCGAGAAGGCGTCCGCGATGTTCGACAGGGACGCCGTGTGCGTGTGAAGCGGTCGCACCTGGATGCGTCCGGATGAGATCAGGTCGGCGGCGATGGCGAACTCCTTATGGGTGTAGGCAACCGACGCCACGAACCGCACTTCCTTGGAGATCCACGTACCCGGGTTGATGGTGGCGTCCTCGTTGGCGAGGCCGACGAGGGTAACGGCGCCACCCCGGCGGACGTAGTCCACGGCGTGCTGGATGGTGGGGGCGATCCCGGCGCACTCGAAAACGACGTCGGGTCCGAGGCCGCCCGTGACCTCGGCCAGGCCGGCAGCAACGTCGTCCTCGCGGGGGTTGAAGACGCGGTCGGCGCCGAGCTCGAGAGCGAGGGCAGCGCGGTCGGCGACCGGCTCGATCACGTCGACGCGCCCGGCGCCGGCGGCGCGGGCGCACTGCAGCGTCAGCAGGCCGATGGGGCCGGCGCCGATGACGGCGACGCTGTCGCCGAGGCGGATGTCGGTGCGGCGGGGGCCCGGGGGGGCGACCCCGCGGGGGGTGGCCCCGGGGGGGCACCGGGCGTCCGGGCGGCCCCGGGGGGGCGGCGGGCGCCGGGGGGGGCCACCGCGAGGGGTTCGACCATGGCGGCATCGAGGTCGTCGAGGCCATCGGGGACGAGCGTGAGGCGGCGGACGTTGGCGGTGATGGCGGGAGCGAAGCCGCCGTGGGCGGTGCCCATGAGGCTGCCGAGCTGATGGGGGCAGTCGCGGGCGTAGCCGGCGCGGCAGGCCGCGCAGTCACCGCAGGGCGGGGCGATGCCGCCGATGACGCGGTCGCCCTCACGGAAGTTGGTCACACCCGCGCCCACGGCCGCGACCTCGCCCATCCACTCGTGGCCACAGACGGCGGGATTCTCCATCACCCCCGACTGGTAGGCATGGAGGTCGGTGCCGCAGATGCCGCAGTAGCTGATGCGGACGACGGCCTCGTCCTCCGCGGGAGTGGGTTCGGTGAACTCGAGGAGTTCGACGATCTCTTTGCCGGTGATGATTCCTGCCTGCATGGCGCGGCAGTGTAGCGTGCCCGGGGGGAGGGCGTGCGCCCCGTGGCGAGGGGGAGGCGCTATCCTGCCGGTGCGTGCGGACGCACGCAGCCCCGCAGCGAGAGGGAGAGCCGCCGTGTTCGTTCGACCCGCGACTCTCCGCTGACCCGTGAATCCCGGAGTCCTCGCGGGGATTGGCTCGGCCGCCATCTGGGCGGTGGCGAGCACGCTCATGGCGTCGTCGTCGACGCGTGTCGATGCCGTCTCGGTGAGCGCGGTGCGGGGAGCGTGGGGGGCGGTGGCGCTGCTAATCGCGCTGCCGTTCGTGATCGTGTCGGGCGGCTTCGAGGCAATGGACGCGGCCGTGGCGCTGGCGGTGATCGGGTCCGCGCTCGTCGGCCACTCGCTGGGGGACACACTCTACGTCTTCTCCCTGAATGCGCTGGGGCTGACGCGCGCCTTCACCATCAGCCTCGGGCTGTTCGTCTTCCTGACCTACGTGCTCGGGATCGTCTTTCTGGGCGACGCGATCACGCTGGCCGAGGTGGTTGGCTCGCTGCTCGTGCTGGCGGGTGTCTACCTGGTGGCCCTGCGGGGGCGGAAGCGGGGAGCGCCGGCGGCGGGGGTGACGGGGGGCGGGAACGTCCCGCGGGGGCTCGCGCTGGTGGGGATTACGGCACTCATCTGGGCGATTGCGACCGTCTGGCTGGGGGACGCAGTCGAGGGACAGAACGCGATCGCGGTCACGGCGCTGCGGCTACCCGCAAGCGCACTCCTCGTGGGTTTCGTGGCCGCGGCGATGCCGCGATCGAGCGTCCGCCGGTGGAACATCTCGCGCTTCGACCACGGCGCCCTCTTCCTGGCGGGTCTGGCGGGCACGGGGGTCGGCAGCCTGCTCTGGATCTACGCCGTGCAGGAGGCGGGCGTGGGGCGGGCCGCCGTGGCGAGCGCCATCTCCCCGCTTTTCGCCGTGCCCCTGGGAGCGATCTTCCTGGGCGAGCGGCTAACCCTCTGGCTGCTGGTGGGCGTAGCCGTGGCGGTGGCGGGCATCATCCTGATCTCGTAGGGACGCCCGTCTGGTTAGTCGGTGGCGGTGAAGAAGTCGGCGCGGGGCGTGCCGGTGTCGTCGTAGACAGGCTCCTCGAGGTCGACGCGGAACTTGCTGATCTGGGAGCCGGTGATGCCGTGAGCGCCCAGGTGCGCGCCCATGTCGCGATAGGGAGCGTTCTCGAAGTGGAAGCGCAGGGAGGCCTCGTCGTCCCACAACTCGTATACCCAGATGCGCTCAGCGACGCGGGGATCGGCGGTCCACTCGTAGTTGCGGCAGCCGGGTTCCTCGAGGGCGCCGTCGATATGGGGGCCCGCCGTGGCGAGGGCCTGGTCGCGCAGGGCGGGGTCGAGGTCGATGCTTCCGGCGATTACGATCATGGGTGCCTCCTGTGGTCGGTGGAATGCTACCGGGTGGCGAGCCAGGCGCGGGGCGTCAGGGTTGCCAGGGATTGATCACGTCGATGCCGCATCCGCTGAAGTCGCTGACGTCTCGCGTCGCGACTGGCGCGCCTCGCGAACGGGCAATCGCCGCGATCTGGCAGTCCGCCTGGCTGATGGGGTCACCCTCGGCTCGGCGTGCGGCCGCTATCGTGGCGTAGGCGAGGGCGGCATCGCTGTCGAAGGGCAGGATGCTGGCTGCGAAGTACTGCTGGAGCATGCGCTCAGTGGCCATAGCCAGCCTGGTTCGGCGCTGACCCGCAGGCAGGATCTCGATGCCGTAGCGCAACTCAGCTTCGCTCACGGCGGTCAGGAACAGGTCTTCTTCGGGTTGACGGGCGAACCACCCAACCACGGTCAGGTCCGGAGCCGGACGCCTCAACTCGGAGACGACGTTTGTGTCGACGATGATCACCGGTCAGCGTTAGTCGAACCGTGGCGGTTCGCGCACGGGGTCGCGGGGCGGCAGTTCCAGTTCGACGTCGCCGAATTCGGCGTGGATGGGGGCGAAGAGGGCCATGATGCCGGCGGCAAGATCCGCGCCTGTCCTGGGGGGCTCCTCGGGCGGCACGGAGGGATCCTCGCCGAGGGCGTCGCCGAGAATCTCCCGCACCTCCTGCTCCATCGACCTGCCGTTCTCGGCCGCGCGAATGCGCAGACGTCGCTTCAGTCCTTCGTCCAGGTTCCGCACAGTTATGCTTGCCACGATTGGCCTCCCGATCGACACACCTGTTGCCTGCAACGCTAGCAGTGCATGCAGTGATTCGCAATCAACGCTCGCAGTGAAAGCACTGCATGCACTGTACTTCTAGTTGACCCGCCGGCCGCCGCTGGCGGCCCAGTACGGTTCGCGCAACTCGAACTTCTTGAGCTTGCCGGTGGCCGTGCGCGGGAGCTCGGTGACGAACTCGATCTGGCGGGGCACCTTGAAGTGCGCCATGTTCTCGCGGCAGAAGTCGACGATCTCGTCGGTGCTGGACTCCTCGCCCTGCTGGAGGACGATGACGGCGAGGGGCGTCTCGCCCCAGCGCTCGCTGGGGATACCCACGACGGCGGCCTCGAGCACCTTGGGGTGCCGGTAGAGCACGTCCTCGACCTCGATGGAGGAGATGTTCTCGCCGCCGGAGATGATGACGTCCTTGGCGCGGTCGACGATGTTGATGTACCCGTGCTCGTTCACGGTGGCGAGGTCGCCCGTATAGAAGTAGCCGTCGCGGACGACCTTGGCGGTCTCCTCCGGCTGGTTCCAGTAGCCCTTGAAGACCATGTTGCCGCGGGCCGCGACCTCGCCGATGGCGGTGTCGTCCCAGGGGACGTCGCGGCCGCCTTCGCCGACGACGCGAAGCTGGACGCCGACGGAGGGGTGGCCGGCGCGGCCCTTGAGCCGGTAGAGCGCGTCCCCGTCGGTGTTCACGTGGGGCTTGGGCTCGGCCACGGTGAGGATGGGGGCGGTCTCGGTGAGGCCGTAGATCTGCATGAAGGTCCAGCCGCGCTCCTTCTCGAGGCGCTCGACGAATGTGATGGGGGGCGGGGCGCCGGCGCAGACGAAGCGGGGGCTGGTGGCGATCTCGTATTCGCCGGCGTCCTCGAAATCGAGGATGCGGGCGAGCACGGCGGGGGCCATGCAGGCGAAGGTGACGCCCTCGTCGCGCATGAGGCCGTAGAGCAGGTCGGGCTCGGGGGTGCGCACGATGACGTGCTTCGCGCCCATGGCGGTGAGGGCATAGACGCCGCCCCAGCCGTTGCAGTGGAACATCGGCAGGGTCCACATCTCCACGTCGTCGTGGCTGATGCCGAGGTGGGCGATGAAGTGGTAGGCATTCGCGTAGAAGTTGCGGTGGGTGAGCATCACGCCCTTGGGGCGGGCGGTCGTGCCGGAGGTGTAGTTGATGCTGACGAGGTCGTTCTCGTCGAGTCCCGGATCGGCGGGAACGGTCTCCGGCTGACCGGCGACCAGCTCCTCCCAGTCCCGCCAGCCGTCGGGGACGGGGGCGTCCCCGTAGCGGGCGACGATCCAGTGCTCAACATCGGGGAGGTCGGGGCGGATGGCGTCGAGCGCGGCGGTCAGGTCGGAGTCGGCGATGATGACCTTCGCCCCGGAGTGGGAGAAGGCGTACTGGAAGTCCTCGGAGACCAGGCGGTAGTTGAGGGGGACGAGGACGGCGCCGAGGAGGGAGGTGCCGTAGAAGGACTCGAGGAAGTGGTGACTGTTGGGACTGAGGATGCCGACGCGGTCGCCCTTGCCAACGCCCAGGCTCGCGAGGCCGTGGGCGAGCTTGTAGCAGCGCCTGGCGAACTCGGCGTAGGTGAAGCGCTTGTCGCCATCGACGACAGCCTCCTTGGGGCCGTAGAGGCTCTCCGCGCGGAAGAGGAAATCGTTGACGACCATGGGGACTTCCATGCCGCTTCTCCGGGGCCCAGACGGGCGTGGCGAGATGCTACCCGCCCGCCCCCGAGGGCGAAACAGGAAGGACGCCGAGGTCCGGTAGACTCCAGCCCCGAAACGCCCCTGGAGAGAGTCGATGACCGCACCGACCGCGACCGCCACCACGCTGATGACACCCGAGTGCAACGCCGACCCATATCCCGAGTACGACCGGCTGCGCGCGCAGTCGCCGATCTTCTTCGGGCAGGAAGCGGGCTCTTCGGCCGGGGGGTTGTGGGCTCTGCTGCGGTACGAAGACGTGTACGGCGCACTGGCCGACCACGAGACGTTTTCGTCGCAGTCGACCGGGGGGCAGTCCAGTAACAGCTCGATGCGGCTGGTGCTGCTGAACGACGACCCACCGCGTCACACGCGCTTCCGCAAGCTGGTCAACAAGGCCTTCACGCCGCGCCGCATCCGGGAGCTGGAGCCCTGGCTGCAGTCGGTCGTGAACGAGCTCCTGGAGGGAGCGCCCGCAGGCGAGCTGGAGGTGGTCCAGAACTACACGATGCCGCTGCCGGTGATGGCCATCGCGGAACTGCTGGGCATCCCGCGGGAGGAGTACCAGACGTTCAAGAAGTGGACGGACGACGCGCTGGGCGTCCACCCACGGTCGAGGGAGGAACGGCAGCAATCGACGCAGGAGATGATGGCCTACTTCGGGCAGATGGCGGCGGCACGCCGGCAGCACGGGGCGGAGGATCTGATCACGGCGCTGGTGGAAGCGGAGATCGAGGGGGAGGCGCTGGAGGACTGGGAAGTGCTCGGCTTCTGCATGCTGCTCCTGATCGCGGGGAACGAAACGACGACGAACCTGATGGGCAACATGATCGCCTTCCTCTCGCAGCGCCCGGATCTGTGGGCGCAGCTGCGGGAGGACCGCTCGCTGATACCACAGCTGATCGAGGAGATGCTGCGCTACGAGAGTCCCGTGCAGGTGCTCTTCCGGCGGACAACCCGGGATGTGGAGCTGAACGGTGTGACGATCCCGGCGGACCAGCGGGTGGGCGTCTTCTACGGCGCGGCCAACCGCGACCCGGAGGAGTGGGACGAGCCGGACGAGTTCGTGCTGGAACGGGACCTGCACGCGCACGTGGGCTTCGGGCACGGGACGCACTACTGCCTGGGCTCGCCGCTGGCGCGGGCGGAGGCGCGAATCACGCTGAACACATGGCTCGACCGTTTCGCCGCGATCGAGCCAGCGGCGGCGCCCGTGCGGCAGACGGGCACGGGCGTCGTGCTGGGCTACACCTCCCTGCCAGTCGCACTGACCGGAGCCTGACCCGCCGGCGCAGACCCGATCCTTGCGAGCGGCTAGGATAGAGTCGTGCCCCTCATCGAAACGCATGCCCTGACGAAGCAATACCCCCGCGTGCTGGCGCTGGACGCGCTCGACATCCATGTGGAGCCGGGCGTGATCGGGCTGGTGGGGGCGAACGGGGCGGGCAAGAGCACGCTCATCAAGATCCTGTTGGGGCTGCTGCCCGCAACGCGCGGCGCCGCCCACGTGCTGGGCATGGACGTGAACACGCAGGGACGCGAGATCCGAAGCATCGTGGGCTACATGCCGGAGCACGACTGCCTGCCGCCCGATCTCTCGGCGACGGAGTTCGTGACCCACCTGGCGGAGGTGAGCGGTCTGCCCCGCACCGCCGCCCGCGAACGGACGGCGGAGACGCTCCGCCACGTGGGCCTGTTCGAGGAGCGCTACCGGGAGATGGGTGGGTACTCGACGGGCATGAAGCAGCGCGTGAAGCTCGCGCAGGCGCTCGTCCACGACCCACGCCTGATCTTCCTGGACGAGCCTACCAACGGCCTCGACCCGGCGGGTCGCGAGGAGATGCTGGACCTGGTACGGCGCACGGGCCGCGAGTTCGGGATCGCCGTGCTGATGTCGTCGCACCTGCTGGGGGAGATCGAGCGGGTGTGCGACTGGCTGGTCGTGATCGACGGGGGGCGGCTGGTGCGGTCGGGGGCGGTGGCGGAGTTCACGGCGGGGCTGGGGTCGCTGGAGGTGGAAATCGAGGGGGACGCGGGGGCGCTGGCGGACGCACTCACGGAACGCGGCTTCGAGGCTCGCGGGGAGGGCTTCATCGCGCATGTGGCCCTGAACGGCGTGGACCCGTACGACGCGATCCGGGACTGCATCGTCGAGATGGAGATGGGGCTGGTTCGGCTGGAGCAGCGGCGGCAGTCGCTGGAGGACATCTTCCGGCCGGAGGAGCCCGAGGCGGTGGCGGAGCGTGTCTGAGCGCGCGACGGGGAGCATCTACGACCTCGGCTATCGCCGCTACGAGGGGCTGCGGCTGGGGCGGCGGGAGGCGACCCTCTCCCTGTACGTGCACGGTCTGCGGGCGGCGTTCGGACTGGGGCGGCGGACGCGCAGCAAGATGTTTCCGATGGGGCTCGGGCTGGTGGCGGCGCTGCCGGCTATCGGGTACCTGATGGCGGCGGCCTTTATCGATATCGACATCTCCGATGCCATCCGGGCGGAGGACTACTTCAGCTCGGTCTTCTTCTTCCCGCCGGCCGCGCTGATGTTGTTCCTGGCGGCGGTGGCGCCAGAGCTGCTGGGGCGGGACCAGCGGTACGCGACCCTGCCGCTCTACTTCTCACGCGCGTTGAGCCGGCGCGAGTACGCGCTGGCGCGGTATGCGGCGATGGCGACCGCGCTGCTCGCCCTGACCCTCGGACCGCAGGCCCTGCTGTTCCTGGGGAACGCACTGGTGGTCGACAGTTTCGGCGGGTACTTCAAGGACGAGTGGCGGCAGGTCGGACCGATCATCGGGAGCAGCATTCTCATCTCGCTCTTCTTCGCCGCCATCGGGATGTTGATCTCGGCACAGAGCCCGCGACGCGCCTTCGCCACGGTCGGCGTAATCGCGCCGTTCATCTTCCTGCCCATCATCTCCGGGATCCTCGTGAACACGCTGGACAACTTCATCGGCCGGCTGGGCGTGTTCCTGAACCCCTTCTTCGTCATCGACGGCTTCACCTACTGGTTCTTCGATGCCGCTCCTGACTTCGGCGATGGGCACCCGCTCATCCAGGCGGACTTCGCGGGCGGCTGGTATTTCTTCTTCGCGCTGGTGGTCACGGCCCTGGGGGTCGCGCTGCTGTTGCGGCATTACGGACGGAGGAGCCTGTGAGCACGGCGGAGGGGACGGCGCCCGAAGCGGCGGTGGAGGTGCTCGACGTCTCGCGCTGGTACGGGAACGTGGTGGCGGTGAACGGCATCTCCTTTGCGCTCGAGCCGGGCGTGACGGGGCTGCTGGGGCCGAACGGGGCGGGAAAGACGACCCTGCTGAACATGATCGCGGGGTTCCTGAAGCCGTCGGCGGGGGAGGTGCGGGTACTGGGGGAGACAGCCTTCGGCACACCCGAGATCTACGAACGGGTCGCGCTCGTGCCCGAACGCGAGGCGGTTTACGACTTCCTCACGGGCTACCAGTTCGTGCGGTTGAGCGCCCGGATGCACGAACTGCCCGACCCCGAGGCCGCAACCATCGAGGCGCTTCGCAGGGTCGAGATGACCTCCGCCGCCGACCGCGCAACGGGGGGGTACTCGAAGGGGATGAAGCAGCGGGTCAAGATTGCTGCCGCGCTCGTCCACGACCCCGAGGTGCTACTGCTGGACGAGCCCTTCAACGGGATGGATCCGCGGCAGCGGCTGCAGATGATGTCCCTCCTGGGCCGCATGGCCGAGGAGGGGCGCACGATCCTGTTCTCCTCCCACATCCTGGAGGAGGTGGAGCGGCTGGGGGAAAACGTACTGGTGGTGGTTGCGGGGCGGCTGGCCGCCTCGGGAGACTTCCGCGCCATCCGCAAGCTGATGACAGACCGGCCACACACCTTCACGATTCGGTCGAGCGACAACCGGGAACTGGCGAAGGCGCTCATGGCCGAGGAGAGCGTGTTCGGCGTCGAGCTCAACGACGGCACCGTCGTGGTGCGCGCGAACGAGCTCGGGGCGTTCGCCTCGGCGGCGCCGCGGGCGGCGCAAACGGCAGGCGCGTCGCTGTTCGAGGTGCGCCCCGAGGACGAGTCGCTCGAAAGCGTCTTCGAGTACCTGGTGACACGATGACCGTCCTCGTCCTGACGCTGACACTGCGGCAGTTGCTGGGGCAAAAGCGCACGCTGGTGCTGGCGGGCCTGGGGCTGCTTCCCCTCGTGGCCGCGATCATCTTCCGGGCGGGAGACGCTGGGGAAGAGGCCGCGGAATTCACGGCGCAATTCCTCCTGAACGGGCTCATCGTGAACGCCCTGCTGCCGCTGACGGCGCTGCTCCTCGCGACGGCGGCACTGGGCAGCGAGGTCGAGGACGGCACCATTGTCTACCTGCTCTCGAAGCCGGTGGAGCGCTGGCGGATCGTGGCAGGGAAGCTGCTGGCAGCGTGGGGGGCGACCGCCGTCATCGTGCTGGCGAGCGCGGTGGTGAGCGGGGTGGTGGCCCTGGCGGGCGAAGGCGACTGGCGCATCCTGGGCGGCTTCCTGGTTGCGCTGGCGGTCGGCTCGATGGCCTACTCGTCGCTGTTCGTGCTGCTGAGCCTGGTCACCTCGCGAGCGCTGTTCGTGGGGCTGGCGTACGCCTTCATCTGGGAAGCCGTCATCACGAACTTCGCCCCGGGCGTGCAGCGCTTCAGCATCCGCGAGTTCACCGCCTCGATCGCCGAAGCCGCCGGGGACCCGAGCCCCTGGGTGTTCGACGCCGACCTCGGCACGACCTACTCGGTCATCCTCATCATCGTTGTGACAACGGCGGCGGCGGGGCTGGCGGCGTGGCGGCTATCGCGATTCGAGTTGGGCGAGGCGCCGTAGAAAAGCCTCAGGCTCAGGAACCGTCGCCGCGGAGCAGGTCCTCGACATCGCGCAGGACATCGTCGGCGGAAAGCTCCGAGTCGGGCTGGACGAGGGGCGGGTCGCCTTCCTGGTACTGCTCCTCAAGGGCGCGCACGTACTGAACGATCTGGTCGTCGCCGCTGGACGCTTCTTCGACTCGCTCAAGGAAGGCGACGCTCTCACGTTCGAGCTCGCCGAGGGGCGGGAGGAAGCCGAGCATCGGCTCAAGGGCGCGCAGGAGTGCGAGGGTGGCAGGCGGGTTCTCGTCGACGCTGAGGTAGTGGGGCACGGAGGCGGCGACACTGACCAGGGGCAGGCCGTGCTTGCGCATGGCGTCGTGGAGGACGCCGATGATGCCGGTGGGACCCTGGTAGCGAGAGGGCTCGAGGCCGAAGCGGCGCGCCAGGGTGGCGTCGGCGGCGGAGCCGCTGACGGGGATGGGGCGCGTGTGGGGGGTGGCGGCGGGGCGCGCCACGAGCGTGCACACGAGGGACGGATCGAGGGCGGCGATAGCGCTGGCGAAGCGCGAGGCGAAGGGCTCCCAGCGCAGGTTGGGCTCGGTACCGGTAATGGCGATCAGATCGTGCGGCGTGTCGGCCAGGCGGGCGGCCCAGGCCTCGTTCGTGGGCCAGGTGATCTCGCGCAAGCCGCCCTCAACGAGGCGAACCTCGGGGCGCGTCTCCGTAAAGACGAAGTACTCCTCCGGGTCGACGTTGATGAAGCGCTCCGCGCTCAAGGTGTCGATCAGGTGGCGCGCGGCGTCGGTGGTGACGGTGCCGGTATCGCTCCAGCCGGTAAACGACACCACGACCACGGGGGAGCGCAGCCCTTCGACCGGCGAGACCTCGAAACCGTCCACGGACCTATCGTAGCGGGTGGGGTTGTTAGGGGGTGGGGGCCGAGCAGGCGGCCAGGTGCCTTGGTGGAATTCGTACGCTAAAGTAATGCAATCAGAAGAAAAGTAAGGCGGACCCCATGCTTGAGTCGGGGATTACGGCGAAGGGGCAGACCACGCTGCCCAAGGCGGTTCGGGAGGCCCTCTCGGTGCGAGCCGGGGACCGAGTGCGGTACGTCATCCAGGACGGGGATGTTCGGATCCTCAAGGTTGGGCCGGTCGGGCGTTTGTTTGGGATGCTCAAGTACGACGGTCCCCCGGTGACACTGGAGGAGATGGACCAGGCAATCGCCGAAGGCGCGAGTGACGCGTGATCGCGATCGATACGAACGTCCTGGTGCGCTTTCTGGTTAGGGACGATGCCGAGCAGGCGGAAGCGGTGAGTGCCCTCCTGGATGGTCTGACGCCGGAGCAACCCGGCTACATCTGTCGAGAGGTTGTGATCGAGGTTCCCTGGGTTCTGGAGCGTTCCTACCAATTCCCGCGCGGAGAGATAGCCGAGGCTCTTCTGGCGCTCCTTGCCAGCGATGACCTCGTGTTTGAGGCTGCGGATGACGTCGCACGTGTTGCCTCTCAGTACGACCAGGGCGGACCCGGGTTCTCGGACCGGATGATCCTGGCCGCTGCCGTGCGGGCTGGAGCCGCGCCCCTCCATACATTCGACCGCCGTCTGGCCCGGGAGCCGGGGGCAGAGTTGGTGGGAGCAGGTTAGCGACCGCCGGACAGGGGCGGGCCCATGGGGCCGCGGCGGTTGTACATGGGGGTGCCGTCGCCGCCGCGGCGGAGCATGACGACCTCGGCCATGATGCTGATGGCGATCTCCTCGGGGGTCTCGGCGCCGATCGTGAGGCCGATGGGGGTGCGCACCTTGTCCAGCTCGTCGGGGTCGAAGCCCTCCTCGCGGAGGTGTTCGAGGACGGCGGCGGTGCGGCGTTTCGAGCCGATCATGCCGACATAGCCGGCATCCCGGCCGAGGCAGCGGCGCAGGGAGAGTTCGTCCTGCTTGTGGCCGCGCGTGACCATCACGATGGCGGTGTTGGGGTTGATGGGGAAGCGGTCGAGGGCGGCCTCGAAGTCGTCGCAGATGACCTCGTCAGCCTCGGGCAGGAGCTCCGGGTCGGCGAAGTCCTCGCGGTCGTCGAGGACGGCGACATGGTAGTCGAGGAAGTCGGCCAGCTTCGCGAGGGCGCGTCCGATGTGGCCGGCGCCGACGACGAGAAAGACGGGCTTGGACTCGACGACCTCGAGGTATACGGCTGTTGCCTCCGGGATAGTGCGCTCGGAGAGGCCGTCGGGGCCGGCGTAGACGGTTTCGGCGGCGTGGCGGCGGAAGGCCTCGGGGGCGCGGGCGGCCACGAGCTCGTCAAGATGGGGGTCGCCGAGGGTGCCGCTGCGGCCACCGTCCGGGTCGACGAGGAGCTTGGCGCCCTGGTCGAGCGGGGCCGGGCCGGGCTCGAGCACGGTGGCGAGGAGAACGGGCTCGCCGCCGCTGGCGGCCTCAATGAGGCGCTCGGTATGGTCTCGCATTCAGGCCAGTTTACGGCGCGCGGGTAGGGAAGGCGCTACGATCGACGCATCCCACATCGATGAGGTCGCGCATGAGCGCACTGCAGGAACGTGACCCGAAAGTCGCCGCGATCATCGCGAGCGAGCAGAAGCGTCAGACGGAGACGCTCGAGATCATCGCCAGCGAGAACTACGCCTCGGCCGCAGTGCTGGAGGCGACGGGCTCGGTGCTCACGAACAAGTACGCCGAGGGCTATCCCGGCAAGCGCTACTACGCGGGCAACGCGCACTCGGACGAGGTCGAGTCACTCGCGATCGAGCGGGCGAAGGCGCTCTTCGGGGCGGAGCACGCGAACGTGCAGCCGACCTCGGGGGCGGAGGCGAACATGGCCGCCTACCTCGCCTTCGCGGACCCGGGGGACACGTTCCTGGGCCTCGAGCTGACGCAGGGCGGGCACCTGACGCACGGCTCGCCGGTGAACTTCAGCGGGCGGCTCTACAACTTCGTGCCGTACTCCGTGGACCGCGAGTCGGAAGTGGTCGACATGGCGACGGTGGCCGAACTGGCGGCGGAGGCGAAGCCACGCATCATCGTGACGGGGGCGACGGCCTACCCGCGGCAGTTCGACTTCGCGGCATTCGCCGAGATTGCGCGGAACGTGGGGGCGCTGTTGCTGGTCGACATGTCGCACTTCGCGGGTCTTGTGGCGGGCGGGGTGCACCCCTCGCCGGTGCCCCACGCGGACATCGTGACGACGACGACGCACAAGACGCTGCGGGGTCCGCGCGGCGCGCTCGCGCTTACGAAAGAGGAGCACGGGGCGGCGCTGGACAAGGCGGTGTTCCCGGGAACGCAGGGCGGACCGCACATGCACAGCATCGCCGCCAAGGCAGTGGCCTTCGGCGAGGCGGCCACGCCTGAGTTCCAGGCATACGCGGCGAAGGTCGTGGAGAACGCGGCGACCCTGGCGGAGGCGCTGCAGGCCGGCGGCTTGCGGCTCGTCTCGGGCGGGACGGACACGCACCTGATCCTGATCGACTGCAGCACGCTGGGGATCAGCGGGATGAAGGCGCAGAACGCCCTGCAGGGCTCGGGGATCATCGCGAACAAGAACACGATCCCGTACGACGAGCGCTCGCCCTTCGTGACGAGCGGACTGCGCATCGGCACACCCGCGCTCACCTCGCGGGGCATGGGCGCCGAGGAGATGCGGCGGCTGGCGGCGTGGATCGTGCGCGTGCTGAAGGACCCCGACGGCGATGGCGTACGCGAAGGCGTGCGCCAGGAAGTGGCGGAGTTCGCGAGGGCGTACCCGGTGCCGGGCATCACGGACGCCTGACGACCGCGCCGTCGCAGGGCGTCATTGCATTGAGCACACACCGGGGCAGTGCTACGCTTCCCCGGCAGCCGGGCGCCCCAGCCCTGGAGCTGGGGGAATCCCACCGTTCGGCATCCGGAGCGCTATGCGCGAGTACGAATTGATGGCCGTCTACGACCTCGGCGTGATCGAGGAGGGCGGCCAGGACGCAAGCGTCCAACACCTCACGACCCTGGTTGAACGAAACGGCGGAAGCGTCACCGAGGTCGACCATTGGGGCCGGCGGCGGCTGGCCTATCCAATGAACAAACAGCTCGACGCGGACTTCATCATCACGCGGATCGAGCTCGACCCGCAGGCGGTCACGCCGCTGAATGCGGATTTCGAGATCGAGGAGCGGGTGTACCGCCACCTGGTGGTACGCGCCGACGAACTGCCGCCACCCCGGCCAGCGCTCGCGCCGGCTGGGTCGCGGGGTCCGGGTTCACCGACGGGTCCGAGAGCGGAGGGCGCACCTCCTGCGGCTCCTGCCCCGGCAGCCGCGACGCTGGTCGAAGCGGCGCCCACGCCAGTTGCGGAGAGTCCTGCCGTTGAGGCTGAGGCCCCCGCCGCCGAGGCTGAAGCTCCCGCTGCCGAGGCTGAAGCTCCTGCCGTTGAGGCTGAGGCTCCCGCTGCTGAGGCTGAGGCTCCCGCTGCTGAGGCTGAGGCTCCCGCTGCCGAGGCTGGGGCGCCCGCCGCCGGGGCGGAGCCCGCGGCGGCGGGGGTGGAGGCCCCGGCGGTTGAGGCTGAGGCTCCCGCTGCTGAGGCTGAGGCTCCCGCTGCTGAGGCTGAGGCTCCCGCTGCCGAGGCTGAGGCTCCCGCCGCTGAGGCTGAGGCTCCCGCCGCCGAAGTCGAGGCTGAGCCCCCCGCCGAGACCGAAGAAGCGACCGCGCCAGCACCTGAGGCGAGCGCGGAAGAGGCTGAACCGCAGGCGGAAGAGGACGCCGCGAAGGAGTAGCCGCCATGGGCAACCTGAACAAGGTCATGATCATCGGCAACACGGGCCGGGACGCGGAGCTTCGGTATACCGCGAACGGCACCGCTGTCTCCGACTTCAGCATGGCCGTCAACTCCCGCCGCCGGTCGCAGAGCGGCGACTGGGAGGACGAGACCGAATGGTTCCAGGTGGTGCTGTTCGGGGATCGGGCCGAGCGGATCAGCCAGTACATCACCAAGGGCAAGCAGCTCTACGTGGAGGGTCGCCTGCGGACCCGTAACTGGGACGACGACCAGGGCGTTCGCCACTACCGCACCGAGGTGATCGCGAACAATGTCGAGTTCCTCGACCGCCGCGGCGAGAGCGGCGGCGGTGGTGGGGACTGGAGTGGCGGCGGAGGCAACTTCGGCGGTGGCGGCGCCGGTGGCGCCGGCAGCCGCGGCTCGGCCCCCTCCGACCTCGACGACCTGCCCTTCGAATAAACGAACACGGGGCCGCTTGCCGGTCCCCCTGCCCGGTGCGCCCGAGCGCACGAAACCCATCGGGAGGAGAACCCATGACTGAACCTCGACCATTCACACCCTCGCCGGCTGCGCCCGGCGCAACCGCACCTGCTGGCGGGGATCGCCCCGCGGACTGGCGCCCACCGGACTCGCGACCCCCGGACTCGCGTCCGGACTCGCGCCCACCGGGGGACCGGGACCGCCGGGGCCCCGGGGACCGTCCCCGCCGGGGCGGCGGCGGACGCCGCTTCGGCGGACGGCGGCGGCTCTGCCGCCTCTGCAATAAAGTGCGCTGCTCGCCCGGTGACGAGTACAAGGTGGACTACAAGGACGTCGACCGGCTGCGGCAGTTCATCAACGACCGCGGGAAGATCGAACCGCGCCGCAAGCTCGCGACCTGCGCGCTGGCGCAGCGGGCGATCTCGCACGCGGTGAAGCGGGCGCGCCACGTGGGGCTGCTGCCCTACACGCTGCAGCACGTGCGCGAGACCCGCATCTTCCCCCTGCGGGGCTAGGGCCACGCCCCGATGACGCGCCGCGATCGCACCACGGGCCTGCCCGTCGCCCAGCGCGGGCGGCGTGGCGGTGCGCGCGGGGGCGAGGGCACGGGCCTGCTCCGGCAGCGGGCAGCGCGGTACGGGATCATCGGGACGGCCGTTGCGGCGCTGCTCGTGGTGGCGGCGCTCGTCGCCTACAACTGGTACGACAGCAGCATCGCGCAGCCCGGCAAGGTCGTGCTGCAGGTGGGCGAGCAGGATTTCTCGCTCTCCTACTACGCGGCGCGGCTACCTGAATTCGCCCGGACCAATCCCCAGGGGAGCGGCCTGCTGGTAACGCAGGCGCTGCTCACACAACTGGAGGAAGAAGGCCTCATGCTCGAGGCCGCAGCAGAGCGCGGAATCGCCCTGAGCGAGGATGACGTGACGGCCGCTATCGCGTTCGAGCTCGGGGTGCCCCCGAATACCTCGCGGGGAAGCCTGTTCGACAGCCGCTACCGCGACGCCCTGCGCGACTCGGGGCTGAGCGACGGGCACTACCGCCGCCAGGCTGAGGCCCGGGAGGCGGAACGCCAGTTGCGGGAGGCTCTGCGCACGGAGGTCGGCGAGACGGGATCGCTGCTGCACATCCGGGTCGTGACGGCAGCAACGCTGGAGGAGGCGGAGGCACTGAGGGCGCGCATCGAGGAGGGCGAGGACATGGGCACCGTTGCCCAGCTGGACTCCCTGCACGAGGTGTCGCGGCAGAACGACGGCCTGCTGCTCTCACCGCCGGACCTGCTGGAAACAGAACTGCAGGAAGTGCTCGCGGCAGCCGAGGAAGACGTACTCCTGGAGCCAGTGGAAGTGGGGGAGATGTTCTGGGTGATGCGCCTGGAGCGCCGCGAGTCCGCCGGCGCCTACACGGACGAGCACATCGCGGAGCTCACTGAGCTCCGCTTCGCGGAGGCGCTCGAAGCGGCGCGCTCCCGTGTGACAATCGAACGCGACTTCACAACGGACGACGCCGACTGGGCGATCGAAAAGGCGAGCTAGACCGTGGCAAACGAGATCGGCATCGGCTTCCTGGGCATGGGCAACGTGGGCGAGAAGGTGGTGGCGACGCTGCTGGAGCGCGCCGAGGTATTCCGCGAGCAGACGGGAGCGTCGCTGGCGCTGCGCCGCGTGGCCGTGAAGGATCCGGCCCGGGCGCGAGGCATCGACCTGCCGGAAGGCGTGCTCACGGGCGACGCGGAGGAAGTGCTGGACGACCCCTCCGTTGACATCGTGGTGGAGGTGATCGGCGGGGACGGGGCCGCGGGCGACTACGTACGGCGGGCGCTGGCGGGGGGCAAGCACGTCGTCTCGGCGAACAAGGAACTGATCGCGAAGGCGGGACCGGAGCTATTCGACCTGGCACGCGACAACGGGGCCTCGCTGCGCTTCGAGGCGAGCGTGGGGGGCGGCATCCCCGTCATCTCGCCGCTGCTGCGAGACCTGCCGGCGAACCGCGTGGTCGCCATCCGGGCGATCATCAACGGGACGACGAACTTCATCCTGACGAACATGGCCCAGCGCGGCGACAGCTTCGAGGACGCACTCGCGGAGGCGCAGGAGCTGGGCTACGCGGAGCCCGACCCGACGAACGACGTGGACGGATTCGACGCGGCCTTCAAGATCGCGCTGATGGCGGGGCTCGCATTCGGCACCTACGTGCCGCCCGAGTCGGTGGCGACCGAGGGCATCCGATCGCTGGCCCCGCAGGACTTCCAGTACGCCCGCGAGCTGGGCTACGTGATCAAGCTGCTGGCCATCGCAGAGCGGCACGAGGACGGCGTGCTGGCGCGCGTACACCCGGCGCTGCTGCCCGAGTCAGAACCGCTCGCGCGCGTCGACGGCGTGCAGAACGCCGCCCAGATCCAGGGCGACCTTGCGGGCACGCTCACCTTCCAGGGGGCGGGGGCCGGGGCGGCGCCCACGACGAGCGCCGTGCTCGCCGATGTGCTCGACATCGCACGGTCGCTGGCGGAGGGATCGCAGCCGCGCTGGGACCCCGGTGCATGGCGAAACGGCGAGACGCTCGGGCTGGGGGCACTGGAGACGCGCTACTATCTGCGCATGACGGTTGTCGATCAGCCCGGCGTGCTCGCGCAGATCGCGCGCATCCTCGGAGAGGCGCAGGTCAGTATCGCAGCTGTGGATCAGCGCGAGACGGACGAGGAGCGGGGCACGGCGGAGCTGGCGCTGATGACCCATCGCGCTCGCGAGCTGGCGCTTGCAGCGGCGATCGAGACGCTGCGGAGTCTTCCGGAAGTGCGGGATGTGGATACGATGCTGCGCGTGGAGGCCGCCACATGACCTCCGAACCGGCGCTTCGTTCAATCGAGGAGACACTGGTCCTGCTCGAAGGGGAGAGCCGCGCCCAGCGCGAGGCGAACGAAGCGATGGCGCGCGAGCTGACGCAGCTTCGCCGGCAGATCCAGGCTGCGATGGAGCAGGACGAGGAGCAAGGAAGGGCGACGAGGCAGATCGAGACGACGATCACCCGCTACCAGGGGCTTCCGCAGAAGGTCACGGAGCTCGCGCAGGACGCCGAGCAGATGCGCAATGCCGTCACCGAGGCACGGGCGACGCTGGAGACGAACGAGCGAACACGCGACGCCGAAGCGCTGGTGGCCAGCCGCGAGCTGCGGGAGGCCCTGCGGCGGCTGGACGGGCTCGATGACCGGCTTGAACTGCTCACCTCCGAGGCTGCGGCGCGCGAGTCGAAGCTGGAGCAGCTGGGGCAGTCGCTGAGTGTTCTCACGGACTGGCAGCGGGAAGTGCGCCAGCAGAACGAGCAGTTCGAGCTGCGGTTGCAGCGCCTGACCGAGGTCACCGAGGAGGTCGAGGTACGGGTGGTGGCCGCGGCCCAGGCCGCACAGGAGCGCCCCATGGAGATCATCCACGAGCGGCTGCAGATTCTGGGTGAGCTGTCGCACCGGGCGGAGGAGGCGATCGAGGCGCTCCGCTCGGAACAGCAACTGGGCGAGGAAGTGCACGCGGAGATGGGGCGGCGGCGCGATGAGCAGGAGCGCATCGAGGCGCAGGTGAGCAGGGTCGAGGGGGCGGTGGACAACCTTGCCCGGGAACTCGATGAGGCGCGGGGCGCGACGGCGTTGCTGGACGGGCGTCACTCCGGCCTGAGCGAGCGCGTGGGCCTGATCCGGCGTGACATCTCAGAGATGGTGGACCACGTGCGCGAGGAGTTCACGCGATTCAGCGACATGCAGGAGCGGTCGCGAAAGCGCCAGATCGACGCGCTTGAGCAGGAGCTGCGGGAAATGAAGTTCCACTCGCTCCGTCCGCCCGACGAGCCGTGAGCGAGCCGCAGCGCCTCGGGGTGCTGGCCCGCTGGGCCGAGATCCTGCCCATCACCCCGCAAACACCCCGCATCACCCTGGGAGAGGGCGATACGCCTCTCGTGCGTTCCGTCGCAATCGAGCGGGAGCTGGGGCTGGACGAGCTCTGGTTCAAGCTGGAGAGCTCGAATCCCACGGGCTCGTTCAAGGACCGGGGGATGGTGGTGGCGGTGGCGAAGGCGATGGAGCGTGGCGCGAAGGCGGTGCTCTGCGCGAGCACGGGCAATACCAGCGCGAGCGCGGCGGCCTACGCAGCCCGCTGCGGGCTCGAGGCGAGCATCCTCGTGCCCCACGGGCGGGTAGCCGTGGGGAAGCTCGCACAGGCGGTCGCTTTCGGGGCGCGCATCGTGGAGATCGAGGGGAGCTTCGATGAGGCGCTCACACTGGCGCGCTCGGTGGCGGACACCCACCCGATCGCGCTCGTGAACTCGGTCAACCCCGACCGCATCGAGGGGCAAAAGACGGCCGCCTACGAGATCTGCGAGACGCTGGGCGACGCGCCCGACGCGCTCGCCATTCCCGTGGGGAACGCGGGCAACATCACGGCCTACTGGAAGGGGTTCGTCGAGTGCGCGGAACGCGACCTCGCGAGCCTGCACCCGCGGATGCTGGGGTTCCAGGCAGCGGGAGCGGCGCCGATCGTGCGGGGTGAGCCGGTGGCCAACCCGCAGACGGTGGCGACCGCCATCCGCATCGGGAAACCGGCGAGCTGGAAACCCGCCGAGCAAGCGCGCGACGAGAGCAACGGGCTCATCAACGCCGTGAGCGACGACGAGATCCTGGACGCCTACCGGCTGCTGGCAGGCTCGGAGGGGCTGTTCGTGGAGCCCGCCAGCGCGGCCAGCGTGGCGGGTCTGCGGAAGCTGGATCGGGAGGGCGCGCTGCGGGGCGGACGGGTGGTGGCGGTACTGACGGGGTCGGGCCTGAAGGACCCGGAGACGGCTGAGGCGCACACCGTGCCGGATGTGGTGCGGGCGACCGCCACCCTCGAAGGGGTGGGGAGGGCGCTGGGGCTGTAGGCGCCAGCTTGACCCGCGCACGGCGGCCCGTAGACTCGCCGACATGCGCACCCTGACTCGATTGATCGCTCCGGCCGCCCTCGCGGGCGTGCTCGCGCTGGCCGCCAGCGCACCGCTTCTCGCGCTCGACGCGACCCCGTTCACGGAGGCCGCAGTGCCCGCCGCCCAGGAGGCCGAGGCAGGCCGAGACGTGGTGCCGCCGCTGATCTGGTCGATCGTGGGAGTGCTCCTCTTCTGCGGGGCGCTGGGTGTGCTCTACCTGCTGAAGCGCGAGCTTGGCGGCTTCGAATTGAAGCCGGGGGCGTGGACCGCCCCGATCAGCGTGATCGCAAGCCGGACGCTCCCGGAGGATGACTCGGACTACCCCGCGTCCGAGGACGACGACCACGGCCATTGAGCCGCAGGGCGCTCCTTCTCCCGTGACCCGACTGCTGCTGGCAACGAACAACCCGGGCAAGGTCCGCGAAATGCGGCGCCTGCTCGCCCGCGAGCCGTTCGAGGTCGTGACGCCCGCTGATCTGGGTATCTCCCTTGACGTAGTGGAAGACGGCGACGGCTACGCCGAAAACGCGACCCTGAAGGCGCACGCCTTCGCCGAGGCGGGGCAGTGCATTGCCCTGGCAGACGACTCGGGCATCGAGGTGGACGCGCTCGGGGGCGGGCCGGGGCCACTCTCGGCCCGCTACGGCGGTCCCGGCCTCGATGACGCCGGCCGCACGGACCTCATGCTGCGCGAAATGCGCGACGTGCCCGATGGTGAGCGCGGGGCGCGTTACCGCGCGGTTGTCGCGGTAGCCTGGCCGGACGGACGCATCGAGCGCTTCCAGGGGACGTGGGAGGGGTCGCTCGGGCACGAGACGCGGGGCGCGAACGGCTTCGGCTACGACCCCATCTTTCGCACACGCGGGGGCCGCAGCGCCGCCGACCTCACGGCCGAGGAGAAGGACGCCGTCAGCCACCGGGGGCAGGCGGTCCGGGCGGCCGCTCGCTGGCTGCGGGAGAACGGCTAGCCGCTAGGCGGAGTCGTCGTCGTTGCTGGCGTCGATGACGCGCTGGGCGACGTTGCCGGGGACTTCCTCGTAGCGATCAAACTGGAGTTCGAAGAGGCCGCGGCCCTGCGTCAGCGAGCGCAGGTCGGACGCGTAGCGCTGGACTTCGGCAAGGGGCACGTCGGCTTCGACGACGCTGAGGCCACCATCGGGCACGATGCCGTGGATGCGCGCACGCTTCGTGTTGAGGTCGCCAACGATGTCCCCCGCGTTCGCCTCGGGGCCGCGCACGCGGATGGTCATGACCGGCTCGAGGAGGACGGCATGGGCGCTCGCGACGGCCTCCTTAAGGGCCTGGTTGGCGGCAAGCTTGAACGCCATCTCGCTTGAGTCGACGGGGTGGTGCTTGCCGTCGAAGAGGGTGACCTCGCAGTCGGTCAGCTCGTAGCCGGCGACCACGCCCTCGCGGGCAGTCTCCATGACGCCTTTCTCGACGGCGGGGATGAACTCGCGGGGCACGGAGCCACCAACGACCTTGCTGTTGAACTGCAGGCCCGAGCCGCGCGAGAGGGGCTTAATCTCGATGGAGACGCGGGCGTACTGACCGTGCCCGCCGGTCTGCTTCTTGTGGGTGTAGTCGGCAGACGAGGAGCGGCCGACGGTCTCGCGGTAGGGAACGCGCGGCAGGGAGAGGTCAACCTCAAGGTTGAACTTCTGCAGGAGGCGCCCGACGGCCACGTCGAGGTGAGCATCGCCGAGGCCCTCGAGGATGGTCTCGCTGGTACTGGCATCGCGACGGAGGCGGAGGCCGGGGTCTTCCTCGACGAGGCGCTGGAGGCTGGGACCGAGCTTGTCGACGGCGGCGTTGGCGGCCGGGCGCACGGCCATGCTGTAGACGGGCTCGGGGAAGATCATGGTGGGCAGCTGGACGGGCGTGTCCTTGGTGGCGAGGGTATCGCCCGTACCGGTCTCGCTGAGCTTGGCGACCACGCCGATGTCGCCGGGGGACAGCCCCTCGACCGGCTCCTGGTCCTTTCCGCGCTGGCGGTAGATGGTGCCGAGGCGCTCGTCGGAGGACTTGCTGCTGTTCCAGAGGTGGCTATCGGCCTTGACGGTGCCGGTCATGACGCGGAGGTAGCTGAGGCGGCCAACGTAGGGGTCGGCGGATGTCTTGAAGACGAGGACGGCGGGCGTGGCGCCGTCGCCAACCTCGAGGCTTCCTCCGTCGGCGTCGACGACCTCGCGCTGAAGGGGACTGGGGGCGACGGCGACGAGTGTATCGAGGACCTGGCGGACGCCGACCTGGTGGGTGGCGGAGGCGCAGAGCAGGGGCACGATGTCGCCCGCGGCGAGGGCCGTGCGGAGCGCGCCGTGGAGCTCCTCGGCGGTGATCTCCTCGTCCTCAAAATACTTCATCATGAGGTCTTCGTCGTTCTCGACGATGCTCTCGATGAGGGCCGAGCGCAGCTCGTCGGCGGTCTCCTGCAACTCGGCGGGCACCTTGCCGGGCTCGCCGCCTTCGCCGAGGTAGGCCTTCATGGCGAGCAGGTCGATGACGCCGCCGAGGTCGTGGCTCTGGCCGATGGGGAGGAAGAGGGGGGCGACGGCCGTGCCCCACTTCTCGCGGAGGGCGTTGAGCACGATGTTGAAGTCGGCGTTCTCGCGGTCGAGGCGGTTGACGAGGATCATCCGCGGGAGGCCGCGCTCCTCGGCGATCTGCCAGACGCGGTCGGTGCCGACCTCGGGACCGGAGACGGCGTCGACGACGATGAGGGCGAGGTCGGCGGCGCGCACGCCGCAGATGACCTCCGAGACGAAGTCGGCGTAGCCGGGAGTGTCGATCAGATTAATCTTGGCGCCGTTCCACTCGACGGGGAGGACGGAGAGGTTGAGGCTGAACTTGCGCCGGTGCTCGTCCTCGTCGTAGTCGCCGACGGTGTTCTGCTCCTCGATGGAGCCCATCCGCGTCACCGCCCCGCTCACGAACAGGGCCGACTCGCCGAGCGTCGTCTTGCCGACGTTGCCGTGGCCGGCGAGAACAACGTTGCGGATGTCTTCGGAGGAGTAGAGCTTCATCGTGGGCGCCTCGTGGCCGCTGGGGCCGGGGATTGGGGCGCGATTCTACGCGTTCGGCGGGCCCTTGCGGCGGCAGATCGAGGGCGCCTCCTGTAGACTCCGGTCGCACGCATGTTCGATTCACAACGCACCTATGTCGCACTCGACATCGAGACGACGGGGCTGGACCCGACGGATGACCGGATCACCGAGATCGGGGCCATGCGCTTCGACGAGACGGGTCGCCAGCTGGCCGTGTTCGACCAGCTGATCAACCCCGGGCGGGCGATCCCCGCGTTCACGGAGAAGCTGACGGGGATCACGAACGAAGACGTGCGGGAAGCGCCAGCGTTCGGTGAGATCGCGAACGATCTGGCGGCCTTCGTGGGGGAGAGCGCGGTGGTGGGGCAGAACGTGCGCTTCGACTTGGCCTTCCTGGCCGAGGCGGGGCTGCAGTTCGAAGGGCCGGCGCTGGATACGCTGCGGTTCGCGCGTGTTCTCTTCCCGGAGGGGCCGGGGGCGCTCTCGGACCTGGCGGCGGAGCTCGGCGTGGAGATGCCGGTCGCGCACCGCGCCCTCGCCGACGCGCGCACGGCTGCGTTGGTGTTCCTGGAGCTGCGGCAACGCGCGGCGGCGCTGCCGCCGGGGGAGCGCGCCGCGCTGGCGAGAATCGTGGCGCTGGAGGAGCCCGCGCTTGCGCGCGAGCTGGGAGGGGAGGAAGCGGCCGGCGACGAATTCGAGGCACCGGCGCTCCCGGAGCGCTGGCAGCCGCCGGAACCGCTGGCCCGCGCGGAGACGCCCGAACCAGTCACGACGGAGGAGGTGCGGGAGGCGCTGGCGGGGGCGGAGCGGGTGGTCGAGCGGTTCGAGGAGCGCCCGCAGCAGGCGGAGATGGCGGAGGCGGTCGCGGGGGCGTTCTCGGACGGGGGCCACTGGCTGATCGAGGCGGGCACGGGCGTGGGGAAGTCGCTCGCGTACCTCATCCCGGCGGCGCTGTACGCGCTACGCAACGGCACGCGCGTGGTCATCTCGACAAACACGATCGCGCTGCAGGAGCAGCTGCTGGGGAAGGACGTGCCCGCCCTGCGCGAGATCCTGCGCGAGGCGGGCGCCATCGGGGAGCCGGAGGAGCTGCGGGTGGCGCTCCTGAAGGGCCGCGCGAACTACCTGTGCGTGCAGCGCTGGATGAATCACCCGGCGAGCCTGGCCGACCCCGACGTGGCGCGGCTGGCGGCATCGCTGGCGCGCTGGCTGCCGAAAACGCACAGCGGCGACCGCTCGGAGCTGCGCCTGGACCCGGGGGCGCGATCGGCCTGGGCGCGCTTCTCGGCATCGGACGCCGACTGCCTCTCGCGGCAGCACACGTTCGTGCGGGAGGGGCGCTGCTTCCTGCAACGGGCCCGAAAGACGGCGGAGGGGGCGCACCTCGTGGTGGTCAACCACGCTCTGCTGCTGGCCGACCTCGCGAGCGGTGGGAGTGCCATTCCCGCGTTCGACCATCTGATCATCGACGAGGCGCACAACCTGGAGGCGCAGGCGACGCAACAGTTCGGGCTGCACATCGGCACACGGCAGGTAACGGAGGCGCTCGAAGCGATCCACCGGCCACGGACCTCGGAGCGGCGGGAGGGCGGTGTGGTGGCAACGAGCGGACTGCCGGAGGCGCTGGGGGCGGGGGCGGCGAGCGCCCTGAAGGCGGCGATCGCGGGGGCGGCGGAGGTTGCGGGGCGCCCCTTCGAGGCGCTGGGGAAGCTCGC
>MKWU01000818.1_pt1 | contig 58070 bp, 60 predicted proteins | sample 809101 | NCBI WGS metagenome assembly MKWU01 (sample SAMN05860141, study PRJNA318959) | sponge metagenome | host: Aplysina aerophoba | place: Slovenia: Piran, Adriatic Sea, Gulf of Piran | collected 2013-05-07 | reverse complement strand
CCTCTCCCCCGCTCCACACCGACCCTCCGGGCCATCAACCGCCGACCGACCTCTCGAAAACGCTCCGAAGAAAGCGAAACAACGCGCCAGAAAACAAAATCGCGACCTTCATGCAACATGCGGGCTAGAGCCACGCAATATTGCAGTAGTTTCTCGAAATGGTAGCTGTGCCGCGCTTCCTTGAATTCGAGGCGCGCACCTTCGGGCGCTTCCAGCCATTGCCGAAACTGTTCTCTCGACGTGGTCATGTTGGTTCCCTGACAGCTGTCAGTAGAGGTAGCGGAACACACGTGCCGGGGAGGTCCACCGTCAGAACCGGCTCGATGGTCAACCGCTTCGTCGCTCGTGTGGCGGCGCGCACTCGCTTGAGGGCGGCGAGTTGGGCCTCGTCCCGCTCGTGCACGACGGCTTCGCGGGGGTCTGCACCCGCCAACCGCGCTCGAGGAAGTACTTGAGAATCGATTGCAAAGGGTGTTGCCCCGGCGCACGGGAGTTCAGAACAGATGTCCTTTCCTTGGCATTTACCTTATATACCAATTTCCGCGCCGCAACGACCTCTTCACAACTTTGTTTTGACTTACCTTTCGTCCTTCCTATGACTGGATTCACTGAGGATCCTGACCCCCGGAAGGCATTCGCCAAGGGGTTGGACTTCCGCGCCGCTGTCTCTCGGTACGACATTGGGAGTCGGCTTCGATAACGCACCAGCGATACGGTCTGGTCCCAGGACGCGGGACAAGGTGGCACGAGCTGCGGGGGGGCGGCGTTTCGGCGTCGGACAGCGACGAACTTGCGGCCCGCGATTCAGTACAGGGTCTCGGATGTGTTCGTCATTGCGGTTCGGTGCGTCGGGCTCGGCGGCGCGCTCGCCAGGCGCCGAGCAGGCGGCCGGCCGCGGCGCCGAGGAGGACGCACCAGAGGATGAAGGCGGCCTTGCCGCCGAGCCCGAGGTTGGCGAGGCCGGCGGGCACTCCGAGGGCGGAGGTCGCGGCCACGAACGGTGCGTAGGCGACGGAAATGAGCGGTGCGAAGGGCAGGAGGAGCGGCGATGGGCCGAGCACCGAGCCGAGGAGCCCGGCCACTCCCATGATGCCGGCGCCCCATGCGGTCGCCCTTGGATGCTTCATGGGCTGCGACGGTCGGGGGTCACTTGGATTTCGCCGGTTGTGGTCATCGAATAGTCCCCACCCTCGGGTGACGGTTGAAGGTCTTGCGGCTCGCTCGCGACTTCGCCGCAGCCTCTTGGGTGGCCGCCCGTGCGGTGCCGGGCCCCTGCGCCTGGGGGTGCGAGCCCGGTGATGCCCTCGCGCCGGCCGGCGGATACGGCCCCCTGACCCGCCGCCGCGGACCCGGCGGAATCGTATCGGATCGGCGCCGGAGGACGAGCGCGCGGGGGCCTCAAGCGGCATCCGGCCGTGACTGCGCGAGCACGCAGATATAGTCGAGGGCGATGCTGGCGGCCGCCAGTGCGGTGTTTTCGGCCACGTCGTAGGCCGGAGCCACTTCGACGATGTCCATCGCAACGAAGTCGATTCCGCAAAGGCCGCGAACGATGCTTTGCGCCTGATGCGTCGACAGTCCTCCCGTCACCGGGGTTCCCGTCCCCGGAGCGAAAGCCGGGTCGAGGCAGTCGATGTCGAACGTGAGGTAGGCCCTGGCGTCGCCGACGATGCGCCGCGTTTCCTCGGCCGCGGCCGCCGGTCCGTGCTGGTGGACCCAGGCCGCGTCGAGCCACGTGAATCCGAGCCGGTCTTCGTTGTGGGTCCGGATCCCGATCTGCACCGAGCGGGCGACGTCCACGATGCCCTCCTTTACCGCGTGCCAGAACATCGTCCCGTGGTCGATGCGGCCGTCCTCGTCGCGCCAGGTGTCGCTGTGGGCGTCGAAGTGAACCAGCGCGAGTGGCCCGTGGCGGGCCGCGTGGGCCCTGAGTATCGGCAGGGTCACGTAGTGATCGCCTCCGATGCTGAGCATCGACGCGCCGGCGTCGAGGATGTCCGCCGCGTGGCGTTCGATGCAGGCTGGGATGTCGGCGGGCCGGCCGTGGTCCAGGGCACAGTCTCCCGCGTCGACGACGGCAAGACGCTTCGTCGGATCGAACCCCCACGGCCACGGTGGTCCCCAGGAAAGCTGGGCCGAGGCGGCCCGGACCGCACGTGGCCCGAGACGTGCGCCCGGACGGTTGGTGGTCGCGAGATCGAACGGGATTCCGGTGACCGCGATGTCGGCGTCCGCGAGATCGCGCGTATAGGGTCGGCGCAGGAAGCTGAGCGCCCCTGCGTAGGTGGCCTCGTCGCGAAGGCCGTAGGGGGTCGTTGCCGTGAACGCGTTGTCCCCGATGCCCTTCATGGTCATGTCGCTTCACCTCGATCTCGGTCGATGCCGGCCGCGCGATGCGATTGCGTGGACGCGGCTTTCCGGGGAGGACCCGACCCCGGACGTGCCGGGCCGGGGGCGCACGGGCCCGCTCAGATCGTCAAAGTGATGCCCCGTCGCCGGCCTTCGTCCCTGACGTCTTTCACCAACGACTTGACGGTTGCGCCGTCGCGCGATCGCACGGCCGTGAAGTCGCTCTCGCGAACGCGGTCACCGAAGAAAAGACATTCGTCGTCCGGCTCGCACTGATTGGAAGTCCAGACGAGACCATCGGCGTCCGGAATATCGTGATGGACGGCTGCGGCCCACAAGGCAGTCTGACCGTAGACGGCCGGACTGGACGAGATGAGGTCCCTGAGCGAAATGCCCCATTTGCCCAGAGTCACGTTGCGCAGCTCGACAAGGCGCAGATCACGGATGGTCAAGAGCTCCGAATGCGTGCGAATCTGCACCTCGTTCAGACGAACCGTCCTGATCCTTGCGTTCGCGGGCACGTCGTGGAATATCGTCTCATGGATCGCCGCCCGCAGCGTGGCACTCGCATAGAGGGAGGGTACCGGCGCTCCGGTGCTGTCGTTGAACGGGGCGAAGCGTGTCGGCCCGCCGGATCCTGAGTTGAACTCAGCGGCCCGCCAGGTGGTTCGATGAACGCGATGCAGCGCGGTTCCCGAGGGCAGAACGCAAGATTGCGGGCGCGTGAGCGGAGACGGCGGCTTCCGGATCGTCATCGTCAGCCGATGGCCGGCTCACGCAGGCGGCCGGCGGCCGACAGGACGCCGTCCTCGTCGCCCAGCGCCGCTTCGGGCGACTTCCCGTCGAGCCAGCCATTGCCCGACCGAAACCAGAACGCGATCTGCCACGGCGTCATGTCGTCCGGCAGACGCTTCAGCACTTCCTTGATGACCGGCAGTGGATTGCCATCCGCGAACTGGAAGCGTGGAAAGAGCTGGGCACGGCCGCCACGCACCGCAAAGACCCTCTTCTCGCGCCGCCAGCGTGAGGCCGGTTCGCTCGGGTTGCGCAGTTGCGAACCGTGCATGAGCTCGTGGATTTCGGCGGCGGTCCAGGTCGGCACCTCCAGAAGGTAGCGCGCGCGAAGCTCGGCGTTGTCCTGCTCGAGCTCCCCATCGACATCGGCGCGCTTCTCGCCTTCGAGATACAGATCGACAAGCGCCTCGACATTGCGCTCGGTGATCTCCTTGCGGCGCTGCCCGACGATTCGCCGGGCCATCGTCGCGGTCGTGCGAATGACCGCCGCCTCTCGCCGGGACTCGGCGCCGATCAGAATCCATCGTTGCTGCTTGCCCTGCGAGCGCCTTGCCGCCCGGGTCTCCTCCTGCAGTCGACTCGAGAGCCTCTCGACCTCGTCCGTTGTCAGTTCGACCACGGTAAGGGCCTCCGGCAGCTCGGCCATGATCATCCGCTGGTATGAGTTTCCATAACAATGCACACTATAGTGAAACTCATGAAGGTTCAACCGGATGTTCGAATACCCTTACCCTGTCTTTGGGACCCGCGCCGGGGGAGATGGTTCGTGGCGGATCGGTTGACGCGGGAGCAGCTTGCGTGCGCGGGGGAGGGGTACGACCCGGTCGCGGTTCGGTCGGCGTCGATCGGGGCGGACTGCTACGTCGATCCCACGTTCCTCGATGCCGAGCGGGCCGAGATCTTCCGGCGGAGCTGGCAGTTCCTTTGCCACGAGGAGAAGCTGCGGGAGCCGGGGAGCTACGTGACGGCGCGGATTCAGGATCGCGGTGTCGTCGCGGTGCGCGGTGCGGACGGGGTGCTTCGCGCCTTCTACAACGTCTGCAAGCATCGCGGGCACGAGGTGCTGGCGGGCGCCGGCCGGGCCGAGCGGCACATCACGTGCCCGTACCACGGGTGGGTGTATGCGCTTGACGGGCGGCTCCACCGGGCCCGGCACTCCGAGCGCATCGAGAACTTCGACCCCTCCGCGATCTCCCTCGCCCCCGTCCGGGTGGAGGTGTTCTGCCACCTCGTCTTCGTGAACCTCGACGGCGAGGCAGCACCGCTTGCCGAGCAGGCGGCCGGTCTCGCGCCGGAGGTGATGGGGTATGCCCCGGACCTCGGCTCGCTCACCTTCGCGCACCGCCTGACCTACACCGTCCGCGCCAACTGGAAGGCGGTCGTCGACAACTTCCTCGAGTGCTACCACTGCCCGGTCGCGCACCGCGACTTCGTGAGCCTGGTGGAGATGGACACGTACAAGGTCTCCACCCACGGCACCTGGTCGAGCCACATGGCGAAGGCGGGCCGGTCGCAGAACAGCGCCTACGGCGTCGGGGAAGCGAGCGTGACCGACCACGCGGTCTGGTACCTCTGGCCGAACACGACCCTCATGCGCTATCCCGGCCGCGGGAACTTCATGGTGTGGCGGTTCGTCCCGACGGGGCCGGAGGAGACGTACGAAGCGTTCGACTTCTTCTTCGAGAGCGCGACGCCGACGGAGGCGGAGATGGAGGCGATCCGGTACATCGACGAGGTGCTCCAGCCCGAGGACATCGGGCTCGTCGAGAGCGTGCAGCGCGGCATGCGGACCCCCGCCTTCGAGCGCGGTCGCTACGTGGTGGACCCGGCGGGCTCCGGCTTGAGCGAGCACGCGGTGCATCACTTCCACGGGCTCGTGCTCGCGGCCTACCGCCGGGCGGGCGGCGCGTCATGAGCGCGGGAACGAGCACGGGCGCGAGCGCCGTCCGCGCGGGATATCTCGCCGGGAAGGTGGCGGTCGTCACCGGCGGGCGCGGCGGCATCGGGACGGCGGTCTGCGCGCGCTTCGCGGCCGAGGGCGCGACCGTGTACGCGACCGGCCTCTCCGAACCCGCGTCGGATGCCGATCCCCGTGCCGGTTCCGGTGCCGATTCCGAGGCCGCGCCCGGTGTGGTCGTCTTCCACCGCCACGACGTCACGAGCGAAGCGAGCACCGTCGAGCTCATGGCCCGCGTCGAGCGCGAGCACGGCCGGCTCGACGTGCTCGTCAACGCGGCCGGCATCGAGATCGAGAAGACCGTCGAGCAGACCTCCCTCGAGGAGTGGAACCGCATCTTCGCGGTCAACGTGACCGGAACCTTCCTCGCCTCCCGGCACGCGCTCCCCCTCATGCGCCGGGCGGGCGGCGGCTCGATCGTCAACTTCGGCTCCTACGACGGCTTCATCGCGGACCCGAACCTCGCCGCCTACTGCGCGACCAAGGGCGCGGTGCATGCCCTCACGCGCGCGATGGCCTGCGACCACGGCCCCGACAACATCCGGGTCAACGCGATCTGCCCCGGTTACGTCGACACCCCGATGCTGAGGAGCTTCTTCGATGCGAAGGGCGATGCCGAGGCCGCGAGCATGCGGGACGAGGCGCGCCGCGTGCACCCGCTCGGGCGCTGGGGCACGCCCGAGGACATGGCGAACCTCGTCAACTGGCTGGCCGGCGACGAGGCGCGCTACGCGACGGGGCAGCTATGGGTCCTCGATGGCGGCATCTCCGCCCAGGTCCAACAGATGCGCATCTGAGCCGCGCCCCTCGTCCCGCACTGGCGTGCCGCGCCCCGCCCCGGCGATGAACGCGTCGGGATGCCGTTCCGTGAGTCCGTTGCGGGGGCCCAGGTGGTCAGCCGGAAGATCCCGCAGGTTGCGGGTCACGACCCTCGAGATGCCTCCGGATCAAGAAGCGGAATGTCCATCGCGCGGGCGACCGCATTCATCCGCCGGTCGTAGCTCGCGAGCTCCACTTCCTGACCTTGGTCCGCCAGGTACGCGCACGACGCCAGATGCAGGGCGTCGAGGGTCCGCAGCGGCCCCGGACCGGGAAGGGCATCCAGCGCCCGCGTGAGAACCCTCGGAGTCAGCTCCAGCAGTGCGACCCGTCCGACAAGCCGGCGCGCCGCCTCGCCGTGTGAGTCCGCAAGCCCGCGCGCGTGCAGCGGCGTCCATATCTCGTATTCGAGAAGCCGGCTGGACACGAGTGTCCCGTCCCAGAAGGACGCCGCGGGCTGGCGGTCCTCGGTCAGCAGCCAGGCCAGCGCGACGGACGTGTCGAGATAGATCAACGGTCGCGTCGGCTCTCGTCGAGCTCGGCCAGAACCTCGTCCAGACTGGCGACCGGGGCGGGCTTGGGCGGCGGTCCGTAGCCCCCCAGCGCCGGCGGCGCGAGCACACCGGACCGCACCGCATCCGCCAGGAAGGCATCGGCGAGGACCGGGCTCCGGGTCTCCCTCAGCGGGCCCAGCTCCGCCACCACACGGTCACGGTCGGTCACCAGGATCGTCTCGCCGGACGCTGCGAGCCGGACGTATTCGCTCAGCTTGCTGTTCAGGACCTTGATGCCGACCGATCGCATGCCGGGCAAAGTAGCTACCGATTGCTACCTTGTCAATTGCCAACCTCGTCGATCCCGGTTGGGGCGCAGCTCGGCCGACAACGGTCAACAGACTCCGGTAGAAGTGCGGCACCGCACGTCAGCCTTGAACATGGTCTGCGAGGGCTGCGAGGGCTGCGAGGGCAGCGAGGGCAGCGATGGCATCGGCGGCGGCCTTGTCTTGTGAAGAGGGTTCAGGTCAGTCGTGTGCTTACCGGGTGGCCAGGTCCGGTGGTGGCCAAGTCTGATTCTGGGCGGCGGCCACCCCGACCCCGGCCGCCGTCCACCCCCCGTCGACGGCGATGCACTGGCCGCTAATGTGGCCCGCGGCGGGGGTGCAGAGGAAGACCACCGCATCCGCGATCTCCTTCGCCTTCGCGTAGCGGGCCTGCGGAATGGTCTTCAGATAGTCCGCGACCTGATCGGGTGGATGCGCGCGGGCCATGTCGCCCTCGACCGGGCCGGGCGCGATGGCGTTGCAGGTGATGCCGCGCGGCGCGAGCTCGAGCGCGAACTGCTTCGTCATGTGGATGAGCGCTGCCTTGGAAACGCCATACGACATTCGGCCAAACCCGGCCCTGAGCCCTGAGACCGACGCGATGTTGACGATGGCCCCGCCATCGGTCATGGACCGTGCGACCTCCTGCGACAGGAAGAACGGCGCGTAGAGGTTGGTTTCCATGGTCTGGCGCCACTCCGCCTCGGACACGTCCGGAACCGGGGTGAGCCGCACGATACCCGCACAATTGACGAGGGCTCCGGGACTGGAAACGGTCGCGACGACCTCGGCGCGCGCCGTCCGGTCCGTGATGTCGCAGCAGAAGGCCCGCGCTCCGAGGTCTGCCGCCGTCTCGTGGACCGTCTCCGCCACATCCACGAGCGCGACGTCCCAGTCGATTTCGCGCAGTCCCCTGGCGATGGCCTTGCCGATATCGCCGGCTCCGCCGGTGACGATGGCCGTCTTCGTCATGCCGGTGTGGCCTCCTCGGGGTAGAGGCGGACGTGGTCGATCATTTCGAAAGCGCCGTTGCTGCATGCCCAAGCCGCGGGAAACGGACATGCACGCGGCCGACTCCGGGGTCGTCGCGCCGTTTGGCGATCGTATCCCGGGTGGCGCGGGCGCGCTCGCCTTCGACCGGGTCGTGCGCGAAGTCCTCGGTCACGTTGCGGTCCAGGGATTGATGAGCGCCACCCCCGTTGCCTCGAAGTCCGCCCGATTGCCCGTGACGACCGTCATGCCGTGCACGATGGCGGTCGCCGCAATCAGCGCGTCGCGCTCCGACCGCGGGTCGGGCACGTGCAGCCGGGCGCATTTCAGGGCGATCGGGGCATCGACCGGCAGCGTGCGCTCCAGGAACTCCGGCAGTACGTGCCGGACCATCCAGCCTCGCAACCGCTCGCCCTGCTCGGAATCTCGCCCTTCGATGTGCAGGATGCCGATCTCGAGCTCCATGAGGGTGAGCGCGGAGACGTAGAAGCTCGCCGCGTCGTGCTCTGATATCCAGGCGGTCACCCGGGCGTCGGCCCTCCCGTCGCCGACCTTGCGAAGCTCGGAGACGACGTTCGTGTCCAGCAGGAACATCAGGCCAGGTCGGCCTCCGCGCTTTCGATTCGGGCGTGAGGCGGATTCAGGTCGATGTCGGCCAGCCCCGGCACGGACAGGGCAGCCAGGAGGTTCCGGTCCTCTCCCGCCAGCCGCCGGTAGTCCTCGATGCTGAGCTGCACATGCGCGGGCCTTCCGCGATCCGTGATGAACACCGGTCTCGACTCCGCCGCGTTTTACGCACAGGCGATGTCCTGGTTGAGCTCGCGGCCGGTGGCGGTCGTGATGGTCATTGCAAGCCCCGTATGCGGCGGTCGAGGAGACGGCGGCCAGACATGCGGAGGCGATGGGGTTCGAGGCCGGGTCGCCGCACCTGAAAACTGATCCCTGACTGCACTTTCCGCGACGGAACGCTTCTGGCGAACCGCTTTGCGACTGGCTAGAGTGCCCACGCCGCACGCGCCCATCTGAAGGGGAGGAACATTCGATTGGACAGGATTGGCCTGGAGAACATGGTGTTGGAGGGTGTCTCCGGGTTGTTCGCGAATTGGTGGTGGTTGGCTGGGTTTGTCGTCGCAATCGTCATCCTGCGCAATATCGCTTTCGGAAACCGTTCTCGTCGGAATCGGAAGAGGGGTCATTCGAGAAGAACAGGACGAAGGCGGCGCCACGCGGCTTCCCGGCGTTCAATCGTCACACCGCTCCATCCCGCACACCGGGTCGAGAGCCCCACCCGCACGATCACCGGCAAAGCCTTTGTGACCGACGGCGACGGTATACGGGTGGACAGACAGGAAGTGCGGATCGCCGGGCTCGACGCGCCTGAATGGGACCAGCGGGCGAAACACCTGGATGGCTACTGGTTCAACCACGGAAAGCGCGTGAAGAGCGCACTGATCCGGGAAATCGGCGGAAAACACGTCCGCGTCTCGGTTGAGGATACGGACAAGTTCGGGCGCCTGCTCGGCACCGTAACCCACGAAGGCAGGGACATCGGGGAGTGGCTGGTGCGGGAAGGACACGCGATCGCCGCCTATAGTGACCGCTACATTCGCATCGAGCGGGAGGCGCGTGAAGCGAAGCGTGGCATGTGGGCGCACGCCCACAATTTCGATCCCAGGGCTCACCGGCACCGGAAGCAGGGGAAGGATTGAAGCGGCCGGGGGATACCCCGCGGCCTTTCCCCGTCGGTCCCAGGGGAACGAACATGAGTGCGTGGCCGCCCCCGCCCGTCGTTCCGGCCGCAACGCTTGCATCCTTGCGCAATGTGTGGCCTGCCGACCCACGGACGCCCCTCCCGCCTCCGCCCGAACGCTCCCCGCCGGATCGCCTTTCGGCGGTACGAACCGGGCCGGACCTGCGTGCGCGAAGGTGTCAAGCTGCCGTCACCGCGTACCCCAGTCGCGGGAAGTGGACGTGCACGCGACCGACTTCAGGGTCGTCGCGCCGGATGGCGATCGTATCCCGGGTGGCGTGGACGAGTTCGCCTTCCACCGGGTCCCGCGCGAAGTCCTCGGTCGCGACGCGAACCCGGCCTTGCGGCGCGAGGTCGTGACCCGGCGCGCCACCACCAGGCGGGTCGTCCGGTTCGGTTTCCGATGCGATGCGAAGCGCGTCGCGCGGCGAAAGCTCGGAACGCTCTCCGTGCCCGACGGCCGCGATGCGAGCCATCCAGTCCCGGGTCCGCGGAAAGTCGTCGAGGGCATGCGCCGCCCTGCCGTCCAGCGCCCTCAGCCACCACAGCCGCTGGTAGAGAGCGAGGTCGGCGAGCCGGGGCAAGCGCCCGACCGCACATCGACGGTCGTCGGCGACAAGGTCCTCCACCCATCCGAGCATGAGGCGGAGCTGGCCTTCCTCATGCGCAAGGCCGGCGGCGACCTCGTCCCTGGTCGGCACGGGGTGGCCCCGCATCTCCGCGCGGTCCCGGAAGAAGGCCTCCGGCAGGGCATCCCGGTTCATCCCCGTGACGAAGCGCGCGGTGGGCCACATCAGCACCCGTTCGGCCCACGTGGCGAGGATGGCATCGAAGCCGGCCCCGCTCTCGGGAAGGAGCGGAGGTTCGGGGCAGCGCCGATCGAGCTCCGTCGCGATACGCAGGGTGTCGCAGTAGATGTCGGCGCCGATCTGGAGCACCGGAGTGCGGCGAAAGCCCCCCGTGAGCGGCAGAAGCTCCGGCTTCGGGAGGGTCGCCGGCACGGTGACCGAAGCCCAGGCGAGTCCCTTGAGACCGAAGGCGAGGCGAATCTTCTCCGCGTAGGGGGAGATGTCGTAGTGGTGGAGGATGAACTCGGCCATCTCGGTCAGGGATGGCCGTGCATGCGCGCGGCGCTCGCCGGCGTCCACGCCTCTCGAGTGGAGAAGAGCGCAAGGAGATGCCCGGTCGATACCCGGCAGTTCACGATGCGCATGGCGTTCGGCAGATCGACCGCATCGATCGCCACGATCCGATCCGCCACCGCTTCCTCCTTCCACGCTCCGAGCGGGGGCACATGGATGAAGTGCTGCTGTACCGCGGCGAGCTGCAGACGAAGGACGCGGCTCAAACCGCGGACCACCCCTTCGTTCATCCGTCCCTCCCGCGCAGCGTCCCCGAGCCCGACCGGTGTCGCCGCGGGAATTCGGGCCGCCCCGCGACAACCGTCCATCCAGTCTCGCATGAGGTTGTGGCTGGCGGGCGGACGCCTGCCGCCGCTCGGCCGGCTATACTGTCCATGGAAAGAGATCCGCTCAAAAGGTCACCTGATTTCGCACCGAAAATGGGGTGGGAGGAAGGGTTCCGATGCGGTGGCGCGAGCCGGGTGAGAAACGGACAAACCCACTCCGCTCCCATCTTCGAGGTGGTAGACGGACCGGACCAGGACCCCATGGTTGACGCAATGGCCGGCAACGAGCACCACGAGGTCATCATCATCGGCGCCGGCGTCGCCGGCATCTACCAGATCAAGCGCCTCGCCGATCTCGGGGTCGACGCCATCGTGCTCGATTCAGGCGGCGACCTCGGCGGCACCTGGTACTGGAACCGCTATCCCGGCGCCCGCTTCGACTCCGAGAGCTACACCTACGGGTACTCGTTCTCGAAGGAGCTCCTCGACGAGTGGCACTGGAAGGAGGCCTTTTCCAGCCAGCCCGAGAACCTGAAGTACCTGAACCACGTCGCCGACAAGTTCGACCTCCGGCGGTACATGCAGTTCGACTGCCGCGTGGAAGCCGCGCACTTCCACGAGGACGAGAACCGGTGGCACGTCTTCACGAGCGACGGACGCGAGCTCACCGCGCGCTTCGTCGTCATGGCCCTGGGATTGCTGTCGGCGCCGACCATGCCGCGCATCGAGGGGGTCGAGGACTTCGAGGGCGAGTCCTTCCATACCTTCCATTGGCCGCACGAGCCGGTGGCGCTCGAGGGCAAGCGGGTCGGCATCATCGGCACCGGCGCGACCGCAATCCAGGCCATCCCGGTGATGGCCGAGGAGGCGGCGGAGCTGACCGTGTTCCAGCGTCGCCCCAACTGGGCCGCGCCCCTCAACAACTACGCGATCTCCGACGAGACGATGGCGGACATCCGTGCCCGCTACGACGAGATCTTCGCGACCTGCGCGCGCACCCCGGGCGGCTTCGAGCACGAGCCCGATCGGCGCGGCTTCTGGGAGGTCACGCGCGCGGAGCGCGAGGCCATGTGGACACGGCTGTACGCCGAGCCGGGCTTCGGCATCTGGCTTCGGAACTTCACCGAGATTTTCACCGACGAGAAGGCGAACGCGGAGTTCTCCGCGTGGTTCGCCAATCGCATCCGCGAACGGGTGCACGATCCCGAGCTCGCCGAGAAGCTGATCCCGCGCGACCACGGCGTCGGGGTGCAGCGTCTGCCGCTCGAGACCAACTATTTCGAAGCCTACAACCGCGGCAACGTGCACCTCGTCGACGTCAGCGAGACGCCGATCGAGCGCATCACCCGGACCGGAATCCGGACCAGCGTCGGCGACCATCACCTCGACGTCATCGTCTACGCCACCGGCTTCGACGCCATCACCGGCTCCTTCGACCGCATCGACATCCGCGGCACGGGGGGCCGGACCCTGCGCGAGAAGTGGCGCGACGGCCCGTCGACCTTTTTCGGCATGTTGGTGCACGGTTTCCCGAACCTGGTCATGCCGACGGGTCCGCAGAGCTGCTCGGCCTCGACGAACTTTCCGCGCGGCATCGAGATCGGGGTCGACTGGGTAACCGACCTCCTCGAGTTCATGTGGGCGAACGGCCACGTGCGCGCGGAGGCGACCCGGGAGGCCGAGCGGGAGTGGACGGAGCACGTCACGCAGATGTACGCCGCCATGCTCCTTCGCAAGGCCCGGTCCTGGTTCACCGGCTACAACTCGAACGTCGACGGCCACGAGGCGGGCAACGTCCGCTACCTCGTCTACACCGGCGGCACGCCGAAGTTCGTCAAGAAGATCTCCGAGATGACCCGCAACGGCTACACCGGCATCACCTTCGAGTCCGGATTGAGCAGCGCCGCCGCGGATGCCGCCGCCGGCGCGCGGCGCGCCGGATAGCCGCAATACGTCGCCGTTCTCCGGCGCCGCGGGTCACGGGGCCGTCACTTCATGCCCGAGCCGCGGGAAACGGGCGTGCGCGCGGCCGACCTGGGGGTCGTCGCGCCGTATGGCAATCGCTTCCCGGGCGGCATCGACGAGTTCGGTCATCTCGGTCACGTCGCGGTCCGGGGATCCATGAGCGCCACCCCGCACAGCCCCCGGTCGAACGGTATATTGGGTTCACAAGAACCAGGTGATTTCCTGAACGACCGGAGGCCAGGAATCGGACGACCGCGATGGAACGGCTGAAGACGATACGAAACGGCGAGAAGGCAAGACCGACGTTCTCCCCCGAAGAGATGCACCGCCGCCTCGCGGCGCTGCGCGCGCACATGACGAAGCGGCAGATCGACGCCTGCCTCCTCACCTCCTATCAAAACATCAACTACTTCAGCGACTTCCTGTACTGCTCGTTCGGACGCCCCTACGGCCTCGTGATCACGCCGGACGCGCAGACCACCATTTCGGCCAACATCGACGGCGGGCAGCCCTGGCGGCGCACGTTCGGCGACAACGTCGTCTACACCGACTGGCACCGCGACAACTTCTTCGTGGCCGTCAAGCGGCTCGTCCGGGACGGCTGGCGGGTCGGCATCGAGGACGACCACGTCAGCGTCGGGACGCTGCGCAAGCTCCGGGATGCGCTGCCCGCTTCGGAGCTCGTAGACGTCGGCGAGGCGGCCATGCGGATGCGCATGGTCAAGTCCGGCGAGGAGATCGCCTGGATCCGCGAGAGCGCGCGCATCGCCGACATCGGGGGAGCGGCCGGCGTCGAGGCCATCGCGGTCGGGGTGCCCGAGTACGAGGTGGCGCTGCACTCGACGCGGGCCATGGTGCGCGAGCTCGGGCGCGGCCAGCCGCACGTCGAGCTGATGGACACCTGGACCTGGTTCCAGTCCGGCATCAACACCGACGGGGCCCACAACCCCGTCACCTCGCGCCGGATCGAGCGCGGGGACATCCTCAGCCTCAACTGCTTCCCGATGCCGGCCGGGTACTACACCGCTCTCGAGCGCACCCTGTTCGCGAAGGAGTGCTCGGAGGCGCACGTTCGGCTGTGGAAGATCAACGTCGAGGTGCACGAGGCGGGGATCGCGCTCGTCCGACCGGGGGCGCGCTGCTGCGACATCGCCGCGGAGCTCAACGCGATCTACGCGCGCCACGGCCTCCTCGCCAACCGCACCTTCGGCTACGGCCACAGCTTCGGCGTGCTCAGCCACTACTACGGCCGCGAGCGCGGGCTCGAGCTGCGCGAGGACGTGACCACGGTGCTCGAGCCGAACATGGTGGTGTCCATGGAGCCGATGATCATGATCCCCGAAGGCGAGCCCGGCGCGGGCGGCTATCGCGAGCACGACATCCTGGTGGTGACCGGGGACGGCGCCGAGAACATCACCGGGTTCCCGTACGGGCCGGAGCACAACATCGTTCGCGGCTGAGGCGCGCCGCCGCTCGGCCGGCGGCGCGGACATCCTTCGGGGCGGGGGGGTCCCTCGGCCGGGGGGCGGGGGGCCGTCCGCGGCCCCGGCCGCGAGAAGGGCCCACGCCGAGGGCGGGCCGACGCGAGCCGAGGGACGAGCGCCCTCGGCCACGTCCCGGTGCGCAGCTCAACGCTGGTGGCGGTCATGCCGGGAACCCGGTTGGCCGTGGCGACGCTGGTGTTGGGGATGCTGGAGCCGGGGGCCGAAATGGCCGTGGCGGCGATGCTGGTGGCGGCGGTGCTGATGCCAGGGGTCGTGGGCGCGGTGGCCGTGGCGACGATGCTGGCGGTGATGGTGGAACTGGTGCCGGTGGCCGCGGTGGCCATGGCGGCGGTGGTGGTGCGGAGCGAAGACGAAGGGGTGCCGGGGAAACTGGTGCCAGTAGCCGTGCCGGCCGGGATGGCCGCGGGAATGCGCCCTTTGGTGGCGCGGACCCGGTCGCTCCGTATCGTGCAGCATCCCGTAGAGGGCTCCCGCGGCAACCCCGAAGAGAATCGCCTCGCCGGGGGAAAGGTGATGTCCGCGCTTCCCGGCGTCACCTTGTCGATCCGCGGAGAACGCCGGCTGGACGCCGAGCGCGGACACCGCGAACACCGCGAGCAACGACGCGAGCGATGACGCGCGCGGGGACAGTCGTTCCGATCGTGACTTCTGCATCGTTCCATCTCCTGGTTTCGGGTGAGTGGTGAGACCGAACGGAGGTCGGCAACACCGGATGGGCTCCATCTTGGGAGACTCCGTGTAACGCGTTCATGTCTTCATGGGCACGGATTTGTATCGCCGTGTTGCGGAGCGGCGCGCCGTTACATTCCGTTGCAGAAAACCCTCGGGCCGGACTCCCCGGAGTCCTACACTCGGCGCCATGAGGAACGCCCCGCACGTCCTGGTGGTCGACGACGACCGCGAGATCCGCGATCTCCTCGCCCGTTTCCTGCGCGGGCACGGCTACCGGGTCGAGACCGCCGCCGACGGGCGGGAGATGTTCGCGGCCCTCGGTGCCGGACGGTTCGACCTCGTCGTCCTCGATCTCATGCTCCCCGGGGAGGACGGGCTGAGCCTTTGCCGCCGCGTGCGTGCCGACTCCGACCTGCCGATCATCATGCTCACGGCCGTCGGCGAGGACACCGACCGGATCGTCGGCCTGGAGGTGGGGGCGGACGACTACCTTCCGAAACCGTTCAACCCGCGCGAGCTGCTGGCCCGCATTCGCGCGGTGCTGCGGCGCGCGTCCGAGGTCCACCGCCAGCCGGAGGGCGATCGGTCGAGGTGTTTCGAGTTCCACGGCTGGACGCTCGACGCCGTTCGCCGCTGCCTTCACGCGCCGGACGGCGCAGCGGTCGATCTGACCGCCGGGGAGTACGGCCTGTTGCTGGCGCTTCTGGAGCACCCGGGCCGGGTCCTGAACCGCGACCAGATCCTCGACCTGACCCGGGGCCGCGAAGCCGGCCCGTTCGACCGCAGCGTCGACATCCAGGTGAGCCGCCTGCGCCGGAAAATCGAGGACGATCCGAAGCGCCCGGCGCTCATCAAGACCGTGCGCAGCGGCGGCTACGTGTTTGCCGGGGAGGTGGAGGTGCGGGAGAACCGATGACCTTGCGACTCCTTCGCCTGTGGCCGGAAGGAATGGCCGGACGGCTCGGCCTGCTGCTGCTGGCCGGATTCGGCCTGTTCGCCCTCGTGGCCGGGCTGCTCCTCCAGGAGGAGCGGAGCGAGCGCAGGACCGAGAGCTTTGCGCGGACCCTGTCGGTGCGCGTGGTTGCGATGGTCGAGGCCCTCGAGGTCGTGCCGGCGGCCGAGCGCGGGCGCCTCCCGGCGGCGCTCCCGGCCCCCCGGGGGCCGGGACCGGGGGCTTCGTGGGCGGGGCCGGGCGCGGGCGCCTTCGGGCGGCGCTCGCGGACGGTCGGGTGCAGGTACGGCTGCTTCGTGGGCGACCGCAGGGTGCCGAATGGCAGCCGCCGGAGCACGTCGACGAGGGCGCCGCCGTGCAGGTGCAGCGGCTGCGCCCGCGCCCCGTGCTGATGCGCCTCGGCGCGCAGTCGCCGGACGCCGGGCCGGGCGCGCGGTCGCGGGCCGCGGGCCGGGGCGGCCCCCCCCGCCTGCTCGTCGCGGCCGGACTGAAGGACGGCGCATGGGCCGAGTTCGCGATTCGCACGCCCCGCGAGCCGCGCCCCGGCATGTACTTCTGGCTGGGGCTCGCCGCGCTGCTCGTTGCACTGGTGCTCGTGTGGGGGGCGCACCGGATGACGCGCCCGTTGCGAGCGTTCGCCGAAGCGGCCGACCGCCTGGGGCTCGATGCGCAGGCGCCGGCCCTGCCGGAGCACGGCTCGCGCGAGCTGCGCCAGGCCACCCGGGCGTTCAACCGCATGACGGCGCGAATCCGTCGACTGGTGGACGACCGCACCTTGCTGCTCGCCGCCGTCTCGCACGATCTCCGGACCATGCTGACCCGCCTCAGGCTGCGCGCGGAGCTCATCGAGGATCGCGAACAGCGCGAGAAGGCGGCCGCGGACCTCGACGAGATGAACGCCATGCTGGACGCGACCCTCGCCTTCGCCCGGGACGAGGCGGCGGACGAGCGTCCCGGGCCGGTCGACCTCGCGGCCCTGCTGCGGACCCTCGTCGAAGACCTCTCCGATGCCGGGCGCTCCACGTCCTATGACGGCCCGCGGCGCCTCGTCGTGTCGGGCCGGCCGGTGGCGTTGCGGCGCCTGTTCGAGAACCTGCTAGACAATGCCGTGCGCTACGGCGGGGAGGCGCGAGCGGCTCTGCAACGGCGGGGCGAGGGGAGGGTCGAGGTGCTCGTCGACGACCGCGGACCCGGTATCCCGGAGGCGCTCAGGGAGCGGGTGTTCGATCCCTTCTTCCGCGTCGAGGGGTCGCGCAGCCGCGATACCGGCGGCACCGGACTCGGCCTCGCCGTGGTGCGCGCGATCGTCCGGCGCCACGACGGAACGGTTCGGCTGGAGGATCGTCCGGACGGCGGCCTTCGGGTGCGGGTCACCCTGCCCCTCGACGCGACCGCATCCTCAGGGACCGCAGAGCCGTAGAACCGGCAGCCGGGCACTCGCCGGCCGCGCGCGGTCCGACGCTTGGCAACCGCGGCGGCCTCAACGTCGCACGATTTGGAGCACGACCATGGGTTCGACCTGCACGATCACGTTCTTCTACTACGAGGACATCCACGCCGTCGCGCCCTTCTACACCTCGGTCATGGGATTCGAGCTCGTGCTGGACCAGGAATTCGCGCAGGTCTTTCGTGCCGCGCCCTCGAGCTTCCTTGGTATCGTCGACGGTCGTCGAGGCCATCTTCGCCACCGGAACGAGAATGCGGTTCTGTTCACGATCGTCGACGAAGACGTGGAAGGCTGGCACGATCGCATGTCGAAGGCCGACGTGAGCCGGCTGACCGAAATCCGCCGCGGGGACTTCTGCGATCACTTCTTCTTCGAGGATCCGGCGGGCTATGCGCTGGAGGTTCAACGGTTCCGCGACCCGGAGGTCGCAGCGTTGTTTCGACGATGATGTCGCTCGTCCGAATCCGATGGCCGCCCGCCCCGGGACGAGTCCGACCGGCCGAGTGTTCCCGGCTCGCACGCACACGGTCCGTCCGTCCATGCAGACGACCGTTCGCCGGAACCGTGGCGGCGCGATGACGTGCGCCGCTGGACTGAAATGACGGGCTTTCCGGGATCGCTCCTCGACGGCTACCGCTCCTTCCGGGAGAGCCGCTACGAGCCCGAGCGCGGGCGCTATCGTGCGCTCGCCGAGCACGGACAGACCCCCGAGGTCATGGTCATCGCCTGCTGCGACTCGCGCTCGGCGCCGGAGACCGTCTTCAACGCCGCGCCGGGGGAGATCTTCGTCGTTCGCAACGTCGCCAACTTGGTGCCGCCCTACGAGCCGGACGGACGCCACCAGTCCACTTCCGCCGCCCTCGAGTTCGCGGTGCAGAGCCTGAAGGTCCGGCACGTCGTCGTGCTCGGACACGGGCGCTGCGGCGGGATCCGGGCCGCATTGCACCCCGAGGCGGAGCCCCTCTCGCCGGGGGACTTCATCGGCAAGTGGATGACCCTCCTCGGGCCCGCCGCGCGCGAGACTGCGGCCGGCGCCGGCAGCGCGATGACGGAGGCCGAGCGGCAGACCGCCCTCGAACGCGTCTCGGTGCGCAACTCGGTCGCGAACCTCCGGACCTTCCCCTGTGTCTCGATCCTCGAGGACCGCGGCCGGCTCCACCTCCACGGCGCGTGGTTCGACATCGCCGACGGCGAGCTCTGGACGATGGACCAGGCGACCGGAGACTTCTCCCGGGCGGAGTGACGCGGCGGCGGCGGCCGCCCTCCCCGCCGCCGTTTCGACGCGGCCGGAAAGGCCTCCGGGCGTCCCGGACGCGCGCCACGGCGCGCCGCCGTCAGTGCCCCGGGCGGAAGGGCTTGGCGAGCGAGGCCGGGAAGTTCACCTTCTGGGTCTGGCGGTTGCGCGAGATGAGGACGAGGACGAGGATCGTCGCGAGGTAGGGGAGGGCGGAGAGGAACTCCGACGCGGGACCGATCCCCTGCCCCTGCGCGTGGAGCTGCAGGATGTTGACCCCGCCGAAGAGGATCGCCCCGAGGAGGACCCGGAGCGGGCGCCAGCTCGCGAAGACGACGAGGGCGAGCGCGATCCACCCGCGGCCCGCGGTCATGTTCTCGACCCAGAGGGGGGTGTAGGCGATGGCGAGATAGGCGCCGCCGAGCCCCGCCATCGCGCCCCCGAAGAGGACCGCGAGGTACCGGATCGGGATCACCTTGAACCCGATGTCGTGCGCGGCTTGCGGGTTCTCCCCGATGATCCTGAGGACGAGCCCCGCCTTGGTGCGAAAGAGCATCCACCAGATGAGCCCGAATAGGATGAACGCGACGTAGACGAGGGGGTCGTAGTCGAAGAGGATGCGGCCGACGACCGGGATGTCGGAGAGCACCGGAATGTGGAGCGCCTCGACGGGATCGATGGGCGCGGCCCCGAACTCTCGGCCGAGGAAGGCGGAGAGTCCGCCCCCGAGGATGGTGAGCGCGATCCCGGCCGCGTACTGGTTCGCGAGGAGGTTGAGCGCGAGCACCCCGAAGACGAGGGAGGAGGCGGCCCCCGCGAGCACCCCCGCGCCGGCCGCGACGGCAAGCGGGTACCCCGCGAACGCGACGTGAAAGGCGGTCACCGCGCCGATCAGCATCATTCCCTCGACCCCGAGGTTGAGCACCCCCGAGCGCTCCGCGACGAGCTCCCCCATCGCGGCGAAGAGCAGCGGCGTCGCCGCGACGACGGTTCCGGTGATGATCGCGATCGCGATTTCCATCTCGTCTCTCAGCGCCTCCCGACCCGGCGCGGCCGGTAGTAGATGAGGAAGTCGGCCGCAAGGAGGAAGAACAGGAGCGCCCCCTGGAACGTCCGGGTGAGCGCGGCGGGAAGCCGCAGCATGATCTGGGCCGACTCGCCCCCCATGTACAGGAGAGAGAGGAGGAGCCCTCCGAGCACGATCCCGAACGGGTGCAGGCGACCGATGAACGCGACGATGATCGCCGCGAACCCGTAGCCGGGGGAGATGTGGCCGGTAAGCTGGCCGAGGGGCCCCGCCACCTCCATCATCCCCGCGAGACCCGCGCAGCCGCCCCCGGCGAGGAGACCGAGCCACACCGAGTGCGAATCCCGGAACCCGGCGAAGCGCGCCGCCGCCGGCGCCGCGCCCCCCACCGTCATCCGGTAGCTCGTGAAGGTGTGCTGGACGAAGAGCCAGGCGATACCGACCGCGACGAGGGTGATGAAAATCGAGGTGTTGACCCGGTAGACGCCGACCAGCGGATCGAAGAGCGCGGACGGGCCGAAGAGGGCGGTCTGCGGAAAGTTGAAGCCGAAGGGGTCGCGCCACGGCCCGCGCACGAGGTAGCCGAGGAGCAGGACCGCGACGTAGTTCAGCATCAGGGTGACGAGAATCTCGTTGGTGCCGAAGCGCACCTTGAGGAAGGCGGGCACGCTCGCCCAGGCCATGCCGCCCGCGATGCCGGCAAGCGCCATGAGGGGCAGCAGCCACGCGTGATCGCCGTCGCCGAAGGCGAGCGCGAACCACCCGGCCGCGATCGCGCCGCAGATGAACATCCCCTCCGCGCCGATGTTCCACACGTTGGCCCGGAAGCCGATCGCGAGCCCGAGGCCGATGAGGATGAGGGGAGACGCCTTGAGCAGCCACTCGGAGACGCCGTTCGCGGAGCTCAGGGGTCGGACGAGGAAGACGTGGAGGGTCTCGAAGGGGTCGAGATCGAGGACGAGGAAGAAGATCGACCCGAAGACCACGGTGAGCGCGAACGCGGCGATCGGGGCGAGCACCTGGGCCGCGAGCGAGGGCGTGGGCCTCGGTTCGAACTGGAGTCGCACGTCCCTATGATCCCGTGCGCCCGGCGGCCGGACCGGCCGGTTCCGTCGCCCCGGCGGCGGCGCTCCCGCCCGCCATCATCAGGCCGAGCTCCTCGACGGTCACCTCGCCGCGGTTCCGGCCTTCCGAGAGCCGCCCCCGGTAGAGCACCGCGATGCGGTCGCAGATCTCGAGGAGCTCGTCGAGCTCCTCGGAGATGACGAGGACCGCGGCCCCCGCGCGGCTCAAGTCGATGAGGCTCTGGCGGATGAAGGCGGCGGCCGCGACGTCGAGACCCCACGTCGGCTGGGAGACGACGAGGACCCGCGGCGCGAGCTCCATCTCGCGACCCACGATGAACTTCTGGAGGTTGCCGCCGGAAAGGGCGCGGGCAACCGCGCCGGTGCCCGTGCACCGCACGTCGAAGCGATCGATCACCCGGCGGGCGTAGGCGTCCGCGCGGTCGCGCCGGACCATGCCGCCGCGCACCATGCCGCCGCGGGCGTGGGCGGTCAGGACGACGTTCTCGCGCAGCGACATGAGCGGCACCACGCCCCGCCCCAGGCGGTCTTCGGGAATGAAGGCGAGCCCGCGCCGCCGCCTCGCCCCCGCGTCGAGGCGGCCGATGGGCTCGCCGTCGAGCCGGAGCGGATTGGTGTCCGCCCCGCGCCCCCCCCCCCCCCCGGGGTCGAGCGGGCCGATGGCCTCCCCGGCGAGCCGGAGCGCATCGTCGTCCGCCGACAGGGTGCGCTCGCCGCTCAGCAGGGCCGCGAGCTCCGCCTGTCCGTTGCCGGAAACTCCCGCGATGCCGACGATCTCGCCCGCGTGAACCGCGAGCGAGACGTCTTCGAGGTCGGTGCCGAACGGGTCCTCGGCCGCGGCGTCGAGGCCCCTCACCTCGAGACGGGGCGTCGGGTCGGGCCGGGCCGGCTCGCGGTGCGTCTCGGGCAGCGCCGAGCCCACCATCAGCGCGGCGAGCTTCGCCGGCGACGTGGTCTTCGGATCGGCGGTGCCGGCGACGGCCCCCGCCCGGAGAATCGTCGCGGTGTCGCAGAGCTCGCGGATTTCCTCGAGCTTGTGGCTGATGTAGAGGAGGCTGCACCCCTCCGCCGCGATGACCCGCAGGGTCTCGAAGAGGCTTCGGGCCGCCTGGGGGGTCAGCACCGAGGTCGGCTCGTCGAGGACGAGGAGGGTCGGGCGCTGCAGGAGGCAGCGCACGATCTCGACCCGTTGCCGCTCGCCGACGGACAGGTGGTGGAGCAGTCGGTCCGGGTCGAGCGGCATTCCGTAGCGCTCGGAGAGCTCGCGCACCCGCGCGGAGATCGCGGGAAGGTCGAACGGCTCGTCCACCGCAACCGCGATGTTCTCGGCGACGGACACCGTCTCGAACAGCGAGAAGTGCTGGTAGACCATGCCGATGCCGAGATGGCGGGCGGCGGTCGGACTCGGAATGCGGACCAGCTCCCCGTTCCAGCGGATCTCGCCCTCGTCCGCCGAGAGCGCCCCGTAGATGATCTTCATCAGGGTGCTCTTGCCCGCGCCGTTCTCGCCGAGAACGGCGTGGATCTCGCCCGGCATCACCGCAAGCGAGACGTTGTCGTTCGCGAGCACCCCGGGGAACGTCTTGGTGATCCCGCGAAGCTCGAGGCGCGGCGTCATCGAACCCCCGCAAACACGGCCGTCCGCACGCCGCTCGCGGCGCCGGCGGCGGCCGTCACTGTCACGTGGTGGTCAGCCCGAGTCCGGTCCCGCCCCGGCTTGGGACCGGACCGGCCCCGGACCAACCCCGGATGGGCCGGGCTCAGCCCTCGAGGTTGCCGACCATCCCTTCGACGAACCAGTTGAAGCCCCGGATGTCAGGGTCGGAGAGCCGGCTCCCTTCCGCGACGCGGACGTTGCCCTGCTGGTCCCGGAGCTCGCCCCGGTAGGGATGGAGCGACCCGTCCTTGATCGCGGCCTCGGCCACCGTCAACTGGTCGATGACCCCCGCCGGAAGCTGGTCGTTGTAGGGGGACATCGTCACCACGCCCTCCTTCACGCCCTGCCACCGGACCTTCGAGGTCCACGTCCCGTCCAGCACGTCGCGCGCCGCGCCGACGTAGACGCTGGTCCAGTCGAGCATGAAGGAGGTGAGGTTCTTCGTGGGGCCGAACTGGCGCATGTCGCTCGCGTAGCCGATCGACCACGCTCCGTTCTGCTCGGCCACCTGCACCCCGGTCGCGGTGTCGGTCATGGAGCAGATGACGTCGCACCCCTGGGCGACGAGGGCGGCCGTCGCCTCCTTCTCCTTCGCGGGGTCGAACCAGGAGTTGAGGAAGATGACGCTGCAGGTGATCGAGGGGTCGACACTCTGCGCGCCGAGCAGCATCGCGTTCCCGGGGCCCACGATGTCCGGGATCGGGAACCCGCCGATGAATCCGAGCTTCTTCGATTCCGTCACGTGCCCGCCCGCGATGCCCGCGAGATAGGTCCCTTCGTAGTACTTCGCCTCGAAGGTACCGAGGTTCCTTGAATGCTTGAGCCCCGAGCAGTGCTCGAACGCGACGTCGGGGAATCGGGGCGCGGTCTTCTGGATCGGGGTGCTGTGGGAGAAGCTGGTCCCGAAGACGAGTCCGTGGCCGGTGCTCGCGAGCTCGGCGAACACGCGCTCGCCCGCCTGCGGGTCCCAGACGTTGTCGATTGCGGTGATGCTCGCCCTCTCGCCGAAGGTGTCGGCGATGGCCTCGGCGCCGAGGCTGTGCTGCTTGGTCCAGCCGATCTCGGAGATCGGCGAGACGTAGACGATGCCCACCTTGAGCGGGTCGGCGGCGGCGACGAGGCGCGGCACGCCGGCGAGGCCCGTCGCCATCGCTCCGGTCGCGGCCGAGTACTTGAGCGCCTCGCGGCGCGAGATGTTCCTTGCCATGGGTCGGTCTCCCCCCTCTTGAGCTGTCGCGTGGCCGGATGATCCGGGGCGGCGACTCGCGGCCGGTCTGCGCCGGTGTGCGGAGACCGCCGCCTCATTCGCCCCCGTGCCGTCCGGCACGTGCCTGCGTAGTATCCACGATCTCCCCGCGGAGTCCCCTTCCCGTCCCTCGAGCCCCGTCCGGGGCGTCTCGAGCCGGCCAGCGGCACGGAGCGTGCGCGCCTCCTCCCCTCGCCCTTGGGGAAAGGGGTTTCATCCCGTCCAGCGTGAAATGACCCGTGAATCCTGAACGCACTCATACGTACTCGGTTTCCGATTTGTTAGCATCGTGGCGCGCCGGAAGGCGGGCACGACCACGGTGTGCCGCCCGACGTTGGCGTGCGGTGGGCAAGCGCGGAGGGAACGCGACATGGCCGAGCCCGATCCGATCCTGGTGAACGACTGGCACGCCGTCGTCGAGCTCGATTTCCTCGCGTCGCGAGGCTCGTTCGAGACGGTGCTGCTCGGCGTCCCGATCGAGATCGCCGAGTCGGGCGAAGGCTCCGGCGAGGTTCGCGTCTCCCGGCGCGATACGCACGCCCCCCTCCCCGCGCGCATCCGCTACGGCCACGTCTTCACCTCCATCGGCCAGCCCAACCGGGACATCGTCCACTTCCCCGAGTGCCACGAGGCGGATCGGATCCACGTGACGGGGGGTTCGATCGCGGTCCACGTCTCGGGACTTCGCGCAGTCGAGAACTTCCTCGACATGGGGCACTTCCCGTTCGTCCACACCGACTACCTCGGCGTCGAGCCGCACACCGAGGTCGAGCCGTACGAGGTCACGGTGACCGAAGAGGACGAAATCCTCGCGACGAAGTGCCGGTTCTTCCAGCCCCTCGCCTCGCCGAGCGCCGACGGCGGGATGATGGTCGACTACGAGTACAGGGTCGCCCGTCCGTACACGGTGTGCCTCTACAAGAGCAACCCGATCGAGCCCGAACGATGGGACTTCATCGTGCTGTTCGTGCAGCCGGTGAGCGAGGAGCGATGCATCGCGCACCCCTACCTCTCCTACCTCGCCCACAACCTCGACAACGAGACCAACCGCTGGTTCATGCAGCTCATCTTCGCGCAGGACAAGCCGATCCTCGAGAACCAGCTTCCGAAGCGCCTGCCCCTCGACCCCCGGGCGGAGGTCCCCGCCCGCTCCGATGCTTCGTCGCTCAGCTACCGCCGGTGGCTTGCCGCGCAGGGCGTGACCTACGGTGCGATCCCGGCCGCCGCCTGAACGGGCGCGGGCGGGAGCGAGAGCGGGCCGAGGTCGTGGCGTCCCGGAAGAGCCGGGCATGAGTCGGGAGCGTCGCTGGTTCCCGGTGTGCCGTGGCGAGGAGGCCGTCCCCCGCCACATCGTCCACACCGCCCTGCTCGGCCAGGAGCTCGCGGTGTGGCGCGCGGACGACGGCACCGTCAATGCCTGGGAGAATCGCTGTCCGCACCGGGGCGTGCGGCTCTCCGTCGGGACCAACCTCGGCGACCGGCTCAAGTGCCGCTACCACGGCTGGACGTACGCGTCCGGCTCCGGGCAGTGCCTCGAGCGGCCGGCCCACCCGGGCGAGGCGCCCCCCCGCATCGTCAAGGCGCGGCGATTCGGGTGCGTCGAGTCGGATGGCTACGTCTGGGTGCGGCTCGCCGGGGAGGGCGCGGGCGATGGCCCGGCCCCGGGCTTCGGGCGGGGAACGGCGCCGCCCGGGCTCACCCTTCGCAGCATCCACGTTTGGGCTCCGGCCGCGGCGGTCGCGGACGCCCTCGCGCGCCATGCCGGGGAGGCGCCGGACGGGTCGCCGGCGGAAGCCGTCGATCCGTACACCGTGCGAAGCGCCCACGCCGAGGCGGGCGAGATCCTGTACGCAATGCAGCCGGTCGCGGATGACGAGACGATCATCCATGCCGCGCTCGCCGAAGCACCGCCCGCGTCCGAACGAATCGCGGTCCTTCGCCGCGAGAACGGCCGAGTGTGTGCGCTGCGCGACGCGATCGAGGCGAGCGGGTCGCCGTGATCCCTCTCCACCACCAGGTGCCTTCCGGCAACCGCCACGCGAAAGGACCGCCGTGATCCGTCTCTACGACTACGTGCTCTCCGGCAACTGCTACAAGATCCGGCTGCTCTTGAGCCTCCTCGGTCTCGAGTGGGAGACGCGCTGGATCGACTTCCACCCCAAGCGCGAGCACAAGAGCGAGTGGTTCCTTGGCCTGAACCCCCTCGGCCAGGTGCCGGTGCTCGAGGACGGCGACTTCCGCTTGCGCGACGCGCAGGCGATCCTCGTCTACCTCGCCGCGAAGCACGACGAGAGAGGCCGGTGGTATCCCGCCGGTGACCCGAGGACCCTCGGCGAGATCGCGCAGTGGCTCGCCTTCGCCGACGGCATCACCGCGACCGCCTCCGCCGCGCGGCTTCACGACGGGATCTTCTTCGAGCTCGACGCGGACCGCGCGCGCGCCGGGGCGAACGCGCTCTTCCGGGTGCTGGACGAGCACCTGTGGTTCCAGGAGCAGGAAGGGCGGGAGTGGCTCTGCGCGCCCGGCCACCCCACCATCGCCGACCTCGCCTGCTTCCCCTACGTCGCGCTCTCCGAGGAAGGCGGGGTCTCGCGCCTGCCCTACCCCGCCATCCGCCGCTGGACGGACCGCGTCAAGCGCATCCCGGGCTTCATCCCGATGTCGGGCGTCCTCGTCGCCTGAGCGCGGCACCGAAGAGATCCGGACCATGCCCCATCACGACTACCGCCGCGACCTCATGGGGTCGGCGGCCATCGAGCCCGCCGGCCGCTTCGAGGCCGGGAGCTGGCAGAGCTTCACCCTCACCTACACCTGCGGGAAGTTCGGCATCGACGATCGGGGGAGCCTCAAGGTCGCCTTTCGCATGCAGACCGACCAGTCGATGATCCAGTGCGACGATCCGGCGGGGCCGGGGTTCACCACCGTCGAGACCTCGACCGGCATCCCTCTCACCGTGCGCTGCGAGCACCGCCGCAACACGCGCCCCTGGGGCATCTCGCTCTACGTACGCTGCGACCGGTATCTCTCCGCGGGTGACCGGATCGTCATCCGCTTCGGCGACCGCCGGCAGGGCTCGACGGGCTTGCGGCTCCAGACCTTCGTCCAGCCGCGGTTCGAGTTCCGCGTGCTCGCCGACCCGTTCGCGAGCTACGAGTACATCCTCCTTCCCGACGACGCCCATCCGACCATCGCCATCGGACCGGGACCGGGGGTGAACTGGGTCGCGATCCTTCCGACCCTTCGCCGGGCCGGGGATCGCTTCCGGCTCTGCTTGAAGTGCGAGGACCGGTGGGGCAACCCGAGCGACCGGGTGGCCCGGACCGTTCGCCTCGCCGCCGACGGGCCGATTGACGGCCTCCCCGAGACCGTCACCTTCCGGGCGGGACGGTTCGGCGTGGAAGTGGATGGCCTCTCGGTTGGCGACGCGGGAGCGCGCCGCATTCGGGGCCCCGGCGAGGACGGGGGGCCCCCCGCTTGCGGGCCCGGGGCGAGGCCGGGGAGCCGCTCGCGGAGTCGAACCCCCTTCGCATCGAGACCGATTCCCCGTACCGCCACTACTGGAGCGATCTGCATGGCCAGAGCGAGGAGACCGTGGGAACCAACCCCGCCCGCGCCTACTTCACGTTCGCCCGCGACCGGGCGTTCCTCGACATCTGCGGCCACCAGGGCAACGACTTCCAGATCACGGACGCGTTCTGGAAGGAGCTCAACGAGCTCACCGCCGAGTTCAACGAGCCCGGCCGCTTCGTGACCCTCCCCGGCTACGAGTGGTCGGGGAACACTTCCCTCGGGGGCGACCACAACGTCTGGTACCGGCGCGAGGGCCGGCCCATCTACCGGTCCTGCCGGGCTCTCGTGTACGACACCACGCATCCGGAGACCGACTGCCACAGCGCGAAGGATCTCCTCGCGGCGCTTCAGCACGAGGACGCGCTCGTCACCGCCCACATCGGCGGGCGCTACGCCGACGTCAAGTACGCCCACGACGCGAAGATCGAGCCCTCGGTCGAGATCCACTCCGCGTGGGGGACCTTCGAGTGGATCGTCTTCGACGCCTTCGAGGCGGACTACCGGGTCGGCATCGTCGCCTCGAGCGACGGGCACGACGGGCGGCCCGGGGCCAAGTATCCCGGGGTCGCCGAGTTCGGCTCCTACGGCGGGCTCACCTGCCACCTCCTCGAGTCGCTGGATCGGGACCACCTCGTCGAGGCCTTCCGCCGCCGCCACCACTACGCGACCACCGGTGCCCGCATCTTTCTCGAGAGCGCAATCGAGCTGGATTCACCGGGAGTGCTCTTTCACCGCAATCCGGACCTGGGCGATGTCGAGCACGAGCCTTGCCGGCGCGCCATCATGGGGGACATCGTCCGGACCGGCGACGAGGAGCTGACCCTCCGGCTCGACGTCACCGCGCCTGCGCCCATCGAGCGGATCGAGCTTCGCGACGGTCTCGACAGACTCGAGACGGTGCGCCCCTACGGGGAGGCCGACCTCGGCCGGCGCATCCGCATCGTCTGCGAGGGGGCCCACTATCGCGGCCGGGGCCGGAACGTCTCCTGGGAGGGAACCGCGACCTTCGAAGGGGCGAAGGTCGAGCGCATCGCGCCCGTCAACTTCTGGAACGTCGAGCAGCTTCCCCGGCAGGTCGGCGAGGACGCGGTCGCGTGGCGCTGCGTCACCACCGGGGGGTTCTCGGCCATAGACGTGTGGCTCGACGAGAACGAGGGCGGGGTCCTGCGGCTTCGCACGAGCGAGGTCGACACGGACCTCGAGCTCGCCGGCATCGGTCTCGCCGACACGCGGCTCGACGCGGGCGGGCTCTACAAGGCGGTCCGCGTCTTCCGGCTTCCGGATGTGAACACCACGCGCTCGATGACCGTGAGCCGACGCGTCAAGCGCCGCCGCGACGCGGACACCCGCCTCTACGCCTGCGTGACCCTCGAGAACGGCCACCAGGCCTGGCCGAGCCCCATCTACCTCATCCCCTGATCGCGGCGCTGGAAGCGGCGGCGGGACAGCGCCGTTTCCGCTTCCGGACTCTGTCAGTACGCCTCGTCGCGCCGCCGGACGCGCAGAATCCGAATCTCCCGGGCATCTCCCTGGAACTGGAAGAACACCCGGTGATCTCCTGCCCGCAACCGCCACTCCGGCGGGCTTTCGCCCTTGCGCCTTGCGACATCTCCGCGGCCGGTCTCAGCCGGACCCACCACCCCGTCTCGAATCCGGCGCGCGAGTCGCCGCTCGAGCTTCTTCATGTCCCTGAGCGCCGGGCGTGTCCATACGAGGGTCCACGTCATATCCCGAGTTCGGAACGCAACTCACGGTCGGACACGCAGTCGTCCGCCCGGAGAGCCCGGCGGCCCTCTTCGAGCGCTTCGTGGTCTTCGTCACTCAATGGCTCCGCCGTCTCGGGAGCCCTCATGAGGGCTTGCAAGAACGCATCACCGCACTCAGAGAACAGCTCGAGGCAGCGCTCGACCGCCCCGAGCTCGCCCGCCGGCACGGCGTCGATCAACCGATGCAGTCTCTCTCTCTCTCCGAGGTCGGTCTTCATGGGTGCTTCCCCGTCTCCGACGACTGCTACAGGAGGTCGTCGATTCTACGGGAGCGCCTCACCTCCCGCTTTCGTGGACGCGAGAAGGAGATGGCGGTGGCGGTGCAGCTACCGCTTGGCGGCGTAGAACGAGACGCGGCGCTCGAGTGCGGCGAGGGCCTCCGAGACCGCGAAGGCGAGCGCGAACAGCACGACGAGCACCGCCCAGAAGTGACTCATCAGGAAGTTCGCGGAATAGAGCTCGAACAGCGCGCCGAAGCCGACGATCGAGATGAGGAGCTGGCCGATGATCACGCCCTTGACCGCACGGATCACGCCGATGCGCACGCCGCCCAGGATCTCCGGCAGCGCCGCCCAGAAGTAGACCTTGGAGAAAGCCGCCCATGGCGTCGCGCCGAAGCAGCGCGCCATCTCCACCAGCGACCGGTTGATCTGCATGACGCCGGCGCGCGCGTTGAGGATGATGATCCACACCGCGAACAGCCCGGTGGTGATGATGATTGACTTGAGGCCAAAGCCGAACAGCACCATCAGGACCGGAACCAGGGCGGTCAGGGGGGCGCTCAGGAAGATGTTCACCCACGGCAGCAGAAGCTCGTCGACGAGCCGGTTCTTCCCCATCAGGATCCCGACCGGGATTCCGATCGCGACGGCGGAGAACACACCGGCGAGAAACGCCTGTGCGGTCTCCGAAAGCGCCTTCTGGAAGGGCGCGGTGCCGACGATGGCGAAGAATGTCGCGAAGACCTCCGACAGCGGCGGCAGGAAGAACGTGAGCCCGCTTCGGCCCACCGCCTCCCAGACGAGCCCCCAGAGAATCAGGGACGACATGCCGGGAAGCCGGAATCCGAGGACTCTCATCCCCTACTCCACGTAGGACCGGAGCGACGCCCAGATCCGGTCCACGATGTCGAGGTACTCCGGATCGCGGCGGATGTCGTCGACATTCTTGGTCCGAAGGCCGCGGGGGCGGATGACCTCCGACACGCGGCTCGGGCGCGGCAGGAGGATGGCGACCTGGTCCGAGACGTAGACCGCCTCCTCGATGGAATGGGTGACGAAGAGAAAGGTCTTGTTCTCTCCCGCGACGAGGCCGAGCAGGTCCTCCTGGAACTTGCGGCGGGTCTGCTCGTCGACGGCCGAGAACGGCTCGTCCATCAGCAGCACCTCGCTGTCGACGGCGAGCGCCCGGGCGAGACCGACCCTCTGGCGCATGCCGCCGGAAAGCTCGTGAGGGTAGCTCTTCTCGAATCCGGCGAGGCCGACGTTGCGGATGTACTTCTCGGCGATCGCCTCGCGTTCCGACATCGCGACCCCGCGGAGCTCGAGCCCGAAGGCGACGTTGCGCAGCACGGAGGCCCACGGCAGGAGCGCGAAGTCCTGGAACACGAAGGAGCGGTCCGGCCCCGGCCCGGTGACCGGCCGGCCGTTGACCTCGACCTCCCCGGCCGTCGGCTCGAGCAGCCCGGCGATGATCTTGAGAAGCGTGGTCTTGCCGCATCCCGACGGGCCGAGCAGGGAGGTGAGCTGCCCTCGGGGGAAGTCGAGCGACAGGTCCCGAAGCGCCTCGACCTCGCCGTAGTTCTTGGAGACGTTGCGGGCCGAGACCGCCGCGGCCGGGACGGTTGCGTCCGCGCCCGCGTCCCCGCGCACCCTAGTCGGTAGCGTAGCCACGCACGTTTCCCGCGAAGAGGTACCGTTCGATTCGTTCGAGGAGGTTCAGGAACAGCACCGCGAGCACCATGATGGAGAAGATCGCTGCGTACATGCTCGGGTAGTCCGCGATCGAGCGGCTGTAGGTGATGATGTCGCCGATTCCGGTGGGGGTGATCTTGAGCTCCGAGAGGATCGCACCGATGAACCCCGCCGAGGTGCCGAGGCGAAGCCCGGAGAAGATGATCGGCGATGCGGCCGGGACCACGATCTTCAAGATGATGTCCCGTTCGTTGCCGAGAAAGGAGTACCCCATCTCCTTGAGGTTCGTCGGCGTGTTGCGGACCGCGCCGGCCGTGTTCAGCACGATGACCGGCATCGCCATGATGCAGACGACGAACACCTTCGACGTGAGCCCGATCCCGTAGACCATAACGAGCAGCGGGATGAGCGCCGCAAGGGGCGCCGCCTGCATGACGATGAAGATGGGGGAGACGAGCCAGTCGAACCAGCGGGTGAGACCGACCCAGAGCCCGAGCGCAATCCCGATGAAGGCCGAGATGAGGAGCCCGATCACCAGCGGACGAAGCGTGTCCACGTACGCCTCGAGGAGCGAACCGTCGATGGTCATGACGCCGAGCGCGGCCATGGATTCGAAGAAGGTCGGAAACGCGTAGCTCACCGGAATGCGCCCGGCGATCTCCCACGCGCCGAAGACGATGATCCCCGAAAGCAGCTTGAGAAACAGCGATCGGCTCATTGACCGGCACCCCCGAAACGGAAATCCCGAATGGGGCGGCGCCGTGGCCGGGCGCCGCCCCGATGGGCAGTGTACGGCGAAATCAGTTCATCGCGGCGTCGAGCGGCGCCATGTACCAGAAATCGTTCATGTCGAGGCTCGACAGGTCTCCTTCGAGCTGGCCGGCCTGGCTGTACCACTCGAGGTCCGCCATCGCCGCCTTGCGCCCGCCGCCGTTCGCATCGTAAAGGCCGCCCGCGACCGCTTCGGCGTAGAAGGTGTCGAGGCTGTCGAGGATCTCCGGCGGAAGCTGGCCGATGGGGCCGTCGGGATCGGTCTCGCGCCGCACGACGGTGGGGTCGGCGTTCATTTCCTGCCAGACGCTGAGCAGCGCGTCGACGAAGATCTGCACGTCCGCCTCGTTCGCCTTGATCCAGTCGAGATTGGCGAACAGCGCCTCGTCCGAGGCCTCGACGTCGAACATGGGCAGCACGTTGAACTTGTCTTCGTGCTGTCGCATCACCTTGTTCTTGTTCGAAAGATCGATGATCGTGGCGTCCGCCTGACCAGCCACCAGCGCGACGACCCGGTTCGCCGAGCCCGGGACGTAGGAGCGTTTCCCGAACTGGATGCCCACCTTGTCCTCGATGACGTTGGCGATCGCGTCGGTGCCGCCGCCGCGAGAATGCAGCAGGATGGGCTCGCCGTCGAGGTCCTCGAGAGAGCCGTATTTCTTGGTCGTCACCGGAAAGAACTTGAGCTTCGAGAGCTGGAAGATGATCCGAACCGGCGCCTTCGCGCGCTGCATGGCCGAATAGGGGGTGCCGAAGCCGATGTCCATCTGCCCGCTCAGCACCGCCTGGATCGCCAGCTCCTCGTCCGCGAAGGCGGTCCATTCGTAGTCGAGCCCGTTCGCCTTCGCCCGGTCGAGCGCGACGAAGAACGCCGCGAGCTCGTCGGACGGGGTCTCCGCGAGCGCAATCCGGATCGTGTCTCCTTGCGCGGCGGAGACGGGCAGTCCGAAGGCGATCGGCAGCGCCGCCGCGATCATCGCTTTTCTGAACAATTTCAACATTGCTGGTTCTCCTGAAGTTCCTGGCTTGATGCATCCGGCCGCCCCTTCCGCGGCCCGGCGGGTTGGTTGCGTGTGCCGCCGTGTCACACTTCTCCGAACAGGCGCGCCGAGACCGAGCTCAGGTGATCGCGCATCGCCGCGAAGGCGGACGCGGGAGCGCGCGCCTCGATCGCGGCGACGATCCGGTCGTGCTCGGTGAAGCTCGAATGGTCCGCCGGGGGGTGGGGGAGCTTGCGCACGACCGTGTTCCAAGCCACCGCCCGTCGGACCTGGTTGAGCCGGTCGAAGAGCGACAGCAGCAGAACGTTCCCGGTGGCCTCCGCGACCGCGCGGTGGAACATGTCGTCGCGCGCCTCGTACTCGTCCCAGGTGGCGGCCTCCTTCGCCCGGTCCCGGTTCAGGCGGACCCGTGCGAGTGCCTCGCCGGAGGCGCCGATGGCCGCCTCCCTCGCGAGCGCCGGCTCCAGCGCGGGCCGCGGGGGCCTCATCTGGCCCCGGGGGACCTGGCGGGGGCCGCGGTGGCCCGCCTCCCCCGCGGGCGCCGGCTGGAGCGCGAGCCGCGCGCGCATCATCTGCACCGGGGTGACCTGCCGGCTGAGATCGGCGAGGCGGCCGGAACCTTCCGCAGCGAGAAACGTGCCCTTGCCGACGTGGCGCCAGATCGATCCCTCGTGCTCCAGCGCTTCGAGGGCTCGACGCAGCTTCGTTCGGGTGAGACCGAGGCGCACCATCAGCTCGCGCTCGGAGGGCAGCCGGTCGCCCGGCTCGTACCTCCCGGCCACGATGAAGGCCCTGAGCGCCGCGAGCGCATCCTCGCGTTCCACGATGTCCGGCATTGCGACCACGCACCGGCTCCCGAATTGGTTGACCAATCGTCGCGACTGGACTACATATACTCCATAAGAAGATCATTGGCAATGAACCCTTCGAAACCCGGCAGCTCGTCCCGATTGGTCGGGAATGGTCGGAAATCACCTCGACCCTCCGCGCCGGAGACCACGGAAACCACAACGGAGACACGCATGCCCACCCTCGCAATCGAGCCGCCGCCGGCCGTCACCCTTCCCGTCGCCGGCTCCGACCTCGTGTTCCCGGTCCGTCGGGTCTACTGCATCGGACGCAACTACGCCGCTCACACCATAGAGATGGGGGGCGACCCCGATCGCGAGGAGCCCTTCTTCTTCCAGAAGAACCCCGACAATCTCAATGTGTCGGGCGAGTTTCCCTATCCGCCCAGGTCCAGCGACGTGCATCACGAGGCGGAGCTTGCCGTCATGCTCAAGTCCGGCGGCGTGAACATTCCCGTCGACGGCGCGCTCGATCACGTCTACGGCTATGCGCTCGCCCTGGACATGACCCGCCGCGATCTCCAGGGGGAGAAGAAGTCGCTCCGCCAGCCGTGGGAGATCGGCAAGGCCTTCGAGGGCTCCGCTCCGGTCGGCCCGGTGCACCCGGCGTCGCGGGTCGGCCATCCGACCGACGGCCGGATCGCGCTCGAGGTGAACGGCGAGATTCGCCAGGAGGGCGATCTCAACCACATGATCTGGAAGGTTCCGGAGATCATCTCGTACCTCTCGGACTACTTCGAGCTTGCCGGCGGCGACGTCATCCTGTCGGGAACGCCGTCGGGCGTCGCCGCGGTGGCGAGGGGCGACGTGATGGAGCTCGAGGTCGATCGCCTCGGCGCCATGACCGTCCGGGTCGTCTGAACGGCGCGTCGCGAACCCGGACGTCGCGGGGTCTCCTTTCCGCAGATTTCCCGCAGTTCCGGGTCAGCGCCGTTCGAAGCCGGCGGGCGGCCCGGCGCTCCCCATCCCGACCCTCAGCACCTCCGTCTCGAAGACGTCCTCCGGCATGACGTTGGCGATGTTGACGTCGGGGCCGAATGCGCCGATGAGGAAGTTCCGGAGCTGGTAGACCTCCGCCATCGTCGTCCCCGGGATCCAGGGGCCGCTCAGCTCGAACATCACCCTCTCGACGTCGAGTCCCGATTTCAGCTCTTCCAGGAGCGGAACGTTGAGCGCGTCGTCGTCGATGAGCTCGGCGCCCTCGACCAGGACCAGCTTCGAGCCGGCCTCGAAGCAGGTCTCGGCCTGCCGGACGAGGGTCGCGGCGGTGGAATGGACGTCCTTGGAGCCGACCTCGCCGTGGACTTCGAGCCCGCAGTCGACCGCCGTCGAGATGAGCCGGGTCCGTTCTTCGTCGGTCAGGGGAACGCGGTTGTCGGAGACCTCGATGGCCTCGAATCCGAGCCGGCGGGCCTCTTCGCAGTACGGCCGCACGCCGGGGAAGCCCCGGGTGGCGAAGACGTACTCGAGGAACTGGCCACCGATGAACGTGTGGACGTCGAACTCGCGGTAGATCTCGAGCTTCTCGAGAAGGTGGTCCTCGGGATAGAGCCGCGCGGTGCCGGTGACGAGCTTCGCGTAATCCACGAAGGGCGCAATCAGATCGAGCAGGCCTCGCATGTGGTCGCGCGGCAGTCCCGAGTCCTTCATCATCGTGAGGCCCCTGGTGCGGGGCTTCGAGACGCTCCGCTCGGCGGGAAGCGGAACCATGGCGAAGGGATGCTTGGTCATGTCGGTCTCCGGCGACGTGGTGGCGGGCCGGGGCGGCCCCGGTCGGTCCGAAACCGGGAGTCTACGGCTCGCTCGCCCGATCGTGCGCCTGCCGAGGCCGTGATGGCCCCGGAATCCGCCGCCGACCTCGAGACCGAAGCCCGCGGCCGATCCGTGGCATCGCCCCGCGCCTGGCCTCGACGTGGTGACACCAAATGCCGGCGCGTACCCGTCGGAACGACTCCCGGGGTCCCTTCCGCGCCATCACTTCGCGCTGTTCGCCCCGGCAACGCTCCGCGAAAGACCGAATAACGCCGTGCCACCACGCCATCGCCTTGACTCGCGCAGCGGGCGGTGGGAGCATCGACCATCGATTTCACTCCGCGATGCAGGTGCCGAATGGCGAGCATTCCGGAAAGCTCGCCACGGCAAGGATCTCGACGACGCGAGATTCCGTGGGCAGAGCGTTCCGTCAATATTCTCGGTCCGTTGGTGATGATCATGGCGCTTTGCCTGGTCATGGCGTTTGCCGATCTGCGGTTCTTCCGTGTGCAGAACCTGATGATCATCCTGCAGGACGCGTCCATCTTCCTGGTTCTGGCCATGGGCATGACCCTGGTGATCACCGGCCGCGGAATCGACCTTTCGGTCGGCTCGGTTGCGGCGCTCTCCGCGGTGATCATGGCCATGCTGATCAAGGATGTCGGGTTCAACGTATTCGTCGCCATGGCGGTCGCCATCCTGGTGGGGGTCGCCTGCGGTTCGGTGAACGGCTTCGTCGTCACCAAGCTGCGCGTGCCCGATCTCATCGCGACGCTGTCGACCGATCTCGTCTTTCGCGGGCTGGCGCTCGTCCTCGCCGCCGGCATGGTGCTCGCGAGGTTTCCCGACCCGCTGACCTGGATCGGCCGGGGACGCATCTTCGACCTCTTGCCGGTCGCGGCCGTGATCGGGGTCATCGCGATTGCGGTCGGCTACGTTCTGTACCGGTACACGCCCCTTGGCCGCTACGCCGTCGCGATCGGCGGCAACACCGAGGCCGCGCTCCTCACCGGCATCGACGTCCACCGGCACAAGATCTACCAGTACATGCTGCTGGGCGGCCTTGCCGGTCTTGCGGGCATTCTGCTCACCGGCCGTCTCAACGCGATCCAGGCGACCGCGGGGATGGGGCTGACCCTCCACACGATCGCCGCGGTCGTGGTCGGCGGCACGTCGTTGTTCGGCGGGCGCGGATCCATGACGGGCACCCTGGTCGGCGTGCTGCTGCTGTCCATGGTGGTCAACGCGCTGGTCATGCTGCGGCTGGACTTCTTCTGGCAGCAGGTTGCGGCGGGCCTCATCATCATCACTTCCGTCGCTTTCTACGCAGCCCTTCAGGACCCGAGCACGGGAGGTCTTTCCGGGCTGCTCAGACGCGCACGCAGCGGGCGCTCCTGACCGCCGCATCGTCATCGAACGCAAGACTGTTCAACGAAAGGGAGAAACAATCATGCGACTGAACACCCTTATCGCAAGCGTTGCGGGACTGGCCCTTTGCGCCACTGTCGCCGAGGCACGCGACGTCGCGGCGCTGGCCGACATGGAAGGTTCCGGCGAGGACGGCTACTGGGAGTACTACGAAGTCACCGACGAGGCCACGCTGGAGGCGTTTCAGGCCATTGTCGGCAAGCCCGGCGCGGCGATGGCGAACCCCCCGGCCGAGCCGGTCAAGATCGCCTTCATCTATCCGAGTCAGGACGTATCGGACTTCTGGCTGCGCAACTACCAGGCGATGATGGCGCGCCTCGAAGAGATGGGCATTCCCGCCGAGGACACGCAATTTGCCTCGGACGTCGGCGATCACATCGTCCAGGCGACCTACACGGATCAGGTCGAGCAGGAGGATTTCGACTACGTCGTCTTCGGCCCCACGGAGCTGCGGGTACAGCAGGACAACATCAAGCGCCTGATCGACAAGCCGGACACCGAGGTCATCGTCTGGAACTTCACGGTGGTGCCGCAAGCATGGGGCAGCGCGCAGCCCTTGGCCTACCTCAGCTTCTCGCACCTCGCCGGCGCCTTGATCATGTGTGACTATGTGCTCAAGAAGCTCGGCACCGAGGGCACGATGGCGCTGGTGCGCGGCATTCCCGGCGCGATCGACGATCAGCGCTCGGGCGGGTTCAGGGACTGCGTCACCGGCCAGAGCGACTGGCAGGTCGCGTACGAGCACGTCGGCATGTTCGAGCGTGAGCGCGGCTATACCGGCACGCAGCAGATCCTGCAGGCCTATCCGGAGGTCGAGCTCATCCACAACGCCAACACCGCAATGGCGATGGGTTCGATCTCCGCGGTGCAGGAGGCCGGCAGCGACGTCAAGGTGACGGCCTGGGGCGGCACGGGCGACGAGCTCGAGGCGCTGCGCCACGGTGAGCTCTGGGCGACGCCGATGCGCATGAGCGACGACGTGGGTGTCGCGACCGCAGAGGTCGTGCGCGCGCATCTTGAGGGCCGAACCGACGACATCCCGCTGGTGAGTCTCGGACGGATCACCATCGTGAGCGGCGAGACGGGTGCCGACGTCGTGGACGCGATGGAGCGTGAAGCCTTCCGCTATACCGGCATCGGCACGCTCGAGCGCTGAGGCGTCACGATCGATGAACCAGCCGCCTCCTTCCGTTCGGAGTGACGCGCCGCTTCTGGAAATGCATTCGATCGCGAAGCATTTCGGTGGGGTCATGGCGGTCGCCGGTGTCAGCCTGCACCTGGCTGCGGGCGAAGCGCTGGCGATCGTCGGCGACAACGGCGCCGGCAAGTCGACCCTCATCAAGGTCCTCACCGGCGTCCATGAGCTGGACGAGGGCGAAATCCGCATGGAGGGGCGGCTGGTCTCGATCACGAACAAACGCCAATCGCGCCAGCTCGGCATCGAGGCGGTCTACCAGGATCTGGGCCTGGTCGATTCCCTCGACGCCGCGGGCAACGTCTTCCTGGGCCACGAGCTCAAGCGCCGGGTCCTCGGCCTCAACTTCCTCGACAACGATCGGATGGCCAGGGAGGCGGCGCGGGTGCTCAGGGAGGAGGTCGGCATCGAGCTCGAGGATATCCACGTCGCCACTCATCACCTTTCCGGCGGTGAGCGTCAGGCGGTGGCGATCGCCCGAGCGATCTACGCCACCGATCTCAAGATCCTCGTCATGGACGAGCCGACCGCAGCGCTGGGCCCCGAAGAGACCCGCAACACCCTCGCGCTGATGCAGAACCTCAAGAGCCAGGGAATTGCGCTCATCGTCATCAGCCACAATCTCGATCATGTCTTCAGGGTCGCCGACCGGGTCATGGTGATGCGCGCCGGTCGCGCGGTCGCGACCCTGGACCGCCGAAGCGCCACCAAGCAGGACGTGCTTGCCTACATCGTCGATGCAGTGGACACGGAGGCGGCGTGACGGAATCTGCCGGCGCATTGGAACGGGCCCCCGGGTCCGACCCGGGCCGGCGTGGAGGATGAGGCGAGGAAGCCGATGCCGGACCCATCTTGCGCACGGTGCTCGTGCATCGTGGCGGCGCGACCCCGGTAGCGGCAGGAAGTCGAAAGGACGGGGGCCGGGCGCAGCGGCCTGCCTTCCTGCGCTCTTCCGGTCCGGTCAGGGCGTCATGGGCCGGCCCAGCGGTTGAGCCCGACGTCGCGGGCGGCGGCGCGAAGGTACATCTCCCGGTAGTAGGGCTCGAGCTCCGCGGCGGCCGCCGCCGTCCGGGCGAGCTCGCGCCGGTGCGCGGGAAAGAGCGCCCGCACCTCGTCCTTCAGGGCCTCCTCGTCGACGGTGAGGACCCGCCCTTTCTCGCAGACGACCCGGCCCGCGACCATCGTCATCACCACCGACGAGCCGTTCTCCGAGAAGACGAGCTGGCGGCGAAGGTCGTTGAGCGGGGTGAACGCGATGGTGTTGAGGTCGACGAGGATGATGTCGGCCTCGCGCCCCGGGGCGAGGGCGCCGACCCGGTCCTCGAGCCCCATGCCGCGCGCGCCGCCGCGCGTGAGGCACCGGAGCAGCTCCGGCGCGGTCGGCCAGTTCCGGTACTCCGGGTCCGCGATCTTGTGGATGAGCCCGGCCGCCTTGGCCACCCCCCACATGTTCGCGCTGTCGTCGACGGTGGCCTCGTCCGTGCCGAGGCAGATCGGGACCCCGGCCGACCGGAGCCGCCGGAACGGCATGATGCCGCTCCCGATCTTCTGGTTGCTGATGGGGTTGTGGGCGACCGTGCAGCCGGAGGCGGCGAGAAGCTCGATGTCCTCGTCGTCGACCCAGATGGCGTGGATTACCATCATCCGGGGGGTGAGGACGCCGGCGTCGTGGACGTAGCGGATGAACGACTTTCCGTGCTTCTCCTCGCCGAGCACCCGCTGGAGCTTCGTCTCGAGGATGTGGATGTCGTAGGGGATCCGGTGCCGTTCGCTGAGCTCGGAGAGGATCTGCAGGTACTCCGGGGTGACCCGCTGGGGCGCGGAGCACGAGACCGCGGTGCCGAGCCTTCCCGCGCACGCGCCGTTCCAGCGCTCGATGAACCCGGTGTAGAGCTCGGTCAGCTCCTCGGTCGACTGCCGGGGGGTCTCGGCCATCCGCCGGCGGATCTCCTCCGGCAGGAGGTCGCGCAGAAACGGGTACTTCTCGTACTCGACGACGTTCGGCTGGTCGATGGTGACGACGGCGCGCATGCCGCTCTCGACGTAGGCCTGCATCAGGCCGTCGACGGCTTCCGCGGTCGCGCGCGGGTTGTAGAAGGCGTCGTCGTGAACGGCAGTCACCCCGAGCTTCAGCATCTCGACCGCGCCCAGCATGGTTCGTACGTGGTTCAGGTGCGCAGAGGGCGGCTCGTCGCTGAACGGCGGCACCTCGTGGAGCATGAAGATCTCGAGCGGTGCGTCGTCGGTCGCGCCCTTGAGGAAGTTGCCTGGCGAGTGAAGGTGACCGTTGACGAGACCCGGCATGGCGAGGAGGCCGTCGGCCTCGATGACCTCGAGGTCCCGGCCTTCGTTCGAAACGTCGAGGTCCGGTCCGATCCCGGCGATCTTCGTGCTCCGAACGAGGATGTCCGCGCGCGGGAACTCGGTGTCGTCGTCGTCCATCGTGAGGACGCGGGCGTTTCGAATCAGGATTGGCATGGCCGCCTCCATGGAATGCGCGGTCACGAAACCGCTTGGCAGCAGACTGACCGCTCCTCCCGTTCACGAAACAAGAGAGGAGCAGTTCGACGAGCCGACGCAGCGAAAGCGCAACCGCGGGAGCGGGCGCGCTCCGCGGCCGTCCGCCCGCGAGTCACGGAAGTGCCTCGTGGTCAGAGCCCGATTCGGGTCCGGCCCAGCACTTCGGGATTGACGAGATGCTCGGGCATCTCGCCGTTCAGCACCCGCACCGCCTCCTCCGCCGTGCGGCGTTCGAGCTCGATCGTCGACGCCTGCGAGAAGAAGGCGGTGTGCGGCGTGACGATGACGTTCTCGAGACCGAGCAAGGGGTGGTCCGCGGGCGGGGGAGCCGCGCTCAGGACGTCGAGACCCGCTCCGGCCAGGTGACCGCTCGCGAGCGCGTGCGCCAGCGCCTCTTCGTCGATGATGCCGCCGCGCGCGCAGTTCACGATGATGGAACCCGGCTTCATCCGCGCAAGCTCCGCCGCGCCGATGATGCCTTCGGTCTCCGGGGTGAGCGGGGTGTGCACGGTGACGAACTCGGCGCGCTCGAGGACTTCCTCGAACGTCCCGATCTCGACCCCGTCGATGCGCCCGCCCGGCGCATGCAGCGGATCGAACGCCACCGTCTCCATCCCGAGCGCCTTCGCCTTCGCGGCGACGGACCGTCCGATCCGGCCGAACCCGACGATCCCCAGGGTCGCTCCCCGGGTGCGGTGCATCGGACGGTCGAGCGCCACCGCCGACCAGCCGCCCGCCTTCACGGCCCGGTCGTGGGGAACGAAGCGGCGGTTCAGGGCGAGGATCATGCCGAGCGTGTGGTCCCCGACCTCGTCCATGCAGTAGTCGGGGACGTTGGTGACCACGATACCGGCCGCGGTCGCGGCCTCGATGTCGACGTTGTCCACCCCGATCCCGTACCGGCACGCGACGACGCACTTCGTGGCCGCCCGGAGCACGTTTCCGGTGACCTTCGCGAAGCAGAAGAGAATCACGTCCGCGTCGACCGCGAGCCCGGCCAGGGTTTCTTCCGAAGCGTCCGGAGCCGCAAACGGCTCGACCCCGGCCGCCCGCAGCACCTCGCCCTCGATCTCGATGTCGGGCCACACGAAATCGGTGATCAGGGCCTTTTTCACGTTGCGTCTCTACGTTGCAACACCACGTCGTGACTCTGCGTCGCGTCTCTCGGCCTCGAGACGGTTCGGTCCGCGGGCGGACCACGCGGCGAGCTCGAGCCGCTCCATGACCTCGGCCGGACCGCGGTTCGAGCGCAGATTGCGCGAAATCCAAAGCGTATTCAACTTGCCGATTCCCACCCTTGCGGTCGCCGTGAGGTTCGTTCCTCCTCCGGAATCGTCCGCCGGGATGCCGCTCCAGCCGGAAAACTCACCGACCTTTCTCGGGCCGGAGATTCCGGATTTCGAGGGGCGGCAGGACATCCGCCGGCTCGAACCCGAACACCCGTCCGTAGAAGGAGAGCTCCGCCTCGAGGCAGCGGCGCATGGTCTCGGCCTTGCGGAAACCGTGTCCCTCTCCCTCGAACATGAGACAGGCGACGGGGAGCCGCTGCCGCTCGAGCGCGCTCGCCATGAGCTCGGCCTGGTTCGGGGGAACCACGCGGTCCTCGAGACCCTGAAAGAAGATGACCGGACACCCGAGCCGCGATGCGTGGTGAAGGGGAGAGCGCGCCCGGTACACGTCGCGGTCGGCGGGCCACTCGCCGATCAGTCGATCGAGGTAGCGAGCCTCGAACTTGTGCGTATCGGCCGCAAGCACCTCTAGGTCGCAGATGCCGTAGTAGCTTGCGCCGGCCCGAAACGCGTCGTGGAAGGTGAGCGCCGCGAGCGTGGTATAGCCACCCGCGCTGCCACCACGGATCGCGAGACGGGCCGGGTCCGCGCGGCCGGTCCCGGCCAGGTGCGACGCGCCGGCGACGCAGTCCTCCACGTCGACCACTCCCCACTCGCCGTAGAGTCGCTCGCGATACGCGCGGCCGTATCCGGTGCTGCCCCGGTAGTCGACGTCGAGGACCGCGAAGCCGCGGCTCGTCCAGAACTGGATCGACGGGTTCAGGGGGTCGGTGGTGGGTCCGGTCGGGCCGGCGCGGCTCCGGGGCCGGGGCGGCGGGGGCGCGGCGGCGCGGGCCGGCGTGGCTCAGGACCAGGAGCGGCGGGGCCTCGCCGGCCGGTGCCCGGCACGACGCGTTGTGGGGCGCGTAGTGGTAGCCATGCGCAATCTCCCCTCCATCGCCGGTCGGATAGCGGAGCGCGACGGGACGCGACAGCAGGCGGTCGTCAATCGCAAGCGCGCTCGACGTGCGGAGCACACGGGTGGCGCCGGTCTCGAGCTCGACCGCCACGACCGCGGTGCTCCGGTCCGGCGCGCCGCCGATGAATGCGGCCGTCGAGCCTTCGACCTTGAGCGAGTCGATGCTCGTCCACGGCAGCGGAATCGTGCGCATCGAGCCGTTCGGATCGAGCCGGCCCAGCCGCCATCCGTCGCCCGTGCGCCAGGTGCCGACGACGCATCCGCTCGCGTCGAACCCGAACGTGGTCGTTCCGAGCTGCCACAACGGCTTCCCGAACTCGAGCCCGGCCCGATGCATGCAACGAAGCTCCCCGTCCCGCCAGCGGTGGAGATTCCACCATCCTTGCGGATCGGCGACGCACCAGAGCGCCCCGTCCGGCGACCAGGCGGGCTGGAACGCGGAGCAGCCCGAGCCGCCGGTGATTCGGGTCGGCGTGCCGGGTGCTCCCTCCCGGTCGAGCTCGGCGAGCCACAGCGCCGCCGCATCCCAGGGCATGTCCGGCTGGTCCCAGGCGAGCCAGGCAAGGTACCGTCCGTCGGGGCTGGGGGCAGGTGCGGCGTAGAAGTCACGGCCGGACGCGAGCACCCGCGCGGAGCCGTCGTCGATCGATATCGCCACGAGATCGTTGACGGGCGGGGCATCGCCCCGATGCGTCTCGCGCACCGCAAGCAGGCGCCGCCGCCCCGGGTCGAAGGTCAGATCCCCGAACCGGGCCGAGCCTTGGGGGGTGAGGGGGGTCGGCGGGGCGGCGCCCGCCCGGGCATGCACCCGACCGTCCGCGTAGCTCGAGAACCACAGCCGGTCCCCGGATACGGCGTACGCGCCGCCTCCGTACTCGTGCACGCCGGAGCGCACGTTGAACGGCGGGGGAACGAGGTCCTCGAGCCGTCCCGAAGCGTCGGTTCGAACGAGCACGTTGCGCCCGCCTTCCCCGGGACGCCCCTCGAGCCAACCGACGCGACCCGCCTCCAGGCTGACCGACGAGAGCCGGATCGTTTCGGCAACGATGGCCTCGGAGGTGATCGGGGACGGCCACGTTCCGAAGGGTAGGGTATTCATGCCGGTTCGCTCCTGGTTCCCGTTACCGGCGCGCCGGGTTCCCGGCCCCGGGCTCCACCCGACCGAAGTCCGGATGCCGGCCGGCGTCCGGAAGGTCCATTCGTGCTCGATCCGCCGGCGCGTCCGTTGCGCGGGTCAGGTCCCCGGCGACCGGCGGCACGCGGTCGGCGAGGGTGCGGATCTCGGCGAAGCGGGAAATCAGGCGCGGGCGAGGTTCGCGTAGTCGCCGATGAGAAGCCGATACGGGGCCTCGTCCTCCTCGATCTCGGGGAACCGGCCGACCGGCTGGTGGAAGCGGTTGTCGTTCACGTCGTCGTTGACCACCGAGACCTCGCCGAGGAGCACCCGCCCGCGCGGGGCGGTGAGCTTGTGGTAGCAGCCGGGCTCGAGGGTGACGCTCTCGCCGGGCGCGAGCTCGAGGGTGGTGCCCGCCGGAACCCTCCGCCGCACGCCGTCCAGGCTCAGGGTCACGTCGGAATCGGCGTAGGTGCCGTCGTCCGCGGCGTTGTACACCTCGACGCCCATGGTGCCGCCCGCCCGCACGATGATGTCCTCGACCTTGATCCAGTGGTGATGGGATGGGCAGTGCTGTCCCGGATCGATGACGAGCGCCTTCTCGCAGTAGGTCTTTCCCGCCCCGGACTTCAGGTTCGCGAGCCGGCCGTTTCGCATCGTGAACAGGAGCAGGCCGCAGGTGTGGTACTCGCCGAGGCCGAAGTCGGTGATGTCCCAGCCGAGGCCGCAGTCGACGATCTCCGAGATGTCGCCGTCGGGGCACGCCCAGTCGTCGGGAGTCCACGACGCGAACGGCGGGAGCCGGAAACGCTCCGCCTCGAAGTATGCCTCCGCGTCGCGAATGAGCGCGTTGATCTCCGAACGCAGCATGTTTTCCCTCCTTCAGTTCCAAGCTCAGCGGGCGGCCGGAAACTCCTCGACGCCGATCTTGGCTTCCCGAAGAATTGCGCGGAGCGTTCCTTCTGCCATGTCTCTGAATGGCGAGGAACCGTTACCTTCCGGCCGAAATGCGAGTGTCGCCAAATCTCGTGACTACCCGTGCCCACGCGGTCGAAAACAAAGCCGAAACGTCGAAGGCGCCGCCCAACTTCCCGGTACCTGAACCCGGACAGCCGCCCCACTACGGAACGCTGACCGGTACCGGCAAATCCAGCTCGACAGCGCTTTCGGGGATACTCGCCAACGCACGCGGGAGCGGGTCGCCGTGCTCGATGCACGACTGCGCAACCTTGCGCGCAAGACCCTGCGCAATTTCGGCCGCTTCGGTCACGCTGCGCCCTTCGGCAACCAAACCGGGCACATCCGGACTAGTGGCGAGGAATCCACCTTCTTCCCACGGCTCGATATGCACCCGGATCGCCGCTTCGTTCATGGCATTTTGCTCATTCGCGGGGTGCGGGTAGCATAGTCCAATCATGCTTCCGGACTCCAGTTGAGCAGAGGAGACCATGACGGCCTCAACCACGATTCCCGCGTCCGATCCGATCACCCTCGAGGTGGTGCGCAACAAGCTCGACGGCATCGCGAACGAGATGCAGTCGACCCTGGTCCGGAGCTCGTTCTCGCCCATCGTGAAGGAGGGACTCGACGCGTCGGCGAGCCTCTTCACCCTCGAGGGCGAGACGCTCGCCCAGGCGACCGCGATCCCCATCCACCTCGCGACCCTCATCCCGGTGGTGCGCACGGTGCTCGGCAGGTTCCCGGTGGCCGAGATGCGCGAGGGCGACATCTACATCATGAACGACCCGTACCTCGGCGGGACGCACCTTCCGGACATTGCGCTCGTCATGCCGATCTTCTCGGCCGGCCGGCCGATAGCCCTGAGCGCCGCGATGACCCACCACCAGGACGTGGGGGGCATGTCCCCGGGCTCCGTCCCGCCGAACGCGACCGAGATCTTCCAGGAAGGGATCCGCATCCCGCCCCTCAAGTTCCGGGACGCGGGCGAGGTCAACCGCACCCTCGTCGATCTCCTCTGCCTCAACGTGCGGGTGCCGGAGACGTTCATGGGTGACCTGAACGCGCAGGTCGCGGCGTGCTCGATCGGCGCGCGCCGGGTGGCGGAGCTCGCCGAGCGCTACGGCGCGAACCGTCTTCCCGCGCTCACCGGCGAGCTCCTCGCCCGCTCCGAGCAGCTCGTGCGGCGCGCCGTCGAGCGCCTCCCGGACGGGCGCTATTCCTACGTCGACTGGCTCGACAACGACGGGGTCGATCTCGACGAGCTGGTCCGCATCGAGGTCGCGATCGAGATCGCGGGGGACCGGGTTACCATCGATTTCGCGGGCACGAGCCCCCAGGTCCGGGGGCCCTTCAACTGCGTGCCCTCCGGCGCCTGCGCGGGCGCCTACTTCGCGGTGCTCGCGATGTCCGACCCGTCGATCCCGATCAACGGCGGCTGCTTCCGGCCGATCGAGCTCCGCCTTCCGGAGGGGAGTCTCGTCAACCCGCGCGAGCCGGCCCCCGTCAACTCGCGCACCTCCACCATCAAGCGCATCGCGGGGACGATCATCGGCGCGCTTCGCCAGGCCCGGCCCGAGGACGCCCCGGCCGACGCGGCGGCCGCCCTGCACGTCCTCGCGTTCGGGGGCGCCCGCGAGGACGGCTCGCGCTACGTCGTCGGCGAGCTCATCGCCGCGGGGAGCGGCGCGAGCCGGGGCCGGGACGGCGTGGACGTCATCGAGACCGACGGCTCGAACTGCATGAACCTCCCGGTGGAGGCCCTCGAGATGGACGTGCCGATTCGCGTGCACCGCTCGGAACTCCGCGCGGACTCGGGCGGGCGCGGTTCGTATCGGGGCGGTCTCGGGATCAGCCGCGAGTACGAGGTGCTCGCGGGCGATGTGGTCTTCACCCACCGCGGCGAGCGCCACCGGCGCCCGGCCCGGGGCGCCGCGGGGGGCGATTCCGGGGCGTGCGCGCACTCGGTCATCCGACGCGCGGACGGGGCGGAAGAGGTGATCCCCTCGAAGACTCTCGTGCGGCTCGCGCCGGGGGACCGGGTGGAGGTCAACACGGCGGGCGGTGGCGGATACGGAGACCCGGCCGACCGTCCCGCCGACCTCCTCGCCGCCGACCTCGCAGGCGGCAAGGTCGGCGAGGCGAGCTGGTCGGCCCCGGCTGCAGCCCCGACCCCGGCGGCCGGGGACGACTGAGCGCTGCTTTCGCCGTCCGGGCGCTCCGCCCGACCCTGCCAGTCCGGGCGCCGGACGTGAACGAGAGCATCGGGACCGGCGGCTCGCACGACCTCAGGAAATCGGGGCCTCTTCCGGGCTACAGCACCGGCATGCCGAACAGGGTGGCGTGGAAGTGAGTGAGGATGCCGGCGACGACCGCGCCCGACACCAGCGCCGCCGCGTCCATCGCGAGCCGCGGCGCCCTGGCCGCATCCGGTCCCTTGCCGCGGACCATCGCGCTCACCGCCGCGAGCGCCGCGAACCCCGCGAAAGTTCCGAACAGCACCACCGAGCGCAGGTCTCCGTTCGCCGCGAGGTGGGCGAGCGCCCAGAGCAGGAGCCCGAGCAGCATCGGGTGCCGGACGGCGGCGCGGATGTGCGTCGGCATGTTGGCCGCCGCGAACAGGACGAGCGCGACCGGCACCAGCCCCATCGCCGCGTGGCGGCCCCAGTCCGGGGGCGCGTAGACGGGCTCGTACGGGGCCTCCCCGAATCCCCACACCACCATCACGAGACTCGCGAGCGCGACGAGCGAGAATGCGCCGCGATACGGCATTGCGCCCATCCGGGACACGAACGCGGCGCGTAGCGGCGGAACGCTCGGAATGAGGTGCAGGACGACGAAGAGGGCGAGGCCGGCGATGAGAAGGGTCATGGTGGTAGCTTCCCGGTTGCTGGAGTGGGAATGGAAGCCGTTCGGCGCCCCTTCCCGGGGAGCGCCGGCGAGCGTCCCCGGCTACCCGTCGTCGTCGTCCGCGGGCACGCCGGCCCCGCTCTCGAGAAAGGCGAAGGCTCCGCCCTGAACGTCGGCGCCGATGGCGTTCGGGTCCTCGGGCGCGCTCGCCATGATCTCGTCCGCCCAGTCCTCCGCGTTGTCCTCGGGCCGGTAGCCGAGCCGCTCGGCCGCGGAGTTGTCCCACCAGGTGCGCGTGTTGCCGGAGACCCCGTAGACGACCTCGAACCCGAGACCCGGGTGGTCGAGGCCGATGCCGATGAGCTGCGCGAGGTCGCGGTGGCTGGTCCAGATGCTGAGGCGGCGCTCGTCGATCGGCTCCGGATAGGCGTTCCCGATGCGGATCGCCATCACCTCGAGGTCGTACTTGTTGGCGTAGAGGGCACCGATCGCCTCGCCGAACGCCTTGCTCACCCCGTAACGGCTGTCCGGGAGCACGGTCACGTCGGAGCCAATCTTCTGACTCCGCGGATAGAAGCCCACCGCGTGCACGCTGCTCGCGTAGATGACCCGCTTCGCCCCCGACCGCCGCGCCGACTCGAAGACGTTGTAGGTCCCGTCGATGTTGATGTCCCGGATCGCCTCCCAGGTGTCCTCGCTCGCGATGCCGCCCATGTGCACGACCGCGTCGACGCCCTCGACGATGCGCTGCACGGCGTCGAAGTCCCGCAGGTCCACCTCGACGAACTCCTCGTCGTCGCGGAGATCCTCCGGGGTTCGGATGTCGCTCAGCCGGAGCCGGTACCGCCCCTTGAAATTCTCCCGGAGGCCGGTCCCGATGAGGCCGGCCGCCCCCGTGATCAGCACGTACTTCATGCTCTCGTCTCTCCCTTCGGGTTTGTGGCGCGGTCGAATCGTCCCGAGGCGCGAATGCGCCTCCACTGGCGGGAGCGAATGGTACAGGGCGCAGGCACGACCGGGACGGCGCGCAGGCCCCGGACGCCGGAAACGTTCACTTCGCCCCGGCCAGGGACAGGAATGAGGGGACGAGCAACTGGACGAACGGAAGGCAATCCTCGATGTCGCCGGCCGTGTAGTGGTGCTCCTCGTGCAAAAGGTTTGCCGAGCCGACGACCATGTCGTCGTGGATTGCGAGGACGTTGATGATCGACCGGCAGCCGAGCTGCTCGATGAGCTCGTGGTCGGCGAAGCCCCAGCGGATGTCGTCCCGCGTCCGGCCGAGGTAGTGCTGCCGTCCCTGTATCACCTGCTTGAACCAGGGCGTGTCGACCGACCGCTTGCGCCCGGCGACCGGATAGGCGACGGGGTCGCTGGTGTAGACGCGCTCGGCCTCGCCGATCGAGTGGTCGAGGACCATCAGCGTGAACAGCTTGTGCCCGACGAGCTTCCCCAGCGCGGCATCGATCGAGGCGAAGACCGGCTCCGGCGGGTGCGGTCGCGCCGATGCCCGGACCACGTCCAGGAGTAGGTTCCAGCGGGCGGCGTCGGACGGTCGGCTCACGGCGGCGTCTCCCTGCATGGCGAAATCGTCACTCCGTCGCCCCCAGCCGGTGCGCAAGCTCCGTGGAGACGACGGGGGTGGTCGGCGACAGTCGGAACGGGCATCGACGGATTCTATGTCGGATCGGGGAGCGACGATGCCGTCGCCCTCGCAATCGGTACCCGCTCCGTGCTCGCTTCGCTCCTTGCCGAGCTGAAGGACGCACGACCCGCCCGCCGTGCGATGATGGGCGACGGGCCGGCGATGCAATCGTGGTCCTTCCCCGGTCTTCAGCGGACCGGCAATCCCCCTGCCGGACGGCGGCAATGCGGCCGCCTCCCCACCCTCACGCGGAGGAACCACGATGAATCTTCCCAGCGCACGCGCGCGTCCTCGCTCTTGTTCAGGCATCCGGCTCGTGCTGCCCCTCGCGGGTTGGTTCGCGCTCGCCGCGAGCATGCCGGCGACGGCCGCCGAGGACGACCTCGACCTCACGTCGAACGTCCAGCGCATGAGCTACATGATCGGCCTTCAGGTCGGAGCGAGCCTCGGCCGACAAGGCTTGCTCGAGATCGACCCGGCGGCGCTCGCGGCCGCCGTCGACGACGTGCTCAACCGCCGCCGCCCGCGCCTCAGCGACGAACAGATGCAGGCGGCCCACGCCGAGTTTCAGGCGAGTCGCACGGCGGCCCAGGCCCGACAGGCGGCCGCCAATCTCTCGGCCGGTGAGGAGTTTCTCGCCTCGAACCGCGAGAACGAAGGGGTCGTCGAGATGCCGGACGGGATCCAGTACCGCATCCTGCGCGCCGCCGAAGGGGCGAGTCCGTCGGTCGAGGACGCGGTGGTGGTGCACTATCGCGGGCGACTGCTCGACGGGACCGAGTTCGACAGCTCCTACCAGCGCGGCGAGCCGGCCGAGTTCACCCTGGGCGGCGTCATTCCCGGCTGGCAGCTCGCGCTGCAGGCAATGCCGCAAGGGTCGCACTGGGAGGTATGGATCCCCGCCGCGCTCGCCTACGGGGAGCAGGGAGCCGGCGGCGCCATCGGCCCGAACCAGGTGCTGCACTTCGAGATCGAGCTCCTCGAGATCAAGTCGGCGAACTGAACCGCGGCGATCCGGTCGGTCGGCGCGGCCGGCGTGCCGGCCGACCCGCGGCCCTCCCTGCGCCGCGCGGCGGGCACCACTTCAGCCGCGCGAGGATCCCTCCCGGTTCCGCGATTCCCTCCCCATCCGGCCGCAGGCGACGGCGGCCGCGGCATAGAGGAGGGCGGCCGCGGCGATGACGAACGCCTGGCCCTGGTGGACCGCGATCAGAGTCGCGAGCACCGCACCGACGACCGACGCGCAGCCGTTGACTCCCCACGCCCACGGGACGAGCGCGGGGTCCAGGCGGCGCAGTCGGGCGAGGGCTCGGGGAAAGGGCATCCCCATGAGGGTCGCGAGCGGCGCGACGAGGACGATGGCGGCCGCGATGCGGGTGCCCGGCGATGAACCGAGCAGCCAGCTCGTGAGGTGCGGGAGGGCGGCGATGGCGGCCGCCGCGAGCGCGACGATGCCGGCGACCGGAAGGGTGATCGATCCCGAGTTGCCCGAGTCGCCGGTCCCGCGCCGGCCCGCGAGCCAGCTCCCGACTCCTGCGAAGACGAGGAACGCCGCGAGCACCACCACGAGCGCATGCAGCGGGTGGCTCAGGATCACCGTGAACCGGCCGATGAAGGCGATCTCCATCATGAGGAACGCGAGGCCGAGGCAGAAGAATCCGCCGAGCGTCACCGGGCGCCGCGCCGTGCCGCTTCGCCCCCCGCGGCGGCGAACGAGGAGCAGGGGGACAAGGATGAGGGCCGCGCTCGCGACGGCGGCCTGGACGAGGGTGACGGGAAGGGCGAGATAGCCGACCGCGAGGAGTCCGCTTCCGCCCTCCCGGCTGAGGGCGAGGACCTCGGGTGCGTGCGCCCACCGGAAGAAGCTCCAGAGGTAGGGCCGATCGTCGGTCGCGGGGCGGATGTCGAACTTGTAGCCGCGCACGAATCTCTCGCGCTCGGGACCGAGCAGGCGCGCCGCCGCCTCGTGGAACCAGGGGCGCTCCAGCACGTTGAAGCGGTTGGATTCGCCGGCTTCGATCCCCGGCACGTGGACGAGGTCGAAGGCGCGCGCGCGGGCGAAGTCGCGGACGGCCGCGGTCCGTGCTTCCGTGAGCGGCGACCGGCTCGCGACGAGGGTGCTCGTGTTCCAGCTCCGGATCCAGGCGAGGTGCCGTGCCGCGGGCTCGATCCCTTCCGTTCGGAGGGCGTCGACCAGGGTCGCGAACACCCTCGGCCCGCCCCGCGGGGGAAGCTGGGCCCAGCCGGTGACGGCCAGCAGCCCGTGCGGCGAAAGACGCGCGAGCATGGCCCGCATCGACTCCACGGTGAGGAGCCGTTCCTCTTCGAGCGCGTGCAGCCCCGACGGGCTCGCGCCGAGCGCATCCACCGCGATGAGGTCGAAGCCCTCCCCGCGTCCCGCTTCGACGAATGCGCGCGGATCGGCGACGTGGAGCTTGACGGTGGGGTGCCCGTACACGTCTCCGGAGAATCCGGAGTAGCGATCCCGGGTGATCGCGACGAGGTCCGGCTGGAGCTCGACCGCATCCACCGAACGCGCCCCGCCCCCGAGCGCCTGGAGCACCGCGATCCCGCCCCCCGCCCCCAGCACCAGCACCCGCGGGCGCTCGAGAAGGTGGTAGGGAAGGGCCGAGGTGAGGTCGCCGAGATAGGCGGGCGGCGGGCTTCCCGGGCGGTGGCGCACGATCGCGGTCGGCCCGTCGGCATCGACGAAGAGGGCCACCTGCTCCGGCACCGGCGCCCGGGCAAGGAGGCTCAAGCCCGGCGCCCATCGAAGCGGCACCTTCTCGTTCTCGACCGCGCTCACCAGGCCGAGGGGGCCGGAGCGGCTCTCGGCGGGCTTGGCCCCGGTCACCCGAAGCGCCTGCGGAAGGGGCTTGAAGGGCGAGATCCGAAGCTCCCCCCAGCCCGGATCGACGGCCAGCACCACGATGAGGGCGGCCGCGTTCGCGAGCAGCGTCCACCGGGCGATGTGCGCAGCGCGCAGGGCCGCGAGCCCGGCCGCGACGGCCGCCATCGCTCCGAGGCCGTCGAGGGTCCGATCCGGCGGGAGGAGATGGAGCAGTCCCACCGCGGCCAGCGCTCCGCCCCCGGCGCCGGCGAGGTCCGCCGCGTAGACGCGCGAAAGGCTGCTCCCGAAGACGATGAGGGCGCGCCCGATCGCGGTCGCCGCGATGAAGAACGGAAGGGCGAGGAGAAGCTCGATGAGGAACAGCGAGCCGAGCGGGCGCAACGACCAGGGAAGCTCGAGCACGTTGAAGGGGACGTGCTGCGCGATCGCGAAGCAGGCCGGGGCGGCGACCCCGAACGCGAGGGCCGCGAGCGCGACGAAGGGCCCGACGGAAAGCCGGATCCGTTCGCCCGCGACCAGCAGGAACGCGCCGCTCGCCCCGAACCCGAGGAGGGCGATGCTGATCACCATGAACGCGAAGTGGTGCCACTGGACGATCGCGAGGAGCCGCGTCAGGAGGATCTCGTAGCCAAGGGCGGCGGCCGAGAGCAGCGCCACCGCCGCGAGCAGCAAGACGCCGGGGGCGCGTTGCTCCGCGGCATTCATCGCGGGCGGTCAGTGCCCGCCGGTCAGCGGCACGAATCGCACCGGAAGGATCTGGCGCACGGTCACCTCGCCGTCCGCCCCCTTGCGAACGAGGAGCAGCATCTGCACGGAGAAAGGCTCGCCGACCGGGATCACCAGCGCCCCGCCGGGGGCGAGCTGCGCGACGAGGGGGGGCGGCACATGGGTGGCCGCGGCGGTGACGATGATTGCCTCGAACGGCGCCGCCTCCGGCCACCCGTGGTACCCGTCGCCGAGGCGGATGTCGACGTTGCCGTAGCCGAGGCGCGGCAGCCGCTCCGTCGCCTGGCGGGCGAGCGGGGGGACGATCTCGATGGTGTGCACACGATCGACGAGCTCCGCGAGGACCGCGGCCTGGTACCCGGAACCGGTGCCGATCTCGAGAACCCGGTGATGGGGGCGGAGCGCGAGCAGATGGGTCATGAGGGCGACGATGTAGGGCTGCGAGATCGTCTGGCCATGGCCGATGGGGAGGGGGCGGTTCTCGTAGGCCAGCCCCTCGATCTCCGGCGGCACGAACGCGTGCCGGAGGACCCGGTCGAGGGCGGCCATGACCGTCGGATCGATCGCCCCGACCCCGGTGCTCGCGGCGGTGCGGGTCGTCGTGTCCGCGATCGCGTCCAGCATCCCGCGTCGCGCCGGCGCGTAGTCCGCGTCGCTCCACCCCGACCCCGCCCACCCGAGCGCAAGGGCTCCCGCCGCCCCGAGGAAGGCGCGCCGGCCGAGCGGCCCGCCGGTCCGGCCCCGTCCGCCCGGCCGCAGCGTGGTGAACGTGCCGAGCGCCCTGTCGTCGCCAGCCCGATCGATCATGACGGTAGCCCCCCGGGTTGCCGCGTCTTCGTCCATGATAATGACGATGGGGACGGCGGGGCGCTCGGTCTGCGCTCCGCCGGCATCGCCGGACACGGCAGGGAGGAACGATCATGCCCACCGCGGCAATCATCGGGGCGAGCCGGGGCATCGGCCTCGGACTCGTCGAACGGTACGCGAGCGCGGGGTGGCGGGTGCACGCGACCACCCGCACCCCGGAGCGCCCGGGAGCGCTCGGGGAAGTCGCGGGCGACGTGCACCTGCACGGGCTCGAGGTGACGGACCGCGCACAGCAGCGCGCGCTCGGGGACGCGCTCGACGGCGAGGCCGTCGACGTCCTCATCCACAACGCCGGCGTCTACGGGCGGGGCATGCGAGCCGCCACCGTCAACCGGATCAACGCCGAGGCGCCGATCGAGGTCGCGGAGGCGTTGATGGACGCGGTGCGCCGGAGCGAGCAGCGCAAGATCGCCCTCGTCACCAGCATGATGGGGGCCCGACGCGGCTCGACGAAGAGCCTCGGCAAGTACGGCGACTCCAAGGCCGCGCTCAACGATGCGTTCCGGGCGCGCGAGGCAGGCTGGCGCGAGCGCGGGTGCCTTGCGGTCGTCATCCATCCCGGGTGGGTCCGCACCGACATGGGCGGGCGCAACGCCGCGGTCTCGGTGGAGGCGAGCGCCGGCGGAATCTTCGACCTCATGGCCGGCCTCGACGCTTCCGGCCACGGCCGCTTCTGGACCTGGGAAGGCCGCGAGCACCCCTGGTAGGCAATGACGTCCGACCCGCGAAATTGGACTTGCGGCCACCTTGCGCGAAACCCGGCCTCGTGGCGGGAAACGGGCGTTGCCTCCCCCGCGTGCGGCTCCGGGGGATCATGAGTTGACGGACGACGGCGGAGTGGAGACGGGATGACGACCGGGCGAATCGACGTGGGCGAGATCCGGATGGCTTACGAGCTCACCGGGCCGGAAGGGGCGCCGGTCGCCTGCCTCAACCACTGCTTCGGGAGCGACCTCCACTACTGGGACCGGCACCTCGACGCCTTCGAGGGCTTGCGCGTGCTCCGCTACGACACCCGCGGCCACGCGCGAAGCGACGCGCCACCCGGGCCGTATCGCCTCGAGATGCTGGCCGCCGACGTCGCCGGACTCCAGGATGCGCTCGGCATCGACCGGGTGCACTTCTGCGGCGTCTCGCTCGGCGGACAGATCGCGCAGACGTTCGCGCTCGCCTACCCGGAGCGAATCGAGTCGCTCATCCTCGTCAACACCACGTGCGAGTACGGCGACGAGCAGGTCGCGCTGTGGCGCGAGCGGGCCCGGCAGGTCGTCGCGGAAGGAATCGAGCCCCTGCACGCGACGTTGATGGCCCGCTGGTTCACCGACGAAGCGGTGGCCCGCCAACCTCCGGGCTACCGCTACATGGCGGAGGCGATCCGGCGGTTCCCGCCGCAGAGCTTCGCCGCCGCGGTCGAGGCGATGTGCCACCTGCACACCACCCCGCGGCTATCGCGGATCGCCGCCCCGACCCTGGTCATCGGCACCCCGGAAGACCCGGGCGCGCCGCGGGAGGTGACGGAGAAGATGGCGCGCCTCATCCCGAACGCGGAGCTCGAGTGGCTGACCCCGGCCCGTCACCTCGCGAGCCTGGAGCACCCCGAACGCTTCAACGCGCTCGTGCGAACCTTCCTTGCGAAACAGGTCTGAGCGGGCCGCTTTCCGCCCCCGCGCCCGCCCGCCCCCTCTTGGAACCGGACGGCCCTTCGGGGTACGAAGGTTCGAAGACCGGAACGCGAAACCGCCGCGGTTGACACGGTGGAGGGATCGGCGCGAGACCGGCCCGCTCACCGCCGAACGGGCGGCAGGCAGCACATCGAGTTGAGCGGCCGGACCTTCGGCCGGTGCGGGTCAGGCGTTCGGCCCGGCCTCGAGTTCCACCAGCAGCTCCGCGATCTTTTCCATTCCGGTGCTCCAGCCCTTGTCCATGCCGCCCATCGCGGCGGCAAAGCAGGCAACCTCCGCCCCGTTCGCGTTCTCCGGAACCCAGGTGAAGCGCATCTTCGTCCGACCGTCCGCCTCTTCGAACGTCACCGCCGTGCGCAGCACCCGCGGCCAGTCCGCCATCATGGGATTGGCGACGACGCTCCAGTCGGCGTCCGCGACGGAGTGCAGCCAGACGAGGCGTCCGGGCGGCTCCACTTCAACGTACTCGACCCGCTGGTAGTGGGAGTTGCCGCCCCATCGCATCTCGAGGAGCCACAGGCCCCCCGGCTCGAGGTCGAGTCGATGGACGACGGTCTCCGCCCCCGGTCCGTACCAGCGCGGCAGCAGAACGGGATCGGTCCAGGCCCTCCAGACGAGCTCGCGTGGCGCGGCGAACTCGCGTTCCAGCACGTAGATCGGCAGCTCACTCATCCTCGTCCCCTCGATCCGATTCGCAATCGCGCTGCCGGCACCGCCCGTTCCGGTCGAGCGTCCGCGGGTTCCGGCCGGATCGCCGCGAAGCGCGCGATGCCCCTTCATCCGGCGGCGGCATGGTAGTTTGCGGCGGAACGAGACGTCCATCGACCGGGCTCGCCGGCCGCGCGGCTCGCCGCCGCGGACGGAGGGTGGCGAGGGCGGTTTCCTGCGCCCGCGGGAGAACGCGGGCGGCGATGACGGATACGGGCCGGCACTCGGCGAAGGGAACGCGAAGGCAACCATGGGCGAGATTGCGGGCGCGGGGCTGCTGTCGCACGTTCCGACCATCATGCTTCCGAAGAAGGTCCGGCTCGCGCTCAACGAAGGGCGTGAATCGAGTCTCGTCCCGGGGCTCGAACGGCTGCGCCGCGAGGTCCTCGACGAGCTTCGACCCGACACCTTCATCGTCTTCGATACCCACTGGTTCACCACCGTCGAGTTCGCGGTCACCGCGCAGGAGGGGCGGAGCGGCCGCTACACCTCCGACGAGCTCCCCCGCGGCATCCGGAGCCTCCCCTACGACCTCGCCGGGAACCGGCCGCTCGGGAGAAGAATCGCACAAGCGGTGCGGGAGGATGCCGGGGTACCCTGCGTCGCGGTCGACGACGAGCACCTTCCCATCCACTACCCGACCGTCAATCTCGCCCACTACCTCGATCGCGGCGAGCGCTGGATCTCCGTCAGCATCTGCCAGACCGCGCGGGACGGGGATTTCCTCGCCGTGGGTTCGGCGCTCGCCCGCGCCGTCGAAGGGTCGCAGGAGCGGGTGGTGCTGCTCGCGAGCGGGGGCCTGAGCCACCGCTTCTGGCCGCTCGCCGAGCTGCGCCGGCACGAGTCCGCCGACCCCGTGCACGTGCGTACCCCCGAGGCGCGGGCGGCCGACCTCGAACGGCTCGCCTGGTGGTCGGCGGGCGACCACGCCGCGGCGATCGACACGATGGATGCGTACCGGCCGCATCGACCCGAGGGCATGTTCGGGCACTACCTGATGATGGTGGCCGCCCTCGGCGGGCGCGAATGCGCCGCGATCGGGAGGCGGTTCAGCGAGTACGAGAACGCGGCCGGCACCGGTCAGGTCCACGTCTGGTTCGATCGCCCGGCCGAGGGCTGGCGCGGCGCCCGGCGTCGATGACCCGGAAGAATCACCGAACCTCGTCGCGGCGGCGTCCCCGCCCCGCCCGCAGCCCGGTCCCCGCCCCGGGCGGACTCAGTGGGAGATGGCGTGCGAGGCGTCCACGTAGATGGTCTCGCCGGTGAGGTAGGGAATGTCCTCCGTGAGGAGGGCGGCGACGAGGCGCGCCACTTCCTCCGGACGGCCCGCGCGCTTGAGCGGCACCCGCGACTCCAGGTAGCGGCGCATGTCCTCGCGCGCGAGGAACTCGCGGTTGAGGGCCGTCTCGACGTACCCGGGAGCGACGTTGATGACCCGGATCGACTGCTCCGCCCACTCCGCGGCGAGGCACCGGGTCATCGCCCCGACGGCCGCCTTCGACGCGCAGTAGGCGAGGTTGTAGGGGACCGCCATCCGGTCGAAGAACGAGCCCATGTTGATGATGGTGCCCCCGCCCGCGCGCACGAGGTGCGGGTAGATCTCGCGCGCCCCGGTCATCACCGCGGTCGCGTTGAGGGACATGATGCGTTCGTACTCGGCGGTCTCGAGCTTGCGGCTCTGGACGGACGCGTGGACCCCGGCGTTGCTGACGAGGGAGCCGATCGGTCCCCCCTTCGCGATCCTCGAGAACGCCTCGCGAAGCGCCGCCTCGTCCGTCACGTCGCACGTGAGCGCCCGCCCGGCGGGCGCGTCGCCGCTCCGTGAGAGCGACCAGACCTCGAACCCGCGCGCCTCGAGCTCGACCGCGACCGCCGCCCCGATCCCGCGGCTCGCTCCGGTGACGACGGACGAGCCCCGCGCCGCCGGCCGTTCAGGCATCGCGGAACGCCGGTGCGCGCTTCTCCACGAACGCGTTCATTCCCT
>MKWU01000816.1_pt1 | contig 58226 bp, 47 predicted proteins | sample 809101 | NCBI WGS metagenome assembly MKWU01 (sample SAMN05860141, study PRJNA318959) | sponge metagenome | host: Aplysina aerophoba | place: Slovenia: Piran, Adriatic Sea, Gulf of Piran | collected 2013-05-07 | reverse complement strand
TTTCTAGGGGGTTGCCGTAGCCGCCTCCCCCGCCGGTGTAGCAGCGGACCGTGTCTCCTTCGCGGAGGGGCATGCGGTTGGTCTTGAGGCGGCGGGTCTCTCGGGGGGTTCCCTGGTTGATGACCACCTCGGGGGGTGCTCCGTCCTTGCCGCCGAACAGGCCCCAGGCGGGGTTGCCGGAGCGTTCGAACCAGAGGCTCAGCTCGGTGTCGGTGGTCATCTGGTACTCGCGGATGATGCCGTTGCCACCACGCCACTTGCCGGGGCCGGCGGAGTCCTGGCGGTAGCCGTACTCGGTGATCAGGGCCGGGAACTTGGACTCGAACACCTCGATGGGCATGTCGTGGAAGTTGCCCGACAGCGTCCAGATCATCCCGTCCTCGCCGTCTTGGCCGTGGGAGGCGCCCCATCCTCCGACATGGGGTTCGTTGTCGAGGAACAATTCGTCGGTGCGGGGGTTGATGCCGGTGAACTGGAAGATCATGCCGTCGCCGTAGTGGGCGGCGGGGACGGTGCCGGCGAGGGCCGGGGAGAGGGCCGAGCAGATCAGGTCGATCATCAGGCCCAGGGGGGTGAAGTAGAACTGGCAGGCGGCCGGGACGCGGGCATCGAGGATCGAACCCGGTTTGGTGATCACCTCCAGGGGGCGGAAGGTGCCCCCGTTGACGGGTTGGTTGGAGTTGAACAGGTACTTGAATGCCAGGCGGCAGGCGGACAGGGTCTGGACGGCCCCGCAGTTGATGGGACCCTGGCCGGGTCCGTCGGTCCCGGTGAGGTCGAAGACCAGGCGCTCGCCGTCCACCGTGATCTTGACCTTGATGCGGACCGGGTCGTCCCCCACCCCGTCGGAGTCCAGGAAGCCTTCGGCGGTGTATTCGCCGTCGGGGATGGCTCGGATGGCTTCGCGGTCGAGCTGCTCGCTCTGGCGGAAGATCTCCTCGGCGGCGGCTTCCACCGTGTCGCGCCCGTAGCGGTCGAAGAGGGCGCCCAGGCGGTGCTCGCCGATGGAGGCCACCGCGAACTGGGCCTGCATGTCGCCGATGGCGGACCGGGGGAACCGGACGTTGCTCTCGATGATGCTCCAGATGTCCTCGATGGGCTCGCCACCTCTCACCACCATGGTGGGGGGCAGCCGGATTCCCTCCTGGAAGATCTCGGTCGAATCCATCGGCACACCCGGGTCCTTGGCGCCTATGTCCAGCCAGTGGGCCCGGGAGGCGGCGAAGCCGGCCAGGTCGCCCTGGTAGAAGATGGGGGCGAAGACCGTGACGTCATGCATGTGGGTGCCGGTGAGATAGGCGTCGTTCATGATCCAGATGTCGCCCTGACCCCACACGGACCGCCCGAACATCTCCTCGGTGGCGAGGGTGCAGGCCTCCAGGTTGCCGAGGAACAGCGGCACTCCCGAGGACTGGCCCAGGACCCGGTGCCGGCTGTCGATCAGCGCCACCGCGCAGTCCTTGGACTCGTAGATGACCGGCGTGTAGGCGGAACGGATCAGCGCCGCGTTCATCTCCTCAGCGGCCATGATGAAGGCGTTGCGGAGGATCTCGATCGTGATTGGATCAGGTTTCATGCCGGTGGGCTCCGGACGTCGGGCAACCATTCGCGGGAGTGGGGCGGTACCGCACCATCCGCCTCACCGTAGCCCCAGGGACGGAGTGTTCCGTAATCTGCGTTCACGCCTTCCGGCGCGGGTGGTTCAGACTTCCCCCGGTGACCCCGGAGGACGCCACAGCGCGCCGATAGGCGAGGCGCAGATGCGGTCGGCGATCCGGAACGGGAACTGTCCGGCGTAGAGGACCACGCCGAGATGGAAGCGGTCGCCCAGCTGGTCGCGTAGCCAGATGAGGCTCTTGGCGTCGTGGCGACCCACCCTGGTCGATGACTTCACCTCGAGCCCGACGACCCGGCCTCTCCGCTCGAGCACGCAGCCGACCTCGCGTCCGGAGCGATCGCGGAAGTGGAACATCTCGGTGGCGACGGAGACGGCCTCGAGATGGGGACGGAGCTCGCTCACGACGAAGGTCTCGAATAACTGCCCCACCAGGGTCGCGTCCCGGGCCAAGGTGTCCTCGTCGGCGTGTAGGAGATGGGCGGCAAGACCCGGATCGACCACATGGACCTTCGGGGATCTGGTGAGGCGGTGCAGTCGCTTGGAGTGCCAAGCCGGTATGCGGGCGATGATCGATAGATCCTCCAGCAGCCGCATATGAGCCTCGGCTGTGGCAGCGGCCACACCTGCGTCCCGCGCCGTGGCCACCTGGCTGAGTAGCTGGCCGGTACGGGCCGCGCACGAGGCCAGCACCGATCGCAACTTGGTCGGTCTCGGGGTCCCGACTGCGATCTGACGGGCGTCGAACTCGGTCAACTGCTCCACATAGCTGGCGAACCAGCGGGACCGGTAACGCCCTGACAGACGCAACACGTCCGGGAAACGACCGGCGACTATGCGCTTGAGGTAGTCCGATCTGGTGAGATCGCAGGTGCCTCCGATCAGTGCGTCGGCTGCGGAGAACAGTTCCTCGATCGGGTTGTACACCCGGTCGTGTTCGATCTCGCCCTGGGTCAGTCCCGACATTCGTACCCGGATGAGACGACCGGTGCCGGGCCAGGTGGTGGCCTGGTGGGCCGCCCGTACCGAACCGGTGAGGATGAACCGGCCTGGTGTGCGAGAGCCATCTGTGTCAACCGCTCGCTTCACTGCGCCCACGATCTCGGGCGCCTCCTGCCACTCGTCGATCACCACCGTTCCCGGAGAGGCGGCAAGGAGTCCGTCAGGATCCTGGCGGGCGGCAAGCCTCGGACCGGGCATGGAGAGGTCGATGGTGGTGTCCGCGAACCGGCCGGCCGAAGTGGACTTGCCGGCGCCGCGAGCCCCCACCAGCAGCACTGCGGGGAAGATCGACAGCAGTTCCTCTTCGAGCAGTCGCTCCACGATTCTCGGGTACCGGTTCGCCATAGTGCTAGGAGACTAACGCCTCTCCGAAGGACATTATGAGATTTGCGTCACTTAAATTACAGGATTTGTGCTATACAAACTAGGTAATTTGCGCCTCTAGAACTAGAGGATCCGCGTTCTCTCGTCAGCCAAGGCTTATGTCGCCCATGGCAGGCAGCGGTGGTTCGTTCCCGGTTCGTAGGTGGACTGCAGCCCAATCGGCCAGAGCCTCTTCCAGCCCACGGATGGCATCCTCGGGAGTAGGCCCCTGAGCCCAGGCGCCGCGGCAGGCCGGGACAGTGGCGAAGTAGCCAGCCGGATCGCTGATGGCATCGACCTCGACGTGAGCGATAGCTGCTTTTACCCACCGGGCGATCTTGGGGCTGCCATAACCGGCATTTTGTGTTATGGTATCATTCAGAGCCATCGGTAATATGTCACATGTTAGCCTTGATGAAGGTATGAGGGCAAGCCAGGAGTGTCGCGTCCGTGGACCAGGGGTGTCCTGGTCGGCGTGTAACGGTTATCGTGATCGGCCGGGTGGCCTCAGCGATCGCGGCCGTGAACGTCCGGTCCATCGAGACTGGTCCCATGACGCGGGTCCGCAACGCTATGACAGACCACCGTCTTCACGCGCTAGGACTTGACCTTCGCTACAATTGGAGAATGGTCAGCAAGAAGCAGGGCAGACGAGCCGCAAGATCCTACGAGGTGATCAACCGGAGCGGTAGAGCACCGAGGAAGGCGCCTCCTCCTCCCAAGACGGTATCCAAGCGACCACCGCTACCCCAACCGAGGAGCAAGGGCTAGCACTTGCTCGATCCGCTGTCCGGCCTGTCGATCGCGGTCGTCCTTCTTATTCCCGGGTACGTACACTACGCCACTCGACGTACAAGGGTCCCGGTCAAAACGCTCTCCAGGGCGATGGAGGGCATGGGTCTGGTCGTGGTAGCGGCGGTTGCCAACACACTGACCCTAGGTTTCTTGACTGTGTTGGCACTACTACCTCCGGTCCGCGGTCACGCTCCCGACCTTGCTCATCTGCTGCTCGACCCGCGCGGATACGTACTTCTGGACAACTCCCGGCTCCTGTATGTTGCTGGCTGGACAGCTGTGTTCGTAATCCTGGCGTCGGGGCTATCGGCTGCCTTCGCATACCGCATCGGTCCGCTCAAGTACTTATCCAGACAACTCGCTCCTGCGCTTGGCGAATTCACCGCCTGGTACCACGTGTTCGAGGAAAACGTGCCCGAGGATTACGATCACATTTTTCTTATATGTGAGTTGACCAACGGAGGTCACGCAGCAGGTGAACTGGCTTGGTACAGCACCCAACCAGAGGCTTCGCCGGACCGAGATCTGGTGCTAGCAGCACCGCTGCAGGTTCGGAGGCCAGACCAAGCCAAACCGGAAGTCTTGCCCGAGGGACGACTCGTTCTCTCGGCCCGAGACATCAGGCAGATCTATGTCTCCTATATCACTGATCAGTGAAGTCCCCTCGGGTTTCATAGCGGGGGGGCCTTGATCACGAGGCAGCCGTACTCGTCGATGGTGGCGGAGGCTTCGGGGGGGATGACGGTGGTGGCGGTGGCTTCCTCGACGATGGCGGGGCCGTTGATGGAGCAGCCGGGCATCAAGGATTCCCGGTGGAAGCGGGCGGTGGGGTAGGAGCCGGTGGCGAACAGGACCGGGGTGGTCTTGGACGGCGAGCCGGAGGGGTGGTCGGGGCGGTAGTTGGGCTGGAGGAGGGGGCGTCCCACGTCACCGAGGGCGGTGAGCCTCAGGTTGACGGTCTCGAGGGCGGCTTCGGGGTTGGAGTGGCCGTAGCGGGCGCTGTAGGTGTCCTCGAAGCGTTGGCGCAGGGCAGCGAGGTGGCCGTCTTCGGAGGGGGTGGCATGGTTGGGGAGGGTGACGGTGAGGGTGTGTTCCTGTCCCTGGTAGCGCATGTCGAGGCGCCGGATCAGGGAGATGGCATCGTGGTCCACGCCCTCATCGAGCAGGCTGGATACGGCCGTCTCACCGAGTCGGGCGAAGCGGGATTCCATGTCGGTGGTGTCGAGGTCGGTGAAGTCCTGGAAGAAAGCCTCGCTGAAGTCCTGGCGCACCGCGGATTGCAGCATGCCCCAGGCGGAGAAGCCGCCGGGGTCGGGGGGGACGATCACCTCGGTGATGCCCAACTCCTGGGCGAGGGCCACGGCGTGCATGGGGCCGGCGCCCCCGAAGGCGACCAGGCTGAACTCGCGGGGCTCGATGCCGCGTTCCACGGTGAGGGTCCGGATGGCCTGGGACATCTTGGCGTTGATCACCTCGATGATCCCGAGGGCGAGCCTCTCGCCGTCCAGGTCCAGGTTGGCCCCGAGATCTTCGAGGGCCTGTTGCGCTGCCCGGACGTCGAGGGTGAGGTTGCCGCCGAGGAAGTATCCGGGGTCGATCCTGCCCAGGTACAGGTTGGCGTCGGTGACGGTGGGCCGGGTTCCTCCCCTTCCGTAGCAGGCGGGACCGGGATGGGCGCCGGCGCTCTCGGGTCCCACCCGCAGGCCTCCGGCCTCCTGGTAGGCGAGGGATCCGCCTCCCGCCCCGATGGTGTGGATGTCGACCACGGGCATCAGCACCGGCAGGCCCTCGAGCAGGGCCGAGGGGGAGCTGTCGGCGTGGCCATTGGTGATCAGGCTCACGTCGAAGCTGGTGCCGCCCAGGTCGATGCAGATCAGGTTGGGCCGGTCCAGCACCTCGGAGAGGGCCACGCCTCCGGCCGCCCCGCCCACGGGGCCGGACAGGAGGGTCTGGAGGGGCCGCTCGGAGGCCGAGTGGGCGGAGATGACTCCCCCGTTGGACTGCATCACCCGCAGGGGCGCCTCCATGCCTCGGTCATTGAGGCGGGTGGAGAGGTCGGCCATGTATCGGGAGACCGAGGGGGCGATGTAGGCGTCCATAACGGTGGAGGCGGTCCGCTCGTACTCCCGCCACTCGGTCGCCACCTGGTGGGAGAGGGAGACGGAAACCTCGGGCAGCAGCTCTGCCAGCACTTCGGCGGCGGCGAGTTCGTGGGAGGGGTCGACGTAGGAGAAGAGGAAGGCAATGGCCACCGAGCGGACCTGCTCCGACCGGATGCGCTCGGCGGCTCGGCGGAGGTCGTCGTGGTCGAGGTGGGCGAGTTCGTCGCCTTCGCAGTCGATCCGTCCCCCGATGGGGATGATGTCGCGGCGCGGGATGAGCGGGATGGGTTTGCGGTAGCGGATGTTGAACATGTCCAGGCGGTTGCCCCGGGCGATGTGGTAGATGTCGCCGGCGCCTCTCGTGGCCAGGAGGATGACCCGCTCGCCACGCCGTTGCAGGAATGCGTTGAGGCCCACCGTGGAGCCGTGGACGAATGACTCGACCCCGGACGGATCGTCGATGACGAGCCCGAGGGCGTCCATGACCCCTCCGGCCAGGTCGTCGCTGCGGCTGGGCGCCTTGGCGGTGGCGTACCGGCCTAGGTCCGGGTCGTAGGCCACCACGTCGGTGAAGGTGCCTCCGATGTCGGTTGCTACCCGGAGCTTCAAGTCCGCTTCCAGCAGGCTACGCGGTGACCGGATTCGATCTCCACCAGCTCCTGGGGCATGTCGGCGCAGACATCCTCGGAGATCGGGCACCTCCCGTAGAGCGGGCAGCCCGGGGCCCGGTCCAGGGCGGAGGGCTGCTCGCCCACCAGGTAGACGTGGTCGGTCTTGTGGGAGGGGTCGGGACGGGGCGCCGCCCGTAGCAGCGCCTCGGTGTAGGGGTGGCGCGGTGAGGCGAAGATCTCGGCGGCCGGACCCGACTCGACCACCTTGCCCAGGTACATGACGGCCAGGTCGTGGGCGATGTAGCGGACCACCGACAGGTCGTGGGAGATGAACAGGTAGGAGATGTCCATCTCCTCCTGGAGCGACTGGAGCAGGATCAGGATCTGGGACTGGACCGACATGTCCAGGGAGGAGGTGGGCTCGTCCAGCACCACCAGGGCGGGCTCGGTGACCATCGCGCGGGCTATGCCCACCCGCTGCGCCTGGCCTCCGGAGAGCTCGTGGGGGTAGCGGCGGGCGGGCTCGGGGGTGAGGCCCCCCCGCTCCCGCATATCGGCCCCCCCGCCCGCGGCCCGCTTCCTGGTGGGGGTCGTGTGCCGCAGGCGGGGGCTCGGCCCGGGCCAGGCCCACCCGCTCCAGCATATCGGCCACCCGGCCGGCGGCCTGCTTCATGGTGAGGTTCTCGTGCAGCAGCAGCGGCTCGGCCACGGTCCGGCCCACCGTCTGCCAGGGGGAGAGGGAGTCGTAGGGGTCCTGGAAGACGATCTGCATCCGGGCCCGCATCTCCTCCAGCGTGGCGCCCTCCATCCCGGTGATGTCGACGTCCTCGAGCAGCACCGTGCCTTGGGTGGGCTCGAGCAGCCGCAGGATGAGGCGGGCCAGGGTGGTCTTGCCCGATCCCGACTCGCCCACCACCGCCAGGGTCCGCCCGGACGGGATGGAGAGGGTGACGTCGTCCACGGCCTTGAGGTCGGCGTGGCGGAAGCCGCGGGTCCTGATCCGGAAGACCTTGGTGAGGTCCCGGACCGCCAGGGTGTGGGCGGTCGCGGTCATCGCGGGACCATCCCGGCGCCGACGGGATGGTGGCAGAAGGCGACCTGTCCCGCCTTGCCGACCCGGGGTGGCTCCTCATCGAAGCAGCCCGGCCCGGCCCGGAAGCAGCGGGGGGCGAAGGCGCAGGCGGCGAGGTTATCGCCGGGGTTGGGGACCCGTCCGGGGATCTCCCTGGGGGTGCCGCCCGAGTCGAGCGAGGTGGCGATGGAGACCAGCCGGTTGGCGTAGGGATGGAGCGCCTCGCGGTAGATCTCGGCGGTGGTGCCCAGGTTCACCACCCGTCCGGCGTACATGACCGCCACCCGGTCGCAGACATCGGCTACCACGCCGAGGTCGTGGGTGATCAGCATCCCGGCCGCGTTGCGCTCCGAGATCACCTCACCCAGCAGCCGGAGTATCTCGGCCTGGATGGTGACGTCGAGGCCGGTGGTGGGCTCGTCGGCGATGATCAACTCGGGCTCGCCGGCCAAGGCGATGGCGATGCACACCCGCTGGCACATGCCTCCCGACAGTTCGTGGGGGAACGACCGGTACACGCGCTCGGGGTCGGTGATGCGCACCGAGCGCAGCAGCGCAAGGGCCTCGCTCTTCGCCTCCCGGCGGCCCATGTCCCTGAGGCGGCGGAGGGTGCCGGAGAGCTGGTTGCCGACCCGGAACACCGGGTTGAGGCTGCCGCGGGGCCGCTGGGGCACGAAACCGATCCGGCGGCCGCGGGCCTCCTGGCGGGCCTTGGGGGGGATGAAGTCCTGCCCGTCGAAGGTGCAGGACTCGAAGTCGACCGTGGCGGCGGCGGGCAGCAGGTCGAGGACGGAGCGGGCGGTCATCGACTTGCCCGCCCCGGTCTCGCCCACCACGCCCAGGATCTCCCCCGGCTTGACCTCCATGTCCACGCCGCGGAGGATGGGAAGGTCGCCGATCCTCACCTCGAGACCCCGGACTTCGAGGAGGGCGCTCATCGTGACTTCCTCCGGGTGGGCTCCACGAGATCGGCTATGGACTCGCCGATGAGGCTCAGGGAGAAGACGGTCACGGCGATGGCGATACCGGGGAAGACCGGTATCCACCAGCTTCCTCCCCTCCTCATCTCAGGAATGCCTTCCGCGATCATCGCCCCCCACTCGGGCTCGGGAAGCGGCACGCCCAGGCCGATGAAGCCAAGGGCGGCGGCCAGCAGGATCGCCCAGCCGCAGCTGACCGCCGCCTGGGTGACCACCGTGCCGACCGTGCCGGGGGCGATATAGCGCACGAGGATCTTGGACCGGGAGTTGCCCACCGCCCGGCCCGCCTCCACGTAGGCATGCTCCCGGAGGGAGCGGACCTCGGCCCGCACCAGGCGGACGAAGGTGGGCACGCCCACGATCCCGATCACGAGGATCAGGTTGCGGACTCCCTGGCCCAAGGCGGCGAGCACGCCGATCGCCAGCACGAGAGCCGGGAAGGCCTGGATCACGTCCAGAAAGCGCATGGTCACCGAGTCGCCCCACCCGCCCACATATCCGACCAACAACCCGATCGGGTGACCTATAGCGATGGAGAGAGCCACGGCGGAGACCGCTATCAGCAGGTCGTGGCGGGCGGCGTAGACGACCCGGGAGAAAACGTCGAAACCGAGGCTGGCGGTTCCGAACCAGTGATCCGCCGACGGAGGCACGAACTGGTTGGCCAGGTCGATCGCCAGCGGATCGTTGCGCGCGATCAGCGGGGCGAAGAGGGCCACGGCCACCATGAACCCGAACATGGCCAGCCCGATGACCAGCCGCGCGTCGTACTTGCGGGCCGTCACTTCAGCCTCACCCGCGGGTCGATCACCGACTGCGCCAGGTCGACTATCAGGAACGCGACCGTATAGGTGACGGCGGAGAGCAGGACGTAGGCCTGGATGGCCGGGTAGTCGGTATTGACCAGGGAGTTGAAGCCGTACAGACCCACTCCAGGCCAGGAGAACACCCTCTCCACCAGCACCGCCCCGCCGATCATGTACCCGGCGATCAGCCCGGTCATCGTCACGGCGCCCGGCAGCGCATTGCGGAGAACGTACTTCAGGTAGAGCGGCGCCCCCCGCAAGCCGGCGGCGCGGCCGAAGGCGATGTAGTCGGAGTTGAGCACCGACAGGGTGGCGTTGCGGGTGAGCCGGAGAATGGGGGAGACGGCCGGGAACCCGATGGCCACCATGGGCAGGAGCAGGTGTTTGGCCGCCGTCCGGAACGTCGCCCAGTCACCGGCCACCAGGGAATCGATCAGGTACAGGCCGGTGGGGCCGTCGGGCGGCGTCGCGCCGATCGGCAAGCGTCCCACCGGTCCGGGTAGCCAACCCAGGAACACGAAGAAGACCAGCAGGAGGATCATGGCCAGCCAGAAGTCGGGCACGGCTACGCCCAGGGTCGAGATGAAACGGCAGAACCTGTCCAACAGCTTGCCTTTTCGTACCGCCGCCCATACCCCCAAGGGCAGCGCCACCACCAGGGCGAACAGCATGCCGAAGGCCACCATCTCGATGGTCGCCGGAAGCCGGGCGCCGACGTCCTGGGCGACCGAGAACCCTGTGCGGATCGACTCGCCGAGGTCTCCACGGATCAGCCCGCCGCCGCCGGACTCGCCGAGGCATGTCTGGCCGATCATGTAGACGCAGTACTGCACGTGTAGTGGCTCGTTCAGTCCCAGACGTTCCCGGATGGCCTCCACCTGGGCTTCGGAGGCGTTGATGCCGGCGTACTGGCGGGCCGGATCGCCGGGAAGGGCGTGGGAGACGATGAAGGCGAGCAGGGTGACCCCGATCAGGATCGGGATGAGGGCTGCCAGCCTCCGGGTCACGTAAGAGAGCATGTCCTCCTAGCCCGCACCTTCCAGCGAGTTACAGCACCGGCCTCCCAATGGGGAAAGCCGCCGGGCCAGCGTACCGGCCCGGCGGCTTGTCCGGTGTTCTTCGGTTACTTCCTGGTGATCAGACCGACTTGGTCACGTAGTAGTAACGGTTGATCTGATCGGGTCGCCAGATGAATCCCTGGACGTCCTGGCTGGACGCCACGATGTGGTGCGGCTCGGCCAGCCACACCGCCGGGGCGTCGGCCAGCATCAGAGCCTGCACGTCGTGGTAGAGCTGGGCCCTAGCCGGATCGGCCGGGCTCAGGAACTTGGCGGCGTTCAGCTTCTCGGTGACCTCCGCGTTCTCGTAGTTGCTCCGCATGGCGAAGGCGTTGGGCTCCCAGAACAGCTCCATGTGGTACTGGGGCTCGTTCACCCACGAACCGGACCCGAAGTAGAACAGGAAGAAGTCCATCGGGTTGATCCGGTTGCCGTCCTCGTCCTGGGCGAAGACGTTGTCCCGGAACTGCCCGGAGTCCAACCTCACGATGTTCACGTCGATCCCGATCTGGCTCAGCGAGGCCTGCACCACGATGGCCAATTCCGGAGCGAATGCCAGCGTGCCGTCTATGTAGAGATCGGCGCTGAAGCCATCCGGGTAGGCCGAGGCGGCCAGCAGCTCGCGGGCCTTGTCCAGGTCCTGGCTGTAGAACGGGGCGTCCGGGTTGTAGGACGGCGTGGTCGACGGGATCGGCCCGCCGCCGCGGCTCGCCGCTCCGAAGTAGACGCCTTCCAGCACGTCATCGTACGGGTAGGCGTACGAGATGGCCTGGCGGACGTTCTGGTCGTCGAACGGGGCCCTGGTCGGGTTCATGTACATGACGGCCTGGTTGTTCCCACCCACCGTGGTGACCTTCACGCCTTGGTCGCGGAGGTCGGGGATGGCGGTTACCGGCACTGCCTCGGCGAAGTCGATCTCGCCAGCGGTCAGCAGAGCTGCCTGCTGGGCGGCGTCGGGGATCACCCGCAGGATGATCCGCTCCGCCTGGGCCGGACCGAGGTAGTAGTCGTCATTGCGCTTCAGCACGATCTCCACGCCCGGTTCCAGCGACTCCAGGTAGAAGGGGCCGGTACCAACGTCGTTGGTCTTCAGGTATTCGTGGGCCCACGGGTCGTCATCGGTGGCGTTGGCGATCAACACCTCCGAGTCGTACACCGTCACTCCGGCGTTGGAAAGCACGTGGAGCGGGAACGGTGTGGGCTTGTTGAAGTCGAAGCGGATGTGGTAGTCGTCGATGACCGTGATGGCGGCCTCGATGTCGGACTCCGAACCGAAGTCGTACAGACCGATCACCGCATGGTCGAACCAGCCGCCCGCGTCCAGGTAGGCCGCCCGCAGGAAGCTCCACCGAACGTCATCGGCGGTCATCTCGGTGCCGGTGTGGTGGAACTTCACACCCTGGCGGAGGGTGAAGATCACCGAGGTGCAGTCCTCGTTGAAGTCCCAGCCCTCGGCCAGCAGGCCTTGGGGACGGGTGGAATCGGCCACCAGCACGCCGTCGGCGTTGGGCACCAGATGGAAGGTGGTGAGCTGGTCGTACATGTTGGCGACCATCTCCGAGGCGCGGGCTTCGAAATTGCGCCGCGGGTCGATAGTCGAGATATCACCGCTGATGGCCCGCACGATGGTCAAACCGTCCACCGGGGCGACTCCTCGAGGCGGAGCAGCCTCGGACTCAGGTGCGCAACTACCCTCGCCGCCGGCCAGTTCGGTTCCGGTCAGCTGGGTGGTGGTCGTCACCTCTGCGGCCGCGGTGGTGGTCGTTTCCTCCGCCATGGCGGCCGTGGTAGTCGTCTCGGCCGGAGCTGCGGCCGTAGTGGCAGGTGCGGCGGCTGTGGTAGGTGCGGCCGCGGGTTCTGGGTCATCCCCTCCGCAGGCGGCAGCGACGAGCGCCATCGCCAGAAGGGCTGCTATCCACACACGAGATCTGATCATGTTCCCATCCTTGTTTCTCCGCTTTCGAGTCCCTGCAGATGGTCGTGTTGACATATCGATCACCTGCGCTTAGATCGCCGTTAACCATAGCGAACGGGCCGCTACGACGGCATTTCAGCATTTCAGCGCGCACTAGCGGTGGGCGAGCTTCTCCGAGCTGTGAAAGTGTTGGTGTTGGTGAGCCGTCTGCTTGAGACTGACCCGCCCTGGTGGGCTACCGGCTAGATGTCTTACGGTTCCAAGCCGGCGACCACGAACACGCGCACACGCTGCACCCAGTTGGCTTCGTATGTGCGCGCCGCCAGGGCGTCCATGGGCTGTGAACGACCCTCTGAGTCGACAGCCCTGACCACGAAATCCAGAGGGCCCACTTCATCAGCCTGGTATGTCAGGCTCCAAGGTCTCCAGCTATAAGGTCGCACCTCATCACCAAGTTCGGCGGGCTGCCACCTCTGACCACCGTCAAAGCTGATATCCACGCCGGCCACTTCGTTCTCACCCGCCCAGGCAAACCCCGAGATGGGAATATCACCAAGGAGGATCCGCTGACCGTTCGAAGGGCGTAGAACCAACGATTTCACTCCCATCTCGCGTACCCGGCGGCCGGCATGCAGGCCCGCATCGGTCGACTGGGCTCTGTACCTATGATCGTCGTAGAAATGGCCCACCGGTTCGCTTCTCGCCTCGATAGATCTGAGCCATTTCACTGAATCCATGCCGTACCAGCCTGGCACCATCAGCCGGACAGGGAACCCATGCTCTTGAGGTAGGGGTTCCCCGTTCATTTCGTATACGAGCAGCGTGTCTTCGTCAAGAGCCTTCACCCTGGGGAGGCTCCTTGTGTAGCAGTCGATCGGGACCGGCTCGTCGGGATCTTCGCCGCCGTCATAGCCTCGAAAGACGAACTCCGTCACCTCCGGAGGAATCTCCTTCTTGAACAAGGTCACGACAGGCACGCCTCGCCATACTGCCGTCCCCACCATGGATCTCATATGATGTTGCTGCCGGTCGGCGCCCCTGCCGTAGCCACCATTACCCGCACACTCCAGCGTCACTGTCAGCGACTTTGACGGAAGGCTTCTGAGGTAGGCGAGCGAGACGGTTCTGGCTTCGACGCCGACGCCGGTCAGATACAGACGCCACTCGTCATCAGACAGTACAGGCCGATTCACGAAGTGGTCTCTAACAAAAAACAGGTGATTCGGCGTAATGAACTCACCTAATTGTGAAGCCCGCGGCTGACTAAGCTCTGCTCTCGCTCGAGAGACCATCATGCTGTCATCAGGCCTAGAAGACGTCAAGAGAACCTCCATGCATGGCAATCATTCCATGCCGGATGACCCACATAGCCAATTCTGCGATACCGTCAGCCGATATGGAATTCGCCCGACGGTGCCGGTATTCTTCACGCTCTTCGGCCGTCAACATTGGAGTAGCGAATTCAGTGTCGACTAGACCGGGACTTATCGCAACGATCCTGAAGGAGTCACTTTTGAAGTCCTTAGCCACCTGCCTGCACAATCCCAACAAGCCGGCTTTTGCCACGCTATAAGCGAATCTATCTGAGGAACCGAGCGCACCGGCTCCAGACGCAATGTGGATGATCCCGGCCCACGAGCATGCGCCGGACTGGAGCGAACGAACGAGCCCTCGGGTGATGAAGTAGGCCGACCGTAGATTGATGTCGATGGCCCGCTCGAACTCCTCGAGTGTTACGTCAGCTATCGTGCCCCGGCTTGGCGTCCCCACGGCATTCACAACCGCCACACGGCCCCCGTTTGCGTGCCGGAGTGCCTCCGCGAGTCCCTTCTGTACCGCAACCGGATCGCATGCGTCCAGTTCGAGAACCTCGAACTCCTCGTCAGTCCGTGGGACCTTGTCATAGCCGATGACCGGGAAAGATTGGTTCCGGGCCAGATCGGTGACCGCCCTGCCCATGCCGCCTGCCGCGCCGAACACAATGATCAGGTCGGGGGTCATAACCATCTCAACTCCTCGGCCGGAGTCCCGCGTTCAGATAAGGGAGCCCGAGCCGGCGCGATTGCGGAGGACGGTCAGGACTTCGCTGTCGATCGAGTCGCCATGAAAGCGTCCGGACAAGTACTCGTCGATGGCCCACGCTTCCAAGGCCGCAACCACCGCATCGTCGGCAGAGGTCTCCGGCGGATATCCGATCCGGTCTAGCAGCACCGCGATCTCACCCAACACGTCTCCTTCGAGTGGTATCGCACCAGGCCCATCACTCTGGACCAAGTGGACCGCTCTGATATCAGAGAGGCGTATGAGTTCTAGCACCGGATCGTGGTGGTCATCGACCCGGAGGTTCGTAAATTCGTCGCTGCCGCCTTCTTCGTAGGCGCCCTCTTCGGTAACGATCAAGATCGCAGAACTCTGGCGCCCTCTCCGGTCGCCACCAGCGCGATCGCCGGCTAACAGCGCCGCAAGCATCCGGCGCTCGAGTTCGTCCGATTCATCAGTTGCCAGCCAAGCCCTTTCCATCGCGGCGATCACACCCGGACCGGAAAGGAAGTTCCCTTGAATGGCATAGCCATCACCCACCACATGGCCGGCCCAAACGTTGCAGTCCTCTCCGGTATGGCTGCTGGCGCGCCCTATCGCGTCTACAACCCCGAGCTGCCGGTACTGTTGCTGGTCGTCGTCTTTCACAAGACTCCTCACAACTTCCTCTGCTGAGGCCCCGGAACTAAGTAGGGCGAGTCCCCGTTCTCGGTATGTGAGATTACATTTGGCCTGGGTTGCGATCGCTCCTACGTTCACTTTGGCGGCAGGTACGGCTCGTCCGACTGCCAGACATCTCGAGGCCACCGCAGACCCCCACCATGCACCGTCTGAACTGCGAGCTACTATCGAAAATGTCACCGTCTATACGCTAGCACAGCCGGATGTTGCCAGCTTTGCCCAGGTGAAGGTACTTGCTCACGCACCACGGCCATGCTCTAGATCTCTCGTATGGCTGTCTCCTGTCAACTCTTTTTCCAGGAAGGAAAGCGGAACAGAGCCATACGACAGCAATCGATCATGGAAACTCCTTAACGTAACGCCGGTACCGCACCGTGCTCGCAGATCGTGGATGGCGGTCCGACCCATGAGGTAGGACGAGGGGTACGTCGGATTCCCATGCCTTATGTATCGGGTGATTTCGCCCTCAGCCATGTGCCGGTCGAGCGCGACCTCTTCCTCCAAGAGCCTGGTCGCTTCAGCCAGACTCATACTCCTCGTATGGAGGCCGGTATCGATGACCACGCGAACGGAGCGCCAGAGGGCATTACGCAGCTTGAAGAGCTTGACGGCCGGGTCGTCGAATAGGCCGGTCTCGTTCAACAGATCCTCGGTGTAGAGGCCCCATCCCTCGGAGAACAGGGGAGACACGAAATAGCGCCGCATCGGCGACGCCTTCGTCGCCAACTTGTGATGAACACGCTGAAGATGGTGCCCGGGATAAGTCTCATGGCCTGCGATCGATTCACAGAACGCGTAGCAGTTATCGCGCATGTGCTGAGACCGGCGGTCGGTAGGAGCGTCCGGATCGATGGGCGTGATCAGCCATTCGCTTACCAGACCAGGTTCGAAGCTAGGGCTTGGTGACATGACTGCTATCGGCAAGCCGACCCGCAAGTACTCCGGCAGCCATCGGACGTGACACACCTCACCATCCGGTATCGAGATCAGGTCCTTTTCGACACAGTGATCACGGGCTCGCTCCATCTCACGCGCGTAGGCATCAGCGAACCCTTCCGGTCGGGGATGATTCTGCTTTATCCGGCTCACCTGTTCGGTCCAGTGAAGATCCGGGTCCAAGGCCTTCGCGTAGTCCTCCAATCGGGCACGATCCGCCTCCACCTGTTCGCGCCCCCACTCGAACAACTCGGAGTGGTTCAGCGGGACGCCGTGATATGTACGAAGGAGGAAATCGAAGTATGCCGCACCTGCCCGAAAGCTCCCGCCGGCTGTGCCGCGGATCTCATGCAGTGATCCGGAGAACTCTGCCACGGCGGCCGCCGCTCTCCGGGCAGCAGCCGAAAGCCGAGACGTGATCCGACCTTCCAGTTGACTCGCGAACACCGGGACAGATGTCCCGAAGAACGTCTGGAGACCGTCCGCCACCCTGATGGTCATGTCGACGTATGGCTCCGGAAGGTCCGATGGCACGATAAGGCGCTGTACCGATGCGAGGTACGCAGGGACTGCTTCGAGCCTTGAGAGAAGGGATCCGGCCCGCTCTTGGACAGCGGCGAACGGGCGCTCCATGAGCTGCGATGCCCCGGTACCGAGCCGTTCCAGATGCCAGTATGGCGCTCGCTCCCAGAATCGTGTCTCTACCAGCTGACGTGCCTTCACCTTGGCATCGGCAATGGCGACTGTCGCATCCAATTGACTAGAGAATGGCAGCGACGAGGAGTCGATACTCTCCAGACGAACCACGAACCTACGGAGATCCCTTAGATAATCGTCGGCGACGTCGGATCCGAAGCTGCCGAGCTCCTGGTCCCACGTGTGTACTCCCACCTGTGTGGCAGCCACGGGATTGGCTCGGAGCACCGTCTGAAGGTAGTCGTCGATGACCTGATCCAGCGGCTCCGTCAACCTAGAACCTCGCGATCGACACGTCAGGCTACGGTCGGAGACCGCGAGCCGCGGCGGGATCGTCGTACCCGGCTAGATGCCCAGAATCCGCGCCGCATTCTCGCCCAAGGCCCGATTGAGTATCTCATCGGAGTCGAATGGCAGCGCTCGGAACTGCTCCACACTCTGTCCGAACGGCCTCACCGGGTAACTACTCCCGAACAGCAAGTTGTAGCTCATGAAGTAATTCGCTGATCTCACGTACTCGTGAGAGCCGGGAGTGTTGGGCATGTTCAGGTAGAAGTCCGGTATCAGGTGGACGTTATTGGTCTGGAAGACCACGCTGCAGGCAAGTGTCGTCCAGGGCCAGGCAGCGTGCGGCACGACGACTGTCAGGTCTGGGAAGGCGAGAGCCATCCGCTGGATGTGAATGGGATGGCAGTACGAGAGGTCCGGCCCCAGGAAGATACTGCTGGTGAGGGACACAATGAGCCCGAGGTCACTGCATAACTGGTACAGCGGCATCAACTGGGGATCGTCGTTATGCAGCGGCGGATCAGAGAATCCGTTGTCAAAGGAAATACCTCGGAGACCCAAGCTATGGCACTTCTCGATCTCCTCCAGAGCTTCTTTACCGCGAGTGCCATCCACGCCGCCGAAGCCCACGAATCGCCCGTGAAACTCCTCGACTATCGCGGCAACGGTGTCACTGCTGACGGCACCAAAGGGTGGTGGGGACTGCCGACCATGGACCACACCTACGTCGATTCCTGCCTCGTCCATTTCCGCAATGAGATGGGTCATGGACAGCTCAGAGCGCGACTTGTATTCGGGCAAGTCGAGCGAAAGGCCGTGTGCTTTGACAGGATCAGGTTTGGGACCTCGAGGGCGGAAGATGTGCAAGTCCGTGAAGCCTTTGTAGGGCGGTCGTATCCTAAAGTCTACGATCATTTAGATTTCCTTCCTGTACCGGCAAGGCCATGCGAATCTAGTGCCACAGCCCCGAAGATTCTATGTGGCGAGTCTACCAGGCGAAGGCCGGTGAGGCCCTGTGCTGAGTCCATTCTTTGCCATGAAGATCCTTGATGAAGCGTCGTCGTCTGTCGTGCTAGGCGCCAGACAAGAGAGCCTCAACGCTTCCAATCCGGTGCCCAGTGCTCCGTACCTTCCCCTTTGAGGACACGGCCGAACGCCATGACTAGAGCCGGATCACGCAATACCTTCGGATCATCGAGAGGGGACCCTTCGGTGAGAACGATATCGGCAGCGGCACCCGGCTCTGGCAGGCTTTCTGGCCCGAGACCATTGAGTTCACGACCTCCGATCGTGGCAGCGTGGAGCACGGTCAGCCTGTCAACGCCCACTTCCTCCAAGAGTTCCATCTCCCGGTGGAGGCGAGGCCCAATCGGGTTCAGGTCTGCCCCGACGGCAATCCGCACCCCGGCCTCCAAGCAGGCTTGGAGACCCTCCCGGTGACGTTGAATAGAAGCTGCTGCCCGATTTGCAGCGTGGGAAGGCCACCCGTCTTCGGATATGAAGGAGGAGTCGTGAGTCACCCCGATCGTGGGCACAAGCCAGGTTGACGCCTCCGCCATCACCGCGGCTGCCTGCTCATCCAACGCATAACCGTGCTCGACCGAGCGCCCGCCCAATCTGGAAAACCGCACTGCTTCATCACTCCCACCGCAATGAGCAGCCACAGGAATACCGCGCTGGTTCGCCGTCGTCATCAACGCCTCGATCTCCTCATCGGAGAACTGTCCCCCATCCATCGTCTCATGCTCGCTGTAGAGACCCCCTGTCAATGCCGCCTTGATCCAGTGGGCGCCACGCGAGACCTGATGGCGGACAGCGCGTGCCACCTCGATCGGGCCGTCCACCGTCATCGCTCCCCTCATGCGAACATACTCACGGGGATACGCCACCCCGTGGCCGCCGGTGGTCTTGAGGGCGCAACCCGAGCCGCGGAGCCGGAGTCCCGGAGGAACACCCGCCTCGTGAGCCCGGCTCAGCGCCAGATCGATGTCGTCGCACTCTCCGACCGATCGCACACCCGTGATCCCCATCCGCGCCGCTTGCGCGAGGTTTACACCCGCCCGGATGGTGCGGGCAGCAGGCGCCTCGAAGTACCCTTGGGCGTCCGGGTCGTACATCAGCCCACCGACGTGGGCGTGACAGTCCCACAGCCCGTACATTCCCGTCAACCCCGACGCGTCAATTGTCAGGTCTGCCGATTCGCCTGACTGCTCCGCTATCACACCACCATGGACAACGATATCCCTCTTCGCATGTTCCCCCGATGAAGTGTCCAGCCAGCTAACCCCTCGAATGCTTACCGACCTTATCCCCATTTCGCCAACATCCCTTCCTTGTGAAGCCGGCCAATCCCGGTGTCGCCTGCGGAGCCTTTTAAGAATGGACTATGACAAGGGGCGGATCCGGAGGATGACGCGCTCGCTCTCGATGATGCTGTTGTCGTACAGTCGACCGAAGTATTTGAGGGCCAGCTCATCGATGTGGCACCTGGCTCGGCTTCCCCCTATCGTCTCGACTACTCGTCCCCTGACCTCGACATACTCGTACGGATCGTCGCTCTTCCATATGGTCACCGTCACCCGCGGGTCGTTTTGTATGTTCTTGAACTTCTGACGGTGTATCTCCGTATTGATGAGGAGCACCTCATCATCGCAGTCGACCCACATAACCTGACCAGCCGGGTGTCCCCCTGGTAGCAGTGTTGTCAGGACCGCGAAATTCGGACCCTTTGCGAACTCCTTTACCTTCTTGCTAAGCATCGGTGTTGTCTCCAGCTCGCCGAGACTCGCCTTCCGGCGACAGCCACGCCTTGCGCTTCATGCTCATACCGCCTTGGCTGATCTGCTATCGAAAGCATCACGCAGGCCATCACCTACGAAGTTGAAGGCCATCACCGTGAGGAAGATCGCTAAACCGGGAAAGGCTGTCAACCACCATGAGATCTGCAGATATTGCCTTCCATCAGCAAGCATGCCGCCCCAACTTGGGGTTGGCGGTTGTGCGCCCAAGCCCAAGTAGCTCAGAGCTGTCTCAAGCAGGATGACAAAGGAGATCGAAAGTGTAGCGATGACGATTAGCCCATCCGAAATATTTGGAATAATGTGCCGCACGAATATCCGGACATCGGACGCACCAGACGCGAGAGCCGCTTTCACGTAATCCCTATGTTTAAGGGATAAGACCTGACCTCTGACATATCGGGCAGTGGTACGCCAATAGCTTAGAGCTATAAACAGCACTGTATGCCCTGTACTAGCACCGAACAGAGCCACGAGCATGATCAGGAGGAACAGAGGAGGCATCGCCATCAGGAGATCGACAATGCGCATCAACGGACCATCGAGCCAGCGGTAGTAGGCCGCGAGGATACCAACCGTCGTACCTATGAGGATGATGAGCGCCACCGTAGCAAAGGCGACGAGCAGCGACACGCGTGCGCCAAAGATGACCCGGCTGAAACTGTCTCGCCCGAATGCGTCAGTCCCCAACAAGAACTCTCTACTCGGAGGCTCCAAGCGCCTCGGTAAGTCCTGACCTACAGGATCGTACGGTGCTACCAACGGTGCGAATATCGCAACGACGATCAATAGGGTGAGGAAGGCCATCGCCACGACAGCTGGACGATTCCTGCTGTACCGCCAAGCGATCCTCTTGAACCGGCTCCCAGATCGCACCTGAGCGCCAGTGGGGGTTGCTGGACTCGCCACGCGTTCGCTAGACATAACGAATCCTCGGATCGATATAGGTGTATAGGATGTCTACGATCAGACTGAAGATCATGACGAACGCCGCGGTGAAAATCGTCAAGCCCAGAATGACGGGGTAGTCCTGCCGGATCACAGCCTCCCATGCAAGTTGGCCCAACCCCGGCCAGACAAAGATCGTTTCCACCACGATTACGCCCGAGAGCACTCGAGCCATAGACAAACCGATCACGGTCACCAAGGGCAGAATAGCTATGCGCAGTGCATGGTGGATTGTGATCCTACTTGGCTTCAAGCCCTTGGCCGCAGCCGTAAGAATGAAGTCTTCAGCCAGGGAATCGAGCATGGACGATCGCACAACCCGGGCATACCAAGGAACCGCCGAAAGGCCTAGGACGGCCACTGGCATGACAAGGTTGGTGGGCGCCGCGAAAAGGCCTTCGCTTCCGGTCCCGAAAGCGGGTAACCACCCCAGGTGTACAGAGAACGTCAGCATCAGCAACAAAGCAAACCAGAAGTCGGGCATCGACAGACCGAACAGAGTTGCGGTTGTTATTGTATGATCGAGTTTTGAGTTTCGTCTGAGAGCAGAGATCACACCCGCCGGCAAGGCGATCACCACCGAAACTGTCAAGGCGAGCATCTGCAATTGCACGGTGGGCCACAGTCGAGCGAGAATCACCTCCGTGACAGTGGCTCCGTATGTAAACGTCTGTCCGAAGTCACCACGCAGCGCAGCCCCCAACCAAGTGAGGTACTGCCTAACGGGAGGTTCATTCAGTCCGAGCTTCTCGCGAACTGCTTCGGCTTGTTCGTCGGTGTAGTGGTCGGTGAGATAGAAGCTCTCAGGACTACCAGGTGCCAGATGCATCATTGTGAAGATGAAGACGCTCAACAGGATGAGCAGCGGAATGATCTGCGCTATGCGATGCGCGATAAAGCGGGTCATTGGTTAACTCCGCTCACCTGAAGTTCCGGGAAATGGCAAGCGCTTGGATGCCCGACGCCGAGGGCATCCACCAGTTCCGGAGAAACCTCTGCACAGATCGGTTCCGCCTTCCAGCAGCGCGTGCGGAATCGACATCCCGAGGGCGGGTCGGCGGGATCGGGCACTTCGCCGGTAAGGATGATCTTCTCGTCCAGGTCGCCGGCCTTGGTCGGGTCCGCATTTGGTATGGCGCTCAGCAAGGCCTGCGTGTAGGGGTGCGTCGGCTCGCTGAAGACCTGGTCCACGGAGCCATACTCGACGATCCTGCCCAGGTACATCACCGCAATCCAATCGGACACGTGATGCACGACCGCGAGATCATGTGCGATGAACAGATAAGCCAATCCCATGGCGTCCTGGAGATCCCGGAGCAGGTTGGTCACCTGTGCCTGAACCGAAACGTCCAGAGCACTGACGGGTTCATCAAGGACTAGAAGCCTTGGCTCGAGTGCCAATGCCCGGGCAATACTGATGCGCTGCCTCTGCCCTCCGGAGAACTCGTGGGGAAACCTAGCGGCGTCGCTAGCATTCATCCCTACCTTTTCCAGTAATTCATGTACCTTTCGCTCACCCTGACCCCTACCACCATAAGCACCATAAACTCGCAGAGGCTCAGCAATAATCTCCTTCACCGTCATCCTGGGATCTAGGGACGAGTACGGATCCTGAAAGACGATCTGCATGTTCCGGCGAATGGGCCGCATATTGCGCCGAGACAGATCGGCTATTTCCTGGCCCTCGAACACGATGCTACCGGACGTAACCTCCAGTAGCCTGGTGATGCACAGCGCCGTTGTGGACTTACCGCTACCGGACTCGCCGACCAGCCCGAGCGTTTGCCCGGGAAAGATCGAAAAGCTCACGTCGGTCACTGCCTGAATCACCGCCGCTGCGCGGCCCAGGACGCCCTTTCGCACTGGGAAGGTCTTCGTCAGGTCCTTTACAGTCAAGAGCGGAGAACTCGAACGTGGGCGAGAATCCCCGTTGACTGCCTCGGAGCGATATGAGGAGCGTTCCATCGGCGGAATCTTCCTAGAGCTCCTCAAAGAAATGACACGCCGAGAACTGATCCTCGCCACACTGCCGAAGAGACGGCCGTTCTTCCCGACAACGCTCACGGTCATTGGCGAGTCCGCACCGCGGTTCAAATGGGCAACCCGCTGATGTTTGGAACATCTGAGGCGGAGCGCCGGGAATCGTGGGTAGTCGTGACATCGTTTTGTCGATCTGGGGTAGGCTCGCCAGCAGTCCCTTCGTGTATGGATGCCGCGACGACACCAGTACCTGCTCCACCGGGCCTTCCTCCATGACCCGTCCTCCATACATCACGATCACACGGTCTGCCATCTCCGCTATCACACCTATGTCGTGTGAAATCAGAATGAGGGCAGCTCCCGTGTCTGCGGTCACGTTTCTCAGCAATTCGAGCACCTGTGACTGTATCGTGACATCGAGAGCAGTGGTCGGCTCGTCTGCAATCACGAGCTTCGGCTTGTTCGCTATTGCCATGGCGATCATGGCTCGCTGTTTCATCCCACCTGAGTACTCGTGCGGGTACTGCTCGTACCTGACTCGAGGGTTAGGGATGCCGACAGACTCGAACAGGCCTTCCACATGTTGTCTTACACGGTTTGATTCCATCGTCCCGTGTGCCAGACTCACTTCAGCCACCTGCCGGCCGACCCCCAACACCGGATGCCAGGACGAAGAGGGATCTTGGAAGATCAGGGTGATGTCCTTGCCACGAATCTCTCTCATCTCCTTGGCAGTGAGCGCAAAGAGATCTCGACCCTCGAACAGGACCTCGCCGGTCACACTCGCTCCCGTCGTGTAGACGTTGAGCAAGCGCAGGACTGCCAAGACCGAAACACTCTTGCCCGACCCAGACTCTCCCACGATACCGACTATCTCACCTGGACGGACATCGTACGAGATACGGTCCACCGCACGCAGGACGCCACCTTCAAGTTCGAAGTCGACTGCGAGCTCCCTCACCGACAGCAGAGTCTGCTCTGACCGAGAAGAACTCGCAGCCTGCTCCATCATGTGACGGAAAGCACCTTCTCAGGTTGCCCCGATCTCATGGAGTCTATTGGACCTCTACTCGTTTACCTTCCACTCACGAACATCCCAGTACATCCGGTTGTTCGACGGGAATACGTCGGTGAGCAGATCCGAATTGTACAGGACAGTGCCTGGAGGACTGAACACCGGCACGAACGGCGTATCCGCCGCCAAGTGCTCTTGGATGAGTGAGTAATACGCCTGGCGTTCCTCAAGATCAGTGGTAAGCAGAGCAGCCGTCAAGGCCTCGTCCACAGCGCTATTGGAATAGCCCATATGGTTCTCGGGTTCACCCGTCCCATAGTTCTGTCCAATGATTGCCGGATCCGGAAAACCGGAATGGAGTGACATCACGCCGACATCAAAGTCGCCGTTTCTCACCGTTTCGATGAACACAGGCCACTTAGCCGTCACGATGGTGACGTCGATACCCAGCTTGGCGAGCTCTGCCTGCGCATAGATCGCTAGCCCTTCACGATTGCTATTCCCATCGTTATAGAAGAACTCCAACTCGATGCCTTCCCCACCGGGATAACCCGCTTGAGCAAGCAACGCCGCCGCAGCTTCGAGATCATAAGGCGGCATCTCAACTCCCGCGTCGAATGCCCAGGAATTGCTGATCAGGAAACCGTCACGCACCGTCGCATACTGTCCCAAGAAGTTCGTGACGAACGATTCCTTGTCAATCGCCATCGCAATCGCACGCCGAACGTCCGGATTAGCGAGAGCTTCATGCCTCTGAACATTGAAAACAAGACCGTCTAGCTGTGCCTTGTCGTAGGTAGCAACGTCGATGTGTGGTAAGGCAACCATACGATCAATGTCGCCAGGTGGGGTGCGGTCCATGGCATGAGCCTGTTGCGTCTCCATCGCCACCAGCATGGTGTTGACATCCTGGATGCCCCCGTGGTGCACAGTTTCGATACAGCCACGATTCGGTTGCCAGTAGCCATCAAATGCTCTGAAGGTCGTTTTCTCCTCCGTCCATTGAACGAACTCATAGGGCCCGCTACCTATCGGATGCAGCGAGAACGGGTGATCTGGTCCGATGGGACCTTCCCCTTCCAGCAAGTGCTTCGGGAGAACCTTCAGCACCTCTCTGACTGATATTGCCATGAACGAGGCGTCAGGATTCGCCAGGGTGATCGAGATCGTGTAGTCGTCATGGACCTCTACACCCGCGACCTTGTCGGCGGAGCCTTCGGTGTATGCGTCAGCACCGACGATATTGGCGAGCCTCGGCCGCCATTGGCCTAGGAATCCGGGCGCCAGGATGCTCTCGATCGTGAACTCCACATCCGCCGAAGTTACCGGCGCACCGTCATGGAATATGACCCCTTCCTGAAGGTGGAAGGTGTATGTCAACTGATCGTCCGAGATGTCCCACGAACGAGCAAACTCGGGAACAATCTCGGCGGTATCTGGATCGACATCGACCAGGAGATCGAAGATCAGATCGGTCCTCCAGTAGCCGGTGGTATCGATAGCGAGAAGAGGGTTGACCGTATTACGAACGTTGGTCTGGTTGATTATGGAAACCTCGGAACCAGGTTGCAGGCAGGATTCGGCGGCGACCGCTGCTGCCGTCGTGGCCACAGCTTGTGTAGTTTCCGTGGCTCCATCAGTAGCTGAAGCTGCAGTTGTTGGTGCTGCAGTTGTCGGAGCTGCAGCTGTCGGAGCTGCAGTTGTTGGTGCTGCAGTTGTCGGAGCCGGATCATCGGCGCCACCACACGCCGCAGCGACGAGCGCGAGAACTCCAAGCCAGATTGCGAGTTTCCTCCGGTAGCTGTACCTACGATTTGAATATTCTCCAGTCCGCATCGGGCCGGCCCTCCTTCGGGGTGAGTCTCCTCAGGCCGCCCGAGGATTCGGAGAACTGAAGAGGCTTCCGCGTGTCATTCTTTCACCCAAACTCGCAATGGGCGAACTGTTGAGGGTACTTCGGGGCTCTCGAAAACGTCGGGGAAACCGGGGATTATTTGGCCGATAGTCCTGTGGTGCTCCCCGGGTGTGCGACCGGCCGCCTACCTCCAGAGCTACAGCCCGACTTTGCCGAGCTTGAGGCATCCGCCAATCAATGGGATGGCGCAACGAATATGTGCTGAGACCGACGCCGCTACCGAGTCGTTTTTCAGGACCCTCAAACGGAATTCCTCAACCGGACCGACTGCAAGAAGCGGCACCAACTTCCCCCTCTGATTCGATGGTGGATCAACGTCTGCTACAACCCCGCCGGGTCCACTCCGCGATCGGATATCAGCCACCGAACGAACGGGCGGATGACCACGAGAGCCACACAGCCGCATACCTCTCTGTACAATCCGGCGACCGGAAGGGCCTATCGTCGGGCCCGGCACCGAGGAAGCACTACAGGTGGATCGATATGACGGTTGTGGACGCGGTCTGTCCGCTGATGACTGATCCCGAATCATGGGACCTTTATATCGACGGAGATGTCGACATAGGGGCGCCGACCGTGGCCAACTGGGAGACCCCTTCCGAGACGCAGCAGCTGCTCGAGCAATGGACCCGCTGGATCGACCGGGACGATCGGCTGGTGGCGGTCACCGAACCCTCCGACTTCGACCAGTTCCCCAGTCCCGGAAAGCTGGGAGTGATCATCCACTTCCAGAACGGCAGCCCCCTCGGCGAGGATCTGTCCACCTACGAGATCTTCCACCGCCTGGGACTCCGGATGGTGCAGCTCTGCTACAACTTCGCCAACCCGCTGGGCGACGGATGCCTGAGCGGCGAGGACGGTCCGCTCACCGCGTTCGGGCGGTGGGCGATACGGGAGATGAACCGGCTCGGGATCGTGGTGGACCTCTCCCACACCGGGCGCCGCACAACCATGGACGCCATGCGGGTCACTTCGGCGCCACCGGTGTTCTCCCACTCCAACCCCGCCGCGCTCACCCCCCACCGCCGCAACATCGATGATGAGCAGATAAGGGCGGTTGCCGACCTGGGCGGTCTGGTCGGGGTCGTCACCTTCCCGGCCTTCGTGAAGCCAGGCGGCAAGGGCGCCACGGTTTCGGACCTGGTGGACCACATCGACTACCTGGTGGACATGATCGGACCCGATCAAGTGGGGCTGGGGCTGGACTTCTGCGAGTCGGGTATGGAGATGGTCGAGCGCATGATCGCGTCCGGAGCGTGGACCGTCGAGGACTACCCGATGGGTGCCGACCCCCGGCTCGTAGACCTGACCTCTCCCGACCAGATTCCGCGCATACGCCAGGAGATGGTCCGGCGGGGCTATCCGTCCAGCGCCATCGACGGCATCATGGGCCACAACTGGATAGACCTCTTCAAGAGGGTGTGGTCCACCTAGCCCCAACGCGACCCGAGATATTTTTGGCGTTCTCTTCGGGGAGGGTTGAAAACGTCACAGCTCCGATATACGTTGACTATCGCCAAGCACCGGACGCCGGCTGATGATTTGAGACCGATCGGTTCGGCCGGCCCGAGGGAACATACAAGGCTTCGTGGAGCGCACGCCGATTGCCCGGCACCAGGCCGGGCATGGCCGATCCACGCCGCCAAATCGGACAGGTGGAGGCGGGGGTGGGCCCGGTGCGGAGCACCGGTTTTTCGCGACCTGCGGCGTCTTGCCATTCTTGAGGTTCGCCCGGCGGCCTGTGCGGCCGCGGTCGAAGGGGCTAGGCCAGGCGATCCGGCCGATCAGATCCGCCTCAGACGGGTGTAGCGGTCGGGTCAGAGTTGGACAACACGCCATACGGGATCGACTGTGTCCGGGTGGCGGGGTGCTGTCTCGTGCGGGGAGGTTACGAGCCGGGAAGGCAGTGATGCTCCCGGCCATCCGTGATCTTCTAGTCGGCCAGAGCAATTACCACGGTGATGACGATGCTCACGATCCCGATCGAGGCTGCGGCCAGAGTGGTGATGATCCACTTCGTCTGGTTGCTGATTGCCTTCTCGATCTTGGCCTCGCTCGCTGCTTCGGCTCGTGCCGCAACAGCTTCTGCGTAGCTCTCGGTGGCTGGAGAGGACATCGTGGCCGTTCCTCCTGCTTACTGACTTCTGATCCTACTCTACCATGCTCTGATGACAGTCGTTGTCAGCAGATGTTATCTTTCACTGTCACAGCTGTAAGGTTCTCCCCCACTCGGCCGGGCATGGCCGATCCAGGCCCCGAGGACCCCGGACAGGTGGTAGCGGGATGCCCTCCTGCGGAGCACCGGTTTTAGCGACCCGCGGCGTCTAGCGGTTCTTGAGGCAGAGGACGTCATATATGACGCCCTGAACCTCAGGTTCGTCCGCAACCGGCGACTCCTGCCGGAGGGGGGCTACGCCAGGCCGATCCGGCCGATCAGCTCCGCCGACCTTGCTCGGGCTTCTGCGATCAGCTCGTCCTGGTCCACTCGAGTGCAGCGTCCGTCCTCCACGATGACCTCTCCGCCCACGATGCTCATGGTCACGTCGCTACCCCGGGCCGCGTAGACGAGGGCGGCCCGCGGGTCGTGAGCCGGGGTGAGGTGGGGTCGGGTGGCGTCGATCACGATCACATCGCCGAGCGCCCCGGGGACCAAGCGCCCCGCGTCGATGCCCAGGGCCGTGGCCCCGCCGACGGTGGCGATACGCAAGGACTCGGCTGCTGACGAAGCGGTGGGTTCGAGCTCCGCCAACCGGTGCATGAGCACCAGCATCTTCATGTTCTCGAAGAGGTCCTGGCGATGGCCGCAGGTGGAGCCGTCGGTACCCATCCCCACGGTGGCGCCGGCGTCCAGGAGTTGCCGCATGGGCATCACCCCGTAGGGGACGTACTGGTTGGACATCGGGCAGTGCACCACCGCGGACCTAGTCGAGCCGATGGCCTCGATTTCCGCCTCGTCGAGCCAGGTGGCGTGGGCCAGCACGGCATCGGGGCCGAGCAGGCCCTGGCTATCGAGCCAGATGGCCGGACGAACCCCGTACGCCTCCCGGTAGACATCGGGATCGCTCCTGGGGGCACTGAGATGGGTGTGCCAGCCGGTCCCGTACCGGCGGGCCGTCTCGACCGCTGCGACCAGCAGGTCCTGGCCGGTGTAGACGGTGTTGATGGGGCCGGGCCAAATTGCCACCCGGGATCCGGGAGGCCGGGCCTCGATACACGCCTCGGTGATGTCGAGTTCCTCCCGGTCGCTGCCCGTGAAGGCCTCCCGGGGCAGACCCTGGCGCTCGGCCAGCGCGGTGTAGCCACCCGTGACGCCGCGCGCCACCACCCCCCTGAGACCGACGTCCTCCAAGGCGGCCGCCACCGCCAGGGTGGTCTCTTGATCGGTGCGGCCGTAGTGATGATCCAGCAGGCTGGTGGTACCGGCCAGGGCGGCCTCCACCGCTGCCAGGTACACCGCCGCAATGGTCTCCTCCGGCGTGATCGCGGCGGCGTAGGGCCACATGAACCTGCTCAGCCATTCCCAGCCGGGAAGACCCTCGCCCAGGGATCGCCCCAGCGACTGGAAGAGGTGGTTGTGGCAGTCGACCAGGCCTGGCATCAGCAGCCGGCCGCGACACGAGATCACACGGTCGGCCCGGTACTCCGGGGATGAGCTCGATTCCCCGACTCCCACGATCCGCCCGCCCGAGATCGCCACGAACCCGTTTTCGACCACCGGCCGAGCCGGATCGAGGGTCACCAAGGTTCCGCCCTCGAGTAACAGGTCACAACGCGGGGCTCGTTCTAACGATGCCATGGTCCTCCCAGCAGCTCCGATCACCGTCGGGCTCCGCCCGGTCCGGCGCGGTTCGTCGTGTCGGGCGGACCTTAGGTTCAGAACGCCCCAGATGGTGCCCTGAGCCTAAGGTTCGTAGACTCGGCGCCGGGCCTGGCATCCGCGTGCGGAAAGGGAAGGACGATATGACCGTTGCCGACCAGTACAGCGTGACCGAGGACGAGATACGGTTCGATCACTCCGCCGAGGAGCGTCTCTACCAGGCGCTGTCCGACTACTGGCATCCGGTGGCATACGCCTCACAGCTGGGCGAGGACAAGCCGATCTCCGCCAAGCTGCTCGACGAGCAGATCGTGCTGGTCCGGCTGGACGGCGAGGTCCGCGCCTTTCGCGACCTGTGCGTGCACCGGGGTACGGCCCTGTCGCTCGGCTGGGTGGAAGACGACTCCCTTCGCTGCGCCTACCACGGCTGGAAGTACGGGCCGGATGGTATGTGCACGGAGATCCCATCCCGTTTCGGCACCCGGATCCCCAAGCGGGCCCGGCTGGCCCGCTACGCGGCGGCCGAGGCGGCCGGCCTGATCTGGGTATGCATGTCAGGAAAGCCCCGATTCCCGCTCCCCGAGTTCCCCTACCGGGACGATCCGGGCTTCAAGGTCATCGAGGTGCCTTCGTACGACTGGAAATGCTCCATGCCGCGGCGGATCGAGAACTACGTCGACTTCGCCCACTTCGCCTGGGTTCATGATGGAGTGCTGGGTGACCGAGACCAGCCGGAGGTTCCGGACCACCGGATCGGCCGGGTGGGTCACGAACTCCGCTTCGAACACCCCCACATGGCCGAGCCTGCCGACTCCGGGAAGAACAAGGGTCTCGAGTCGGGCGGCGGGCCGGTGGAAGTCCAGATCGACTACCGCCTGTTCATGCCGAACACGATCCTCCTCGATCAATGGATTCCCGAGCTCAAGCAGAGATACCTACTGTTCTTCACGGTGTGCCCCACCGGCCGCAAGACCTCCCGGTGCTTCACGTTCATGGGCCGCGACTACTCGATGGACGAGCAGACCGACCGCGACATGCTCGACTTCAACGCGCTGGTCATCGGCCAAGACCTACCCATCGTGCAGTCGCAGCGGCCGGAGGAACTTCCGATGGACCTGTCGGCGGAGGTCCAGATCAAGGGCTCCGACCGGGTGGCGGTCGAGTACCGGCGCTGGCTGAAGGAGCTCGCCTACAGCACCGACACAGCGTGACTCTCCCCCGGAGGCAACCGGTCACAGCATGATGGAGGGCATGTCGGACGGCATGGCACGCCGACCGACTCCTAAGCTGCGATCTCCTCAACCCGTCTTGCCGGCCACGCCGGACAGGTCGCATCCGTGAAGTTCCCGCAACAGCTCCAGGAAGGCGAGCGTCGGTGGGCTGTAGTGCTGGGCACGCCGTACCAGGACATGAGTGGGCAGGTAGACGCGGTGCTGCTCGGCCATCCCGATGGGGGATAGCCTTCCCATCTCGACCTCGCCCCGGATGGCGCTGCGCGGCAGGAAGGAAATACCGAGTCCCAACGCCACCATGCGCTTGGTGGCTTCGATGCTGTCGAGGGTGGTCTCGATCTGCGGGACGATGCCCGCCTCGTGGCAAGCCTGGTTGATGAGCAGGAAGTACGTCGAACTGGGGTCGTAGAGGATGAGGGGCTGGCGCGCCACCTCCGAGATCCGGGCGTACCCTCTCTCCGTGAAAGGGTGGTCGGGATAGGCCACGAGGACGATCTCCTCGTCGTACAGGTAGATCGAGTGCACATCCGGATGCACCAGACCCCTTGCCAGGCCGACATCCACCACGCCATCGACGATCATGGCGAGAACATCGGTCGACCGTCCGGTCCGTATCCGCGCCGAGACCCGTGGGTGGCGACGCTGGAAGCGGTCGAGTGTGGGCGGGAGCATGTATGTCCCGATGGTGCGTGCCGAACCGATGGTGATGGTTCCCTGCTGCTCGTCCAGAGTCTGGCGGACTGCCTCCTGCCCTTTGTCCAGGAACTCGAGAACCCGCTCGGCGAAAGGGAGGAACGCCTCCCCGGCCTCGGTCAGGCGAACACCTCTACCCATGCGGTGGAAGAGCGGGGTACGCAGATCACGTTCCAGCGACCTGATACGGGCGCTGAGCGATGGCTGGCTCACGAACGAGGCGCGGGCCGCTCCCCGGAAGCTGCCGATCCGAGCCGCCGCCAGGAAGGACTCCAGTTCTCTGAGCTCCATTCACACCGCCGGGAGAGCCGATAGCTATAGCCTATCAGTTTGATCAGAAGAAACAGGCTAGCTTTATCGCTGAAATCACCGCATAACTCACCTGTCTCCACCATGCTTACCCGCAGCGATCCCATCGCAGCGCTATGCGCAGGTGGCGGGAGCGCATGTCAGTCCAAGATAGGTACCCCGGAAGGGACGGAGCCATGTCTACGAATGGCCGGAACAGGTTCGGGAGAGCAGCTGCTCTCCAAGCCCGTTGGGACCAGGAGGCAAGGTGGGAGGGCATAGAGCGCCCGTACACCGCTCTTGACGTACTCCGCTTGCGGGGCAACCTCAGGATCGAGCACAGCATCGCCAGGGCCGGAGCGGACCGGCTGTGGGAACTCCTGGAAACCGAGCCCATCATCCGCACCTTCGGCGCCCTGACCGGGGCACAGGCCGTCCAGATGGTCCGCGCCGGGCTCAAGGCTCTCTACCTGAGCGGCTGGCAGGTCGCGGCCGACGCCAACCTGTCGGGGCAGACCTACCCGGACCAGAGCCTCTACCCGTCCAGCAGCGTGCCGAGCGCGGTCAAGCGCATCAACAACGCCCTCACCCGCGCCGACCAGATCGCGTCCATCAACGGCGAGACCGGCATCGACTGGTTCGCCCCCGTGGTGGCCGATGCGGAAGCCGGATTCGGCGGTCCCGTTCACGCCTTCGAGCTGATGAAGGCGATGATCGAGGCGGGAGCCGCCGGCGTCCACTTCGAGGATCAACTCTCCTCCGAGAAGAAGTGCGGGCATATGGGCGGGAAGGTCCTGGTCCCGACCTCGCAGTTCATCCGCACCCTGACCGCGGCGCGGTTGGCGGCCGACGTGATGGACGTGCCGACCATCATCATGGCGAGGACCGATGCCCGCGACGCCGGGCTCCTGATGAGCGACGCGGACGAACGGGACCGCAGGTTCCTGACCGGGGAGCGCACTCCGGAGGGTTACCACGGAGTGCGGGGAGGGATGGAGGCCGCCACGGAAAGGGCCCTGGCATACGCGCCTCTTGCGGACCTACTGTGGTTCGAGACCTCGAGGCCGGACATCGAGGAAGCTGCGGCCTTCGCGGAGGCGATCCACGCACGGTTCCCGGGCAAGCTGCTGGCCTACAACTGCTCCCCGTCCTTCAACTGGAGGCACCACCTGAGTGATGAGCAGATCGCCACGTTCCAGGATCGGATCGCCGCGCTGGGCTACAAGTTCCAGTTCATCACCCTGGCGGGGTGGCATCTGCTCAACTACCACACCTTCGACCTGGCGAGGTCCTACGACTTGTCGGGTATGACTGCCTACAGCCGGCTGCAGCAGACCGAGATCGCCTCGGAGTCATTCGGGTACACCGCGACCAAGCACCAGGCCGAGGTGGGCGCCGGTTACTTCGACGAGGTGATGCAGGTAACGACAGGTGGCCGAGCCTCCACCCTGGCAATGGTGGGATCGACCGAATCCAAGCAGTTCGACTGACCCCCATAGGTGTTCTGCGCTGACAGCCGATCACGCATTGACTGTCTCCGGTTAGTGGCCGTATACTGGCCGTACACTTTGGAGAAGACATGACAGCACGTCCCGAACGGCTGCGTAGCCGGCGTCTCGAAGTCCGTACAACGCCGGAGGATCGGGCGTTGATCGATCGTGCCGTCACCGCGTCCGGTACGAACCTCACCAGTTTCGTGGTGACGAACCTGACGGTGGCTGCGCAGCGGATACTGGCCGACCGGTCCGAGTTCACGTTGGGTCCGGACGCGCAGCGCGCCTGGGAGGAGATCAACCGGCGTCCAGCCCGCGACCTCCCCGGACTGAGAAAGTTGATGCTACGGGCTTCGCCGTTTGACGAGTGACCGATCAGTATCGGGCGCCCCGCCTCCTTCAGCCCGATGACGAAATGGACGAATTCGAGTGCAGATCTGCCGCGCAGACACGTTGGCTTAAACGCTACGCCCGCCAAGCCAACGCGGTCGGTACCGCCAAGGTGTTGGTCGTTACTCGACCCGGTGACCGAGAGGTCGTCGCCTACTACTCATGGTCGATGGCAGCCATCTCGGTCGGTGACTCACCGTCACGACTGCGCAAAGGAGCAGGTCGCTATCCGCAGCCGGTCGCTCTGCTCGCACGGCTCGGTGTCTCCGTCCGGACCGAGGGCCGGGGGCTCGGAGCCGGTCTCCTGCAGGATGTGATAGGTAGAACGGCCCGGCTCGGCGCCGAGATCGGGTGCCGAGGTCTACTCGTCCACGCCGAGACCGCCGCAGCGCGGGACTTCTACCTCCACCTCGTTCCCGAATTCGAATCGTCGCCGACTGACCATCTCCACCTCGTGTTGATGATGAAGGACATCCTCAGAACCCTCCGATCTTGAACCCCGGGCGAGCCGCCCCGGCGAAGGCGGAGCCGATGGTCGATGGTCGATGGTCGATGGTCGATGGATAGGATCGGTGGCGCTTCAGCGGCTCTCGCGTGCGTATGGCACGGTCAGGGCCGAAGGGGCACTGAACTTGCGGGCGGCGGCGGGCCGGGCGGAGATGACCATGAGCGCCACGATGGTCAGGAAGAACGGCAACACGTTCAGGACGTCTGGCGGAATGTCCACACCGAGGATCTGCAGCGTGAAGCCCAGGTTGCGGAGGGCGCCGAAGACGTAGGCCGCGACCAGGGCCCGCCAGGGCCGCCAGCCGGCGAATATGACCAGGGCGACCGCTATCCAGCCCAGGCCCGCCGATATCCCGTGCTGGTAGGTCGAGAAGATGCCGGCCATCAGGTAGGTGCCGCCCATCCCGGCGCCGGCGCCGCCGATCATCGTGTAGACGTAGCGGGTGACCCCCACCGGGATACCCACCGTGTCGGCGGTGGCGGGATCCTCTCCCACCGCTCGCAGAGCCAGGCCGGCCCGGGTACGGAACAACCAGAAGGCGGCCAGCGCCACCAGCACCCACGACATGTACACCACCCAGTCGTGACCTAGAACCAGGGGACCCACCAGCGGCAGATCACGTAGCGCCTCCCCGAAGACCGGCTCGAACTTGGAGACGGGACGGGAGTAGATCAGGGCCGAGTCGTTGAGGCTCCCGACGAAGCTGGCAAACCCGGTGCCGGTCACCACCAGCGCCAGACCGGACACGATCTGGTTGACCCGCAGGGTCACGGCCAGGTAGGCGTGGATCAGTGCGAACAGGGCGCCCACCCCCGCCCCCACCGCCATGGCCAGGGGCAGAGACGCGTGCTGGGTGCTCATCCAGAATCCGACCACGCCGCCCCCCAGCAGCATCCCCTCGATGCCCAGGTTCATGACCCCCGAGTGCTCGGTCATCATCTCCCCCAGACCGGCCAGCAGTATCGGCGTACCGATCACCACCGCCGAGATGAGGGACAGGAGGAGTACCGAGTCGTTCATGACGCCGGTGCCTCGGTGGGTCCTGCGCTCCGTTCCAAACGGATGGCGTTACGGAGGAACCACTCGCCCGCCACGATGCAGAGGAACAGGATCCCCTCGAGGAGGATGACGATCTCCGACGGGATACCCAGGACCTGCAAGCCAGGGGCCGCGTTGGTGAAGCTGGCCACCAGGATGGCGACCGGGATCACCCCGAATGGCGAGAGGCGCGCCAGGGCAGCCACGACTATGCCCGCGAAGCCCACGCCGAGGCTCAGGGCGCGGGGATCCAGGTTGTGGAGCACGCCACCGACCTCGATGGCGCCGCCGAGGCCGGCCAGAGCGCCGGACACCATCAGGACGGACAGGATCTTGCGGTCGACCCGCATCCCCGAATAGAGGGCGGCCCTCGGGGAGTCGCCGGTGACCATCACCTCGAAGCCCCACTTCGTGTAGCGCAACGCCCACCAGATGATCGCCGCGAACGCCAGGGCAAGGATCAGCCCGGCATGGAGCCGGCCCACCAGTCGGGGCAGGAAGAGCGCATCGTCCACGAACCGGCCCACCGGGAACGTGGCGCGCCCGGGATCGCGCCAGAAGCTGAAGCTGCTGAAGATCAGGTAGTTCATGATGCCCAGCGCCACGAAGTTGAGCATCAGCGTGGATATCACCTCGTCCGTGTTGAGGTAGGCCCTGGGCAGCGCGGCCAGAGCCGCCCACAGGGCGCCGGCCACTGCCCCCGCCGCCAGCATGAGCACTATCCCCACCGGACCGCCCAGCCCGTCCCCGATCCACAGTCCTATACCGCTGCCTGCCACCGCTCCCACGATGAGCTGTCCCTCGGCGCCGATGTTCCAGACCTTCATCCGGAAGGACACCACGGCGGCTAGCCCGGTGAAGATGAGGGGTGTGGCGATGATGAGCGTTCCGGTTAGTGCGAGACGGCCCACGAACCCCTTCCTGATCATCTCCGCGTAGGCCAGCACCGGGTCCTGGCCGGTCATGAGGAGGATCAGGGCGCCGATCACGAAGGCCAACCCCACGGAGAAGGTGGGCGCCAGGAACCGCACCAGGCGGGAGGGCACCTGACGGCTCTCCACGGTGAGCCGGCGGGAACCGAGCGAGACGTTCATGCCGCGTCCACCTTGCCGCCCGCCATCATCATCCCCAGGAGATCCAGATCGGCACGGTCGGCGGGCAGCCGGCCCATGACCTGGCCCTCGTAGAGCACTACGACCTCGTCGGACAGGTCCAGTATCTCCTCGAGGTCCTCCGAGATCATCAGGATGGCGGTTCCGGCATCGGCCTCCTCGATGAGCATCTGCCGGATGGCCTGGATGGCCGCCACGTCCAGGCCCCTCGTCGGCGCCGCCGCCACCAGCACCCTGGGCCGGGCCGAGATCTCCCTGGCGAGGATGGCCCTCTGGATGTTGCCCCCGGACAGGAGGCTGGTGGGTAGCGCCCACCGGACGCCGCGGATGTCGAACTGCTTCTCCAGGGTGCGGGCCTGGTCATCCACGGCCTGCTTCGACAACAGCGGGCCCCTGGCAAGGGGTGGTTGCCGGTAGGCCTTGAGAGCCAGGTTGGCGGCGAGCGGGAGCCCGCCCGCCATACCGGTCCGCATCCGGTCCTCCGGAACGAAGCCGAGCCCGAGCTTGATCCGCTCCAGCGTGCTCGAACGGGTGATGTCGACACCGCCCATGATGATCTGGCCCGCCTTGGGCCGGCGCAGACCGGTCACCACCTCGGCCAACTCGCGCTGCCCGTTGCCGGCCACGCCCGCCACCCCCACTATCTGGGAGGCTCGGACCTCGATGTCCACATCGCGGATCGCCTCGAGCCCGCGATCTCCCTCGGCGGTGACACCCCTGACCGAGAGGACCGGCTCGCCCGGGGCAGCCCTTGTACGCCCCGGAATGGAGAGGTCGCGGCCGACCATCATCCGGGCCAGGGTGGCCGGATCGGCCTCGGCCGTGGCCATGGCGCCCACCTTCCGGCCGTCCCTCAGAACGGTCACCCGGTCGGACACCGCCATCACCTCGTCGAGCTTGTGGGTGACGAAGACGATCGCCCGCCCGTCATCGGCCAGGGCCCGCAGGGTGCCGAAAAGGCTCTGGGCCTCCTGCGGGGTCAGGACGGCGGTCGGTTCGTCCAGGATGAGAATGCGGACCCCGCGGTAGAGGAGCTTGAGGATCTCCACCCGCTGCTGCTCGCCCACGGACAGCTGCCACACGGCCGCCTGGGGGGACACTTCGAGACCGTACCGGCGGCCCAACTCCTCCACCTGGCGCTCGAGGGACCTCCGCGACGTGAAGAAGCCCGTATCGGGATGGCCCAGGGTGAGGTTCTCGGCAACGGTGAACCGGTCCACCAGCCGGAAGTGCTGGTAGACCATGCCCACCCCGTGATCGAGGGCTTGGTGGGGTGAACCGAGATCCACCCGTTCCCCGTCCAGGTGGATCTCGCCGCTGTCGGGGTGGTAGAGGCCGGCCAGCACCGAGCAGAGGGTCGACTTGCCCGCGCCGTTCTCCCCCAGCAGGGCGTGTATCTCGCCCCACCGCAGGTCGAAGTCGACGCGCTCGTTGGCGGCAACCCCGAAGAAGCGCTTGGTTATCCCGGCCAGCCGGGCGGCTTCTCCGGAGGGAACCCCGGGCATGGAGTCAGCCATGCACGATCAGCCGCTGGGGATCTCCCCGATGACTCCCTCGATGAGCCACTGGCAGCACAGCGTGCGCTCTTCCCAAGGGATGGTCCCACCATCGGGGACCACCACGTTGCCCTGGTTGTCCGTGATCGGGCCGGCGAAGTAGTCGAAGGTGCCGTCCACGATCTCTTGGCGGCGCTGCTCGACGAGGGCGATGGTCTCCTCGGTCACCGCCTCTCCGAACGGCGCCATCCCGATCATGTCGTCCCTGAGGCCACCGTAGGTGAGGGCGGGTTCCCACGTGCCGTCGGCCAGCGCCTGCGCCTGGGACAGGTAGTAGGGGCCCCAATCGAAGGTGAAACCGGACAGCCAAGAATTGGGGGCGATCCCCGAGCCATCGATCCCGTAATGGATGTAGCCGATCCCGGCAGCTTCGGCCACGCTGGCCACCGCCGGCGCATTGACCTCGGCGGCGAGCAGGTCGGCGCCGGCGTCTACGAGCGCCTGGGCAGCCTGCTGCTCGGCGGGCGGGTCGTACCAACTGTTGACCCATACGACCTGTATCTCGATGTCGGGGTTGATCTCCCTCGCACCGATCATGAAGGCGTTGACGCCCCGGACCACCTCTTCGATGGCGAAGCCGCCCACGTACCCGATGGACTCCACGCCGGGTTGGGATCCAGCTACCAGGCCGTCCAGGTAGCGGCCGTCCTCGGTGGCGCCGTCGTAATGGCCCACGTTGGGGGCCGTCTCGTAACCGCCCCACGACAGGTAGACGGTGTCCGGATAGTCAGGGGCCACGGTGAGAACGTCGTCCTGGCACCAGGTGGTGCAGATCACCAGGTCGTAGCCCTGGGACCCGAAGTCCTCGAAGGCGGCCTGGAACTCGGAGCCGGGCGACACGTTCTCCACGTAGGTGGTCTCGATCCCGTCCATGTTGGCGATCAGGTACTGGCGCCCGTTCTCGTGGGCCTCGTTCCACCCGCCGTCGTCGATCTCGCCGTCATAAATGAAGGCGACCCGCAGTGGCTCCTCGGGCGCAGCCGTCGTGGTGGGCGCTGCCGTCGTCGCCGGGGCGGCCGTGGTGGTCACTTCCTCCGCGTCGTCGCTCCCGCACGCGCCGGCAACCAGCGCCAACGCAAAGAGAGCAACCGTTACGGCCCTGAACTTCCGCATATGAGCCTCCCAAAAACTCCGCCTATGGGATGGTGATCCTACTTGATGGCATCAATACGGGCTAGTGGCCTGGTGGCCGGTCGGTGCATGAACAGCATGCCTGCGGAGACCGGTCGAGTGGACGCGGCTACGCCGCCGTCAGCTTCTCCGCAGGGCTAGGAAGGGGAGATCGGCCACCCTTGCGGGGGCAGGGATGGATCGGCCGGTGCCGGGTATATCCCAGGTCACCGCCACCCGCGTGCCAGGCTCCGCGAGTTCCCGCTCGAGGTGGCCGAATCCGATCAGCTTGCCGACGGTGGGAGCCCACGTGATGCTGGAGGCCCGCCCCACGGTCCGGTCGCCACAGGTGACCCGCTTGGCGACCCACTCGACCCTCGGCGACACGTTGGGGGCCACGCCGTCGCTGAGATGCGCCTCCACGATCACCCGCCAGTCGATGTCCAGCCCCACCAGGGCCCGGGGCGGTCCGCCCGCCTCCTGCTCCGCCACCAGGGCATCGCGGCCCACGAAGTCGCCCCCGTCGAGGTCCACGAACCGGCCCATGCCCAGCTCGAAGGGAGACGAGCGGAACGCAGGATCCGAGGCGGAGACGGTGTGTGACCCCGTCACATCGGGTCCGGCGTTGGCGTAGTCGGGGCCGGGTATGAGCAGGCCGGCCTCGACCCGGGCCACGTCGATGGCCCATTCGCCGCAGGGACGGATACCGAGCGGCTCGCCCGCCTCCGCCACCGCATCCCACACCAGGTCACCGGCGCCGACCGGGGTGAGGATCTCGTAGCCGTGCTCCCCGGTGAAGCCCTGCCGAGCCACATCGACCTCGACGCCACCGATCTCGAAGCGGCCGAGCCGGGAGAAGTCCAGGTCGAGCCCGTCCACGCCGGTCGCCGCCTCCATGACCTCCCGGGACCGGGGCCCCTGGACCGCCAGTATCCCGAGGGCGTCGGTCTGCTCGGTGATGGTCACGTCATAGCCTTCGGCTTGGGAGGTGAACCAGTCGTGGGTGGGATCCCCGGTGAAGAGGTAGGCGTCCTCGGCGGTGCGGAACAGCAACCCGTCCGACACCAACCTGCCGTCGCCGTTGCACCAGGGCGTGTAGTAGATGCCGCCCGGCCGCAGGTTGGCCGTGTCCCGGGTGATCAACCAATCCACCAGGCGCCCCGCATCGGGCCCGGCAATCATGACCTTGCAGAGTGGCGACATGTCCCCCATCGCCACGTTGGTCCGGATAGCTCCGAGTTCCGCGTGGAAGTCGTCGTACACGTCCACGACATGGCACAGGTCCCAGTTGAAGTACCAGGGGGTGGCGCTGCTCCGGGCGGCCCGCCTGTGGAAGGGCGTCCCGATGATGCCGTCGGGCCGGAACCGGCTGGCCGCGGCCCTTCTCCAATCCCCATCCGCCGTCATGTCCGGAATCCTCCCTTGCGCGTGATTTCGCATTGTCCCACGCCGACCTGTCACACGGCCTGGAAGTAGAGTGGAGATCGTGCTCTGCGAAGTCGACGTCACCGCCGAGGCGGCCACCGGCCACCGGCGACACGAGGCAATCCGCTCGAAGATGCACATCCCGCCTCCCCGTCCCGAGCACGCCGGATGAAACCCCCGCCCTTCCTCTACGCCCGCCCGGAGAGCCTCGACGAGGTGCTGCGGCTCTTGGCCGAGGGCGATGGCGGCGCCAGGGTGCTGGCGGGCGGCCAGAGCCTGATACCGCTGCTGAACTTCCGCCTGGCCCGGCCCGAGGTCCTGGTGGACATCGCCATGGTGCACGAGTTGTCCCGCCTTACGATCGAGGACGGCGTGCTCCGCATCGGCGCCTCCGTGACCCAGCGCGCCGTCGAGACCTCGGGCGATGTGGCCCGGCACTGCCCCCTGCTGAGCAAGGCCCTGCCGCTGGTCGGTCACCTCCAGAACCGAGCCAGGGGAACCGTGGTGGGAAGTATCGCCCATGCCGATCCTTCCGCCGAGCTACCCGCAGTCGCCCTGGTTCTCGACGCCGCCATGCTGGTCAGGTCGGCGGCAACGGAGCGGATCATCCCGGCCGATGAGTTCTTCCTCGGTCCTTTCACCACCGTTCTGGAACCGGACGAGATGCTGGTGGAGGTCCGGTTTCCCGCAGAGACCACGGCTCGTGCAGCCATCACGGAGATCGCTCCCCGATCCGGCGACTTCGCCCTTGCCGGCGTGGCCGGAAAGCTCACCACCACCGATGACGGCAGGATCCAGGACGTCGCCCTGGCACTGGTCGGAGTTGGCGCGGCCCCGCCCCCCCCGGGGCGCGCGACGAGGGGCCCCCCCCCCCCACGGCACCCCCGGGGCCCGGCTGGGAGGATGTTCACGCCGATCCGGCCTACCGGACTCGGGTGGCCGGCGAGTTGGCCCGCCGCATCGTGGAGGAGATGGCCGCATGAAGCCGGTACCGGACCCGACCGCAGGCTTGGCGGTATCGATGGTGGTGAACGGCCGGACCGTGGAACGGACCGTGGACAGCCGCCGGCTCCTGGCCGACCTGCTGCGTGATGATCTCCGGCTCACCGGGACCCACCTCGGTTGCGAGCACGGTGTCTGCGGCGCCTGCACGGTGCTGGTGGACGGCCAGCCGGTCCGGTCGTGCCTGATGCTGGCGGTCCAGGCTGACGGGTGCGAAGTGACCACCGTGGAGGGCATCACCCCGGAGGACGGTCTCAGCCCGATGCAGCAGGCCTTCAAGGACCACCACGGCCTCCAGTGCGGCTTCTGCACCCCCGGCTTCCTGATGACCCTGGCCGGTGCCGAGCCGGAGGAGTACCCCGATGAGGAGAGCGTCCGGGAGCTGCTGGCCGGCAACCTGTGCCGCTGTACAGGCTACGAGGGAATCGTCGACGCGGTGATGGCCGCATGGGATCGATCCGGATGACGGCCCGTCCCACCCACATCGGCGCGCAGGTGGCCCGGGTCGAGGACGACCGGCTGCTGTCGGGAGGAGCGCGCTACGCGGCCGACATATCGCTGCCGGGGATGCTCGAGGCGGCCTTCTACCGGAGCCCGCTCCCCCATGCGCGGATCGAGGGGGTGAGCGTCGGAGACGCCCTCGAAGTACCGGGCGTGTCGGGGCCCTTCACCGCTGCGGACATGACGGACGTATCGCCCTTCCCCGACTTCGACGAGCACGCCCGGCCGGTACGCATCTTCCCCCTCGCCAGGGAACGGGTGCGCTACGCCGGGGCGCCCATCGCGGTGATGGTCGCGGATGACCGGTACCGCGCCGAGGACGCCTGTGACCTGCTGGACGTCGACCTCGATCCCCTCGATACGGTCTCCACCACGGACGCCGCCCTCGCCCCCGATGCCCCGCTCCTCTATCCCGATTGGCCGGACAACGTGGTGATCGGATTCCCGGTCGACAACCCGGATGCCAACGCCGAGTTCGAAGGCCGGATGACGGTCTCGGGACGGTACGAAGTGGGGCGCCACGCCGGGGTGCCGATGGAGACGAGGGGTGTGGTGGCCGAGTTCCGCGAGGGTCGGCTCACAGTCTGGAGTACCACTCAGTTCCCGCACATCGCCCGCACCATGCTGTCCTACTGCCTGCCGCTGGACGAGAACGACATCCGGGTGATCGTCCCGGACGTGGGCGGGGGATTCGGTGTCAAGGCCGAGTTCTACCCGGAGGAGGTCACCATCCCGTGGCTGGCCATGAGGCTGGGGCGACCGGTGCGCTGGATCGAGGATCGCCGCGAGCACCTCCTGGCCGCCTGCCATGCCCGTGACCTGGTTCTCGACCTCGAAGCGGCGGTTGACGAGGCCGGGCGCTTCCACGCAGTCCGGGGGATGGCCATCCAGGACCTGGGCGCCGCGGAGATGTACCCCTACGGTTTCTCACCCGCATTCACCGCCATCGGCCACATCACGGGCCCGTACCGGATCCCCCACCAGTCGGTCGGCCTGGTTGCGGTGGCGACCAACAAGACCCCTAACGGCGCCTACCGGGGCTTCGGGATCCCGGAGGCCGCTTTCGCCATCGAACGTCTCATGGACAAGGCAGCCGACCGGCTCGGCATCGACCGGCACGAGATTAGGCGCCGCAACCTGATCGGCCAGGACGACCTTCCGTATATCACCTCGGCCGGAGCGATCGTCGACTCGGGAAGCCACCGGGAAGCCTTCGAGGAAACAGTGCGCGTCACCGCCGAGCGGGTGGAACACTGGCGGGCCGATCTGGGCGACAATTCCCGCCTCCGGGTCGGGTCGGGCGTGGTCAACTACATCGAAGGGGTCACGCCCACCTATTTCATGACCACCGCACACTGGACCGCCTTCGACTCCTGCTCGATGCGGGTGAACCCCGACGGGACCGTGGTGGTGTCGGTGGGGGTCTCCACATCCGGCCAGGGTCTGGAATCCATGCTGACCACCCTCACCGCCGAAGCCCTGGGCGTCCGCCGAAGCCAGGTCCGGGTGGTGATGGGCGACACCGACCGCACCCCGTACGGGCTGGGCAGTTGGGGCAGCCGGAGCACCAACGTGGCCTCGGGCGCCCTCCGCATCGCGTCCGACCTGCTCCTGGACAAGGCGACCCGGATCGCCGCCCACCTGCTGGAGGCCTCCCCGGAGGACATCGAAGCCTACGGCGGCGCCCTGAGCGTGCGGGGAAGCCCCGGCGCATCCGTCACCTGGCAGCAGGTGGCGACGGCGGCCAATATCCGCACCGTCGATCTGCCCGAGGGCGTGACGCCCGGGCTGGAGGCGGCGGCCTCCTACGAGCCGCCGGGGATCGAGCATTTTCCGGACGAGTTCGGGCGGGTCAACGCGGCCGCCACCTACACCAACGCCAGCCATGCCGCGGTGGTGTCGGTCGATACCGGTACCGGCCTGGTCAGGATGCTCGAATACATCGTCGCCCACGACTGCGGGACGGTCATCAACCCCCAGATCGTCAGGGGACAGGTGGTCGGCGGGGTCGCCCAGGGAATAGGCGGCGCCCTGCTCGAGAAGCTCCACTACGACGAGTGGGGAAACCCCCAGTCGACCTCCTTCCTGGACTACCACCTGCCCGGCGCCACCGAGATCCCCACCATGCAGGTGCTCCACTTCGAATCGCCCGCCCCGGCGATGCCCTGGGGCGCCAAGGGCGCCGGCGAGGCGGGGATCATCGGCCCGGCCCCGGCCATCGCCGCCGCCGTAGAGGACGCCCTGTCTGCCATGGGAGTGGCCGAGATCACCCGCACCCCGATCACCGCGCCCTACGTGCTGAGCCTCCTCCCGACCCCGTAGACGGCTGGTTCCAAGGGGTGGTTAGTGGTCGTAGGCATTGGGTGATCAGGCTGGTCCTGGCCGGTTGGAGCTTTGGTGATGCCAAATTGCGGCCCATCCTGACGCGGCACTCAACGGTGCTCGGGATCTACGAATTGCAGCCGCTGCCGTAATCGGTTCCCCTGATCGTGCCGCCAGAGCCTCTCGTGCTGGAGACGCCCGACCACGATACCGGGGTGGACTCCGATCGACCGGGCGAAGGTCTCGGCTTCGTCCAAAGACCGGAGTCGCCCAAGTTCAGGAGCGCGACGAGGCGGGATGAGGGTGTCGCTGGCGAATCGGTCCGCTTTGCGCTCGTCGGACGCGTTTGGGCTTCTTCCGCTCAGAAAGATGGATCGCTTGGTCTGATCGAGGATATGTCTTGCCTCGTGAAAGAACGAGAACCAGAAGATGTCGCTCCAGCGGCCTCTGATGCTGAGCTGGATCAAGCCCTTATAAGGCGTCAACCAGCGGGCCGCGCCGTTAGTTCTCGCTCCTGTTACCTCCGGAACGGCCACGACAGCGACGCCCGCGCCTGCGCATAACCGTTCCATTTCGGGCTGCCAAACCCTTGGATCCTTCTCCCGGGTCAGGGACCGGACGTCCTCGAGCACCCTTCTGAAAGCCGCCGGATCCCATGGCGCGCACCGAACAGCGGCCGCCTCGATCTCTCCCATCCGAAGCCACACCGAGACGGCGGCGAGATTCGACTCGTAGGCGCTGGACATCCTGAAGGAAGCACGGAGACCATCAGATCTTTCGACCCAAGCCTGCCGGTTGGCGACTCCGAAAAACCTGAGTACCTCCCTGAGACGGTCAACTCGATTGAGGTACTTGGTCAAGATGCCGAGCTTCACCATCGCCTGAATGGGCAACTCGTCAAGCATGGACAGGTCACTCTCCAAGACCGCCGTGTCAGCGCTCCGAGCGAGGCGCTCCCGGTACTTACCCTCCAGGTTGAGCCATAGTCGAGCGGGCACACCGGTCACCCGATCGAGGCGGAGGGCAACATCGGGACTCAGTGGAACATGACCCTTCACAATCTGGTTGATGTGCTTGGCGGAAAGGTCTGTGCGGCGGGCCAGCTCGGCCTGACTCATTTCCCGCTCCTCTAGTACTTCCAACAGGGTCTCGCCCGGTGGTACCGCATAATCAGGCGAGAACTCGAAATGGCCAGTATCCACCTTGTCACCTCCCTTCTATTCGCGTCGCCGGACTCTCAGTGGTAATCCTCGATCGCGACAACGACCGTCTCGGACACCGACCGCCAGTCAAGTCCTCCGTCACGCTTACTCCGCCAATCACCGGCCGGCTCAACGATGAGCCGGAAGCCCCTGTGCAAGTCGAGGGCAAGCTGGCCACGCCGATCATGTGTTAACTCATGGCACCTCGCAATGCCCCGCATAGCCTCTAGCGTTTCGACCGCTTCGAGTTGAGAGAGTCGTAGCTTGATCTTCCTGGCTCCGTCCTGACCATATTTCCGCCGTAGTGCCTTCTCACTACTGCACAACGCCTCAATGCGATACGATCGGAACGCAATTTCCACAACATACTCCATAATATCATTTCTAAATAGGTAAATACAACGGGCTCCTAGCGACCGAGGCCAACGTGTAGTACGAACAGGCGGTGGTCGTGGTCCAACGACAGGGTTCACCGGGGCTCGCGCGGTGGCGCACAACTCTCCAACCAGGCAGTTTTGCCGATCGGAGAACCCGCAGGATCTCCCATTTGGCACCCTCCCTGCCTCCGTACGGCTACGCTCCGGCCCATGGCAGAACTCAGCGCACAGGACGAACGGCTACTACGGGGGGCCATCGAGGTTTCCGCCCGGTCGGTGGCGAACGGGAACATGCCCTTCGGCGCCCTCATGGCGGATGCGGACGGCCAGATCCTCCTGGAGGCGGAGAACACCGGCGTCACGGGCAACAACACGCTCAACCACGCCGAGACCAATCTCATGAACATGGCGGTGACCACCCTCACCGCCCGCCAGATCGCCACCGCCACCCTCTACACCAGCTGCGAACCCTGCGCCATGTGCAGCGGCGCCATGTACTGGGGCGGGCTCAACCGGATGGTCTACGGGATGGGTGAGCTCGATCTCCTGGAGATCACCGGAGAGGATCCCAGCACCGCCACCATGCGGGGCGTGGGCTGCCGGAACATCCTCCAGAGCGGACAGCGCGATATCGAGGTGAGCGGCCCCCATCTGGTCGAGGAAGCCTCGGCGATCCACATCGGCTTCTACGACCAGTTCCGGCTGAGCGCCCAGGACAAACGGCTCCTGCGGCGGGCCATCGAAGTGTCCGTCAGATCGGTCGCCAACGGGAACCTGCCCTTCGGGGCGCTGCTGGCCGATCCGGACGGGAACGTCCTGCTGGAGGCGGAGAACAGCGACATCACCGGCAAGAGCCCGCTCAACCACGCCGAGACCAACCTGATGAGGCTGGCGGTCGAGAAACTCACGCCCGAGCAGATGGCCACGGCCACGCTCTATACGAGCTGCGAGCCCTGCGCCATGTGCAGCGGCTCGATGTACTGGGGAGGCCTGAACCGGCTGGTCTACGGGATGAGCGAGGCGGATCTGCTGGAGTACACGGGCGGTCACCGGCTCAACCCGACCATGACCGGCGTGGGCTGCCGGGCCGTACTCCAGAGCGGCCACCGCGAGGTAGAGGTGAGCGGCCCTCACCTGATCGACGAGGCTGCCGTCATCCAGCAGGACTACTGGAAGTCCTGAGCCGGGAGGCACGCTCGAGGCCCGATCCGGAACCGACCATGGGTGGGGATTCCGGCGGCGCCATGCTCGGGTCTGAAACATCCTGGTGACCCCGCGGTAACTGATCCAAGGTCAGTGGTAACGGGCTACCGACTCCCGTACTCGAGCACCCTCCTACGCCTTTGCCACCCGCCCGGCGAGCGGTCCGACCGGATAGGATCAGCCGGAGCTTCCTGATAGCCCGAAAGGAGAACGGCGTTGCGTAGAGTTCCCACCACGGCCGCCGCCGGCGCAGAGCTGGTACCGATGTTCAAGGACCACATGGAGTTGTGCGGGGTGGGCCCCGGACAGACCGTCATGGCCTTCACCAACACCCAGAGCAACCCGGCCTACATCACCGCCCTGATGGGAGCGGTGAAGGTGCTGGGCGGCGACTTCTTCCAGATCATGGTGGCCGCCGACGACTCCTGGACGAAGTCGCGCACCATCGTCGAGGCCTGGAAGGGGTGCGACCTGGTGGTGGGGTTCCTGGCCAGCATGGGATCGCACTGGATCTACTCCGACGCGCACAACGAGGCACTGGAGTCTGGTGTCCGGTCCTTGATGATCGAGGAACCTGAGGACCACCTGCGCCGCCTGTTCCCGATTCCGGTCATCCGCGAGCGTGGCGAGGCCAGCGTGAAGTACATGAGCCAGTCGGACACGATGCGGGTCTGGTCGGAAGCGGGGACCGACCTGAGCGTCCGCTACACGGGCCGGCCGCTCGGGTGCCAGTACGGATACACCGACGAGCCGGGACGGTGGGATCACTGGCCTTCGGGGCAGTGCGGCGTGGCGCCGCTGGAGGACTCGGCGGAGGGCACCCTGGTGGTGGACGCCGGTGATGCTTTGCTGCCGATGGGCAAGTACGTGGAGCAACCGATCCGCCTGGAGCTACGGGAGGGAAGCATCGTCTCCATCGACGGGGGCGCCGACGCCCGGCTGCTCAAGGACTTCTTCGAGATGCCCAAGGACAAGCGGGTCTACGGCCTCTCCCACATCGGCTGGGGATACGAGCACCGGGCCAACTGGAACGCCCTCGGCCTCCGCTTCTGGGAAGGCGGGGGTGTGATGGACACCGAGAGCTACTACGGAAACATGCTGATCGCGTTCGGCGCCAACTTCTTCCGCAAGCTGGGCGGCGAGAATCGGGTCAACTTCCACTTCGACATCCCGACCCGTAACCACTCCATATGGATCGGGGACACCCAGATCATCGATCGGGGCAGCTTCGTGGTGCCCGGGTTCGAGCTGGAATAGCCTGCGCCCGACCATGCGCCTCAAGGACAAGGTAGCAGTAGTCACCGGGTCCTCCCGTTCCATCGGGAGGGCCATCGCCCTCGGCTACGGGCGGGAGGGCGCCAAGGTGGTGATCAACTACCGGAGTGACGGGGATGCGGCCCGTTCGGCCGTCGCCGAGATCGAGGCGGCGGGCTCGGAGGCCATCGCGGTGCAGGCCGACACGTCATCGTCCTCGGATGTGGAGGCCCTGATCGGCGCTGCCGTGAGTCGTTTCGGGCGGATCGACATCCTGGTCAACAACGCCGCCATCCTGATCCGGACCCCGCTACTGGAGATCGAGGAATCGGAATGGGACCGGATCATCGAGGTGAACCTCAAGGGGTTCTTCCTGTGTTCCCAGACGGCCGCGAAGCAGATGGTCCGCCAGGGGAACGGCGGCGTCATCATCAACATGTCCTCGGCCGGCGACACCCTGGCCGGGCGGGATCTCACCCACTACTGCGTTGCCAAGGGAGGGGTGCGGATGCTTACCCGGCAGCTGGCCTTCGAGCTGGCGCCCCACGGGATCCGCGCCAACGCCATCGCCCCGGGCCTGATCGAGACGGACTTGAACCGCTCGGATCTGGCCGAGCCCGAGTTCCGCGAGTACCGGCTCTCGATGATCCCCCTGGGCATCATCGGGGTCCCCGAGGACATAGTGGGCGCGGCGGTCTTCCTGGCCTCCGAGGACTCCAGGATGGCCACCGGATCCACCATCTACCTCGATGCCGGCCAGACGATCGCCTGACAGCCTGCCTAAGCAAGCCGGGCAACAATGATGGAGCGTATCAATCCGGACGGATCCAGTTGATCTCGGCTACAGACGCAGCGGCTAGAATTATCCGACACCCAGGAATGTCCGATGCTCACACAGCTCACAGTCCGCAATTTCAAGCGGTTCGCGGACGTCGAGGTCGAACTCGGTAGCCCCGTAGTATTTGTCGGACCGAACAACTCCGGAAAAACATCTGCAATGCAGGCCTTGGCATTGTGGGATGCAGGCCTCAGGGGTTGGAGAGCGAGATACCCCGACCAGACTGAAGCCGGGAAACGCCCTGGAGTCGCCATAAACCGTCGGGACCTGGTCTCAGTCCCTGTCCCCAGTGCGAGGTTCCTATGGCGAGCGCTGGATGTCCGCAACATTCAGAGGGTCCATGGAACGCTCAAGACGAGCAACGTGCGCATAGACGTCGTCGTGAATGGAACCTACCGGAGCCGCCCGTGGCGCTGCGGGATGGAGTTTGACTATGCCAACGAAGAGTCCGTTTACTGTCGTCCTTTGCGCGTCGACGAGAATGCAACTCGGCGTATGTCTGTTCCAGAAGAGGCAGGTACCGCTCCCATCGCATTCCTACCGCCAATGTCTGGTCTGGCAACGCATGAGACATATGTGGGCGATGGAGCCCTGAGTGGTCTGATAGGCCAGGGTCGCACCGCCGAAGTGCTAAGGAACCTTTGCCTTCGTGTATATCAGCAAAATCCTCATCAGTGGGAAACTCTGGTCGGTCATATTGAAGGCCTGTTTGGTGTCACACTCGATGCTCCGAACCACTTTTTGGCAAGTGATGAGCTCGTCATGACCTATCGAGAGCACGGTATCGCCCTTGACCTCTCCTCCTCGGGAAGAGGGTTCCATCAGACTCTGCTCATTCTTGCCTATATGTATGCGAATCCTGGAGCAGTATTGCTGCTCGATGAACCCGATGCTCATCTGGAGGTACTACGGCAACGAGAGATTTACCGGCTCATGGCCGACGTGGCCTCGCACACCGGTAGCCAGATCATAGTTGCGAGCCATTCTGAGGTCTTGCTCGCAGAGGCGGTCGATAGGCACCTCGTGGTAGCTTTCGTAGGTGCACCTCATCGAGTGGATGATCGGGGCAGCGAGGTACACAAAGCGCTCAGAGAAATCGGTTTTGAACATTATTTTCAAGCCGAACAGACCGGATGGGTGCTGTTCCTGGAGGGCTCAACCGACTTGGCGATCCTCCAGGCATTCGCACGTCGCCTCGGACACGAACGGGCCATCCGGGCCCTGGAACGGCCTTACGTCCACTATGTGGCCAATCAACCCGATATCGCTTGGCGGCACTTTGCCGGGCTCCGCGAAGCGCTTCCCGAACTTAGAGGAATGAGGGTCTTCGATCGCCTGAGCAGGGATTTGCAGGGAAATGGCCTACGCATGGTCATGTGGAAGCGGCGAGAGATCGAGAGCTACCTCTGTACCAGGGAAACCCTGGAACAGTTTGTCAAAGTGACGGCCGCCGGTGATGCGTTGGGGCCTCTGTTCGTCGAGTCCGAGATACAGACCAGGCTAAGCGCTCTGCGCGAATCGATCGAAGACGTTCGGAGCGCCATGTCTATCCTGGAACAAGGCTCGCCCTGGGACCAGGACACCAAGGTGAGCGATGTCTTCCTGAAGCCACTCTTCAGGGCGTACTTCCAAAAACTCGGCCTACCCAACCTGATGAACAAGAAGTCCTTCTACGAACTGGCCGAGTATGTTCCTTCCGATGAGATTGACCCGGAAATCGTCGAGACGCTTGACGCGATTGCCGAGATCGCCGAATCAGCCCAGCGCGCCTCGTAGTTCTTGGCGGGTCGCACCGGCACGGCCACCGTTGCCTGAATGATGGTTGCCGTGCTGGCGGCCGCCGGGTCGGGGGGCACCCTGGACGAACACCAGGTGCTCGTCTTCCTGATGCAGGTGGCCCTGCTGGTGGGGGTTGCCCGCCTGCTGGGAGGGATCGCCAACAAGCTGCAACAGCCACCTGTGGTGGGCCAGATCCTTGCCGGAGTGTTGATCGGCCCGAGCGTCCTGGGCAAGCTCTACCCGGGCGTCTTCGATTGGCTCTTCTCCGACTCCACCGCCGGTTCGGTCGTGTACGGCGTGGCGTGGTTGGCGGTGATCATGCTGCTGGTTGTCATCGGGTACGAGACCGATCTGGGAATCATCATGCGTTTCCGCCGGGCTGCCGTCAACGTTTCGGCGGGAGGCCTGCTCGTGCCGCTGGCCGTGGTGGGAGTGCTGGCCCTCCTGACGCCTTCGTCGTTCATCGGGGATTCCGGCAGGGGCCTGTACGCCGCCTTCATGGCGCTGGCCCTGTCGGTGGCGGCCCTGCCCGTGGTCGCCAAGATCCTGGCGGACCTGGGGATGCTTCGGCGCAACTTCGGCCAGGTGACCCTGGCGGTGAGCATGACGATGGACTCCGTGGGGTGGCTCATCCTCGCCGGGCTGGCCGGAATAGCTCGGGACGGTTTCCGGGTCTCCGACCTGCTCGCCTCTCTGGGAGGTCTGGTCCTGTTCCTGGTGCTCGCGGCCACTGTCGGCCGGTGGGCGCTCGACCAGGCGATGCGCCTGGCGCTACGTCGTGGGCGGAACCTCCCAGCCGCTCTCACGGTGGCCCTGGTGGCGGCCATCGGAGGTGGCGCCGTGACCCAGGCCTTGGGCCTCGAGGCCATCCTGGGAGCGTTCATCGTCGGGATCATCCTCGCCACGCTGCGCTACCAGGTCACCGCGGTGAGGCATGTCCTGGAGACGGTCACGGACTCCTTCTTCGCTCCCGTCTTCTTCGCGTTCAGCGGGCTGCGGGTCGACATCGCCCTGCTCGCCAGCCCAAGCGCCATCATCTGGACGGTGGTGCTCATCGTCGTGGCGGTGGCCGCCAAGGTGTCCGGCGCCTACGTGGGTGCGCGCCGGTCGGGTCTCAGCTCCGGAGAAGGCCTCGCCCTGGGATCCGGGTTGTCGGCGCTCGGGGCGATGGGGATCGTGGTCGCGCTGGTGGGCCTGAGCCTCGGAGTCCTGAGCGACACCGGTTACACCGTGATCGTGGTGGCGGCCATCGTCACCTCGTTGATCGCTCCGATCATGCTGAGGCTGGCGGTGCGGGGAATGGAAGCCGGGGAGGAGGAGCAGTCCCGGTTGGAGTCGGAGGCCATCCGGTCGCAGGCACAGATCCTGGGATCGAGGAGGCTGCTCCTTCCCACCCGTGGAGGCGCCAACAGCGTGTACGCCGCCTACCAGCTGAAGGCCCTTTTCCCGGACGCCGAAGTCACCGTGCTGACGGTCGCCGACCAGCCGGCCGGCTGGCGGAAGCGATTGCTGGGGGACGCCGTAGAGGAGGACGCAGGCCCGGGAGAGGTGCTCAGGACGCTCGGGCCCGATCGGTGCCGGCTGATCCGCCGGCGGCGCGCCGACCCGGCCGAGGCGATCCTCAGGGAGGCTGCTCTGGGATACGACATGGTGGTGCTGGGAGCCACCGAGACCACCGACGGCAACCGGGTCTTCTCCACCGTGATCGACCGGGTACTCGCCAGGCTGGAGTTGCCCACCCTGATCTTCCGCTATCCCGGTCCCGGCCCCCAGGGCGGGTTACCGGACCCGGATTCCCTCACCGTTCGGACGGTGCTGCTCTCGGTCGAGTCGAACCGGGCATCCCGCGCCGCGGAGGAGGTGGCATACTCGCTGGCGGCCCACAATGACGGGTCGGTCCACGCTCTGCACCTGATCGCGGAGACCCGAGACCCGGCTTTCTATCTCGATCCGTCGAGCAGCAGCCAGAACCACAGGGCGGGCCTGGAGCTGGTGGAGGAATCGGTGGCGTTCGGCGAGCGCCTGGGGGCGAGGGTGAATGCCGAAGTCAAACCGGTCACCCGTCCGGCAGGGGCGCTGGTGGAGGCCGCCAACGCCGGGGACCGGGATCTGCTGGTCATGGGTGCGACCAACCGGCCGCTCAGCAGGCGACCGTTCTTCGGATACGACATGTCGCACGTGATAAGGCACGTCGCTATCCCGATGGTGATGGTTGCCATCCCGGACATCGTGTCCCGGTACGGGTCCACCGACAGTAGGGCTGAAGCTACCTGAGTCCGGCCAGGAGTTTCGGACGGGGACCATCCGGCACGCGGGTCAGGTTTCGATCCTGGGCCAGGGCAATCCATCGGTGACGTGTTCGGCCCAGGCTGAGACGATCCGGACGATCACCCGGGTGGCCCGGTGCGTGTCCTCCGCGTCCACCCATTCGTCGGGGCCGCAGAAGTTTCCGGCCAGAGCGCCGAAGCCAACCGTGGGCGCTCCCAGGCAACGGATCGGGAAGCGGATGTCCGAGGCCACATGGGCCGGGTAGACCCGAGGAGCGGATCCGGTCTCGGCGCGGATGGCTCGGGAGGTGAGGTCCACCAGCGGATGGTCGGACGGAATCTCGGCGGGGTTGGATCGCACACCGAAGAGGCTGGTCGAACGGGCGCCGGCCTCCATCGCCACACCCGCCAGGCGCTCGTAGACCTCGGCGAAGGTGCCGCGGCGAAACCAGACGGCGCCCTCCGCCACGGCATGTTCCGGCAGCACGGTCGGGTCCACACCCGCCGAGACGCGGTTCACGGAACACAGCAGGTCCTCCCGGTCTGCCCACCTGTCCACGGCGTCAAGAACACCCCGCAGGCGTTCGAAGGCATTGATTCCCTGTCGGGGGTCTTCCGAGTTGGGGGTACGGATCTCCACCGGTGGTGGGCGCCGGCCACCGGTCTCGATCCGGAAGTTGAAGAACCCGCGGGTAGCGATCTTGAACTGGGCCATCCCCCGGCCGGTCTCGGCCGGATGGCAGTAGACGGACGCCTCCACATCACCGACCTTCTCCATGGCCGGGAGGGTCCCCAGACCGCCTCCCAGCTTCCCGTGGACCAGACCGATCACCAACCGCACCCCCGCCAGGTGAGGGATCAGCGCCCGGGCCGCAGCCAGCACCGACACCACCCCGGCCTTGTCGTCGGCGGCGCCCAGGCCGTGGATCCGCCCGCCCATCTCCGCCGCCGCGCCCGCGTCCACCCCCAGCCCCCCCCGGGCCGGGGGGGCGGGGGCCCCCGCGCCCCGCCCCCCCCCGCCGATCTCGGTGGCCCGGTACGGATCGGTGTCCCATCCGTCCCCCGGATCGGGCCGCTCGGTGTCGATGTGGGCGAACAGGAGGATGCCCGGCCCGTCGCCGCGGGACGCCACCACGCTCACCAGCCCTTCCGGCTCTGCGACATCCGGTTGAGGCGGGCACCACTCGGGGTGGCTCTCCAGGTCGCTGACCCGGGGCGTGACCAGCTCCACATCCATCCCGAGCCGGTCGAGTCGCTCGGCGCATAACTCATGGATGCCGGAAGGCTCGCCCCGCACGCTCCGCCACGCCACCAGCGAGCCCAGCATCTCCCGCTCGTAGCTGCGCAACCGGTCGGCCGCGCCCAATACAGCCCTCAGGTCAACAGGCACGGGAACCATCCTACGAACCTTGCGATCCGGGGTCGGGAGGCCTCCCGTTCCGCCGTACGATCGTGGGTAGCGCAACCTGGCATCGTGTAGCATGACGGCTTCACGGGCCCGTAGCTCAGGTTGGTTAGAGCGCATCCCTGATAAGGATGAGGTCCCTGGTTCAAATCCAGGTGGGCCCACCAGTTCCTAACGGTTTCACACCGGTTCTTACGGTCCTAAACCCCCAGTACAGCAGGGGTTTCTACCGGAACCTCTCCTTTTCCTCGATTTCGCCTCGTCGCTCGACTATCCGGCTAGTTTCATCGTACTGTGGGACATAAAGTGGGATAGAAATGAGAGGGATGTGCCAAGACTGACGGCCGCGTTCGTCCGCGGAGTGAGCAAACCGGGCAAGTACGGCGACCAACACGGCCTGATCCTTCGGGTTCAACCGTCCGGGTCGAAACAGTGGATCTGGCGGGGAACCGTCAACGGGCAACGTCGAGACCTTGGCCTAGGTGGCTATCCATATGTGAGTCTGGCCGAAGCACGCGCGCAAGCGTTCGACTACCGCAAGACCGCGCGCCAGGGCATGGACCCCGTAGCGCTCCGATCGGGTGGAGTGCCGTCCTTCACACGGGCGGCCGAAACTGTGATCGCGATGCACGCGGCGAAGTAGAAGACCAGAATTACCGAAGACGCCTGGCGTTCGATGCTGGGGACGTACGTGCTGCCCGTCATCGGATCGAAGCAAATAGACGCGGTCACCACAGCCGATGTGATGGCTTGTCTGGTTCCAATATGGAACAGCAAAGAAGAGACGGCGCGAAAGACCAGACAACGTATCGCCACGATCATGAGATGGGCGATTGCTCAGGGCTACCGGCAGGACAACCCCGCGGGGGATGCCGTCCTTGCCGCTCTACCGAAACAGACCCCTCGCAAGAAGCACTTCCGCGCTGTACCTCATCGCGATGTCTCCGACGCTGTCGCCACGGTCCGGGCGTCCAAGGCCGGTCCGCTAGTCCGGCTGGCGTTCGAATTCGTCGTGCTCACCGCGGCCCGGTCGGGCGAGGTGCGGGGTGCTAGACGAGTAGTTCCAAGGGGTTGCGACCGACCGTCAGTTGCTAGTTAATAGTTGATAGTTGATAGTCGTTGTTTGGATGCTAGTTGAGGCTGCCGAGGTTCTCCTCGCCTCTTGTTTGACAAGATCCTTGCCTCCGCTTGATACGAAACTTCAGAGAGCCTACGGACACTGGAACCATCTCATCCAAGGCAATCTATCTCAGACAACTAGCAACTAGCAACTACCGGCTAGGAACTAATCATCTAGGTTGGGGATCATGTTCTCCGCCACCGTGCGGCAGAGCCGGTCCACCTAGGCCAGGTCCGTCACGACGAGGACATGTTTGGCGGCCTCGGGAGCGTCAGCTCAGCGGGCAGCACCAGGTCCTTGAGCATCAGCCGGGTAGACCGCCTGCCGGTGGTCAGCTCGTCGATCGACGCGGCAGGCCCGGCATGCCCTCGGCGGCTGCCGCTGGTCATCGCGGCGTGGCACTTGAGCACCCACATTCGGGTGACGAGCGGGGGTCGTGTCGCAGGCTTGCTGGGACGCTTGTGAGGGAGACCGGCCAAGGCCGGAGGGGCGACTAGGCAGCACGGCCTGGCATGCCCCCATGTGGGCACCGAGTAGCCGCCGGCGTCGGGGTCTTGTCCCCCACGACCATGTATGGGGCCTATTTGGTTTTCAGGTCCTCGGACGCGGCGCCTACTGGAGTCCGCGCTCGACTGATGAAGAGGTGGGTCAGGCCAAGGCTTTCGGCCAGTTCCAGCAGCGCCCTCCGGTGCTGGAAGCTGGGGCGGCCCACGCCCCAGCTTCCAACGCCAGACCGTGTGGCGGTAGGCGCCGATGCGCCGGGCGATCTCCGACCACGAGAGGCCGGATTCCCTCCGAAACCGCTTCAGCCTCTCCGGGACGTCGTCGGGGCAGACGTACACGCTTCCGCCGTGATGTATTCGCTGTCTCGGCATCGGCGATATTCCCTTGAAACCAGTGCGGGCAGGCTCCGGGAGTTCTGGAGCCTGCCCGTTCGATGCCTCCGGTTGGGCGGACTCTCCCCCATACCCTCAGCCGGCCTCGATCTCCCGCAGCGCCTCGGCCACGGGGTTCCAGCGGGACGCCTGGTACTTCACAGCCATCTGCTCGGCCTCCGCCGCCGTCATCGGCGTCAGCGACGCGTCCGCCACCGTCTCCCCCAACGCCAGCAGCGCCCGGTCCCAACGGTCGGTATGGCTCTTGTCATGCACTCCGTTGGGGTCGTTGCGCCACTGATACACCTGCGCAATGAGCGCCGCGTACTTCTTGACCACCACAACCTCGAAGGCGTCGCTGACCTCGCTGCCGTCCGAGTCCTGGGCCGTGACCGTGACCGTAGCGGTTCCCGCAGCCACTCCGCCAAGCGTCAGCTTGGCGCCGTCGGACGCCACCGACACCGTCACCTTGGCGTCGTTCGAAGATGACGCCGTGATGGTCAGGGCGTCCCCGTCGGCGTCGCTGAACACGTCCGACAGAGACACATCCTTGGTCGCCTGCATCTCCAGCCCGCTGATGTCGGCGATGGGCGAGGCCACCACCGGCGCGGCCTTCACCGTGACAGTGAAGGTATCCGATGCCGCGCCGCCGTTGCCGTCAGATGCCGTCACCGTGACGGTCGCGGTACCACGATTCCTCGCCGTCACCGTCAGCGTCGAGTAGCCGGCGGACACCGACACCGTAGCCACGCTCTCGTCCGACGAGCTCGCCGTGACCGTCAACGCGTCCCCGTCGCCGTCGCTGAACACGCCGGACAGGGAGACATCATGCGTGCCGCTTTCGTTCACGATCGTCGCGTCGGCGATGGCGACGGCGACGGCGACGGCGACGGCGACGGTGGGCGCGTTGTTGGGCGTCGCCACCGGCGTGGTGTGCTCGCCTTTGGTGCGCACCCACTTGCTGGATTTCGCGTCGCGTTCGCTCATGTTGTTGCGGTGCCCGACCATCGAGCGGACGAACACGCCGGTCGCGACGCCGTTGCGCAGGCCGGTGATGGTGTAGCTGGTCAAACCGGGGTCCACCGAGACGCCGTCGTTGGGGCCCACCGCGCGGGGGTCGCGCGGGTTGGCCCACACGCCGAACTCCTGGCTCCAGCGCAGCATGTGCCAGATGTCAGCGTCGTCGACCCCGTCGCGGGAGCCGACGTTCCAGGTCACCGTCAGCGTGCCGTCACCGGGCACGACCCGAATGTCCCACGGCTCGGGGCCTTCGGGCGGCGCGGGCGGTGGGGGCGGCTCGTCGTTGTCGGCGATGGTCACCACCGCGGTGTCGGTGCCGTCGGGGTCCGTCGCCCAGGCCGGTTCGCCGACGTGGGCGACGCGCACCGTGAAGCGTTCCTCGTCGGCTTCGACTTCGTCGTCGTCCACGGCGGGGATGACGATGGTGGCGCTTTGTCGGCCCTCGGGCACCGTCACCGTCGCAGCGAAGGTGCCCACGTCCGCGGCGGACGCCCCGCCGTCGCCGTAGTCGGCTGACACCGCGAACGACACGCCCCCGGCGGCGGCGGGGCTGCCCAGGCTCACCGTCAGCGTCGCCTCCTCGCCTTCGGTCACGGTGGCTTTGGGTGTCAGCGTGTAAGTGCGCGGCGGCGGGTCGATCGCCACGACATGGGTGGCTGTCTGGGCGCCGTTAGTGACCCGCACATACACATAGGTCCACTTCGACGCCGGGTTCAGCGCGATGGCCGGCGTGAAACCGCCGTTGTCGAACGACGCGAACGTGCCGGTGACGCCATAGACGTC
>MKWU01000815.1_pt1 | contig 58282 bp, 49 predicted proteins | sample 809101 | NCBI WGS metagenome assembly MKWU01 (sample SAMN05860141, study PRJNA318959) | sponge metagenome | host: Aplysina aerophoba | place: Slovenia: Piran, Adriatic Sea, Gulf of Piran | collected 2013-05-07 | reverse complement strand
GAGCAGTACAGACGGATTTACAACCAGGTCAGACCGCACAGCTCCCTGGGCTACCGGCCGCCGGCGCCTGAGGCCCTCTTGCCTGCCGACCCTATCCCCGTGCTTGTCGGACTAACATAACAAGTGGTACAAACGTCGGGGGCAGGTCACCACCTGTCCTTTCAGTGCCAAAAACCCCGCCGGGTTTCCGGCGGGGTTTTTACTATTCTTCGTCAACCTCTGGCGTTGGGTCTGGATGTAATCCAGTACCCGTAGCTGTGACCGTAGGTGTAGAGGTCGGTGTTGGTGTAGGTGTTCTAGTTTCCACTGGTCGAGGAAACATCGACTCAGATGTTCCCCCAGGCCCTGGGCCGTCATGCCACTCGATGGTGCAGGAACTGGCGAGTATTCCCCATAGAAATAAGTATACAATCACGGGTGAGTATTTCCTGATAATCGGGAATTGCGAGCAATTCCTGACGATCATCTTTTTTCCTTTTTAGCTCTGTTCTTCGTCTGAAGATTCCACGTTGTCGGCCTGTGAAAACAGAGCGTCCAAGACTTCTTGCGGCGTTGCGTCAATGCTGATTTTTTCATCGTAGTTCACTTCACTGTCCTCTTGCCCACTCTGGCAGTCTACTTTGTTGTTTTTTGGATTCATTTTTTTAGTTTAGCTGATCCTGTAACCATAGTGCAGTAATTGCTCTGCATTCCTCAATAGTTCCCTTTATCGAATTCAGACCACCGATTGCCGCAACTCTAGGCCCATTAAGAAGGCTGGCATCTTTGGGATTGCCGTGACTCTCTATCATACCGCCAGCGACTGTTACTATACCGGCTATCTGATAAATATCGGTGTCACAGTTTGAAGCGGACTGTCGTAAAGCCATAAACACAAGATGCGTTACGTCAATCCTCTCTTGGTCATCGGCACTCGCAAACATGAACCCCGGCATGTCAAGAATGACCAGAGCATAGGCAAGTGCCCACGCTTCACAGTCGTAGACAGCCAGCCCGACCGGATCGGGAACTCTCGGCTCAGTACCAGCAAACGAGCACCGTCCATCATCCCGTTTCTCAGAAGAAACGGGAATAACATTAGGCAATGCTGGCACTGGTGTTTTCGTAGGCGCAACCGCAGCCGCAACTGGTGCGAACTTGGGCGATGGGGGAATCACAAGCGCCACTTGAATATGCTGTGAATTGGTGGACGATACTATGTCTGAATGTATCCACGCAGGCTCACCATACAACCCGCAGAGCCGGTTAATACATAAAGGCGGAAAGGCATAACACTATGAATCTTCCCTCTGGGAAACTAATGTAGACTGGGGAAGTCGGCTTTAAGTGTTCCACTTCCCGTTGTAACTACTTCAACGGGTCTGGTGGCCGACTGCCCAACTTACCGACAAACTGATGTTCTGTCTAAGTACCAGTGCCCTGAAACACTGGGTTCCTGCATCCTCGGACTTGTAGTTCTAGTGATTGCATCGCTCTGCCCGTCCGCAAAGCGACCTGAGAACCAAAAGGACGTGCTTATGGACATAAATATCGCAACTTCCCAAGTGCTAACAAGTACAGTTACTTCGTACCTCGATTGTGCTCTAACAGTTTTGATCTCCGCGTTCCCTGGGTGCCAGGGCACTGGTACTTAGACAGAACACTTCTAACCGTTCAATGAAACCAATTCCGGTCATTATCCCGAAATCGGCCTCTAATTATGTATATAGTTCCCGCACAACAAGGTCATCGGATTCGGCAGACGAACCATGAAGCGCAACCGCCAGAGGTGGAGCGTAACCATGCACGACCGACGGTTGGCCCTTTGATCACTCCTCAAGGTCGCGATAAAGATGCCAGTAGCGCGTGCGCGTGTCCGGGAAGGAAACATAACCGGCAATATCGGATCCGATGGCCAGGTTGAAGTAGCGGGCCCCAAGCCAGATCCAGGAAGCGTTATCGATATGCAGCCGCTGCGCCTCGCTGTACAGTCGGAACCGCTCGTCCTCGTCGACCGTCGTGCCCGCCTGCCTGATCAGCTCGTCGGCCTCCTCCAGGCAAACCCCGCTGTAGCGATTACCGTAGGACGCGCAACCCAACAAAATGTCCATGAAATAGCCAGGTTCGGCCACCCAGGGGAATAACGTGTCGAGCGCTGAAGTGTGGGTCCCGTTATTCTTGCCTTCCTGGTAGGCAGCCCGGGGCATGGGGTTGATCGTCACCGAGATGCCCGCCTTGGCCAGCTCGCCTTGAATGATCTTTGCCATGCTCTCCTGTTCGGGCGTGCCCAGATCAATGTTCAGGTCAAACGCCAGACCCTCCGCATAACCGGCTTCCGCCAGCAGCTGCTTAGCCTTGGCGAGTGCCTCTTCTTCAGGCAGATCGTATGGCCAGTAACTGTGGTCATAGCCGGGCACCATCGAAGGCACCGGCCCATAACTGCGCTCCGCGCTGTCGTACCATACCTTCCCTACAATGTCGTCATAGGGAATGAGATATGCCAGGGCCTGTCGCACTCGCTTATCGTTGAACGGTTCCGTGTTGTGGTTGATCGGCATCACGATCATGTCGCCGATGCGTACCTGCTTGATCTGTACGTTCGCGTCGCTGCGAAGATCGTTTATCTCCTTAGCCGAAAGGTCCTGCGCCATGTCCACCTCGCCGGCCTTGAGCAGCAGCACACGGTCAGCCGACTCGGGCACGACAGCAAAAAGGATACGGTTGAAAAACGGCTCCTTACCCTGCCAGTTCGGATTGGTGCGGAACTCCATCAACTCGTTGGGGATGCGATTATGGATATAGTAGGGGCCGCTGCTCGGCATGTTTGTCTTGGCGAAATCCTTGCCCCACCTGTCGCCATCCGCTTCGCCGGCCTCCATGTACGCCTTGCTGTCAATAATGTAGCCAAACTGGCAGCAACTCATAAACGGCCGCAAAATCGGCGTCCAGTCCGATGCGTTGAAGCGGAACGTGTAATCGTCGAGCACCTCAAAACCCTTGAGCGGCTCCTCCTCCGTAGCCAGACGCACCAGCCGGTCTAGTGACGGCGGCACGCTCATGTTGCCGCGGCGGTCCTTATAGTACAGGTAATCGCGCGCCGTGATCTCGTTGCCGGAAGGATAGTGTTTCATGCCGCTTGGCAATCTGAAGGTCCACTGTGTCCCATCTAACGAGATTACCATCCTCTCAGCCAACATCGGCTCGAAATTCAGTGCATCACCGGTCATGCTCCCATCTTCGTGCTCGATTATGGCCGGCTGCGCCCAGCTGCCCAGAACATTCACCTGTGTTTCGGTCATCCGCGGGAAGGCGCCGGATGCATCCCAGTCCAGCGTAGCAAGATCCTGACTGACCGCGACGATGAGCGTCCGGTCTTCCTCAGAAGCACCGGCCATTGCATCTTCACGGCCGGACTGAGCGGACGTTTCGGCTGCCGCCTCTCCCGCGTCTGACTGTGACGAACTATCCCTGTTGCCCCCAATTAACGCGCAGCCTGCCAACACCATCGCGGCAAGAAGGCTGACAACTGTCACCATCATGGCGCGGTGTGGCATCTTTTTTCTTAGCATGTCTGCAAACTCCTTTCGGAAAGATTGCTGTTATTAGCGCCAGCTCGCTGTCGGCATTGTCTGTCGGACGATCTATTGAGCCCTGACAGCTGGATCAGGAAACTGCTTTTGTGCGGCGCGCATGCACCGCTAACTGTTCGACCTCAAGCCTGTGGAGGACGTTGCGCTGCTACATACGAATGGTCTCCTGAGCAGGCGGCGATAGCGCAGCAGCGACATTTCCTCCGCCAAGTCGAAATCTGTCATCGACCAGTATGCAGGCTGCCCTGTGCGTATCGGCCACCTGCAAGAGCGGCGGTCCGGGTTCCAGGCAGGCATCTCGCCGGTACGGACAGCGTGAATACAACCGGCACCCCGGCGGGAGGTCGATTGGGCTGGGTACTTCACCTGGCAGCCTCAAACGCTCCTTGCCCCGTTGCCCTGGGTCGGGAATCGGGACTGCCGAGAGCAATGCCTGGGTATACGGATGAACAGGGGAGTTAAATATCTCCGCCGTGCTGCCTGTCTCTACAATACGTCCCAGGTACATCACCGCCACTTGACTGCACGTATGCTTAATGACGCTCAGATCGTGCGAAATAAACAAGTAGGTCAGGCCCATTTCCTCCTGCAACTGCGTAAGCAGACGCAGAATCTGGCCCCGAACCGACACGTCCAGCGCCGAAGTAGGTTCGTCCAGCACGATGAAATCGGGGTGCGTGGCTATCGCGCGGGCCACGCCGATTCGCTGCTGCTGGCCCCCGCTGAACTGATGAGGATACCTCGACAGATGGTCGGGCTGTAGGCCGACCTGGAAAAGAAGCTGGCGAACGCGTTGGTCCTTTTCGTGTGCGTTCAGATTCGTGTGCAGGTCCAGCGGTTCTCGCAGAATGGCGCCGATCGTCATGCGAGGCGTTAACGCCCCGCCCGGATCCTGAAAGACCATCTGCATCCGTCCCCGAATCTGCGCGACCTGATCCCGTTTCAGACTGGTGAGGTTGTGCTCCCCCATCCGTATTTCACCGGCGGTGGGCTCGATCAGTCGTAAGAGACAGCGGCCCGCCGTAGTTTTGCCGCAGCCGCTCTCACCAACCAGTCCCATCGTTGCGCCCTTGGGGATGTCGAATGAAATGTCGTCAACTGCGCGCAGACGGACATGGGAAAACATGCCGGCGCGAATCAGGAAATCCTTGCTTAGATTCCGGATCTGCACGAATGATTCGTCGTTTACATTACTCAATGCCGACCTCTGGGTCAGTAGTGTCCCCCTGGACAGACTGGAGAAAAGAGTCGGTTCCGCCGGCCTGTGCCACCGCCAGTTCCCAGGCATCTTCGCGCATCTCCCCTTCAATGCGCCCGGAGACTATGTGGCAGCGCGCTCTATGCTGCATTCCAGCTGCGGCCATACTGGGTTCTTCCTGTTCGCAGAGCTCCTCCGCAAAGGGGCATCGCGGATGGAACGTGCATCCGCTTGGCAAGAGAACGGCATCCGGCACCGTGCCTGGTATCGTGGAAATCGGCTTATTGATGTCCACACGCAGGGTGGACGCGATCAGCCCCTGCGTATATGGATGGCGGGGATTGGAGAAAATCTCAGCCACCGGGCCCTGTTCAACAACGCGGCCGGCGTACATGACAATCACCCGTTCGCACAGCTCGGCCACGACGCCCAGATCGTGCGTAATGAACAGACACGCGGAGCCGGCCGACTTCACCCGCAGCCGGATCAAGTCAAGTACCTGGGCCTGCACGGTAACGTCAAGCCCCGTGGTCGGCTCATCTGCAATCAGAAGCAGCGGATTCGCGCTCAGCGCAATCGCAACCATAATACGCTGGCACATACCGCCGGAGAGCTCATGCGGATAAGCGCCGGCCCGCCGTTCCGGATCAGCGATTTCAACCGCGCGCATCACTTCAATGGCGAGGCCCTCGGCAGCCTTACGTGAACAGCCTTCTCGCAGCTGAATAACGCGGCCAATCTGGTCACCGACAGTGAAAAGGGGATTGAGAGCAGCCCTCGGTTCCTGAAAAATTGTTGAGATCATGCGGCCGCGAACTGATTGCATTTCATGTTCGCTGCATGACATCAGGTCCTGCCCGTCCAGCCAGACCTCGCCCTCAACGATTTTGCCAGGGGCTTTCACAAGCCGAACAATCGACTGTGCGGTAACGGATTTTCCAGAGCCGCTCTCCCCAACCAGTCCGGTAATCTCTCCTCGATTCAGCACAAAGGAAACGCTGTTTACAGCCTTGACCACACCCTCATACGTGTAAAAGTAAGTATGCAGCCCTCTTACTTCGAGTAGTGATTCCAGCCTCCGTTCGGTAAGCATCTCTCAGGATTCCATTCGTTTGGGATCGAAGATGTCTCTCAATCCCTCAGACAGGAGATTGAAGCCGAGCACGGCGAGCATAGCGGTGAGTCCGGGGAAAAAGGAGATCCACCATTCGCCGCTGACAATCCCGCCAACACCATCGTTGATCATCGAGCCCCACTCAGGTGTCGGAATAGGCACACCCAGTCCAATAAAGCTCAGGCTGGCAGCAACCAGGATTGCCCATCCGGCGTTGAGCGGAGCCTGGGCAAGAACGGGATCAAGACAGTTGGGGAGAAGATGTCGAAATATGAGACGGTAGGAAGGGTTGCCAACCGACCGCGCAGCCTCGGCGTAAAAGCTCTCCTTCTTGCTCTTCATTTCGGCGCGAACCACACGCAGGTAAGAGGGGAAGTATAGGAAAGCAATCACCGCGATAACCAGCCAGATGCTTCTCCCCAAAGCGGCAATCACTGCCATGGCCAGAATGAGGGGCGGAAACGCCTGGAAGGCGTCGAGAATGCGCATCATAATGTCGTCGAATCGACCGCTGAAATAACCGGTCAGCCCTCCCAGCGGTACGCCGACAGCTATTGCCGTCAGCACCGATGCCATCGCGATGAAAAAGTTGACGCGCGTCGCGTAGATGACCCGAGAGTAAATGTCCCAACCCACCTCGTCAGTACCGAAGAAGTGCCGCAGGCTGGGAGGCTGGAACTGCTCATCCAGGTTGGTCGCGACCGGATCATGCGTCGCCAGCAAAGGCGCGAAGATGGCAACAAGGACGAAGAAAAGGATAATGCCTAAACCAAACAGCGTCGACCAGTTGCGCCGCAATTGATAGAGAAAACGCTGCAGCCCCGCAGGCATTTCCGTATTCAACCCCAGTTGAAAGGACGTGGCTCTGGTCCTCATTTCTCAGTCCCTGCTCTCCCAGGTCAGTTCCGCTTGCTCGGACCGCCGCAGCCGGGCGGCGATTTGGCCGCCATGAACGCGATCTGCAGAAACGCTAAGCGGTAATTCTCGGATCGATCACAAAGTAAAGTATATCCACTATCAGAAATACAAGGACGTAGAGAACAGCCGCCATTAAGACAAAGCCCTGCACCGCGTTATAGTCCTTAACGACGATCGATTCAAGCGCGTATCGCCCTATCCCGGGCCAGGAAAATATCCTCTCGATAACCACACTGCCGCCCAGCAGATTGCCGTAGACCAGCGCCACGAACGTCAGCGGCGCCAGCAGCGCATTGCGCAGAGCATCGCGGAAGTAAATCTGGCGTTCAGGTACACCATTCGCCCGCGCAGCCTGAATATACTCCGACCCCAGAACCTCGAGCATCGACGACCGCATCAGACGTGTAATCGGCGCCAGCGCAACCAGCGCCTCCGTCATAACGGGCAGCGCCAGGTGTTGCGCACTCGAACTGAAGGCCTTCCAGTTTCCGGTCAATATACTGTCTACAAGATAGAGCCCCGTGATTCGGTCCGGCGGCGAAACCAGCAGCCCGATGCGGCCGCTAGGCGGCGGAAAAATCCGCAAAAGATAAAACAAAACGTAAATGAGTATGAGGCCCAGCCAGAACGATGGCACCGAAACGCCCACTAGCGTAATGCCGCGACTGAAATTGTCGATCCAACTGTTCCTGTATACAGCCGACAGGACGCCCAGCGGAACGCCAATCGCGATAGCCAGAACAAGTGCCGCAGTCGTCAATTCAAAGGTGGCGGGAAAACGCCTGATCAGGTCCTGGGCGACAGGTTCAGACGTGAACCAGGATTCCCCCAAGTCCCCGCGCAGCACGTTCCCCAGCCAAATGAAGTACTGCTCATGCAGCGGCTTGTCCAGACCTAGGCGCTTCGTGATTTCCTCGATCTGCTCTTGTGTTGTTTCAAGCCCGACAAATACATAAACGGGATTGCCGGGCAGGACATGCGAAATGGTGAAGATGATGATGGAGACCCCTAAGAGAACCGGGATCAGTTGGAGCAGCCGCTTCGCTACGTATTGCAGCAGTCTCATTACTTGAGGTTCTCCGGAACGATAATGCCGTTCTCCACCATGACCTGACTGTCTACACACCTGTCGCGATTGAGGCAACCGAAGTCCCAGTGCGGCAAGGCATCACTGTCTCTGCAATCCAGCCAGAAGATGTTGCAGCCGCTGGAATCCATGACCGTGTCCTCCAGGCTCCCGTAATCCATGCCGACCACGTTCAAAAGTGATCCGCGATCTCTAACCGACCCGGCATGTCCAAAGCGGAAGGCCTCCACTTCTTCGAAGAAAAGTAACGACTCGGCCGCAACCAGTTCGCAATCCTGAACGAGGCGGGCAAGAATGCGCTTTCTCCCAGCTATGTATTATGGGCGGTCGGCCGCAAGCGGCCTCCCTTGTGCAGGGGCTGCGCCCCCGCAACGCCCCCCTCGGGCTACCCACCGTACTGGCGCTTCCCCACCATCGCGGCATGGCGGCAGTGCTCCCCAACCAACCAGGCGGTTGCCAACGGGATACGCCGTCCAGAGCCCGACTGGCGGCGAAGACAAAGAACTGGTCAAGACACACACTGCCTGCGGCCTGGTAGTCACAAGGAATCGCAGACAGTCTCGCGAAAGCTGTGCGTCGAGACAGCCCTCGATGCTGATGACCAAGCCGTCCTCAAGCATCAAGCGATTGTCCCAGGCAGGGAGGCCTCTCCGCCTGGGAGACTAATCTTTGGGACCCGATTCCAGGTTCGAAACCTGCGTCAGTGTCGGAGCCGTTCGACTACTGCCATAGGAGAATCTCGGCAATTCGTACAAGACACTGTGACGTCACTCTTGGCACTACGCGAGCGGAGGCCAGCCCGTCTGAAAATATGCCTGTGGAGACAAAGGCTCGACGTCCTTTGCCGTGAGTGCCGCCGCCGCAGATCCCTTGTGGGGACTCTAGATGACACGTCCTTCACTCTGCAAATTCAGCAGGGCTTCACGGACCCGCATACCGCTGACACCGTAATCTGAAGCCGGATCTTCCTGATTCAGCCGCACCCCAGGAAGGTGATAGCCGGCCATCATGGTCAGCCGCAAGCTGTCTGCTAGAAGTTCGTGTACTGGGCGCCGGTTGGAGAGTAAGGGTGTCTCAGGCTTTGCCAGGCGGCCAAAACCAGGTGTCTGCTCAGCCTCAGACGGGCTGCTTGGGAAAGACATTGCCTGAGTCATGGGTATATTTTGGATATTGGGTTCGATTCTAGCCAAGGGACTAAGGTCTGTCAAATTTGGCCCGTTCAATTCCAGGCCGTGGTTTGTGATTCGCCGCACTGCCTTCGCCCGTTCGCATCTCTCCCGCCCGCCTGGTAGCAACCCTCCCGGCTGTCATTTTTCCACCATAGGGCTCCCACAGCCTTCACTGTGTTATCATGCGGCCGGAGATTCATTTTCTAACCGCCTGACTGGTTTTCCGGTATCCCCGAGAGTGCAGCCGCAGTACTCTCGGCAAGACGCAACCGAATACATATTACACATCGTTCAGACAAGGGGATTCCAATGACAAGCAGACCCACCGTGCTGGTAGATCCCTCCTTCAGAAAGATGGACGAAATATTCTCGGACGAGGACCTGCGCCGACTGCCCGAAACTGTCAACGTCAAGTGGGGCAAGTCGGAGCCAATGCCAATCGAGGATGCAGCCGAGGTCTTGAAGGTTGCAGACGCCGTAGTCTGCTCCAGCTGGCGCTACGGCGATGTCCTGTACCAGGCGCAGAATCTGCGCGCCATCCTGTCGGTCTCGGGCGCATTCCCTATTGACCTGGACTACGACCACTGCTTCGCCAACAACATCCGCGTCCTTTCAGCTGCGCCCGCCTTCGGCCGCCAGGTGGCCGAGATGGCGCTGGGCATGGCGATCGCTTGCGCCCGTGGGCTAGTGGAAGGTCACCAGGCTATGCAGAGCAATACCGAAAAATATCTGCACGCCGGCAACGCTGGGGCTTTCAATCTCTACGGCAAGAGAGTCGGGCTGATCGGGTACGGAGGGTTGGCCCGCAATTTGCATCCATTGCTCAAGCCGTTTGGCTGCCGCATCTCAGCCTACGATGCCTGGCTGGGCGAACGCTACTTGCGCGGCCAAGGCGTTACGCCTCTACCCCTGGAAGAGTTGATGGCGACGTCGCAGTTCATTTTCGTGCTGGCAGTTCCATCAGATGAGAATCGCGCCCTGCTCGACCGCGCCTTGCTGGAACGCATCCGGCCGGACGCCGCACTTATCCTGATCAGCCGCGCCCACCTCGTCGATTTCGACGCCCTGACAGACCTCCTGCACGCCGGCCGCTTCCGCGCCGCAATCGACGTCTTCCCACAGGAGCCGCTCGACCCGTCGCATCCTATCCGCAGCGCGCCCAATGTCCTCCTCTCCGCGCACCGCGCCGGCAGCGTCAGAGAGGCCCTCTGGGAGATCGGCGAGATGGTTTTGGACGATCTGGAAGCCATCGGCAAAGGCCTGCCGCCGCAACGCATGCAGCGCGCCGAGCCCGAACTGGCCCCCAGATATGCCAGCACTCGCGTTAAGGGGCACAGTCGCCGCTAACGTCGTTCCCTGCTGGGCTGAAAACTGAAAGGTCGAGATTAGCCCGCCAGCGCTTGGCGCAGAGCGTCGATCAGGCCGGGTTGCAGTTCACTCGCCAAAGTCTCCTCGCGCCGGTGGAGCCCGCTCATATACGCTTTCAGCAGGATGTGAAAGTCGAGCAGGGCGGCGTCGAGATTGAGGGGATGAAGTTGATCGTCATCTTCGAGCCAGTCGAATGCCGCTTCGGTCATTGCCGCCTGGCCCAGTATGTCCTCGTCCGGATAGTTGTGGCTGCCGCCCGCATGCTGGCCGCGGATGAAGCTCTCCCAGCCCCACATGCTCCAGTGTACGAAACCTTCCGTGCCGTAAACGGTAATCTGCTTGTGCACATTCGTACGCGCATCGCCGGCCAGCACATAGGGCGCGTTGGTGCCGCAGCGCAGCAGCCCGCTGGCGCCGTCCTTGTAGCGAATGGTGACCATGGTTGCGTCGGGCGCATAGTGCTGCTTGCGGCCTTCCATCAGGGCCTCGCCGCCTGAGACTTGAGCAAAGATGCTCTCTGGCTCCCCTTGCGGATAGAACCCGGCCATCGATTGCAGGACGTGCGTACCCTGGTAAGCCATATTCATACGCGCGCTGGCGTCCACCAGCCGGACAGCGCCGATAGCGCCTTCGTGGACCAGCGTCTGCAGCTGCCGGCGGCGTGGATGAAACTGAAGCTGGTGATTGATCGCCACCTTCACCTTGGCCCCATTGGCAAATTCCCGTATCGCCGCATAGTCCTCGGCCTGAATGGCCAGCGGCTTCTCAATAATCAGCGCGCCGACACCTGCTCCATCAGCCGCCTCCATCACCTCCAGCCGCACATCCGGCGGCGTGTTGACGTGCACCAGGTCCGGCTTCTCCCGTTCAAACATCTCGCGATAATCGGTATAGCGGGAGTCTACATTCCACCGCTCGCCAAATGCGTCCAGGTTAGCGCGGGTACGCGTGGCGATACAGGCCAGCCTGCCGCGGGGAATGTGAATATAGGCGTCCGCGTGCCCGTTGGCGCGTCCCCCACTTACGCCAACGATTCCGCACTTATAGGTCATGGTTGTTCAAGTCTCCGGTATCTTAATAGAGTTGCTATTCCCCTGTAGGGCCGCCCGACCCCTTTTCCTGCTGATCCATATAGAGCCAGACAAGTCTGATTTCGTCGTAAGAGAAGTCGTCCCCGAGAATCTCTTTGACAGGCGAGAAGAATGTGCCACCGGATTCGCTAAAGGCGCCCCGGATGGTGTCGAACCTCTCTTGCGGTGGCATTAACGAGCGGAGGTCCATCTGTTCTCCCGACTTGATCAGTCGCTCGATGTGACTGGTGATCGTGCTCTTTGATATTCCGCGGTGTTGCGCCGCCTCCTCAACTGTCATCCCTTGTTTGAGCAACTGCCTGGTCTGATCGTAAGTGGATCCATCTAGAATCTCAAGACTCATGTCTAGCTTTTTTAGGCGGGACCGAATTGCACCAGGGCGGCGCCCAAAGTTCGTCGCCAACTCTGAAATGCTGTGTCCCTCGCTCTGCATTTCCTTCAAGCGTTCGTCCTCTTCGGAAGTCCAAGGTTCGTAGGCTTTGGGATGAGACTGCTGTATTTCCTCCACATTGTAGGAGGGTCCGTCGCCCTTCTCTTTCCCGCCACGCCTTACACGGATGTTCTTTTCCTCCAGGTTATGCAGACGGGCATGTCCGACAATTTCTGACAGGAAGATATCGCCGAGCTCTTCCAATTTCACAGCACCAATCCCTGAAATGCGTGAAAGGCTCTCGCGGCTTTGCGGAAAGTAGTAGGCCATCTGCTGCAACGTTACATCGCCGAAAATCATGTAGGGCGGAACACCCCTTTCCGCGGCCACCCGGCTTCGAAGATCGCGTAACGCGTTGAAAAGCACCTGGTCATAGTCCAACGCCTTGCGGCTGGCGGAGGACTTTCTCTCTTCCTCGCGCTTGGGTTTGGAAAGAGTCAAAGCCTCGCGGTTCCTGAGGAAGCGCCTTCCCGCCTCTGTTACGCCGAAAGTGGCGTACTCGCTGCTGTTCTTGTAAAGCAGACCTACTGCGACCAGAAGGCTCGCAATCTCCCTGATTTCGGCGTCAGAATTCTCTCTTTCAATGCCATAAACGCTCAGTTTGGCGTGGTCCCACTGCCGGATTGCTTTGGTGTTCGCTCCCCGTAGGACACCGCTTATGTGGCCAAAGCCGAATCGCTCGCCAGTCCGAATCACCGCCGACAGTATCTTCTGCGCGATGATGGTGGCGTCAAACTCCTCCCTCGGCGTCAGACAGATATCGCAGCCGCCGCAGTTTTCCCCTGGCCACTCCTCTCCAAAATAGCCCAGAATGTACTTGCGCCGGCACGTATGAAGCTGGCAGAATTCAACAACCTGCGCCAACTTTTCGCGGGCGCTACGCAGCTCCGCCTCATCCTCAATCTCGTCGAAAAAGTACTCCTGCTTGGCCGCGTCTCCATAGGTGTAAAGTAGAACGCAGTCGCTGGGCAGGCCATCGCGTCCCGCGCGACCGGTCTCCTGGTAGTAGCCCTCGAGCGACTTGGGAATTGAGTAGTGAACGAGCAGGCGAATGTCGGGCTTGTCGATGCCCATGCCAAAGGCAATTGTAGCTACGATGATGGAGACTTGGTCACGTATGAAGCGCTCCTGAGTTTGCCGCCGCACCTCGTCATCTAAACCGGCGTGGTAGGGCTGAGCGTCATATCCCTTTCCGCGCAGGCGCGCGGCCATGCTTTCGGTCTCCCTGCGGGACGTGCAATAGATGATCGCCGATGCACCCTTGTGCTTCTGCAGCGACTCCACAAGAATGTCAAAGCTATCCCCTCTCTTGGGCACAACGCTGTAGTTGAGATTGGCGCGATTGAAACTGGCAATATACTCCTTCGGTTGGCTCAGATGCAATTGCCCGACAATATCGCCGCGCACCCGTTCAGTGGCCGTGGCAGTCAGTGCCAGAAAGGGCACACCCGGCAGGCTCTGGCGCAGCTCGCCCAGCCTGCGGTAGTCGGGGCGAAAATCATGTCCCCACACTGATATGCAGTGCGCCTCGTCTACTGCCACCAGGCTGACCTTGAGCCTGGCAAGAAAACCCTGGAAGGCCGAATTCGATAACCTCTCCGGCGCGACATACAATATTTTCAGAACGCCCCGCAGCGCCTGCTCCTGAACGCGACGCATCTCCGCGTATGTGAGCGAGCTGTTCAGAAACGCCGCCGGGATGCCGTTGGACTTCAGTCCGTCTACCTGGTCTTTCATCAGCGCTATCAGCGGGGAGACCACCAGCGTCAGACCGTCAAGCCGTAACGCGGGCAACTGATAGCAGAGCGACTTGCCTCCACCTGTCGGCATCAGGACCAGCCCATCTCTTGCGTCCAGCGTGCTGGAGATGATCTCTTCCTGAAGGGGCAAAAACTCGTCATAACCGAAGTACTGCTTTAGAAGGTCTCGCATGGGGGAATGTTCGTCCTTTGAATGGTGGCCCGCATAGGGCCTATGAAGTTGTCTTACTGTAAACGGTCACTGCGGTCGACGGCCCCGTGGACCGGTAGCGCCGTCAGTTACCGTGTCCTACGCCCAAGGCTTTAACACCACCTTCGCGCACTGCCCGCTGGCCTGCAGGTCCCAGGCATCGACGAATCTACCGCCCGCGCCGAGGACTGAGCATTTGAATTTCAAGGGTCTCAAGTTCACCGAGCTTTTTTCAGCCTCCAGAGTGTTTCCTTTGCAACTCAGTTAGTCGTCAGGACCCCAAGACTGAAGTTTCTCAATTAGTCGCTTCAGCGTGCCGGTTCGCTGCGATTCCTCCTCAGTGGAAGGACCTCTCTGAAGAGTCGGTGCTGAGCGGCCGCATATCGGCAGTCGAAGCTGCGCAAAGTCGTTTTCATTAATCCCTTGCAACCCCTGTGGAACACAACCCGTCAACCTGTTCTGGGAGAGAGTCATCGACTTCAGTCTCTTAAGACCCTCCAACTCCGATGGAATCGCCCCACTCAGCTTGTTGTGCGAAAGATATAGCCATTCCAATCTAAGTAGGTCGCCAAATTCCGAAGGGATCGAACCATACAGCGCGTTGTGTGACAGGTATAGCCATCCTAAGTTGCCGAGATTTCCCAATTCCGGGGGAATGGGGCCACTCAGTTCATTGTCTTGCAGAAAAAGTCGTTCGAGGTTTACAAGTTTGCCAAGCTCGTTTGGAATCGGTCCGGTCAATTGGTTTCCCGAAAGAGACAACCACTTCAGATTAGGTAGCCTTCCCAATTCGGCTGGAATCTCTCCTCTTAGCTCGTTGTCTCTGAGGTAGAGCAAGTTCAAGTCGGTCAACTGGCCCAAAGCGCCTGGAATTGTTCCAGTCAGTCCTTTGCGACCAAGACGGATCTCGGTCACTCGCGTTTCATGTGTCGATTTGTCTACTCTTATGCCTTCCCAATCCCGTACGGGGACTCTCTCGTTCCAGTTCAAGGTGCTGCTTCTTGCCAGTACATCTTTGATCTCCAGAAGAATAGTGCAGTCACTTGAGAGGCCAAGGTTTTTGACCGACTGGTGTACATTGCTGCAAAAGGGAAGACTAAGCCTGTCCAGATCGTTGTCTTTTGCCTTTGCTAAGGAGTCTGGTATACATCCGCGGAACTGGTTTTCCGCGATGTAAAGAACTTCAAGATTGGTTAACTTTCCTAGCTCTGCGGGAATCGAACCACTCAGCAGGTTATTTTCAAGGATAAGTGTTTCCAGTCCTGTGAGATTCCCCATCTCTGAGGGAATCGACCCGCAAAACCTATTGCCGTCAAGCATTAATGCTTTCAGCTTCTTGAGTTTCCCTAACTCCAAAGGGATTTCCCCACTGAGATCGTTGTCACCAAGCAACAGGTCTTCCAAGTTAGCGAGATTTCCCAGTGCCTCAGGTATCGAGCCGCTCAGCTTGTTTGATGACAAGAACAGTGTCTCTAATTCAACAAGATTGCCCAGTTGAAAAGGAATTTGTCCCCTCAGCTTGTTTTCCATCAAGTCCAGCACTTTCAGCGCTGTAAGACTACCCAATTCGGCTGGAATGACGCCTGTTAAACCCAAGCAATCAAGATTCAACTCTACGATAGTAGGCGGATGTGTTGACGTATCTAATCTCACCCCTTCCCATTCATGAACCTCAACTTCCTCCTTCCAATTCAGCGGGTAGTCGCCGGCCAACGCGTCTCTTAACCCTAGGAGTACAGCCAAATCACCAGACAAGCCAGCGAGTGCCTTATGGATAGGCAACGAAGAGGTTTGCCGCATTTCCTTTATACAGTTGTCACAGGATCCACAATTATCCTCGTTCCAAGGCTCATCAAAGTAATGGAGCAAATAATTTCTTCGACACTCCCGGAGTTCACAGAATTCAAGAACTTGCTCTAACATTCTTGAGGCATTTCGACGCTGCGACGCGTCTTTCATTTCCCTTATGAAATGGTCTGGAGTTTTTCTGTCACTGCGGGAATAGAAGAGTACGCAGTCGGCGACACTGCCGTCCCGTCCGGCCCGGCCCGTTTCCTGATAATAGCCTTCCAACGACATGGGAAAGTCATAATGGACTAGCAAGCGGATGTCAGGCTTGTCAATACCCATGCCAAAGGCATTGGTGGCCACTATTACAGGGACGCTTCCGGACATGAACGAGTGCTGAGTAGTACTGCGTCTATGCCAGTCAAGACCGCCGTGGTAGGGAAGCGCTTCGAAACCATCCTGGTTCAGGCTCAAGGCCAATTTCTCTACAGATCTCTTCGTAGAGCGGTAAATGATTGCGGTCTCGCCTTTGCGTCTCTGAAGCAGTTCCTTGAGCCTAGCGAAGTCGTTACGCTCATCTTTCTTTGGTAACACCCAATACTTGAGGTTTGGGCGATTGAAGCTTTCTATAAACTGCCTAGGGTTAGTTTGCTGAAGCTCACTGATGATGTCCCTTCGCACGTGCTCTGAGGCTGTTGCTGTCAGAGCGAGAAACGGGACACCTGGCAGCTCGCGCCTCAAGGTGCCCAACTTGCGATATTCCTTGCGGAAATCGTGGCCCCACATCGAGATGCAGTGGGCCTCGTCCACTGCAACAAGACTGACCTCGAGTCTGTTGAGAAACCTTCTGAAACTCGTCGTAAGCAATCTTTCAGGTGTGACGTAGAGGAGGTTGAGTTCGCCATCGAGCGCCCTCTTCTGAACGCTTTGTGACTCAGCACGGCTGAGCGAACTGTTGACGAATGCGGCAGAGATGCCCTTGCTCAGGAGAGACTCTACCTGATCCTGCATTAGGGCCATCAGTGGCGCGACCACTAGCGTCAGCCCACTGAACCGCAAGGCGGGCAATTGATAGCACAATGACTTTCCCCCTCCTGTCGGCATGACTACCAGAGCGTCGTCACCGTCCAAAACGATAGAGATGATTTCTTCCTGCATTGGAAGAAAGTTGTCATGCCCAAAATAGTCTTTTAGCAGATCCCTCATAGGCCAGACGCAGTATTTTTGGAGACGTGTAAGTAAACGCTTTGCGGAATCACTAACTCCCGTGAATCGAGCGGGTCCACTGAAAACAGGTAATGGCGCAATAGGTACAGAAATTCGGACTCAGATGCTAGCCCTGAGACCATTCGACTACTCCCAAGGCTTTAACACCACCTTCGCGCACTGCCCGCTGGCCTGCAGGTCCCAGGCCTCTTCCACGCGCTCCAGGGGAAAGCTATGGGAAATGAGCCTGTCGAGCTTGTCGCCATTGGCCGCAATCACGCGCAGAATCTGCGGCGTATCCGCCATGTTATAGTGCCACGAGCCGTGCAGGCTCAACCCCTTGCGCAGCATGTCAGTGCTTATCCGGATCGGCGTCTCATCCTGTCCGCTCTCACCCACAAAACTGACCGAACCTTTGCGCCGCGTGGCGTCGATGCAGAAACGATGGGCCGCCACCACGCCCGAACAATCAATGCTGTGATCGACGCCGCGGCCGTCGCGTGTCAACGCCAGCGTTTTCTCCAGCGCGTCGGGGTCGGTCGGGTCGATAACCGCCGTCGCCCCCAGCTCGAGCGCTTTCGCGGCCCGGTACTGATTAACATCGACGCCAATCACGTTAGCCCCGCGATGCGTACCATTGACAACGCCGCCCAGCCCCACCGGCCCCAGACCGGTGATCATCAGCGTGTCGTCGGGACCTAACTTGGCGCGCTGCACCGCCCCAAACGTCGGCCCTAACCCACAGCAGGCCATCGACGCGTGATCGTATGATATCCCATCGGGAATCGGCACCAGCATCCAGTCCTGTTTGAGCATGAATTGGGACATGGTCGCCCTGCCTTCGCCGCCTTCAGGCTGCGGGGGCGGCGTCTCCGAATCCAGGCAGTGGATGTACTCGCCGTCAAGACACAGTTCGCACTGCCCGCAAGGTGTCTGCGGCATCACCACCACCCGATCACCCACCTCTACGCGGCACGGCTGCGCGACTTCCACGACTTCGCCCGCCGCTTCATGGCCCAGGTAGGGGGCCTCATTTCCGCCAACATAAGTCTTGAACTCCGTACACATGGGAGCCGTATGAATCTTGACAACGACCCAGTTTTCCCCGGCCTTTGGGTTCGGCGCGTCCACCACGCCGCCCTGCTTCTCTCCGAATACCGCTGCTGTCTTCATGGCTTTAATCCCTTCTCGATTGCCCGACTTCCCAGTCGTTTCTTCCTGGCCTGATCGCTTGCAGTGTCGTCAAGTACAGTGCGTTCCTCTACTACCAATTGGTAAACGAGCCGTCCAGGCGCCGCAACTGTGGCAACTCCCGCTTCTGAGACGGATGGCGGGCCGCCGCCTCTCTATCAAACTCAATCCCTAACCCGGGCAGATCCGTCGGCAGCATATAACCATCCTCCCAGTGGTGATGGACCGGCACGACCTCAGGCAGCGTTTCCCCCGGTTTGCGCGGCTGCTCCTGCACACCAAAATTGGATGTCGCCAGATTCATCTGCAGACAGGCCGCCGACGAAACCGGGCCTAGCGGGTTGTGCACTACCAGTTTGATATAGTGCGTTTCACACCACCCGGCAATCTTGCGGGCTTCCGTGAAACCGCCGGCAATACACATATCAACGCGCGCATAGTCGATCCACTCCTCCTCTATCAACTGCCGAAACTCCCACTTCGACGAGAACTGTTCCCCCGCCGCAATGGGCACATGTGTACGCGGACGCAACGTCTTGAAAGAGTCTGGATTCTCACAGCGCAGCGGATCCTCGATAAAGAATGGCGCATACTGCTCCACCTCGCGGAAGAGCCAGACGACGTCGGGAAGATCCAGCCGCGTGTGTACATCGAAACAGATATCGATCTCGTCGCCGACCGCCTCCCGCACGGCCTCAAACTGGCGTATGGCCGTTCGCACCGCGTCGCGCGGTTCCAGAATGTCGCCGTCCTGCGGCAAGCCCCAGCGCACAAACTTCCAGCCTGCTTCCTTTGTCTCAAGGCAGCTTTCGACCAGCGGCTCCACCTCCATCGCATGGCTGTGATTGTGAGGATAGCAGACGACCTTGTCGCGCACACGTCCGCCCAGCAGCTCATAGATGGGCACCCCCAACGCCTTGCCCTTAATGTCCCACAGCGCAATATCAATCGCAGAGATGGCAGAGCTCAGCACGCGCTGCGCTGGGAAAAAGCCGCCCCTGAACAGCACCTGCCAGATGTGTTCAATTCGAAACGGGTCCTGGCCCACCAGCACTTCCTTGAAATCATTGAACGCGCCAATCACCGCCTGCTCCCGGCTCGTCAAACCGGCCTCGCCCACGCCGTAAATTCCTTCATCGGTATCGACGACGACGAAAAGAAAGTTGCGATGGCCGGCCCAAACCGGATACGCGGTAATGTCAGTGATCTTCATTTGGTGCTCCTAAGAGATGTTGAAGAATACGATTTCCCCGCTGACCCGGGAGGACCGGCTTGGAACTCGCAAACTTGGTTCGAAGAACTGATTGCCCATCGACATCAGGATCGCAAGGGGAAAGATGAACTGCTGGCGTGTAAAAAGGGTTTGCCTGCCGTCACCACGTCCTGAAAAGCCTACACGCGACTCGCGATCTTCGCAAGCTGATCGCCCTCGCGGAATGCTGTAGCCAGGAGCATGTTCAATGCCCGCCTCGCTGTGCGCTGAAGAGGCGCGTCATATTGCAGATCATGCCAGCTTTCCGTATGATGGGGCTAAACACCGACGCAGGACATTTGTGGAGGAGTACTATGCAAGCGCTTGTCTGGACCGCCCCCGAAAAGATGGAATTGCAGGAGCAGCCGGATCCCTCGCCCACGGCCGATGAAGTGGTGATCCGCGTCGCCTTTGCCGGCATCTGCGGCTCGGAGTTGAGCGGGTTCCTCGGCCACAACGCCCTGCGCACGCCGCCTCTGGTTATGGGCCATGAGTTTGCCGGCGAGATCGTGGAGGTTGGACGCGACGTGACCAATTTCAGTGTCGGCGACGCCGTGACGGTCAACCCACTTACGTTCTGCAGCCAGTGCCGCACCTGCCGCATGGGGCTTACCCAACTCTGTCCGGAAAGGCGGCTGGTCGGTGCACACAGGCCCGGCGCCTTCGCCGAGTACGTCAGCACGCCGGCCTTCGTAACCCACAAACTGCCCGACGGAATGTCACTGCGCAGCGGCGCGCTGACCGAACCGGTCGGGGTCGGCGTCCGCATCGGCAGGCTGGCCGGCGACGTGGCTGGCGAGTCCGCCCTCATCATCGGCGCCGGGCCCATCGGTCTGCTGGCCTTGCAGGCACTCCAGCTAGCCGGCGCCGAGCGCATCTTCATCGCCGACCTCGATCCCGAAAGGCTGGCGATGGGCGGTGAGCTTGGCGGCATCACAATTTCGCCTTCAGCCACCGACCAGGGCGCCGACGTGGTCGAGGTCGTGAAGGACGCCACCGCCGGCGACGGTGTCGCGGTCTCAATTGACGCCGTCGGGACCGGCGGTACCCGCACCCAGTGCGTAGCCGCCACCCGCAACGCCGGAACCCTGATCCTCTCCGGCCTGCACGAGGAGACCAGCCCCATGCCCGCCGCGGCGATCATCCGCCAGGAACTGACCGTACGCGGCAGCTTTGCCTACGGCGCCGCCGACTTTGCCGACGGCCTGGAGGAGTTGCACGCCGGCCACTACCGCCTGGATCCCTGGATTGTAGAAGCCCCACTCGCCGAAGGCGGCGACTGGTTCCAACGCCTGATCCGCAACCCCGGCAACGTTTCCAAAGTACTGCTGGTGCCCGACAGAGTATGACGGACAAGCCTTCAAACTACACAGCCGAACCTGAAAGTACTGACCCCAACGAATTGGCCGCTATATCCTTCAATGAAAAGGGCGTGCCAACTATTGCCGAAGCCAACTTCAAAGTTCAACAGATTGCTCTGGACTATTTGCAGTTTGGAGATGACGTCGCTGAAATTCAGAGGCAGCATCCGATGTTGACGAAGGGCCAGATTCAAGCGGCGATTTCGTATTACCTGGCTCACAAAGAATCGTTTGACGCAAGAATAGAAGAAAGCCTTAGAGAGTACGAAAAACTACATCGTGATTCGGCCGACTCACCGGTCAGAAAGAAAATCCGCGCCCTGCCGGAACTCCGTTGACCTGAGTCTTGAACATTGGCCCATTGGGATCAGTTCCTTATTGAACTCCTTCCTTCTAAGCGAACCAGTTGTTTTGACCGAATTTACTTCATCGCCCTTCCTACCCCATACACTTCACTCACAATCTCTCTTGGAGTCAACCCATGTCAGTTCCCCGCCCCGAGTACCCGCGCCCGCAGTTTGCCCGCAAGGAGTGGCACTGCCTCAACGGCACATGGCAGTTCGAAATCGACCAGGGCGACAGCGGCCTGGAAAGAGGACTCCTGACGCGCCCTCTCACAGACCAGATTACCGTCCCCTTCTGCCCGGAATCGAAACTGTCCGGCGTCGAAAACCACGACTTCCTCGAGGCAGTCTGGTACCGCCGCGAGGTGGATATTCCCAGCCAGTGGCAGGGCCGCCGCGTCCTTCTCCACTTCCAGGCAGTGGATTATGACTGTACCGTATGGGTGAATGGGCAGGAGGTCGGCCGCCACAGGGGCGGATTCAGCCCCTTCACATGCGATTTGAGCGACGCCGCCCAGCCGGGAGAACGCGTGACCATCGTCGTGCGCGCCCGCGACAATCACCGCGATCCCCAGCCACGCGGCAAACAGGCCCAGACTTTCGGGCCCCGCGGAGCGATCTACGTGCGCACAACCGGCATCTGGCAGAGCGTTTGGCTGGAACCTGTCCCGGAGATCCATCTGGGCCGCCCCCGCCTCACTCCCGATGTCGCCAACAGCGTGATCCGGCTTGAGCAACCGCTCGTGCATCGTCCGTCAGCAGCGGATCATTCTCCAGCTGCAGAGCGAAAGGGACTGCGCTTGCAGGCCCAACTTCTCGACGAGCAAGGCGTCGTCGCCGCGGCCGAGTGCTCCGCCGACCTGGATCTCTGCCCGCAGCTGGAGCTGAGGATTCCCGTTGACCGCCGCCGGCTCTGGTCGATTGAAGACCCCCATCTCTACGACGTCACTCTGCGTCTGACAGATGATCAAGGTACAGTTGTCGACGAGGCCAGCAGCTACACCGGCCTGCGCAGCGTTGCCATCAACGGAAAAGCGATCACTCTGAACGGCCAGCCGGTCTTCCAACGGCTGGTCCTCGATCAGGGCTACTACCCGGACGGCATCATGACCGCGCCCAGCGACGAAGCCCTGCGCCGCGACATCGAACTGAGCATAGAGGCCGGTTTCAACGGCGCTCGCCTGCACCAGAAAGTCTTCGAGGAACGCTTCCTCTACCATGCCGACCGTCTCGGCTATCTCGTCTGGGGTGAATTCGGCGACTGGGGCTGCCGCGGCTACGGCCCGGTCGAGGACCATCAACAACCGACTTCTTCATACATCACCGAATGGCTCGAAATCCTGGAGCGGGACTACTCCCATCCTTCGATCATCGGTTGGTGCCCCCTGAACGAGACCTGGCAGCCGCTGCACGACCGCATTACAACCCTTGACGCCGTCACGCGCGGGCTGTTCCTGGCAACAAAGGCAATGGACCGGACGCGGCCGGTGCTCGATACGTCCGGCTACGCCCACCGCGTTCCCGAGGCCGACGTCTACGATAGTCATGACTACACGCAGGATGTCGAAATCTTCGCCGCGCGCCACGCCCATGTTGCCGCCGGCAACCCCTACTACAACAGTCGTGATGGACAAACCTGGTCGATCCCCTACCGAGGACAGCCGTTCTTTGTCAGCGAGTTCGGGGGCATCTGGTGGAACCCGGAGGTAAAGGCCGGGGAAGATTCCTGGGGCTACGGCGAGAGGCCGCAGTCTATCGAAGAGTTCTACGCGCGCTTCACCCGCCTATGTGAAATCCTGCTTGACGACCCATCCCATTTCGGCTATTGCTACACGCAACTAACCGATATCTACCAGGAACAGAATGGAATCTACGGCTTCGACCGCTCGCTGAAATTCGACATGGAAAGGATTCGGTCGGCACAGAAGAGGCCGGCAGCAATAGAATCAAGCAGCTGAGGAGTGACACTACTCTAACCTCAACTGCTCTACGTAAACGCAAAAAGGAGGCGATTTCCAATAGCAATCGCCTCCTTCTTCTTGCTCCGACCCCCGGTCCACGACTTTGACAGGACCACAGTTAAGTTTCGCCAGGTCAACTTCACCCGCGGCCCGAAATCGCGGTGACTATGTTGTCCCCCTCCGTCGGTCGTTGCGGTTGTTCCGACAGCCCGGCCTTGGCCGCCATAACCGGGTAAGCGTCCAGCTCAGGCAAACCATCCACCCTCGGCAACACAGCAACCTGCTGCATCGCCCGTTCAATCGCCGGCGCCAGCCGTGCCGCCTTCTGCTGTTGCCGCGCCTCGTGCCGCTCTTTGAAAGAAGGCATCACCTGCTCGGCAAATAGCTCCAGCGACTCACAGATGTGCTCGTGCCGGTTGTTGCCGGCCTGCTGCACAAACACGACCTGGTCCACACCCGCCTCCTCCAGCGCCTCCAGGTTCTGTGCCACCCGCGACGGGCTGCCGATTCCGGCGGCCGGTTCATATTTGTCCGGCATATTGCGCTGAAAGTCCTGCCACAGGTCGAAATGGCCGGGCACATGGCTACCTGTAATATAGAAGTGGCTCAACGCATAGCCGAAGAACTGGAAGTTGCGCGCCCCCCGCCGTTTCGCCTCGTCGCCATCCTCATGAAGCATAAACCCGGCCACGACCGCAAGGTTTGGATTGACCGTCCTGCCGATCGGATTGCACTCCTTCTCAAACGTCTCGTAGTACTCCTCCACCCAGTGGGAAGCACTGCCAGGATCGATGAAAGCAAAGGTCAGCGCACCCATACCATAGCGCGCCGCGATCTTGATCGTCTCCCGGCTCGAACAGGCCAGCCACAGCGGCGGATGAGGCTTCTGCAGCGGCTTCGGCACAACATTGCGCGCCGGCATCGCAAAGCTCTGGCCCTCGAAGCCACCATACGGCTCCATCACCATCATCTTCGCCGCCTCCCGCACCGATTCCTCCCACATCACATGCTTCTGCGCCGGGTCGATGCCAAACCCCTCCAGCTCGCTGCGGCTGCTGGATGCGCCGGTCCCCCACTCCACCCGTCCATCGCTGATCAGGTCCAGGGTCGCGATCCGCTCGGCCACCCTCGCCGGATGATTGAAGGCGCTCGGCATAAGTACGATGCCATGCCCCAACCGGATCTGCCGAGTCCGCTGGCTGCACGCGGCCAGAAATACCTCCGGCGCCGATGAGTGGGAGTACTCCTCCAGGAAATGATGCTCGACCTCCCAGGCGTAGTCGATCCCAAGCCGGTCCGCCAGCTCCACCTGGTCCAACGCCTCTTTCAATAAACGGTGCTCGCTATCCTCTTCCCAAGGCCGCGGCAGTTGGTGTTCGTAAAAAATGCCGAATTGCAAGAGCTGCTCCTTCGGTAATGACTACGGGCCAAACTTCAGACAGACCGGCATCGGCGCCCAGACCATGTCGCCAACCGGCGTCAACTGGCCGCTATCGGCATCGCGGCTGAATACACTGATGTCGTCCGTGTCCTGGTTCGCGGCCAGCAGCCACGCGCCGCTCGGGTCGAGCGTAAAGTTACGGGGCGTCTCTCCTCGCGTCGAAGCATGGCCTGCCGCCGTCAGAAGTCCGCTCTCCTGGTCAACCGCGAATATCGCAATTGTATGATGACCACGGTTCGACCCGTAGACGAAGCGGCCATCCGCCGAAACATGAATGTCCGCGCAACTGAAACCGCTGCGGTCGTCGACACCTTCGGGCAGCGTTGAAATCGTCTGTTTGGGGTTCAGCGCGCCCGTGTCGGCATCGAACCCGCAAACCGTCACCGTCAAATCCAGTTCGTTGATAATGTAGGCGAACCGCCCGTTGGGATGGAAGTCAAAATGGCGCGGCCCGGCTCCGCCTTGCACGCCAACACTGTCCGGTTGATTGGCTTCCAGCCGCCCATCCACAAGGCGATAAATCATCACCTTGTCCATCCCCAGGTCGGCAACATAGACGCGGCTGCCGTCAGGGCTCATCGTTGCGGAGTGGGCATGGGCCGCTTCCTGCCGCTCCTGGTTGGGGCCGCTGCCGTGGTGCTGTATGTTCTGCACAGGATCACCAATTGTTCCGTCTGCATTCAGAGGATAGACCGCAACATTGCCGCTGTAATAGTTGGCCACCACCAGCGTGCCTGCCCCGGGTTCAACAACCAGGTGGCAGGGCGCAGTGCCGTATGTGGGCTGTGTGTTCAGGTGGGTCAGTCCGCCCGTATCAGGGTCAATGGCGAAGCTGCTGACCTGCCCGGCATCAACATCCTCGTTGACGGCGTAAAGAATGTGGCCCTGTGGGTGAAACGTCAGAAAGGAGGGATTCTCGTGTCCGGCGACGACGGCCTGCTGGCGCAAAGCGCCGTTCTCCGTATTAAAGCGATAAATGTAGATGCCTTCGCTGTCTTTCTGTGTGTATGTTCCTGCATATAACGTGCGTTCCGACATTACAGGTCTCCTGGTGAGTTCGGGTGGGTCAGGTCTAAGTCAGTGCCATTATGTAACACGTTTTGCTGCAGCGATATATAGACGCTCGGCAAGCGCGGCGGACGGTGATTTCGGGGCTGCCCAGGCACTCAAACCGGCGCCGGCGTGGGCAACTCTGGAACATGCTGATAGGCCGGGTCGGACTTCTGCTTACGCATGATCCCGATGATCTCAATCCACGCCGGCAGCAGTCCCCGTTTGCATTCCGGCATCTGATACTTGATCAGCCGGTGCAGTTTAGGCAGATTGTAGCAGGGCACACCGGCATACATATGATGTTCGGTATGATAGTTCATCTGCCAGTATAGAAAGCTAGTGAAGGGATTGAGGTAGACCGTGCGGCAGCAGAGTCGGAAATCAGGCACATTATCCTGCAGGCCCGCGTGCTGAAGATTGTTGCACAGGTAGCGCAGCCACCCGCCGTAGAAGGGAGCCAGGGATATCAGAACCGGCAACAGCCACCAGCCAAAATAGAGTGACACGGCCAGAATCAGCCCGTGGCCAGCCAGCAGCAGGCGCGCCCAGGCAAAGAGCTGCCGCCGCTTTTGCGTCGCCTCTGGCGGGAAAAGAGAGTGCTCCCATTCACCCTCCAAGCGGCCAAGGCTGAGCCGAACAGTCTCCTGGAGGGCGTCATAGAGATTCCATGGCATCACAACCGCGTTCTTCAGGAATCCTGACACGGTCAACTCCATCGGTAGCTCCACTTCCAAATCGTCGGGCGGATGCAGCGTGTACTTGTGATGCTCGACGTGGCTTGTGGAAAACATCAGATGATTTCGCCAGACAAGGAAGCTGAAAATGCGTGTGAACAGAACGTTCAGCCTCCTTGTCTTGAAAACTGTATTGTGGATGAGCTCGTGCGAGCCGTTGTAGAGAAAGACGTAAATGGTGCCGTGCAAAAACAGGACCAAAAGCAGCGCAAACAAAGGCAGGTTGGCGGCCGCATACCACGCCGCCAGGCCGGTGATTACGATCAAGCCCAGATGGCCGGCCACCTGTAACGTACCCTTCCAGTCATCCCGCTGATTGAGCGCGTTGAGCTCAGCGCGCGCCACGGGAACTCGATACCAGGCGATCTTCAAAGGATCTCGATCTTTCCGCGTCCGTTCGGCAGCAGGCATTTTGTTCCTCCTTCATCGTCGCAGGACGATGTCCATCCGTCATCCGATCATTCGTCAGCTACATCAGTCTGGCGATCCGGCGTGGAGAAGAGGATCGACATTATCGCAGGGTCGTCGCCGTCATTGCTGGCGTTGTGAACGACATTGGCCGGAATCACAATAGTGTCCCCAGGCCCCATCGGGAATAGTTCGTCTCCAAGCGAGTGAACAATTCGCCCGCTGAGGACATGCAGAATCTCTTCACAGTTAGGATGAGAATGGCGGAAGTTTTCGTGCCCGGCTTTGAGCACAGCACGCCCCAAAGTCATCGTGGCGCTGTTGCCCAACTTGCCGCTGGCATACCAGACCAGCTCACCCCAATCAAACTCCTGGACGGTTGCGTCGGCGGCGTTGAGGACGGTCTTTTCGTTCATTGTCAGGTCTCGCTTTGTCGTGTGGTTTCAAAAATGCCCCGGGCGGGGCGGTTGATCGATTCGGCCAGGCGGCGTTGGAGATTGAGCGAAGTCTAAGGTTGGATTCACTCCTGTCCGGAATGATACCATAGACAGTACGAAACTACTCAGCAACAACTAATTTGCGAACCTGAAGGAGGCGAGCTGATCTGCTTACTCTCTCCTCACTCCTTTATACTCTCTCGTTGCATTTGGGCGGTCGGGCCTTCGGCCCTCCCTTGTGCCGGGGCTGCGCCCCCGCCACGCCCCCCTACCCAACCATCCCTCACCGACCGTGTGCATTCTTCGCAACGTGTCTAGCCAACAGTGTCTCTTCCCCTACTTGCCCCCTCATGCCACCGCCCACTGCCGTTCCCCGCAGTTCCCCTGCAGTTCCCCCGCAGTTCTCCCGCAGTTCCCCCGCAGTTCTCCGCAACGCCCCGCCCTGGCTAGCCACCTTGTTCACTCTTCCCCAGCAACGTGTCTAGACAACAGTATTCCCCCCAAACGCTCCGGTAGGGGCAGGCCTTGTGCCTGCCCTGTGCCCCCCAATAAGCCGGAACACAACATCACCCACCGTCGCCGCGCATTCCACGCCTGACTCTTTCGCCTCAAATCTGGGATGCACCCGGCATAGACTTCGCCCCTGTTCCCCCCTACAGCAATCCCAACCTCGCTGAGATCAGCCAAACCTAATTCGCATCCTCCATCAGAATCACCGAAGTCAGTCCGCCATCGACCACCACGTGGCTCCCCGTCATATAGCTGGACATGTCAGAGGCAAGAAAAAGCACAGCTTGCGCGATCTCCTCGGGGCGTCCATTTCGGCCCAAGGGACAAGGAAGTTCGGCTTTGGCGCCAACATCATTGCTGCGAAAGGGACCGATGCCGGTGTCAATCGCGCCCGGCAGAACCGTGTTAACTCTGATTTCAGGCGCATAGTCTGCCGCCAGGGCCCGCGTCAGTGCCAGCAGGCCGCCCTTGGCTGCCTGGTAAGCCGTATGATCAGCGAATCCCCGCTGAGCGTGGACCGAGCCGGTGATCACCATCGCACCCGCGCCCTGGGCCATCATGTGCGGAAAGGCACTGCGGGCCAGCATCCAGGTCGCCTTCAGACAAACACTGAGCGTGCGATCCCAATCCTCCTCGCTGATCGCTGTTGCCGGGCCCGTGGCAAAGGCAGCCGCATTGCTGAAGACGATGTCCAATCGGCCATAACGATCAACTGCAGCCTGAACCATCGTTTCCACATCGCCAAGTAAGCCCACGTCGCCTCGAATGAAAACCGCTTCGCCCGCGGCCTCTTGAATGGTCCTGACAGTCTCGCGGCCGCCCTGCTCGTTGACATCGACGACAACGACGCTGGCCCCCTCCCGGGCAAAGAGCTCGGCCGTCGCCCGACCAATGCCGGAAGCCGCTCCAGTCATCAGGGCCACTTTGTTCTTCAAGAGCATGGATCAGCCTCCTCCTCTTGGTCCAGATCCGGTTGGCCTCGGCCGCATGGTGTGTCAGCCTCTACTTCAAGACCCCGCTTCCGCCTATGGATTCAGCAACCGCACCAGCTCGTCGTGTATGCTGCCGCCGCTGGCGATGACACCATTGCCATACAGAGGATCGCCCCCCTGCCAGTCGGTGATGCGCCCGCCCGCGCCCTCAATGATCGGAACAAGCGCAGCCCGGTCCCAGAAATTCATAACCGGATCTGTCATCACATCAGCGCCGCCAACCGCCACCAGATAGTAGCCGTGGCAATCGCCCCAGGTGTGGTAGCGCGCCGCCCGCTGCGCCACCTCTTCAAACGCCGGCCCATTCTGAAAATTCGCCACATTGTAGTGGCTGGTCGTCAGAAAGACCGCGTCCTCGACAGACGCGCAATCCCTCACCCTTACAGGTTCTCCGTTCAGCCACGCTGTGTCGCCGTCGCCGACAAGCAGGTCCTGTACAATCGGCTGATGGATCGCCCCCAACAGAGCCTGCTCCTCGTGCACCAGCGCTATCAGCGTACCGAACAGGTAGCCGTGACTGATAAAGTTCTTGGTGCCGTCGATCGGGTCCAGCACCCACTGAAAAGGAGCATCCGGCTGATGGTGGCCGTATTCTTCGCCCAGAATGCCGTGCGAGGGGTAGCGCTCGACGATCAACGCCCGCATCCGCTCCTCCGCCTCCCGGTCGGCAACCGTTACCGGCGTTTCGTCCGTCTTGCTGTCTACAACATATCCGCCGCGAAAATACCGGCGGATAATCGCACCGCTCTCATCGGCCAGAAGGCGAATGAAATCAAATAGGGCGCTTTTGTCCGCTGAGGACAGGGCTGCTTTGGGCATGGAATTACACCTGCTGGTAGTGTATAGTGGCTTGTGGAAGGCGCGTGCCGCTTGACACGCCCGCGCTTTGAAGGAACTGAAATCGTAACTACCTGGCCCCATTCATTGGCAACCCTGGACGAGGCAAGCGAAATCGGCAACTCTACCCGCATTACTTTCATATGGGCGGTCGGCCGCAAGCGGCCTCCCTTGTGCAGGGGCTGCGCCCCCGCAACGCCCCCCTCCAAAACCATGCCTCACCGACCGGGCGCCTTCATTCCGGCGATTCGACTCATCTGGCGCGCCGGCTGGCAACCGCATACGCAATCAGATTGCCCGAATGGCAGCAGACATGAAGAGATGGTCAAGAAAGACACTGCATAAGGCTTAGTAGTTATCCGTAACCTATGATAGCTTCTTTCTGGCGGATTGTGAAAAGTAAGCTGCAGGAGCCACACCTCTATAGACAACCGGAGAATACCCATGTCCGTTCTCGACAAATTCAAACTTACCAACCGAATTGCTCTCGTCACCGGCGGCAATCGCGGGCTGGGCAAGCAGATGGCCCTGGCACTGGCGGAGGCCGGCGCCTCGGTCGCCCTGACCAGTAGAGATCAAGGCCGCGCCGATCAGGCCGCAGAGGAGATCACCCAGTCACTCGTCGACGCACGCGCCGCAAACGAAGCCAGAGGCGTTCCCTCCCAAGAGCCAGTTGCCAAAGTACGCGGCTACACCTGCGAAGTAAGCGAGTACGCGCAGGCAGCCCAGGTTGTCCAACAGGTCATTGAAGACTTCGGTGGCCTTCACATCGTGGTCAACAACGCCGGCATCAACATCCGCGGCCCCATTGACGAGCTGGAGCCCGAAGAATTCCAGCGGGTAATCGACACAAACGTCAATGGAGTCTGGAATTTCTGCCGGGCCGCCGCCGGTCACTTGAAAGCGCAGAAATACGGGCGTGTCATCAACGTCGGCTCCACCCTATCCATCATCGCCCTGCCCGAGCGAACGCCTTACGCATCCAGCAAGGGTGCAGTATGGCAGATGACCAAGGTGTTGGCCCTGGAATGGGCGCAACATGGCATTACAGTCAACGCAATGCTGCCCGGCCCCTTTTCCACCGAGATGAACCTCGCTCTCGAGGAGGATCCGGAGAAATACCGGGAGTTCATCGCCCGGATCCCCCTTGGTCGCTGGGGAAACCTCGACGAAATTGGCGGACTGGCCGTTTTCCTGGCCAGCGATGCCTCCAGCTTTGTTACCGGCGCCGGTATCACCGTCGACGGAGGATGGACCGCGCACTGATTCTCGAGCAGCGACCTAACTTCCAGAGATCTCGGGTTTAACTGGCTGAGAGCATATGGCCGCCCGCCGCGATTCCAACCACAGACTTCGGTCAACTGTCAGTTAGTGAGTCCAGTCCGTGAAAGCCGTGACTAAATCCTCTCTCCTCTTCACTCTCTGCTCATCTTTGGGCGGACGGGCCGTCGGCCCTCCCTTGTGCAGGGGCTGCGCCCCCGCAACGCCCCGCCCTGGCTAGCCACCTTGTTCACTCTTCCCCGGCAACGTGTCTTGCCAACAGTGTCTCCTCCCCTACTTGCCCCCTCATGCCACCGCCCACTGCCGTTCCCCGCCGTTCCCCGCAATTCCCCCGCAGTTCCCCTGCAGTTCTCCGCCCTGGCTAGCGGCCGTGCTCAATCTTCTCCAGCAACGTCCCTAGCCAACAGTATTCCACCTCATTCGGTCCGGTAGGGGCAGGCCTTGTGCCTGCCCTGTGCCCACCCAATTAACGGACCGCCCGATATGGCCAGGCCCTTTGCATGCCCCGCGTCTCTCCAATAGACGGTAACTGATTCCTGCCACCGCCGGCAAAATCTCCCCACTAGACTCTTCCTACTCCAAATCGAGTACGAACCCTGCATAAGGCCCCTGACTCTAAATCTCAGTCACAGATTCGCCTCTGTCGCAGCAGTTGCTAACAGGACCTGTTCCGGGGCGAACTTTCTCCACATTGCACCAGATCTCCCAATTCCGGGACACAAATGCCGCCCAGAAGAGGGATCAGGATTACACGCCGCGCACGTGCGACCGTCATATGATTCTAGATAGCACTGTTTGTTGCAAGAGAGCGGCGCCTTGCATCGCAAGCAGAAGTCAAACCGATGCCTGGCCCACATCTTCCAGAGCATTTGTTGTCTGTCTTGAAGCGGTACTGCTTCCACTTGTAATCCGGAGCCGCTTTATGAAACGCCCCATTCGTTCATTGCACGGTTTGGGCCTTACGACAACACTCTGCCTCGTAATCGTGTTGTCGACACTCCTGGCGAACAACGCAATTGAACCCTCAGTCGCACACGCCAAGAGCTATATAGTAGACATTTCACTAGGGAAAAACCCAGTCCCATCAGGAACAGGAACATCGGTCAAGGTCAGTATTCATGACGACTACATATTTGAGACCTACAGTTCAAGCGCTACAGGTTTTGCCCTGAAAGCCTGGGTGTATAGAAATGACTCCGTGTTAACAGACACGCAGAGTTGCCATGGGAGCGGCTGGCCCAGTAGCAGATCAATCACCCCAGTCAGCGACGGCAATCGAATGGTTATCAACTTCAGAATATCTGGGTCTTGCCCAACTGGGGGAGAGCCAAGGTACTCTATTAGGGCCGATGTGATAGCAAGAATAGACGGTATCGACACTGTTGTAGCGAACAGAGCTATCGACTTCACCGTCAAAGACGTGCCTCCCACCGTCACCCCAACTGCCACCGAGACGCCTTGCAACACTGTGGTGAATCCGCCCGTTCGGCCAACACAGAGTCCCACCAGTAGGCCGACTCCCATACCAACGTCAACACCGACCTTCACACCGACGCCGACACCGACGGAATTACAGCACACCACAGGATCTGATTCCGGGCCACCGCCAGTGGAACCGCTGTCCCAGCCAACCAGCGCGCCAGTAGTGCCTTTGGACCAGGTGATGGTCATTACCACGGTTTTGCCGACTTCCACGCCACCGGTCAACACGCCGACGTCTGAATCCGAAAAGCCTGACTCGCCGCCGCCCACAACTTGCATCGTAGCCCATCCTGCAACGCCCGTGCAGGTCTGCCGTGACATTGATTCCGGCGCGTTGCACTTCCATTTCGTCGGCCGAAAGGAAGTTTTCAGTGGCCCGATATTTGCATCGGTCGCTGAACTGATCTCCGACTACCCGCTCGGCCATACGCCGTCCGCAGTCGAGCTGTACAACGGAACGAGCACAGGCACTGGTAAGAAAGTCATCGTCCGCTTCCTGACCGACAACGGCAGGCTACACGTCTCCACCTACTACGCCGACACAATCTACGCCGCCAATAAGCCCTACATATTCACCATCGACCAATACGGCACTGTGACACACCTGGCTTGGTAATTCGACGCAAAGGAGTGAAGAGCTGACACGCTTCACTCCTTGCTCCTTGCTCCTTGCTCTTTCCTCTCTTCGCTTCACCCTCTCCTCGCTTCACCGTCCCAGCCCAGCACTCCACGCGCGCGGGATTACATTACGCCGGAACAGCTGTCCGACCTGTTAATGGTGTCAGCCGGACAGCTGGTCGTTCCGTCAGTGCCTCTATTGTCAAAGCTTGACAGCCCTGCCATACCTTGCAATATTAGAGCATGACCTTAATGGTAAGTGTGCGCAATGTGTGCACAAAGAAAGTGTTTTCAGCCGGGCTTCGTCTGAGGCCTGTTTTCGACAATTGAGATTACGCGCCGTTTGGTTGAGAAACCTGCCTTCGCTGGACTTGGCCTGAATCGACACCTTCATAGAGATTCCTAACACTTTCATAAGACAGGGGTTACCTCTATCCAAGTCTCCATAAAGCGTCTGGAAGTGTGCCGTAAGACGAACAGTTGACCCTCTTCAGAAGGCTTCTCATCAAGGGAGTACGATCCGTGAAGATTGAGTCGATTTCCACTCTCGTTGTCCACGTCAATCACCGCGGCGACTGGCTGCACGTTGTCGTCGCAACCGACGCCGGCATCACAGGCGTCGGCGAGGCCAGCCACAACGGCAACGACGCCCTCTGCGTCGCCGCAATTGAGCAGTTCGATCAGACGCTGGCAGGCGAAGACCCCCGCCATATCGCCCGCATCCGGCAGATGCTGCGCCGCAAAGACGGCGGCCGCGTCTACAACACGGCCCTGAGCGGTCTGGAACAAGCGCTGTGGGATGTCCTGGCGCAATCTTTGAACGTACCGCTGCATGTCCTCTTCGGCGGCGCCGTCCGCGACCGCCTGCGGCTCTACGCCAACATCAACCGCCACGTCACCGATCGCTCGCCCGCCGGCTTTGCCGTGGCCGCCAGCCAGGCCGTCGACGAAGGCTTCACCGCCATCAAAATGGCGCCTTTCGACGAGCTGCGCCATCCCTATCGCTACCGAACCGGCCCCCTGGCAGACTGGCGCCCCGGCGTCGAGCGCGTTCGAGCCGTGCGCAAGGCGATCGGAGACTCCGTCGAGCTGGCGGTCGACTGTCACAGCCGTATGGAGGTTTCGGAAGCGGTTACCGTCGGGCAGGAGCTGGCAGACGTAAACTTGTTCTGGTACGAGGAGCCTGTCGCGCATACCGATACCGCTGGCTTGGCTGCCGTCGCCGCCCGCGTCCCCCAACCGATCGCCTCGGCAGAGAGTGTCTTCGGCATCGAAGGCTTTCGCCCATTCACAGCCCAGCGCTGCGTCGACGTCATTATGCCGGACGTGAAACATTGCGGCGGCATCCTGGAGCTGAACGAAATCGCCGCAGCCGCCCGTATGAACCAAATCCTGGTCGCCCCACACAACCCCGCCGGCCCGCTCTCGACCGCATTCACCGCCCAGGCCGCCGCCGCCTGGACCAACTTCTACATCCTCGAATATGCCTGGGGCGAGGTCGACTGGCGCGCCGATCTGCTGTCACCACCGGAGCGAATAGAAGAAGGACACCTTGTATTGTCACAGGAGCCTGGATCGGGACATAGACTCAACCCCGAAATTGTAGAAAAGTACCGCCTGACTGGCGCCAGTAGCGCCGACTCATCAAAGGTGAGGTTCGGCTAGCTGCCGAAAGGACCTGGGCAGTCGATGCCAGAGCTTGGTTGCCGCCTGAATAACCCTGCTCATTCCATGCCTGCTCCGCTTTCAGCCGCCAGCCAGTCGATCTCCAACCATTGGGCCTCGTCCTTCCCCACCAGTCCCCAGCGGAATAACCCCCAGGGTGCCACCTGCAGGAACTGGTTGTCCAGCCAAATGACAAGCCCAAGCGGACCGGCCGGCGCATGCGACGCTTCCAGCAGCATACGCCCATCCAGAAAAAAGCCCACCCTTTCCCGCCCCCAGTCAATGCAGTAGATGTGCCAGTCCTGCATCGCCGCGGGGACCAGCCGTTCGGCAATGCCCGCCGCCCTTTGACCCGATCGCCACAGCCAGCGATACAACAGCGGCACCCGCATCAGCGGCGCTGTCGCAGCCAGAAAAGGCGCCATCGCCTGGAACCGGCGCGTGCGCGTATCGATAACAGCGGCCTTCCATCCCCAGCCCGGCTTGTCCAGCGCCAGACGCATGTCGGCATCCGGTCCTGCATAGAAAAACCACAGGGCCTGCGGCAACGCCAGCCGCCGAAATCCGCGCATGCGCACAGGTTCGTTCCAGAAGCCAAAGCCGGCTGTTCCGGTAAGTTGCCCGCTGTTGTGGGAAAATCGAGCGCGCACAGTCAGGCGTAAAGGAGGCCGCCACAGAAAGTCTGCGCGGGGTAAGCCCTGATAGTCGTCAATCTGCGCGTTTGTATAGACCTGGTCAGTTGCTTCGCTGTTTCCCAACAGGAGGCTGGAACTGCCGTGGCCCACGAAACCGGCCCCGCTCGTCGTTTGGAGCCAGTGCGGGGACAGCCCGCCAGAAAATCGATCATGGACCGAGGGCGGGCTCATTGGCCGCCCTGCGCTTCCACCACGATCACCACCGGCCGAACCGCTCCCTGCCCGACCACATGCTCCTCAATAGCCAGCCCCGACCTCTGTACACCATTATCAAGCTTTTCGAAGGCGCCTTCAGTTGCCGGAAAGACCATATGGAACAGCATACTCAGCAGCGGACCAGCATCTGCCAGGACAACCTCAACGATCAGAATCCGCCCTCCCGGTCGCAGACAGCGGGCAAACTCCTGGTGTGTACTTGGGTCGAGGATATAGGACGAGGGAAACGCACAGACGATCGTATCGAAGGCTGTGTCGCAAAAGGGCAGTTTCTGCCCAGTGCCTTGTACACATGGAACTGTCACACCCCGTCGGCGCAGCTTTTGCCGGGCGATGCGCTGCATCGCCGCCGACGGTTCGATGCCAATTACGCCGCGCCGCCCTCTCTGCAAAACCGGCAGCAACGCCCCCGTGCCAAACCCAACCTCAAGCACCCGCTCCCCGCGCACAAAAGGCAGAGCTGCCCGCCGCCAGGCATCCCACCGCCCGAGGCTGACAGCCCAACTCACCGCATCATAGGCCCAGGCCAGCTCATTGTAGAGCAGCCGGTAAAGTAACAGGTAGATCGAACGCATCGAACCGCCGCGCCGGTCGACGCCTGCAGAGCGTCGACCGCTTGGCTATGCGAACAGTGGCGTCATACTCTGTTCCGCCACCATCGCCAACATCTCTTCGTCGCTCGGGCCCTCGCCCTTGAATCGGCTTGCCGCGTCAAGAACCTTGGGTAGCAGTTTTATGTCGCCCGCCGTATTCAGGAACAGATCTCCTTGCGCCAGCATCCAATGGATGGCCCGATCGATGTCAGCCTGCTCCTCCAGGGGCTGGTACCAGGTGGTACGATTCTTAGGCGTCGTGCCCCAGGGCCCGCGCACCAGCGACTTTATCGCCTGCACCGCCAGGCCCCGCTCGCGCGCCAGACCGACTACCCTTTCAAAGTCAGTCGCGTACTGGCTGTTCTGCTTCAGCTGAATGTTCCAGGGAAGCAGAATTGAATCGAAATCGAACGCCTGCAAACTCCGATAATGAAACGCCGCAATTTTGAGGCCGTGGCCGGTAACGCCGATGTGTTTCACCAGCCCCTCGTCACGAGCCTCCTTAGCCGCTTCGAGCGCGCCGTTCTCGCCCATCGCCATATCCCATTCATCGGGATGTCCAAGATTGTGGAATTGGATCAGGTCGATCTGGTCCACCCGCATCCGCTCCAGCGAACTGCGGATCTGCGCCTTGGCGCCTGCATAGTCACGTTCATTCGTCTTGGTCGCCAGAAAGAATCGGTCTCGGTATTTCTCAAGCCATGGGCCGAGCAACAGCTCGGCATCGCCGTAGCTGGCTGCCGTGTCAATGTGATTGACGCCGTAGTCGAGCAGCAGCTCCACCGTGCGGTCGGCGTCCGCCTGTGAAACACGTCCTATCGCGGCTGCACCAAAAAGGGTAACCGTGCTACTGTGGCCTGTGCGGCCGAAAAGTCGTTGCGGAATCATTGCGAAATCTCCTCGTAAATCAAACTTAGGCAGTTTAGATACTTGCTTTGTCTTCCTGAAACAGACCGCGGACCAAATTCAAGGCCCTGTGAAAGTCTGGGTGCCAGCTGTCATCCGCCGGCCTGTCAAGTTCGTGCCAGAAAAAAGCAAACAGGTGGCCCCCATCATCTTGGGTGAAAAAAGACCACTGGTCCGGCAGATCACCCGGCACTTTACACAAGAACAGACGCCAGTGCTGCGCTATTCCCCGATGAGTTAACTCGCCAAGAGGCCGTACTATAACAGCGTTCTCGATGCCGGACTCCTCCGCCAGTTCACGCAGCGTGGCATCTTCCACATTTTCACCAGTCTCCAGCGTTCCTTTGACCAGCTGTGTTCCGGCTTGCGGATGACGAAAGGCCAGGATCTCCAGCCGTTCACGCCGACGCAGAACGATGGGAACAACCTTATGCACCATCTTCGCCATCCGGCCCTTCCTCGCTTTCTTCCACCTGCATCTGAAATTGGGATGGCGTACTGACCAAAGGCGCCGCGGCTGCCAGCGCCGCCGCGTACACCGCCGGCAACGGCGAGCCGGTGGCTTCGGCCAGGGCTTGGCAGTCCTCGAACTCCGGCTTTGCCCCGACAGCCTGCCCGTCCAACCGCTTCACCTTTACCCGCACCGGCCCATAGGACGTCTCGAGCGTCTCGACATTTCGCTCGGCGACGTGGCGGCGAACCGCGTTTACCCGCACACCCAGCGTGGTCGTTTCGCGCAGAAGCAGCGCGGCCAGCTTGGACTCATCAGCAGCCGTAGCCAGGACTCTGAGCAGCGTACCCGGCCGCGCCTTCTTCATCCCGATTGCCGTCGTCCAGACGTCAAGCGCTCCAGCCTCAAACAGATGGCTCTGCACCGGTTCGTACAACTCCGGATTCATGTCATCAATGTTTGTCTCGATCACCACCAATGACTCGGAGGGACCGCTAGCCGTCTCGCTCGGCGCCTCAACTACCTCGTCACCCAGCCACAGCCGGGCCACATTGGGCCAGTCAAAAACCTTCTGTCCGGCGCCGTAACCAATCCTGTGCAGACGCATCGACGGCTGACGAAACTGCGCCAGCTCTGCCAGCAACGCCGCGCCGGTCGGCGTAACCAGTTCTCCCGGTCCCGGCGCGGCCGCGGTCGGCGCGCCCACCCCAGCCAGCAACTCGAGTGTCGCCGGCGCCGGCAGCGGTATCCGCCCGTGCATCGAACTGCTCCACCCCGGGCCGAGCGGCAGTGCCGACGCGCACAGCGTATCGATCGCCAGTTCATGCAGCCCGGCACAAACACCCACGATATCGACAATCGCATCCAGCGCGCCCACCTCATGAAAGTGGACAGCCTCTGGCGTCGTGCCGTGAATGCGTGCCTCTGCCTCCGCCAGTCGCACGAAAACGGCACATGCGCGCCGCTTGACCTCCGCCGCCAGGTTGGCCGCCTCTATAATCTCCTGCACGTCCGCCAGATGACGCTCGGTCCTGTCCTCGCGTACCTCCACATCGAGGCGCGTCGCACGCAGCCCCCCTTGCATCACAGGCTCCGCCGCGATGCGCCAACTGCCGTCCGGCAAGTTCAGGCTGGCCGCAGTGTCTTGCAGTGATGCCAACGGCCAGCCTGCATCCACCAGGCAGCCAAGAAAAATATCACCGGAAATTCCGGAAGGAGTGTCGAGATAGGCGAGAGGCATGGTTGTGGTTGCTACAAGCCAGGGCTGGTCCCGCTATCCTGGCCGGCGCCGGTCATTGGCCGAACGACATCAACTCTTCCACGGAAACGAGCGCGCCATCCGCGCTCCCATTCGCAGTCGCATTGAGGCCGCCGCTGCGGAATCCAGCCAGGTCGAGGGTGACGAAGCGGTAACCGGCAGCCTTTATACCTTCAACTATCTCCTGATAGTGGGCGATGATCGTCGGAAACTCTTCCGGCGGCAGTTCAAGTCGGGCGATCTCATCATGGTGGCGCACGCGGAACTGGCGCAGACCCAGACCAACCAGAACGTCCTCCGCCGCCTCGATCTGCCGCAACAGCTCTGGACTGATCGCCGTACCATGGGGCACGCGTGAAGAAAGACAGGCCATCGCCGGCTTGTCCCAGACCGGCAGACCCAAATGTCGGGCAATGGCGCGCACCTCAGGTTTCGTGATGCCCGCCTCCAGCAAGGGCGATCGCACGCCCCGCTCACGCGCCGCCGTCACACCCGGACGGTCATCGCCCATGTCGCTGGCATTGGTCCCGTCGCAGACTATCCCCCAATCCTCTTGCTGCAGAATCTCGTGCAGCCGGTTGTGCAACTCCGACTTACAGAAGTAGCAGCGGTTGTTGGGATTCGCAGCGTAATTGGGATCCAGATACTCCTCGGTCTCCACCAGCCTGTAGGGCACCCCAATCTCTTCGGCCAGCGCGACCGCGTCCCGCATCTCGCGCGCCGGGTAGCTGGGCGAAACACCAATGCAGGCCAGCGCGCCTTGCCCTTCCGCTGTTGTCGCCGACCTGCCGCCCAACGCATCGTAGGCGACCGCCATTACCACGGCACTGTCCACGCCGCCGGAGTAGGCCACGATGACCGAGCCAAAGGATTGCAGAGTCGTCCGCATTCCATCCAGCTTGGCGGCGGTTTCCACTGTGAGCGCCGACGGCGGCGCTTGGGTCTCAGATTCTCTCATTTTCACACCGTTGCCCTGCCTGTGAACCGGCCATTGATTGCGACGCATAGCTGGGATGGGTATTGCCATTGCTCGAACCGCTGGAACCGCCCTCAATCTTGTTGTTTATCATAGCCGCCATGTGACCTGCGCCAAAGCCGTTGTCGATGTTCACCACCGCCAGTCCGGACGCGCAGCTGTTGAGCATGGCAAGCAAAGCAGCAATTCCGCCAAAACTGGCGCCGTATCCGACGCTGGTCGGCACCGCGATTACCGGCGCCTGCGTCAGACCGGCCGCCACCGAAGCTAACGCCCCTTCCATGCCGGCGATTACGATCACCACATTCGCCTCCTGCAGCGTCGGAATGTGGGGAAGGAGCCGGTGTAGACCTGCAACGCCCACGTCGGTAACTTGACGCGGTTCATGCCCCATCAGGCGCAACGTCAAGGCCGCCTCTTCCAGCACAGGTAGATCACTTGTCCCGGCGCAAACTACCACAACGCCCTGCTTCAAGTCCGTCGCCGGTTCCCGGTCCATCCACAGACACCGCGCCAGCGCATGCCACTCCAATTCGGGCACCCGTTGCCGGGCCGCTCTGTACTGTTCTTCAGTCGCCCTCGTCCCCAGAACACGGCCCGACCGCGCTGCCAGCCGCTCCGCGATCAATCCCACCTGTTCCGCCGTCTTCCCTTCGCAATAGATCACTTCCGGGAAGCCGGTCCGCAGCGGCCGGTGATGGTCCAGCGTCGCCACACCTTCCAGCGTCTCAAATGGCAGTGTCCGCAGCCGGGTCAAAGCTGCGTCTACCGACAACGTACCGCCAGCCACGTCGGTCAATAGGGCAGCCAACTGTGTTTCATTCATCTGGGAACATGTCTGTCAATAACCGTGAATTGACCCCATGCCAATTCGAAGGAGTATGGCCTGTTTCCTCCGGCAAGCCCCGCTCTTCGCGTCTGGCAGACGATCTGCGGCAGCAGCTGGGTCCCGCACATGGCCTATACAAAGCTGCGATGGAGGTTGGGACCGAAGTCGGCCTCGTAGAACGGGCTGACCATCCGCCCCGGCGGCACCAGTGCATCGATTTGCCGCCGGTCCCCATCGGTGACAGTTACCTCGAATGCACCGAGATTGTCCTCCAGCTGCTCCATCGTACGCGGCCCAATGATTGGGCTCGTGATTCCAGGCTGGTGCATGCTCCAGGCCAGCGCCAATTGAGACAGCGTGCAGCCCTTCCCGTCAGCCAGAGGCTGCAGGCCCTCAGTCACCGCATAAAAATCGCCAGACTTGCGGCGGGCCAACCGCGGCTCATTCTCAGCGTTGGCGTAGCGCGCGCCCGCTGGCGATGGCTCTTCACGGGTATACTTGCCTGTCAGCAGCCCTCCTGCCAGCGGACTCCAGGGGATCAGGCCGATTCCAAAAGTGCGGGCCATCGGAATCAGCTCACGTTCGATCCGCCGGTCCAGAATATTATAGGGAGGCTGCTCAGAGACAAAACGGTTCAGCCCCAACTCTTTCGCCACCCACAGCGACTCCACTACCTGCCATGCCGCAAATGTACTGGTGCCGAGATAACGCACCTTGCCCGACCTCACCAGGTCGTCGAGCGCCCGCAATGTCTCGTCGATCGCGATTTCCGGTCGCGGCCGGTGCATCTGATAGATGTCGATGTAATCTGTCTGCAGCCGCTTAAGGCTGGCTTCACACTGTTCAATAATATGGCGGCGGCTGCTGCCGGCCGCGTTTGGATCATCGTCATCCATCCTGCCGTGGACCTTCGTCGCCAATACGACCTGGCTGCGCTTGCCGTTGCGCTTCAACGCCTCGCCCGTGATCTCCTCGCTGCCGCCGCGGTCGTAGACGTTGGCGGTATCCAGAAAGTTAATGCCGGCATCCAGCGCACTGTCTATAATTGGATAAGATTCTTCCGGCGTTGTCCTCCGCCCAAAATTCATACAGCCCAGACAGAGCGGGCTCACCTTCATGCCGGTTCTTCCGAAATCGCGGTATTCCATTCAGAAATCCTTTTATGTTTTGCCAGCGTCCGGTCCCGAACGCCGATTGAGTGTCCTTCAGGCCAGTCCTTGCCACCCACCCCGATCAGACAAACGCACGATGGCGACTCGGTCCGAAATCGGCCTCGTAGAACGGGCTAACCATCCGCCCCGGCGGGACCAGCTCGTCGATTCGCCGGCGGTCCTCATCCGTGACAGTTACTTCAAGTGCGCCGAGATTGTCCTCCAACTGCCCGACTGTGCGAGGGCCAAGTATTGGACTGGTGATCCCCGGCTGCTGAGCACACCAGGCCAGCGCCAGTTGAGAAATCGTACATCCCTTGGCCTCGGCCAGGGGCAGCAGACCCTCATTCACCCTATAAACGCTGTCGTTCAAACGGCGTGACTCGCGCGGCTCATCTTCCGGTCGGGCGAATCGCGCCCCTTCCGGCGCCGCTTGCCCTCGCTTGTACTTGCCCGTCAGTAGACCACCGGCGAGCGGGCTCCACGGGATCAGACCGATGCCGTAAGTCAGAGCCATCGGCACCAACCCACGCTCGATGCGCCGGTCCAGGATATGATAGGGGGGCTGCTCCGAAACAAAGCGGTTCAGGCCCAACTCCTTCGCAACCCAGAGCGACTCCACCACCTGCCATGCCGCGAATGTGCTGCTGCCGAGATAGCGAACCTTTCCCGCCCGCACCAGGTCGTCGAGCGCTCGCAGCGTCTCGTCAATTGCAACGTCAGGGCGGGGCCTGTGTATCTGATAGATGTCAATGTAATCCGTCTGCAATCTCCGCAGGCTGGCCTCACACTGCTCAATAATATGGCGGCGACTGCTGCCAGCTGCGTTGGGATCTTCGTCATTCATCCTGCCATGAAACTTTGTCGCCAGAACAATGCGGCTGCGGCTTCCGTTACGCTTCAAAGCCTCGCCAGTTATCTCCTCGCTGCGGCCGCGACCATACACGTTTGCCGTATCCAGGAAATTCAGGCCGGCGTCCAATGCCCTGTCTACAATTGCATATGAGTCTTGCGGTGTTGTACGCTCTCCAAAGTTCCAACAGCCCAGGCAAAGCGGGCTGACCTTCATACCGGTTCGACCGAAATCTCGGTACTCCATCTACGAATCCTTTTCAGATTGGGGAACTGTTTTTGACGCGTTGGTTCGTGATTACCTTCGAAATCCGAGTTGGCCTACAGTGTACAAGTGTTTTTAAGCGATGTAAAATCCTTTGCCAATGAGGGAATTGCCAGAAACGGTAACTACTAAGCCGTATGCAGAGCCTGTCTTGACCAACCTGTTTTGCCCAGCCCTTCATCCCCGCCGCCGTTCAGGCCCTCTCGTCGCGTATTTGCTGGCAGCCGCCACTTTGGATGAGCCGCACAGCTGGAATGACGCCGAACGGTGGATGAGGGATGGTTTTGGAGGGGGGCGTTGCGGGGGCGCAGCCCCAGCACAAGGGAGGGCCGAAGGCCCGACCGCCCATATGCAAAGAGAAAGTATCGAGAAGTGAGTAAGACACCTGCCACGCTTGAGTCAGGGGTGGCATTGGCTGAGTAGTTACCAGAAACGTAACGCGCCAAGGCAATGGCAAGATGCGCAAAGCGTCCTGCCGGCTAGGCGCTGAATGCACCATGCACGCGTTGCATACATCCTCTAACAAAAGGCATACCGGGTCTGCCGACAGCGTTGCCCGCTCCGGCTGCCAGGCAAGCAAGTTGGGAACCATGTCCGACATCACGACATTCGAAGCATTGCGCCATACCCTCCTCCGCATCGACGGCAAGGGCTACAAGGCCTACAAAGACATAATCGGCTCCTACAAATTCAGCGGCTTCACCCTCGCCATCGACCATGTGCAACCGGACCCATTTGCCGCGCCCAGCCGCCTGCGTGTTCGCGTCCAACCCCTGGTTGCCGAGCTGCCCGAACGGCTGTATGCCAACGAGAGCCGCAGCACTGGCGTCAGCTGCTATCTTGCCAGAGAGTTCGCTCGCCATGCGTCCAATCTCTCCTCGCGGCGAGGCAGCGGCAAAAGCGGCGAAATCCGTATAGAAGCCCCGGGCCAGCAGGTGCTGGCAAACACAGCCGTGCAGATCCATGATGACGGAACGGTCGAAGCGCGATTTACAGCTGGCCTGCCCGCCCAAGGCCGAAGAGTTCTGGGCCGCCAGGCGTGCGACCTGCTCCTGGAAGACCTGCCCAGAATCATCACCAACAGTCTTTACGCCCGCAGCCATGCCGCCGACGATCTGTGGCGCCACGCCGCAGTGAACGAGGACGCTGACGCATTGCGTGCCATGCTGGCAGATCGCGGGCTGATCGCCTTTGTCGCCAACGGCGCGATCCTGCCCAGGTCCAGCGGCGTCGACGATCGCCCCTTGAATGACGACGCCGTCGTTCCCTTCAACACGCCGCCAAGCCTGGGCGTCTCCTTTGCTTTGCCCCACGCGGGCACAGTACACGGCATGGGCATCCCTGCCGGCGTAACCCTCATCGTCGGCGGCGGCTATCATGGCAAATCGACCCTGTTGCGCGCAATTGAACGCGGCGTCTACAACCACCGGCCCGGCGATGGCCGTGAACAGGTCGTCAGCACGGCCAATCTGGCCAAAGTTCGGGCCGAAGACGGACGCTCGGTCAGCGGCGTCGACATCTCCCCCTTCATCGGAGACCTGCCGCTGGGACAGTCCACCCAAAGCTTCTCCACCGCCAATGCCAGCGGCTCCACCAGCCAGGCCGCCGCCATCGTCGAAGCCCTTGAATCGGGCGCCGCCGGTCTCCTCATCGACGAAGACACCGCCGCCACCAATTTCCTGATCCGCGATGCCCGCATGCAAGCGCTGGTGCCAAAGCAACACGAGCCGATTACTCCCTTTATCGACCGCGTCACCCGCCTGCACACCCAATGCGGCGTCAGCACTGTTCTCGTCGTCGGCGGCAGCGGCGACTACCTCGATGTAGCCGATACCGTAATCGCGATGGAGACCTTCCGACCGCACGACCTTACCGCCCGTGCAAAAGCGGTCGCCGCGGCCCATCCCACCGGCCGCATCAGCGAAGAGACCGGCCCCCTCACCCTCACTTCCCATCGCCGGCCCCGTCCCGGATCAGTCAACCCCGCCAAAGGGCGCCGCGAATCGAGTATCAAGACCAGAGACCTGCACACTATTCAGTTCGGCGCCGAAACGCTTGACCTGTCCGCGGTGGAACAGATCGTCCACCGGGCCCAGACACGCGCCATCAGCGCCGCGCTCGACCATGCCCGCCGCCGCTACATCGACGGCAATCGTACCCTGTCGGAGATTCTGGACCTGACCATGTCCGATATCGAAAAGGAAGGGCTGGACGTGCTCGACCGCCGCCGCTCCGGCGACTTCGCCCGCTTCCGCCGCCACGAACTGGCCGCAGCCTTCAACCGCCTGCGCGCACTCAGAACGTAAGGAAAGCTAACCATGACGCAACAACAGCCCGTTCCTGCCGTCGCTGCCGGCGCCGAATACGCCGAAAAACTCCGCCGCAGTTATCTCAACTTTCGCTGGCCTCTCTTCCTGCTCGAACCCGATGAGCACACCAGGCCCTGTCTCGAAAACGGCTGGACTCCCATTGCCTCCGTGGCCCATATCGCCTTCTGGGACCGCTTCCAGCTGCAACGCATGCAAGCTGCGCTCGGCCACCGCCCGAATCCACCAATCGTCCAGTCCGTAGCAACAAATGACGAAATGGCGGCCAACGAGGACCGCAGCTGGGAAACAGTAGTGAACGAAGCTGACGAGGCGCGCCAGGATCTGATTGATTTCGCGCTGTCACTTACATCGGAGCAAATAGAGGCCGAATACACCGACCGCGGCAATCGCGCCCCCATAGTGAAAAACCTGCTGCAGCGAATGCCCGAACATGTGAATGAGCATGCCGAGGACGTGCACAGCTACTGCTTCTCTCTTGATCGCTGGGGCCGCGATCGTCTGTTCACCTTCTACCGCCGCCACTTCAACAGTCTGCTGGATGCCATCACCGGCCTCACCGAAACAAGCTGCACCACCGTCCCCGTTTGCGGTGACTGGACCGTCCGCGACCTTCTCGCCCACATCCTCGCCTGGGATGAGTACGTGGTGGAACTCGTCAAGCGCTGGCCCGATATCTCCTTGCCCGCCCGCCAGTCACCGGCATCGGCAAGCCCGGAAAGCGCCAGCGCCGACCCTCTCGCCCAATGGATCTCCGGAGACGATGAAACAAGAAATGCACGTCTCCACGATGCCAGGGCCGGTCTATCGATGATCGAAGTGTTGGACGACTTGGCAACCTGTCACCGACGGATTGTCAGCCGTTGCCAGAGGCTCAGCGAAGATGAGTTGCGTACAGAAGTGGAATACGACTGGGGCGAGCGCGGAAACCTCGTCAATCTGCTCGTTTCAATGTCTGCCCACACCGCCGACCATGCCGCGGACATCTACGCGGCCCGCGCCGAAGGGCGTCTGGTACCCCTCAGTTGGAAATCCTAACCGGAATGGGCGTAACGCTTGCTTGACTCCTGGTTGCTCAAGTGAGAAATCTCTGACCGCTGCACAACCTGCCAACCGCTGCCGTTCCTTTGCAGTGTAAAGATGCAGCACAGCGGCACAGTGAGCCGGTCCGAAACGCCCGTCAGCCCGCGCACAATGCCGACCACCGGCGCCCCGTGCGTTACCATCAGCAGATTCTTGTCAGGATAGCGTTCGGTCAGCGCCCTCGCCGTTGCCGCCGCCCGCTCATGGCCCGCATCCGAGCTCTCCGGATAGGCGAGGCCCCTGACAGCGCAATATGAACTATCGACGCGGGGAAACCGCTGCCTGCGTTCCTCCTCAGTTATCATAGCCGGCATACTCTTTACGTCCGGCAGAATCTCACCGATTCCTGGCTCCAGGCAGACCGGCGCGTCCAGCGCATCCGCGATGTGCGAGGCCGTCTGAATTGTACGCAGAAAAGGCGATGCGAAAATGCAGTCAACTGGCTCATCCTGCAAGCTGCCCCCCACCTCTTTCGCCTGCGTCTCACCATCCGCCGAAAGCGCCGGATCATAAGGCCGCTGCGCAGTCTTGGCCCATCCGGGGTTCTGGAAATCCTCCCGATTGCCGTGCCTGACAATCCATATTTTCTGGCTCACAGTTCGACTCCCCTTTGGCTCCCCTTGGCTACACGAATTTACCGCGGCGCTCCTACGCCCGCCGGTCCGCTAACTCCCACCACCCCGGTTCCGGCGCAAATAAACCGTAACAGTATATCATAGCGGAAAGGCCCTGGGCGAAAGTGAAGGCGTCAATTCGGTATCGCCCCAAACTTGACACGAGACCGTCGCGCCTCTCGTTCGCCTGACAGGCTTGCCAGCATTTGCTATACTGCCCAAGCAGTCTCTTTCCGAAGCCCGGTCCGGGCGCCGCCTCACTTTGGCCGCGCGCCAGCCCGCGCAGCATAGAAAGCGCTCTTCCCGCGATGGCTTACACCTTTACCGACCACTACCGCGCCGCCCGCCTCTGTCTGCGGATAAACGCGGTCCTCATCGGCCTCGGATTGGGGTTGCTGCTCCTCATCTATCCCAGCGATCTCTTCGTGACAGCCGGCATCACCCTCGGCTCCGCCTGGACCGCCCGCATCGGCGGCAGTGCCTTGATTGGCCTGGGCATTGGCCAGTTGTCCGCCGCCGCGACAGCCGATTTGCCCCCGGCGCCGCTATTCGCCACCGTGATATGCAACAGCGCCATCGCCTTCAGTCTCTTAATCGCCTACTTCGAAGGCGAAATGGCCGCGCTGCATCCCATGGGCATTGCCGGCTTGCTCATCATTTTCGTCGTCTGCCTGCTGACAGCCGTCCTGTCCGCCCCCCACATCCGCCGCAAAGCCGGTCAGTACTAATCGTCCTCAGGTTGCAGAGTTGACAGCCCATCACAAGACAGCATCTACTCAGCCGCAACTGATTCGCCGCCCTCTCCCCTCGCCACTGACTACTGACCACTAACCTCTGACCACTTTAGTTTGGGCGGTCGGGCCTTCGGCCCTCCCTTGTGCAGGCGCTGCGCCCCCGCAACGCCCCCCTACAAAAACATGCCTCACCGACCTTACGCCCTCATTCCGGCAGCGCGGCTTTACCATCCTGACTGCAGCCGACCGCAAAACGCGTCAGCTAGCCTGAATCTGACATAGCCAACCCGCGTGGGCGCCCGCCGCCCCCTGTTCCAACGCACAACTGCAGACGCGTTTGCCCTGTCTGCGCCTTCCGGGTGCATCTCATATTATGGTCCCTCTGCAATCTGCCCTTTCAGCCGACGCTAATGGTTTCCCTCACCAGCCTTAAACCGCTCGCCTGCGATCCCGAAAAACTCCAAATCCTGGAAATCCTGATTCAGACAAAGTATACCCAATAATTCAGGACAGACCCCGCCTCCCAGAATTCTTGATAAGGGCTGAATCCTATGATAGAATGTACTGTCACGTCTGATTTTGGTAGACCCTTGGGGAGCAACATTTCGTACACCGGGTCGAACACGCGTTGCCGGCCCAGGCACGGCAGCCCGCCCAGAGGAACCACTACTATGAGCTACGATGGACGTTTCTATCGGGTAACAATTGGCAAATGTGAACGCGAGCTTCCGATATTCCAGGTGGCTCCCGGCATAAAAATCGCCATCTTCAACATGCTGGGCGACACCGAAATCGTCGAAACCGCCGCCCAGATGTTGGCGCAAAGCGTGCCCTCGAACGCGGACGTCATCCTTGCGCCCGAAGTGAAGGCTGTACCCCTGGGACACGCCTTGTCCGTCGCCACCGGGCTGCCCCTTGTGATCGTGCGCAAAGTCCGCAAGCCTTACATGGTAGACTGCCTGGAAGCCGAAGTCGTCAGCATCACTTCCGGTCAGCCGCAGACCCTATTCATTGACGGCAAAGACCTGCCCCTGATCAAAGCGAAACAGGCGCTTCTGGTAGATGACGTTGTCAGCACCGGCAGTACATTGAAGGGCCTCCGTTCACTGATCCAAACTGTCGGCGGAACCATTGCAGGCGAAATGGCCGTCTTTACCGAAGGCGATTCCGGCGCCTGGGAACATATTACTGCCCTCGGAAATCTGCCCATTTTCACCGATTGACCCGCTTCTGCATTCCTGCGGGTAGCAGCCTGAAACTGACCTATGATTCTGACTGAACAGCTGTCTCGAGTCGAAGAGCGTTTCGTAGAATTGGACCAATTGATGGCCGACCCCGACGTGCTGTCCGACTACGCGCGCGTACAGGAGTTGGCGCAAGAACGCAGCGGTCTGGAAGAGCTGGTCGGCGCCTACCGCCAATACCAGGACATTCAGAATCAACTGGACGACAACCGCGAACTGCTGGCGGAAAACGATGACCCGGAGCTGGCCGAACTGGCCGAGTTGGAAATCGCCGAACTGACCGAGCAAATTGCCGCCCTCGAAGACGATCTGCGCCGCATGCTCCTGCCCAAAGACCGCAACGACGACAAAAATGTGATCGTCGAAATTCGCGCCGGCGCCGGCGGCGATGAGGCCGGGATATTTGCAGCCGACCTCATGCGCATGTATACACGCTGGGCTAACGACCATAAGTTCAAGGCCGAAATAATGAGCGTCAGTGAAACCGGCGTCGGCGGCATTAAGGAAGCAATCCTCGAAGTGCGCGGCAAAGGCGCCTACAGCAGGTTGAAATACGAGTCCGGTGTTCACCGCGTGCAACGCGTGCCCACCACCGAAAGCCAGGGCCGCGTCCATACCAGTGCCGCCACCGTGGCCGTCCTCCCCGAGGCCGAAGAAGTCGAAATCGAAATCAGTGCCAATGAAATGAAGGTCGACGTCTTCCGCAGCAGCGGCCCCGGCGGCCAGAGCGTCAATACCACCGACTCAGCCGTCCGCGTTACCCATCTCCCTACCGGCATGGTCATTACCTGCCAGGACGAAAAGAGCCAGCTCCAGAACCGGCTGAAGGCCGTCCGCATCCTCAGGACCAAGCTCTACGACATCGAAATGCAGAAGCAGATGGACGATTTGGGCGCGGCCCGGCGCAGCCAGGTCGGCTCGGGCGATCGTAGCGAAAAAATCCGCACCTACAACTTCCCGCAAGGACGCGTGACCGATCACCGCATCAACAAGACCCTATTCCGCTTGGAACAGGTCCTGGACGGCGATATCGATGAATTGATCGTTGATCTGGCCGCTTTTGACCAGACGCAACAGTTGCAGGCCATGGCCGAGGAAGCCTGAAGCATGTTAGAGCACAATGACAGGCTCCCAAAAAGAGGCCTGCCCTCACCCTATTTCGCCTCAAACCACCGGGACGGAACATCAGACGCCGCGGGCAAAAGTAATGGGCTCCCAGCCGGCAATAACCCGGCAGCGGCCGATTCACCGCCCCATAGCCATGCCCCCAACGACCCCTTCCACTGGAGTCTTACCCAAGGCACACCCGTCGGCCGCGCCCTGATTTCTGCCGCGCAGCGGCTGAGTGATTCCGGCAGCGACTCGGCTCGGCTGGATTCCCAGGTGCTGCTGGCACACGTGCTAAAACAGAATCGCAGCTGGCTCTTCGCCCATCACGAACATGAACTCAGCGACCGCGACTGCCGCCGCTATGCAGACCTGATCACGCGGCGCCGGCGGCGCGAACCCGTGGCCTATCTGCTCGGCCGCAAGGAGTTCTACGGGCTCGAATTTGCCGTCGACCGCCGCGTTTTGATTCCCCGCCCCGAAACTGAGCTGCTCATTGACCTGGTGCTTGCACAGATCGGCGACCGGACCGGTCGGCCCGTCGTGGTGGCCGATGTCGGCACCGGCAGCGGCGCCATCGCAATAACCGTTGCCGTACATGCACCCGAAGTTAAGGTATATGGAACAGACGTCAGTCGCGACGCGCTCGACGTTGCCGAAGAAAACAAAAGGCGTCTCACACCGGATGGCGGGCCTCTGTTTCTGGAAGGAGACCTGTTGAGCCCCCTGCCTGAACCAGCCGATATCATCGTGGCCAACCTTCCCTACATAGCCGATGAAGAGTATTCCGGCCTGCAATCGGACGTGCGCGATTACGAGCCGCGCCTTGCCTTGAAAGCGGGCGCCGAAGGCCTGGACCTGATCGAACGCCTTCTGCAGCAGCTCTCGTCCAAAGTCCAGTCAGGCGGCGCCGTCCTGCTGGAAATCTCCCCCCGCCAGGGAGAGGTCGTACAGGAGATGGCACAACAGTTGCGCCCCAAACCTTCCTACGTCGGGCTGCGCCGCGACTACAGCGGCCTTGTGAGAATGGTAACCTTGGAATTCTGACCTTGACCAAAGCCAGGTTCCCGAGCAGGCAGATCGCGCCGCCGGCTTCAGAACGGCGCGCATTGCCCGCTGATATCCTTTGCCCGCACGGCCACTGAGAGCATCTCCCGACATTACCTCAACATTTAAACCTTTCAATCTGCATTAACGACGCGCCTTCTGCGCTGACGAAACTGACATGCGACCCAAAATCGAGTTGGTCGTCCTCGATATGGACGGCACCATTTATGGACAATTCGCAGGTGGATTCTCGCCGCGCGTGCGCAAGGCGATTGCCGCCGTACAAGCCGCGGGAACGCCGGTAACAATCGCCACCGGCCGCATTTTCGACTTTGTACGCGCCGTCGCGCCCGACTTGGGCATTACCCTGCCTGTGATAACGGCCCAAGGCGCCGTGATTGGCGATCCCGTAAGCGGTGAAGTGCTATACGAAGCGTTGATACCGGAAGAGGCCGCACGCCGCGTGGCAGCCTGGGCTGACCTTGAGAAACGCACGACGGTCTTCTATCTCAACAGGTCTGGAGGACACACCCGGCTGGTGCAACGCGCGCCGAGCGCACCCAACCAGAGCAGCGGTTGGGAGGGTTGGGAAAGCGCAACCTATGACCACTGGTTCGGCAGTCCCAGAGAACTGCGTGAAAGCATTTCGGACATAGTCTGCGCCCCCGGCGCCCGTCCCCTGAAATTCATCACCGTCAACGACCATTCGCTGGAACCCGATCAAACAGCCGCGCTTCAGCAAGAATTTGGCAACAGCGTGACCATCTGCCGCTCCCACCCCCTACTGGTGGAGGGCACAGCACCGACGGCTAACAAAGGCCACGGTCTTCTGTTCCTGGCGGAACGGCTCGGTATAAACCCAGACCGCGTGATGGCCATCGGCGACAACGAGAACGACATCCCCATGCTCAGAAAAGCCGGCCTCGCAGTGTGCATGGGCCAGGCTACCCCGGTCGTACAGGCGGAGGCTGACTGGGTCGCGCCCACGCTTGAAGAGGACGGCGCGGCCGTGGCCATGGAACGGTTCTTGCTGTCTTAGGAAGCACTGTCAGACCCCTCCTCCTGCTTGCGGACAGTTGCAGGAATCCCCGGCGGGAAACATCTATTGTTAGACTTTGGGATATTACTGCGTTCTTTGCTATACTCTTGGCAAATTTGCATCAAGAAGGCAGACCAAGTGATTTCCCCCTCGCATGTATTGCGGCTGCCGTCGAGCGAATTGGGCGGGTTTCCCCGCCAAAGTCACCTCTTCAGACACTTTTAGCGTGAGTGCGCTCGACCAAATCTAGTCAGAGACCCCGCGGCCTGCGGGCAATTTACTTAACCGACAAACGGCCGCCGAAGTTGAATTTATCTTTAGTCGTAGACACCATTCACTCAAGACGTAAAAGGAGAATGCACACCATGCAAAAGAGGCAAAACGTAACCCGACGCCAGTTCTTGCGACTGACTTCTGGTGTGGGCGCCACCGCATTTCTGGCGGCCTGTGCCGCGCCCGCAGCGCCGGCCGCTTCAGACGGCGGTGATGGCGAGGCGATGGCTGAAATGATCTCGCTGCGCTACCAATCACGCGAACCGGAGCGCGCCGCCGGCATCGCAGAACTGTGGAAAGAGTTCTATCCACAGTTCCAGGAAGCCAATCCCAATGTCGAGGTAGAATTCCTGCCCGACCCCGGTGGTGCCAACCGTCGCGAAGGTGCTCTGAGCGCCATGGTCGCCGGCAACGCCCCCGATCTGACCGAGTGGTGCTGCTCCAGCTCCACCTTCTTCATGCAGAAGGGCGAGACGCTCAGCTTGCAGCCCTACATCGACCGCGATGCCGAGGAAGTAGACCTTGACGACTACTACGAGGCCCAGTTCGATCCGTGGACTCTGGATGGAGATATTCACTTGATGCCCCGCTTCACCGGCACGCAGGTGATCTACTTCAACAAGGACATGTTCGACGAAAAAGGCATAGACTACCCGTCCCAGGAGTGGGGCGCCTGGAACTGGGAGGACTACACCAACCTCCTGCGCCAGTTTGCCGATGCCGATGCCCAGCCGCAGCTCTGGGGCACATCCAACTATGGCCTGAACGCCAACTGGCTGTCCCAGTACTGGATTCGCGGCTTCGGCGCCAACATGGTCAATCCCGAAGACAACACGCATTGCGGTTTGGACTCACCCGAGGCCTACGATGCCCTCGAGTGGATGCGCAGCATCATCCACGATGAGCCTCTGTTTGCCTACGGCGCCGACATTGGCATGGGTGTCGTTGAACTCTTCCTCGGCCAGCGCGTCGCTCTGATGGAAATTGGCCCCTGGAACCTCGGTGTACAGGCCGACGGCGCCACCTTCCGCTGGGACGTAGCTCCCATGCCTGACGGCCCTGCCGGCCCCACAACCCACCAGTCCGTCGATGGCACAATGGTCTGGAAGGGAACCGCATACCCGGACGAATCCTGGGATCTGATGAAGTGGCTGACCAGCCCTCTGTACGGTCGCCTCTACATCACCTGGGCGCAGAAGCAGCCTTCACGCAAGAGCCTGCTGCCTGAATACGCTTCCATCATGCGCGCCGCCAATGAGAAGTTTGAGGACATCAACCTCGATGTGTTCACCGACTCAGTCGGACAGGACATTGGCGGGCCCGAAGAAATGTTCGCCGAGGATCTGGTCTGTAAACAACAGATCCTGACGCCGGCCTTCGACCAGGTTATGTTGCTCGGAGAAAAGCCGGTTGACCTCATCGTTCAGCACGGTGAAGTGGCTACCCGCTTCAATCGCGGCGAAATCAACATCGAAGATCTCGGCGCAGAACTGGACAAGCTTAGCTAATCCGTCAATCACAAAGGCGTGGGAGGAGATACTCCCACGCCTTTGTCCGACGGACCAAAAGAAAACCGCAATCGCTAGCAAACGGTGGCCGCCGGCCGGTGTAGTGTCCCACCGACGGCAGCGTGCAATGTTAGGCGGGGGTACAGATGGCCAGCATAACCGAAAGCCAGGCACAACGGGGTCCTTTCTCTTGGCTAAGGCGGGACGGCAAACCAATGAAACCGTCCACACGCGAGGCGTGGTACGGCTATCTGCTCGCGTCCCCGTGGATCATCGGATTCATCGTCTTTACCTTTGGACCGATGCTGGCATCACTTATCATCGGCCTGTTTCGCACCGACTTTCTGACTGAGATGACATTCGTCGGCCTGAGATGGTATCAGAATGTCCTGAGCGACAGCCTCGTGCGCAAGGCCCTGTTCAACACCGCCATCTTCTGCTTTACCGTGGTGCCGATCAACACCGCGCTTGCGCTGCTGATCGCCGTGATGCTCAATCAGGGCATCCGCTTGCAAAGCTTCTGGCGTACCCTATACTACCTCCCCTCCGTCGTGTCCGGCGTCGCAGTTTCGCTGCTGTGGAAGTGGCTCTACCAGCCCGACATCGGTCTGCTCAATTCGATCCTCGGTCCCTTGCTGCGTCCCCTCGGCATCGACCCGCCCCGCTGGATTTTCAGCACCGAGTGGGCGCTGCCGTCACTCATCATTATGGCCTTCTGGGGCGCTGGCGGCGCTATGCTGATCTATCTGGCCGGACTGCGGGGGATTCCGACCTCTCTATACGAAGCTGCCGAGATCGACGGCGCCAACTCTTTCCGCCGCTTCTTCGCGGTCACGCTGCCGCTGCTCACGCCAACAATCTTCTTCAACGTTGTCCTTAATATCATCGGGTCCTGGCAGGTCTTTACCCAGGCAATGGTCATGACGCGCGGCGGCCCCAATAACGCCACCCTCACCATGGTCTTGCACATCTACAATACCGGCTTTCAAAACTTCTATTTCGGCTACGCCTCTGCCCAGGCCTGGTTACTTTTTATCATCGTTCTTGGCTTCGTCATTCTCGCCTTGCGCAGCGCGTCTTCCTGGGTGCATTACGACCGGGTCTAGGTAGCGAACACAGTTTTCTAAGCGGCAGGAGCACATTGTATGGCAACCACGGTCCAAACGGGCGCTGCTGTTCACCAAGCCGGGCAGCACGGCAACAGCAAAGTCTCCGAAACGCTCTATCGCCTTCTCCTCTACGGCGCAGTCATTCTGGGCGGCGTAATCTTCGCTATCCCCTTCTATTGGATGTTGCGCACGTCGGTCATGCCGACAACGCAGGTCTACCTGTTCCCGCCCGAATGGTGGCCTGACAAGTTCGAGTGGCACCACTTCAAGACACCGTTTGCCGTCTTCCCTTTCGCCAGATTCTTCCTCAATAGCACTTTTATCGCTGCCGGCAGCGCAATCGGTACAGCCCTCTCGTCCTCCGTAGTCGGCTTCAGTTTTGCCCGCCTTCGTTTTCCCTTTCGCGATAAAATTTTCGTCATCGTCCTCGCGACCATGATGTTGCCCGAGCATGTCCGTCTCGTACCCACCTACCTTCTCTTTGTGGAGCTGGACTGGATCGGCACCTATCGCCCTCTCATCATCCCCAACTGGTTTGCGCCCGCCTTCTATGTCTTTCTCATGCGCCAGTTCTTTATGACCATCCCCAGAGAACTGGATGACTCCGCCATGATCGACGGCTGCAACCCCATCGGCCTGTTCTGGCGTATCCATCTACCGTTGAGCCTGCCCGCGCTCGGTGTCGTCCTTATCTTCATGGTCACCGCCCAGTGGAACGACTTCCTCCACCCGCTCATCTACATCCAGGGCGTGCCCAACTATACGGTCGCCCTCGGCCTTCGCCTGTTTGAAGGCCATATGACCAACAATATGCAGGCGCTCATGGCAGCTTCCATTCTCGGCGTCCTCCCGACGATTATTCTCTTCTTCTTTGCCCAGCGCTACTTTGTCCAGGGGATCGTCGTCTCAGGTGTCAAAGGGTAATCTTCAGCCTTAGCCGCCGGCCGCCGCTGCCCTGTCCGGCCACCCATATCTGGCCCCTGCCAGAACGAGAGGTATAGCAAATTGCGTTCCAAAGAAGAGCTAAAGCAACTGGATTACCTGTTCGACCTGCAAGGTTATCTCGTCCTCAAAGACGCCATCTCCAAAGATGACCTCGATGAAATGAACAGTTGGGTGGACGACAATTGGGCCCACGTCGAAAACCCGCCGATTCTGGGCGAAGCACAGCTCGGCGTCAACCCAGACCCGGAATACTGGATCGGCAATGTCGAGATCCACAGCTACGGCCAGGACGATGGCGTAAACTTTCAGAACATCGTCGAAGGCGGCGATGTATTCGAGCGGCTTATCGACCACCCCTCCTGGTACCCACTCGCAGCCCGCTACATAAATGAAGTCAACGGCGTCTCGATTCACGAGAACCTGCTCAATATTCGCGGCCCCGGCGGCTTCCTCTATATCCACTGCGGAGGACACACACCCCTCTTTTACCTGACATTCCGCCAGCACAATACCGGCGCATGGATGGTGGGCCAGATCAACGTCCTGATGGCCCTCGAAGACATCGGCCCCGGTGACGGCCCTACCGTCCTCGTGCCCGGCAGCCACAAAGCGACCGAGGTCCATCCCCGCCTGGAATTGGATGGCAAAGGCATCGTAGCCGCCCACTTTGAGCGCGAGGCCGCCGGCACCGCCCTCGGCATGAAGGAAATCTACCTGGAGGCCGGCGACGTCGTCTTCTTCACCGACGCCATCACCCACGGCTCAGCCGAGCGCACCAATCCGGGATTCCGCCGCTCGGTCATCTACCGCTATTCTCCGCGCTACCTGCGCACCCGCTTCAACTACCAGTTGTCACCTGAGTTCGCCGCCCGCCTGACACCGGAGCGCCGTCAGATTCTCGAGCCGGTGGCGCCGCGCGGCAGGATGCTGACTCCGGTTGGCGTTGGTTAGAGGCTGTTGTGCTGCTAACCGCAGTTCACAACAGTTCCCATAATGGATATCCTCTACATTCACCCCGCCAAACAGGAAGTCGAAGCCCGCTATGACAAATTCCGCTCCTGCCCACCCTACCCCTTCATCCCGGTGGGCGTCATCGGATTCGTCAACATGCTGCGCGCCGAAGGCTATAACGTCCGCGGCCTCAACCTCCCGGTCGAACTGCTGCAGCGCCCTACTTTCAGCCTGCGCCAGTGGTTGCGCAGCCAGCGCATCCAGCCCAAACTCGTTCTGATCGATCTCCACTGGTATGAACACTCCTTCGGCGCCCTCGCCGTCGCCCAAGCCGTCAAAGAAACGCTGGCCGACGCCACCGTCGTCATCGGCGGCCTGACAACCTCCTACTATGGCGAGGAGATCCTGGCCGACTTTCCCTACGTCGACTACGCCGTCCGCGGCGACGCCGAAGAACCCTTGCGTCAAATCGCGGCCCAGATCGTTGGCAAGGGTTCGTCGCAGCTCGACGACGTACCCAATCTGATTCGCCGCCCCGGCAGCGGTCAAAAGCCGGAGCAGAATCTCGGCTTCTATTTCGCCAACGCCACCGAATTGGACAACCTCGACTTTGTATCAATGGACTGGCTCTCCAACCAGCGCGCCTATGCCGCGCTCCAATACTCCGGCGCCGGCCTCGTCTCGCTGCAGAAACCGAATCTGGCCAGCCACTGGCTCACCGTGGGCCGCGGCTGCGTCTTCGACTGCATCTACTGCGGCGGCGGCAAAGAGTCCCACAGCGAGCTCGCCGGCCGCAACGGCTATGTGATGCGCTCACCCGAAGCAGTGGTCGAAGACGTTGCCCGCCTGGCCAGAGAAGGCTTCCAACAGGTCAATCTCTCCCTCGACATCGCCACCTATCCCGCCAAGTGGTGGCGCGCCTTCTTCCACCAGCTCCGCCAGGATGAGATTCGCATCGGCATCTACAACGAGTTTTTCCAGCTTCCCTCCAACGACTTTATCGACCAGATGTGTATCACCGCCGACCTTGCCCACACCGAAGTCGCCATCTCGCCCCTCTCCGGCGACGAGGAAGTAAGGCGCCAAAATGGCAAATTCTATACAAATGAACGCTTCCTGCGCATGCTGGAAACGCTCAAGAAACATGAAGTGCCGATATTTATCTACTTCAGCCTGAATCTGCCCGGCGAAACACCGCAGACCTTCAAGAAAACGCTCCATCTGGCCGAACAGATCGGCAAGACCTATCCCCATCACCTGCTGCGCATGCTCAATCCCTGCCACACGCTCGACCCCATGTCGCCCATGAGCCGCCAGCCCGACAGCTTCGGCATGAAAGTGCAATTCACCCGCTTCCAGGACTACTACGACTACTGCAAAGGCACCGGTTGGGAGCCTCGCAACGTGGTACGCGGTCAGCACCGCGGCTTCGAAATGGCAAGCCGCCCCACCCGTATAGTCGAAAAAATGGCCCAGATCTGGGATGTATTCGCCCAGGCCCAGCAGTTCCGCTGCTTCCCCGTTCCCCGCGGCTGGTGAATTCCCTGTCCGAAAACTGAGCTGACGCCTCTCTCCTCTCTCCTTTCATATGGGCGGTCAGGCCTTCGGCCCTCCCTTGTGCAGGGGCTGCGCCCCCGCAACGCCCCCCTCCAAA